>Ga0265318_10000084_pt1 | contig 85331 bp, 132 predicted proteins | sample 4821metaG_FD_192431 | JGI IMG/M metagenome (GOLD analysis project Ga0265318, IMG submission 192431) | Rhizosphere microbial communities from Carex aquatilis grown in University of Washington, Seatle, WA, United States - 4-8-21 metaG | ecosystem: Host-associated > Plants > Roots > Rhizosphere >...
ATGGGGTTAGTGGGTGGTATGGGGTTAGTGGGTGGTATGGGGTTAGTGGGTGGTATGGGGTTAGTGGGTGGTATGGGGTTAGTGGGTGGTGGTATGGGGTTAGTGGGTGGTGGCTGGTAGCTGGTGGTTATGGGGAGGGGTTTAGGGGCCGGCGGTGAGGTGGGAGTATTTAGTACAGTTAACGACATGTAGTCCGCGGTCAGTGTGCTAGATACCGACATGTATGCGGCATGCTTCTTGCCGAGGTATGACATTTCTGTCCGGAAATGCCGGGGTGTTCAAGTCACGGTGTGTTATTGGTGTATTTGACGTGTACATGTATGTACTGTGAAGCGTTAATTGTGCTGCATACGGACGTTACAGTGTATGCAGGCCCGATGCTGCACGGAGGATAGACAAAAAATGTTCCGCGTCGAAATATCTATAGGAAAATGGCGGGTAAAAAAATGACGCGGAAGATTTTGACGCAGCCATTTTGGCAATTTGTTGCGGTGTGGCTTGCCAGATTGGCAATCGGTCGGGAAATGTAAGTGTGGCGGGTACACTGTAATATAGAGGTGTGTTTAATGTAGGTATGCGTGTGGGATGATGTAGTTGTCTGTTTGCGGCTACTAATTCTTTTTTCGTGACGGGACGCGGCTGAATGGATGTTCAGGTGTATTTGATGTGTATCTGTCGTGTGCACGGGCGTTTTCAGTGCTACGATGCTCGGGTTGGGTCAGAGAACATCGGCGAAAAAGGAGACTTGTGATGAAGAAGGGGAAGAGCTCGAAGAGGGTCTACGCGTTTAGGGTGCTCGTTCAGTACGAGGGCGACTTGATGAAGCCGTCCATGATGAGGGTTCAGAGTTATCTTGAGGAGTCCTTGGGGAAGTCCAAGGTGCCTGTGCCGTGCAAGATCAAGCTCGTGAAGAAGGAGGATGGGGAGGTTGTGGTCCAGGGTCAGAACGATGTCTTTTATTTGCGTGGAGAGGGGTTGGGGTCCGAGCGAAGAAGTTTTGATTGGAGAGCTGTTGGGGACTAGCTAGTGCTCTTTCAGCATCGCCCTCAGCGTCCTCACCGTCTTCCAGTACATGTTCCGTCCGCCCTCCTCGCTCAACCCTACGCGCAGGGCAGCTCTCACCACGTCGTCCTCCTCGAGGTAAGCCTTCAGGAAGGCGCGTCTCCTCGGCGTGAGCCTCTCGACGGCGAGCTCGAGGTCTATCCGGTCCTCGCTCACCGCGGGTGGCACACCGATTTCGAAGACCTGCCGGTCGAGGGGCACCTCTGTGTAGACGACGCCCTTGTCCTGCTCTCTTTTGCTTGCATGAGTCATCGCGCGAGCCGCGTCCAGCATCGCCCACCTCATGTGCTGGAGCACGTAGTTAGTTTTTTTCTTTTTGCTCGAGGGGTCGTACGTTCGGAGCGACGTGACCAAGCTCTCCATGCCCGCGGCGACCATGTCCTCGAGGGGATAGGTTGGTACTGCTCGGCGGGCGATGTGGTAGGCCTTCTCTTTCCAGTGATCGTGCTCTTCGCGAGTCAGCACGAGGAACCTGCTTTCGTGGGGCATGGTAGCACGAGCTGCTCGCGACTCTTCAGGGAGCGCACTACCTGAACAATTGTTTAGTTGTATTTATTCTGTATACGTTCCTGTTTTCGGGTATCGTTGTCGGTGTGAAGTGTTAGGGAATGACATATCAGGAGGATGAACATGGATAGCGCGAATGAGAATGTGAGGCGAAGTCAGCAGGAGAATGGTTCTGAGGCCGTCGTTGCTTTTCTAACAACGTGTGTGGTGTCGGACAGTCTGTCCGTGCTGCGTGCAGCAGGTCGTGGGAGAGTTCGTCGTCGCCTCGAGACTTTGGTCAATGAGGGGATCCTCGGGGTCGGCGGTGCTCAGAAGATTTACAAGGACGCTTTCGGTGGCGAGCTCAAGGCCGTCAAAGATCGCAAGAAGGTGGATCTGTCCAGGTGGTTTTCATTCAGCACGAAGGAACAGGGGTGAGCGCCGTGGTCTGCTGCGGCGTCGAGAGGGGTCCTCGTCCTGTTCTCTCCTTCACCATCGCGAAGGAGGCGGTTGTCGTTCGCGTGGAGGTCATAGACAAGATCCTCTTCGTGCGCGGCACCGAGCGCGAGCTCGTGTCCGAGGGCACTGTCTGGATGCTGCCTAGGGGCTACAGGGTGTGGAGCTTGCACCTCGACTGCGAGGTCGAGCCCGGGTTCGGCAGGAGGTTCTACCTCTCGACGGATACCCAAGATCCGGACCACCTGTTGATGGAGTGGTAGCCGACAGTCGCGAACATTGGTCACAGCGAAGATGAGGAGATGAAGATGAGCACGAAGTTGCTTCCCACTCACATAGGCGTGTATCGCATCGTGAAGACCGAGGAGCTCACCGTCGAGCAGCTGGCCACCTTGCGCTCTGTTAGTCGAGAGCGGATCAGGGAGAGGCTGGAGGCTCTCGCCGGCAGTGGCACGGTGTCCTTCTCGCTGGTGCTCCGGAGGTATCATGAGCTCATGGAGGAGGCCGACAAAGATCTGGTAGTGCAACCCGAGAAACAAACGAGAGGATCACAGTCATGAAGACCAAGAGAGAGAGCAGCAAGAAGTCAGAGCCTAAACCGGGTCCCCGCAAGCTGGTCGACGCCGCCTACTTGGCTCGCCTGGAGGCCGCAGCACGGGTGCTCCCGCGCTCTCGGGGTCGGCAGGTGCTCGCTGATCCCCGCACGCCGTCGCATATTCCTTTGAACACTCCGGAGAGGAAGAAGCTGCAGGACGCGGCCGCGGCCATGGGTATGCCCTACGCGACTTGGGCTCGCACGACCCTACTCGTGGTCGCAGATTGGCCGGCGACAATGCAGCCGATTCGGCTGGGCTCGGCCTGCAGGGGTGGCGGCGCTCTGGAGGAGATCGCGACTTTGTCGTCGCCTTCTGGGGATGAGAAGGAGCCGTCATGAAAGTCATGGTCGTCGACCTGCGCAGCGACCTTGGCCTCGCCCTCAAGGCCGTGGAGAGCGCCCTCGCGACGGCCAAGGCCACGGAGCGCAGGGCCGCGACCCTGCTCGTCTTGGCCAAGGCTTCTGGTTGTTCATGGCGGCGGTGGCGCGCGCTGCCAACGCCGAGTTGCACACCGTGAGCACTGGCGGTGGATGGGTTCGACTGGAGAGCATTCAAGACAAGATCGACGAGGCTTTCCAGCGCGGCGTCGAGAAGGCACCGAACGAGCGAAACGCGGAGCTGCGCGATCTCAAGGCGCTGGTCGACACAGCCAGCGAATTACTGGCCCCACTCGGGATCAACCTGAAAGACCCGAAGTTCAATCACTGGGACGCCAAACAAAGCGCGAAGGCGCTCGAACTTGGAGTTGCACTCTACGGGCGCCATGGCTGGCAATCCCTGCCCCAGAAGGCCATCGACGGGGTAGAGTCAGCGCTCGCGGCGCTGAAGGAAGCGGCCAAAGCCCTCAAAGGACTGGAGGATCCAAAGTGACGTCGACCACCTACCGCCGCGCCCCCGCCTTTTCCTCAATCGACGAGCTGCTGTCGTGGTCCGAGCGCCACGGGAGCAAGCCGCCTGAAAGCCTCACTTACGCCGAGCTGTACGACGCAGATTGCAAACACCCTAGTTTCACGGACGTAGCGTTCGTCGGAGGAGTTTAGGTGTATGAACCCGGATAGGCATGGAGCATAGACATATGGCGAATCAGTACAGCGACGACAAGCGCGGCCTGGGCGAATACTGCCCCCGGCTCGTGATCAGATTGACCGAGGCACAATACAAACGGATCATGGCAGACGCGGCAGCGGCAAATCTACCGGTGGCCGGTTACGCCAGAAAAAAGCTGTGCCTGGAGTTGGCGGTGGAAAAGCAAGAAGAATCGACCCAGGAAGCGCCTAAATTGACGCGCCGTCGGAATCGACAATCCACCATAAAATAAGCGCTTGCGCTTGGCTGCCAAGCGTGGTAACATTTATCCATAGAGACGAGGTGGCCAGGTGGCTCCCTCCACAGGATGCCCCGCCAGGTGGCGGGAGAAAGCGGAAGACGATGACGACGAATCAGATCAAGCAGCTGGTCCAGGGAATCTACGAAGCGCGCCGCGACCGCCAGGTGAATCCAGAGGGTCATTTCGACGGCGCCGGCCGCTGGTACCCGACCGACCGCGAGGACGTCGGTGTCAGCCGCACGCTGCGCAGCCCATCCCGTGCGTGGCCCTACTCGTATATGGTCGGCTGCCGCACCCGCAAGCACGTCGCGGTCCTCGTGACTGCGGCGCTCGCTGGCCAGGACGTACCGTCCGACGTGTCCCGCGCGCTGGCCGCCGCAGGCCCCAGTGATATGCGCGCCACGGTCGAGACTCCCGCCATCCCGATGGCCGCGCTTGTCCAGGCGGTGGGCTGATGGACGCCGAGGAGATCCGCACCCGGACCCTGGCGCTACGAGGCGCCCTAAATGCCCTCGCGGCTCACGTCGAGGCGGCACAAAATGCCCTCGACGAAATCGAGGAGGCGTCCGGCCTGGTCGACCCGCGGACGGGGGCCAGGTACGACAAGGACAAGATCGGCTGACCGCTCCGCGCCTCGCGCGCGGCCTGCCCATCACCCCGGTGGCGAGCAGGTCGGACCCGAGGACGGATCCCCGGCTGGCAGGTAGCCAGCGCAGCAGAGCGGCCAGGTGGCCGCGGAACAGGAACCCACAATGACAACGACAGTCACGATCAGGAGTCGATACGAAATCACCGAGGCCGCCCGCACGGCACTGGCGCTCGCTGGCACCCCAGTGGCGCGCTACCAGGTGATCGAAATCGAGATGGACGCAGCGGCGGCGACGATAGAGCGCAGGCTGGCCAAGGTCACGGACGACGGATCAATCAGGCAGCGCACTGGAGGAGGTATCTACGCGGGCGGGCCAATCGAAGAGGCGTGGCCGCTGTGGTCCGGGGCCTCGGGTGGGTCGATCCAGCTCTGGCAGTCCGACCACGTGCTGACCGTGGACGAGGCGCAGGCGCGAGTCGCGCAGGCGTGGCAGGAGACGAGTGCAAAGATCGCGCAGGAGAAAGCGGCGCAGGATGCGATCAGGCTGGCGAACGTGGAGCGCATTGCTCGCGTGGTGGTTCTGATGAGCGCGGTCCCGGCGTCCGAGTGGGCATTGCCCACGACCTATGAAAAATTACCAAAGCTGCGCGAGGTGGTGCCGAATCCGGGACCGGACCACGTGAGTGCCATGGCCGACGAGCTACCCGCCGATCTGCGAGTGGTGGCCGTGGCCGAGCTGGCGCGTCGCCAGAGTGAGGCCCAAGCGCGCCGGGATGCAGAGGCCCAGGCCAAGATCGACGAGCGCGACGCCTGGATCGCCGCCCACGGAAGCGCACGATTGCAAAAGGGTCTCGCCCTCGGCCAGCTGATGGCCAACGTCTACCGCGACGAGCGGATCGCCCACGACATCGGCACCGAGTGGATCGCGTTGAGGGACGCGCCCGAGCTCGACGACAACGATCTCCTCAATCCCAGCGAGGCACACCTCGACGCTCTCGCGGACGCGCTGAAAAAGTGGCCCACGTGCGGCGCCGAGCTGAAATCCGTCGGAGGCACCGACGAGCACGGCGACGATCACCCCTGGCGGCCAGCACTGATGATCACCTGCCCATGGGCTGACGGACCCACGGCGATCAGATATCTGGACGCGATACGCTCCCATCGAGGTGGTAGGAGAATCGCCTCGGGCGCGTAGCTCATCTGGACAGAGTACCGGCCTCCGACCCCGGTCACATGACGGCCAAGACGGTCTGAACGGATGGTCAGCCAATGGCTTCCGCTTTGGGCGCTGGACTGTTCTCGGACGCCACGGAAACGACAGGTGGGGCGGGGCGCTTTGGAACTGCAAGTGCGACTGCGGAGTATCGCGCGTCGTGCGCGCCGCAGCTTTACGGACCGGGATCTCACGATCGTGCGGATGTTTGAGCCGTGATTTGGCGCATGGGTTGTTGCCTTCCTTCTTCAATCTCTGATTCGGAGATTTCGAGTACGACGAGATCTCCGACTTGGGGAGGATCAGTCTGTCGGCAATTTGGATGGGGGCAGCAGGACATCTTTACACGCTCTTCATTGCCAGCACCCACAGCACCGCGGCCTCGGGGTTGACCTTGAGCGTCGCTTCGTAGCGAGCCGTCTGGTCGGCGCTGAGCATCGGGACCTTCCGTACGAGCTCTTCGTATGGAGCCCCGAAGTGCTCCTCGAAGAGCTCTTCGTCCCTGGCCCAGGGCTCGCCGACCGCAACGTCCTCGTGGTCGAAGAGCTTCAAGATCTGGTGGGCGAGTCCCACGGCCTCGGTGACGCTCACGTTAGCCCTCGAAGAGCTCGCCCGAGTCGTACTTGGACACGTAGGTCGCGTCCACGCCTTGGCCCGCTGGGAAGGAGCGCACGGGGGCCTTGGAGCCGAGGGGCGGGATGACCGTGGTCATGCCGTTGCGATTGGTGATGATCTGGATCTGGTTCGTGGGCTCCGGGTCGGACTCCTGGTCGAGGCCGGCCGGCATGGCGGGCTGTGCCTCTGAGCCGACGATCACGTTGACCTGCCGGGGCGCCATGGCGGGGGCACCGAGCGCCATCTGGTCGGTGGCGGGGTGATGCTGACTGGCGAGGCGGGCGCCGGCCTGGGCACCTCCTGCGGGGGCCTGGGGTAAGATCGCGCTGACGTCGACCCCATGCTTCTCGGCGTTGTCGAGGATGGTGTAGCGCACGAGCACCGAGATGATCTTGTGCAGGTCGCGCAGGCGATCTTTGGTGTTCGCTGTGGGGTGACCGTTGTCGATCTCTCGCGACAACGCTGGGAGCTCGGATTGGTCGTATTTGAGCAGTGCTTTGAAGAGAGCGTCGGACTTGGGCATGATGTGTCTCCTGGTTACGGTTTGTGGGGGCCTCGGATGGTGGGGATGGGGCGAGAGAAGATGTCTCTGAAGGACTTGGCGTGCTGCTCTAGCTTCGCGATCTTGGGGTCTGACGATCCTTCGTCTTGCTTCATCTGGGTCTTGAGGTCGTCGTAGAGCCTGGGGAGCTGGAGGGCGGGGCCCGGGGCGTCGGCGGCGGTGAGCTTGCGCTTGCGTTTCTCGTAGGTGTCGAGGAACTCGCTGAACACTGCCGCCTGTGTGGGGGTCAGGAACTGCGTGCACAAGGCTTGTTGCTGCTCCTGGGACATGCCTTCGAAGAGGGCGGCGAGGAGCTGGAAGCTGGGGTCGGTCTCGGGGGTGATCTTCTGGCCGGCGATCTTGTTCAAGATGACCGGGAAGAGGAGCTTGAGGTGCTCGAAGACTGCCGACATCATGCCCTGCTTGTTCTCGGCCTCTCGCTCCTGGATCCTGCGTTGGACGGCGTTGTCCATGGTCTCCTGGATGAGCGCCCCCATCTCGATCTGCTGCTCGGCCTGCCTGCCGAGGAGCTCGCGCTGGCTGGCGTTCTCCTGGCGGAGGGCCTCGAACATGTAGCTGTTGTTCATCACGCTGGTGCGCATGATGCTCTCGCAGAACCGCATGAGCTGGGTGACCTGGCCCTTCTCGGTGGGGGGCTCGGAGGGGTCGCCGCCTGTTGTTTCGGGGTCGTACTCCTCCTGGGCCGTGACTCTGAAGAAGTGGCGCGGGCGGTAGTTTTGGTCGTTCTTGAAGTGGGCGAAGACGGCGTAGAGTTGGATCCCCTGGTGGAGGTTGTTGGCGTCTTCCTGGGCGATCTCAATGACCTGGCGGATTAGGGCGTCGACGCCTCCTGGGTCTTCGCCCAGGGACTGCGTGACGGGGACCGTGCCCACGTCGCCCTGTGGCTTGCGGTTGACCGAGAAGTGGACGATGCTGAACTTGTGGCAGGCTCCGAGATCGTCGTTTTTGATCAAGATCTGGCGCATCCACCGTCCGATCTGGGGAGATGCGGGGTGGTCGTACTCGATGAGTGCGGGGCGAGCGAGCTCGCTGCCGCGCGATGGCGGGGTGGTCATCGCATACGAGCATAAGTGCGCTAGACGGGGTGGTCAAGCGGTAATCCTGGGATTTGGGGTACCTGGCATTAGTATTTGGAGATCAGGTGTCGGAGGCGGTTGGCTGTTTTGGTGTTTGCGGCCTCTGTCCTGGCTCTCGAGATCCCGATGGCTCGGGCCTGGGCGTGAGAGTACTTGCCGGTGTGCTCTTCCTCGGTGATGTACTGCGGGGCCAGTATCTTGGCGAGGCCTCGCAGTTTCGGGTACTGGGTCTTGGGCTTGCGTTTGGTGGGCATTGGACGCCTTGGGGAGGAGGGTAGATCTCTACTTTCGCTTGCTCTTCCACGTGTAGCCGGTCAGCTTGGCCAGTCGGCGTCCCGCCGCCTGGTAGTGACCGTTGACCTCGATGTAGTCCCTGTGAACCTTGCTCGACTTGGGCTTGCCGAGGGCGAGCCGGCCGATTTTCTTGCGCGCCTTGGCGGCGAGCTCGAGCTCGGCGGCGGCCTCGCGGACCTTCGCTGGCTGGCGAGAGGACTGGTATTTCTCGTAGGCGTGGACTGTCTTCTTGCGCTTGGTGGGCATGGGGTTTCCTTGGTTTCAGATGGGTTGGATTCTGGCGAGTCTACCACGACGTTCCAGATCTTTCGTCCTCTGGGCAGGCATTTTTCAGAGCAAACCGTAGGACGTCGGCCATGATCCTACGCCCTTTGCGAAGAGACTCCAGCGTGAAAGTGTCGAAGATACGCACCACTGGAATGGACGGTGCGCGATTGATGCGCGGGCGGTGGATAAACTGCCTCTGGCCACGCTTTGTCACGCCGCCAAGGGTGGTTCCTGGCCGCGCGCTTCCTGGACGAACCGCAAGACCTTCCCATACAACCCCAAACGTATCATCTCGCGAGGCGAAAGATTGCCGAGCAGCGGGTTCCGCGTCGTGAACCACAAGTGGGTCTTGTTTTCATCGCCGGAGAAGTGGTCCATCATCAGCGCACAGATAGTTGCGATCTCGGCCAGGAGGGCAAGCACTTCTGCCGGAATGCCGGCCCCAAGATGGACTGTCTTCTTGCGCTTGGTGGGCATGGGGTCTCCTTGGTTTCAGATGGGTTGGACTCGGGCGAGTCTATCACGACGTCCCAGATCTTTTGTCCTCTGGGCAGGCCTTTTTCAGAAAGCCAGCTGCTCGGCGTCTGTTGACTCCGGGGAGTCGACGATGACGAACCTCAGGGTCGTAAGGTTGCGCTTGGGCGCCGGTTTCCCGGCCTCGCGCATGAACCTGACGATCTTGTCCCAGGACGACTCGGACAGGAAGTCCTTGAGGCGGGCGGCGTCCTTGTGCTGCTCGCACAGGCCGAGCGTTGTGAAGGTGCCAGCGACGGGCGCGGCCTTGACCGAGGTTCTCATCTCGAGGAGGGGGCGCCAGACGAGGCGACCGGGGCAGCCTGGGCGCGTGCAGGTCATGATTCCCTGCTGGTGAGCTCGGGGAGGAAGTCGTCCATGCTGTCGTCGTCGATGCCGAGCTTCACGAGGTTCTTCTTGAGCTTGGTGAGCCCCCCGAGCTCGACTTGGCGAACTCGCTCGCGGGTGATGCCGAGCAGACCGCCGATCTCCTCGAGGTTCAGGCTGCCCTTCTCGGCGAGCTTCAGGGAGCAGGTCGTCCTGGTGAGGGCGCTCCGGGCGATCTGGCTTTCTTTGGCTGAGTTGTGTATGTGGTGTCGGCAGTTGCTCTGCGGGCACGGGTCGTCGAGTTGCATGCAGGCTCCGTTTGTGTCCTTGAACAGGTTGAGGGTGTTGTGAAAGCACATGCTTATTCCCAGGCGTTGTCGCCGATGGCCTCTTCCAGGATGTTCAGGAAGGTGCGCTCGCGGAGCTCGCTTGAGGGCAGGAGTATGAGGTCGAGGTCGGTGTATTCGCTCCCCTCGGTCTTGACTCTCCAGACTATGACGTCGTCTCCGTCGACCAGGTGACCGTAGAGGTAGTCACTGTCGGCGTAGACGTCGCCGAGGGTCGGGTAGGCGAGTGTTCCGGCATTGTGCTCGAGGATCATGAACTCGAGGAACTTCTGGAGCTTCTCGGTGTCCGCTACTTGGGTGGGTGTCAGCAAGGGGAGCCTCCTAGAAGTAGTCGCCGTACATTCGGCGCATGTTCTCGAGCTCTTCGTCGGTGAGCGGGGAGTCGTTCACGAGGACCTTCTTGACGCCGGGCATGGCACTCTCGGGAGCGATCACGCGGTCGGTCCTGAAGAGGACGCAGGCGGGGACGTTTCTTGGACCCGGGATCTTCAAGGGGTGGAGCTCAGGTCTGGTAGCCATTGTCCTCGTACCTCATCATCTCGCCCATGGGCATGGCGGGCATCTCGATGGTGGTGTGGTGGCCGGGGCGGAGCTCGCGCTGGTAGCGCCTCTTTTCGCCCTCGAGCTGGGTCTTGTGCAGGAGGGCCTGGAGGAGGGCGGCGATCCCCGCAGCGGTGAGCGCAGCCGTGGGGGTGTTGAGCGCGGGACCCATGTCAGGGTTGCGCGAGCAGTTGAGGGGGACTTGCTTTTTGAAGAGGAGGTCGTAGGCCATGGTTTTTCTCCGCTCTTTATTCTAGGGCATTTCGAAGCGCCCGTGAATGACTTGGTTGAGGAGCATGATGGCTTTTTCGGGACTGAGCCTCAGGGTGAGCTCGACGTGTTCTTCGTCCAGGACCTGGGCATGGCTTACCTCTTCCTTTTGTCGAGCAGCAGGTGGGTGAAGAGCCCGCTGATGCATCCCAATATTATCGCCTTGGCCTCGTCTTTCAGAGGCGGCCTTGGCGTCATGGCCCTGATGTGCTCGCGGATCTCGCCCAGCGTCCCGTTGAGGTCGGCCCCGTTCGCCAGGTCGTGTGCTCTCGCCAGCTGGGCCATGGAGGCGCGGCCGGCGCGGGCCTCTGCGAGCACGCGCTGGACTTCGGCGACCTCCGCGGGGGAGAGCTTTTTGGTGGGCATGGTTTTTTCTTTCCGGTTTGCTGTCTTAGATCTTCTCGCGCCGGACCTTGTCCTCCATGCGCTTGGCGACGTCGTGGGCCCTCTCGTAGTCTACACCCTGCCTCATGAGCTCGGCCTCCTCGCACTCGTGGAACATGAGGAAGGGTCGCTCTTCGGGGTTGATCTGCACGTCGATCCAAATCTCGTGCTTGGGGATCCACCGGTACTTCCAACCGTGTCCCCCCTGGCTAAAGTCCGAGTCGAATTGGTTGCGGCAGTGGGTCCCGTCGACCAGGCGGATCGCCAGCCCATGGGGGCAGACTTCTACGATGGGACATTTCCACGTGTCCATGGAGGCTAGACGGGCTCGAGGTTTCTCGGTGATACCTTCCGGATCTTGCCCGACCGGTCCATCTTGACGTGGACCAGCTTCTGCCCGATCTTGACCACGTCTCCGTAGCGGTCGCCCATCATGAAGGCGTCGGTGTGGGCACCCATCTGCACGCGCTGCCCCTTCAGGAAGGCGTGGGTCGCGAGCCTGCTCGCCTGAGCCTCCTGCCGCTTGGCGACGCCCCCTCCCTGGTACTTCTTGGGCAGGAGGTGGTCGTACTGCCCCTCGGCGTACATGCGCTCGAACTCGTCCCGCCACTCGCGCGCGACGATCTTGCGAACGTTGATCGGGAACACCTCGTGCCAGGAGGCTGACGGTCCGCTGAACTCCTTGATGTACTTCTTGGCGCCAGACTCGGTGAGGTACATGAACCGGTCGACCGCGCGGTCGTGGTCGTACTTGCCGCTGGCCATTTTGGTCGCCAGGTTCTTCAAGATCGACGTCGTCTGCTGCCTGTAGATGTCACCGTCGTTCTCGGTGAAGAGCTTGAGCTCGCTGGCAACGGATTCGGGGGATTCGAAACTCATGGTGTTATCCTTCTTCCGGTTGTTTGTCTTCGTATTCTTCGGCGTCCGCGTCGTTGTGGTTGGCGACTCTCTGACTCACTCCAGGATGATAGCCCGGGTTGTTGTTACCTGCAACATCTTCCTTCTTTCCTCCTATTAGCCACTTAGTCCCTAGGTATCCAATCCCACCCACCAGGACCAGCCACCCGACGGAGAATAAGCTCGTCCTCGGGGCCTCCGCCCTGCTCTCCGCCTCCTCGCCGGCTCTCCCCGGCTTCTCCTCGCCGCCGTAGAGGGCAGACGCCGCGGCGTAGAGCCCGGTGAGCACGGCCAAGACCTTGGTGTAGATGGGGGAGCCGCGGTCGCGCAGCCCCTCGCCCGGCGACGTCCTAGCGACCTCGATGATCTTCCTGGCGAGCAGGCGGGCAGCATTCACGGCCTCGGCGAGGGGTCTCGGGTCGGCGGGCCTGCGCCAGGACCACCAGGGGGTCTTCGGGTCGAGGAGCCTCTCCCCGGCCCTGGCGGCGTCGAGGAGCCTCGACGACATGTTCACCAAAGAGTCCTCCGCGGGCGACGTGGCGAGCACGACGGCGATTTCTCCCAGGTAGGGAGGGGCGACTCTATTTAGTCCGAGCAGGCGGTAGCGCTCGTAGAGTTGCCAGCCCTCTCCCATGAGCCCTGCCCACTCGCGGCGGAGCTCGGGGAGCATGGGTGATAGACCCGAGCCCACCTTGTTGCCGAGCAGGAGCCAGCGCCTCCACAGGTCGGCGAACTTGCCGACCTCGTCGACTGTGAGGATCTTGTCGCCGAGCTCGCGGCGCACGGCCTTGATGTTCTCGGCCAGGTTGCTCATCCATCGCGATGATGCGATCCAGTCGTTGGAGCTCACCTCGTAGGTGGGTTGGGGAGATGGGCTGGTGGCCTCAGTGGTGGTTCTATTGGTGGTCCTCGGTCTCCAGGGCCTCGCCGGCGGCGCGTAGTATCCTCCGCCCGCCATCACGTATTCGTGTGAGTGCAGGGGCGGGTGGCCCTGGATGGCAAAGTTCTTTGGGGAGTGGCCCCTGAAGAGGTCGTAGGACATGAGATCTATGTTGCTTAAGTAGCGAGCGCTATCTGCCTCTTGCTCAGGAACTCCATGACCTTGCTCGTCACGGCGGCGCGCTCTTTGTCCGTGGCCTGGGGCCCGGCGTAGAGCGCGACGGCTCGCTTGAGGTCGGAGCGGGCGATCTTCTTGGCAGCGGCCGCGGCGTCGAGGATCTTGCGGGCCTGCTCGCGGCCGGATTGGTTCTCGGGGGACTCTCCCTCGCCTGAGGACGAGCTGAGGCGCCTTCGCAGGGCGGAGCGCTCGCAGGCGCCGCCCTCGCGGGCGAGGGCTAGCTCCTCCTCGCCGACTCTGTGCTTTGTTTTTATGATCTCTGCGTTTGTCATCGCCTGAGTACCTCTTGGTTTCAGAAGTCCAGGTTGTCGTGCCCGGCGCCCCGCGCCTCGGCGAACTTGCACAGGAGGAGCCAGTCTCGAGCCGGATTGAAGACGACCGGGGTGACGGAGGTGTTCGAGAGGTCGCAGGGTGTGCCGTGGTTGCCGAGTCGAGCGATGCGCTCCTCGTCGTCCGCGGTGAGCGAGCTCTCGTCAACCTGGATGCCTGCTGCCAGATCTCTGTCGACCAGCTCGTCGAGGGCGTCATTGGCGCTCCGGGCCCAGACCGCTCCCATGGGACCGTACTCGTTCGAGCACAGCCAGAGCTTCACGCGATCTGCTCCGGGCTCGCCTTCGAACACGTCGTCGTTGGCGAGGACGAGGTCGGCTTCGACGGGGATGGGTTGGCCGCTGCGGTCGTACGGGTAGAGCTTGATTTTTCTCATGGTGTTGTCTTTCTTCTTAGCGACTGGTCCGGTTCCACCAGGCCTCGTGACTTCCCTCTACTCCCTCGAGCTCGGTGTACGTGAACACCATGTCGCCCATGTTGAGCAGGTACCTGCCGACCTGGTGGGCGAGCCCGATGGCGTCTTCCTTCTTCTTGACGAGCAGGGGCTTTGCGTGCACCGGTGGCTTCCAACCACCCTTGAACCCCGTCGTGGACAGCCCCGCTCGCGCTCTGTCGAGCGTGACGCCTTTGCCGCTGTCTCCGAGGACGAGGGGGACGCCGTGCAGGTACACGTGGTAGCCGCCCTTGACCTTCGCAATTTTGAGTGGTTTTGTCACGCGTACCTCCTGGCCCGCCTCTGGGCCTGCGCGAGCTCTGTCTCGGCGAGCTTGGACTGCCTGTAGCTAGCGATGTCCATGCCCGGATGATACTCGAAGTGGGCCGTGTCGTACAGAATGCCCTTGACAGTTCGGATGGGCTTGTCCCCGAGCCACTCTCCGCCCTGCTCGCGCGCGCGCTGGCCGAGTCTCGTGTACGTGCTCCGGTCGGGCGGTCCGTCTGGGTAGGGCGGGACGATGACGTGGAAGGCGCGTCCCACGTTGTGCCAGTCGAGGCGCCCCGGCTTGATGCCGCTGCGGCCGCCCTCGTAGTGCGCTGCACTCTCAGCGGGCGTGTACACGGCGGTATGAGACAGTCTCGCAGGGATCCCCTGACCGCGGGCCCAGCTCACGAGGTCGACTGCGAAGGCCGCAGTCTTCGGCTCGAGGATTTTCAAGGTCTTCCTCTCCGTCGCCGTGAACTCGAGGGGCAGGGCCCGCGCTCTCTCACCCCTGCCCCAGTTGGCGTCGGTCTCGGTCCCGAAGAAGAGGTCGTAGGCCACGGCTACTTCCTCACGCTGTTTATGAGGTGTCCGAGCGCGAGCGCTCCTCCCACGGCCAAGCCGCCAACGAGGGCGACCTTGACCATAGACGTCTCTTCTTTCTTCTCGGTGTGGGGGCCCGTGGTCTTGAACCCCTTGGCCTCGAGGAACTCTCTCCACTTGACAGCGTACTGCTCCCACTCGTGCGCGGTCTCGACGTTCATGCCCCACCAGCGACTTGCGTGGGTCAAGAACTCGTGCCCCGTGAGGTATCCCTGTCGCCACTGCTCCCACTCCGCCGGCGTGATCTTCTTCTCCGCGAGGGCCCGAGAGGCGTCGCGGTTGACGTTGTCGAGCGCTCCGAGAATGCGCAGGTACTCGGCGTGCAGGGCGGAGAGCGACCAGGTCCTGGTCTCCTCGCCCATGGTTGAGGATCTCCGTGACCAGCAGGCCGAGGTTGTTTTTCCAGTCAGTGCGTCTACGGCCATGTCGTCACCTCACCTTCGACAGGTGCTCTTCGGTCCAGGAAACCTCGTGTCCCCCGAGCCGGTGGTTGTTGTTTGAGTCCAGGATAATATCGTAGCTGATGTGGATGTCGCCCAGGGTGACGAGGTAGTCGCCTCGGCTGGGCTTCGGAAAGCTGCCGTCCCAGGACAGGGCGGTGTCGACCGCGAAGTCGCACCCCGCGAGGTCGATGTCGCCAGGTTTGACTCGACCACTTCGAATTTTGGTCTTGCTGCCGTCTGCTTCCCACATGGTGCTCTCCTGTCTCTATCGTTCGAAGTTCTGCTTGTCCTGCGAAGATGTCCTGTAGATGCTCGCCGCTCCGAGCACCGCGAGCGCCCCCGCTAGACAACCCATGCCGATGCCCACGCGCCGGCTCACGAGGCGCATGTCGTACCTCACGTCGTCGATCTTGTTGAGGATGCGCTGCTGTTCTTTTTCGCTCATGAGCCAGGAGCCGAGCACGGGCTCTCCCGTGACCTTGGACTGGATGCCGATGCTCTGCGAGCGCAGCCAGGCGAGGGTCTTGCGCTCGGCTGCGTCTCTCGGCAGGCTGGTACCAAAAAGTCCCCCCGACTTCATGAACTCCTTCACCTTGGCCTCTGCTTGCTCGGGCATCCACCAGTGTGAGGGGGCGTATCCCTTTGCTCCCTCTGGCAGGTCACCTATTGACGTGGCGCGCTCTCCGAGGTCGCTGAGGTCGCCGCGGCTCCAGTTCTTCGACGTTTTTCCTCTGAGAAGATCTATTGACATCGCGTCTGTCTCCGTTGGCGCGGAAAAATATTATTAGGTTGGATTTGACTATCCAATCTTATTTTGCTACAACATATGTGAAAGGTGAAAATAACCATGAAGCTCTTTTCAATCATTCTTGTCTGCTTGTCTCTTCTTGGTGCTTGTGAGGGTGGGGGCTCTCCCGAAGAGCTCCTGCCCGATGGTGGGGGTGCTCTCAAGTCTGATGGGGGTTCTACATCGAGTATTCCCACCACACCGTTTCCCTACGGTAGCTCGAAGCTTGCTGACTACACCATCAGCGGGGTGACCGCTTATCTGGGGGCGAATCCCTGCGCGAACGGCGTGAGCGCCTCGTCTTGTGCTGCGGGGCAGGGGGGCTGTGCGGGCTGGGAGCCGGGGCTCGAGCTCTGCTGGCCTGCCACCGAGGAGGGAGGGCGTGGTGGTGTCTGCGGCGTCAAGCTCGGCGGCTGCAGTGGTTATCCTGCTGGTAGCTGCTCTTCGAGCTTGCCGGCTTGCGGGACCTATCCCGCCGGTACCTTGCGGATCTGGAGTATGGGCGACGTGACGGTAGACGCGGCGACCGGTGCCTACGACGTCGCACAAGGGATCCCGATACCGAGCACCGCTCCTCAGTACCTTTACAAGGGCGACCCGGCGAGCTTCGGCAATGCGGGTACAGGTGGGTACATTTGCCTGCCGAACGCTGCTCCCTACACAATTCCCTGTTCGTGAGCTACCATGAGAGGGCTTGCGGTCTTCTTGCTCTGTTTGGTCTCGATCAACTGTTCGTCGAGTGAGGGAGTCGAGTTTGCTTCTGCCGATGGTGCTGTGGACAGCGCCGTCAGGTTTCCACATCTCGGACCCTCTGGTCTTGGGCAGGACGCGGGTGTTGACGTTCTGCAGGTCGTGGCGTCGGACGCTTCGTTCGCAGACGTTGAGGCGAGATCTTCGTCCCACCTTGAGGACGCCGTGGCAGGATACGGTTCGAGCGGTGTGCTCGTCTTTTTGGGAGTTAACCCGTGTGATCTGGGGGGTTGGGATCCGTCGACCGGCAAGTGCTACGCTCCACCCAACGTCCCCTGGAACGAGCCCGCTGTGACGAGTGGGGTGTGTGGACCAACACCATCGTGTGGTACGCACGCTTCGGGCACCGTGCTTATGTGGGACTCTACCTTGCCCCGTTACAGGTACCTGGCAGACCCGTCGGGCGGCACTGTTTGCCTTCCGAACGACGTTGATTATGTGGTCGGGTGCTAGCACCTAGAATCCGATCTCGTAGATCAGCTTGACGGCGCTGACGGTGTCGGCGTTGGTGGTACTGGCGAGCAGCACGGTGTTGACGTTTCCCGCGATGGGAAACACGGGGTAGGTGCCGGCTGTGATAACGTAGCGCTCGACTAACAGGGGAGGGTTTGCAGACTGCGCTCCCAGCGCCTGCTGGTCGGTGAGCTGGATCGTGAGGGACACGGCGGGCTCTGTCACCACCTGCACGCTCTTCGCGAAGGGCGGCACGGGGTAGGGTATGGGGTTGCCGCTCTCCCAGAACAACTGAGGTCTGGTGGAGTCTCCAATGTACAGGTAGTGCGTTTTGTAGAGTTTGGTGTGGTGTCGACCGAAGTAGGCGGAGAAGGCCTTGACCTCGACGGGGGTGGGTCGCCCCAGGTTGGGTGCGAAGGGGCCAGCGCCGGCGAACAGGGGAAATGATGGGGAGCCCTGGCCACCGAAGGCGTATCCGGCGAGCTCGGGGGTGATGTACGCATTGTCGTAGCGAGCGTAGGCCCTGATGATGCCGGTGGGAACCTGGATGACGGCTCCCGAGTCTCGAGGTTGGGATCCTATGGCCACGGCTCGGAAGTTTCCGGTGTAGGGACCGATGGGTATGTCGAATTCGATCTGAGTCGACTGTGTGCCGTTGCCAAACTCGATGATGCCAGTGATGGGGCCCGCTACTCCTGATACTTGGTTTACGCCACGAGCAGCCGTCATGACGACCGTGATGCTCTGCCCGGTCTTGGAGGCGGCGGTCAGGTTGAGCAGTCGGTTGGGCGGCGGGTTCGAGGTCACAACAGTATAGAGTTCGGGGGCCGCCAATTGTTGAGGTTGCAACAGGGCGGCGTTGCCGATATTGTTCTCACCGTCGTCGAGCAGTCTCACTCCTGTTTTTCCAGAGCGCTTTGCGGCCTGCGCGTTCTGGGACTCTTGTAGCCTGGCCAGTGTTTTGGGATCCATCATGTGCTCTCTCCTGTGGCTCTTCTCGACGACAGCGTTGCTCTCACCGCTATTGCGGCATATCCCTGGTTTCTAACCAGTATTCTCATGGGGTGGTCGGCGTCGACCGTGCCCTGGTATCTTACGCCCTTGTTCCAGTGGAGAACAGATCTTGGCACCACAACCGTACTGACACCGTCGTGCCAGATGTCCTCGACGCTCACGGGGCGACCGTGGGCCGTGATGTAGAGGAGGGGATCTTCCATGGGGGATGAGGGACCGAAGAAGATTTCAGCGCTGCCGCCCACGTCGACGAGGACCGTCTCCTTGCAGACGCGGATCTCTTTTGAGTGTTTTTTTGCTTTGTTCGTGAACTTCCACAGGGACAGGCTTACGAGCGCCGTGCCTAGTCCGAGCAACCCCGTGAAGAGTTTGTTCGAGACCTTCGACGACGACAGCAGCACGAACATGAGGGCCATGCCGGTGACGATGGCCGCGAAAACCAGGAAGAAGTCGTGGTAGTTGATCTTGTGCCTCAAGGCTTTCTCCTGATGTTGCTCTTGAGGTCGTCGACGGTAATCGAGAGATCTTTGAGGCTACTTTCCACGTTGCCGAGCAACTTGTTCATGGCCTCGAGGGTTTTCTTGACGTCGGTCCTCTCGACGCTGTCGCTGAGCACTTTGTCCGTGTACTCTGTTCTCGTGACGTAGAAGGCTTTGCCGAGGATGGAGAACACGGTGCCGCCGGCGACGATGAGACCGAGGATGAAGGAGATGGTCCTCCAGACGTTGTTGTCGCTCGTGGGGGAGATCCGGAACGAGCCCGTGATCTCGCGCTCGTTGTTGTAGAGTCCGGGTACGCCGTCTCCAGTGCTCGGGGGTGGGGTCACGTGAATCCTCTCAGCTTGGCGTCCTTGACCATGGCCAGGTAGATGCGCGAGGCCATCGGGAAGGGGCGTCGGGTTCGGATGTAGTAGGAGATCTTGCTCGGTCCGATGTTGTAGGCAGCGGCGACGAGGTCGTGGTCTTCGCCGAACTTTCGCTTGAGGACGAGCATGTAGTACGCGGCCAGCATGACGTTGAGCTCGGCGTCGAGCAGGTCGCCCGGGCGTCCGCGCCACTTTTTCAGCGTCGAGACCACATCAGGAAGTTTGCCGTACGAGGACTTCTTCAGGCTCTTCACGAGCCACAGCGCAGTGTCCGGGAGCACCTGCAGGACGCCCGCGGCCCCTGTTATGGGGTTCACGACGTCGAGCACGTTCTTTGACTCCACGTAGGCCTGGGAGCGGAGCCAGGACACCGGGACGTCGAAGATGGGAGACCACTTCTTGGACAGAGCGGCCACGAGCTCGGGTTCGGCTCCCTTGGCCCTCGTCGTGGCGACGGCGGGCTTGATGTGCCACCTGGCGCCCGGCATCTTGAGCAGGTTGTTCCTGTGGGGTTCTTTTCCTGGTGCCTCCGCCGTTCTCGCGAAGAGCAGGATGGCGCCGAGCAGGGCCAGGGGGACGCCTATGGCGATTGGGTTCACGGTTGCCTCCTCGAGGGTGAGCGCCTTGCGGCATTCTTCTTCAGGGAGGCTACCAGCTTGCTGAACCTGGTCAGCAAGAATCTTTCGTTGAACCTCTTGGCCAGGACTACTGCGTCCTCGGCCTCGGGCAGCGTCACAAGGCGATCTGGCTTGCGCGAGATCGCCTCGAGCCGGCGCCTCTGCAGGAAGCGTCGGATCGTCGGGTCTTCGGCTTGGTCGACTGCCAGGCCGACGATCCCGGACACGAGCCCGAGGGCGAGGAGGAGGGCCACCACGCCATTATACCGCGAAGTGCCCCGTGGCCCGCAGGAGGTCGACGCGCGACTTGGCGTTGGGGTCGCCCTTGGAGGCTCTGGCCGCGTCCTGCTTGTAGGCGGCCTGCACGCTCTGCCACTTGGCCTGTGCAGCTTTGTCGCCGGCGGTGGCCCTGTTCACGAGGGTATCGAGCTTGGACCGCGTGGTGGTCACGGCTTTGTTGAAGCCGGGGCCCCCGCTATTATCGCTCGATGAAGTTGCTGAGACGGAACGATTCATGTCGGCAAAAAGAGAGGACATTCGAGCATTGCCCTGCTTTGCTAGATCCGCAAGACGATTTAAGGATTTGAGGGCCTCTTCATCTCCTCGGGCAGCTTTATTTCGAAGAGTGATCAGCTGGGTGAGGGCTTTGTCGTAGGCTGCATCTCCCATGGATGTAGCAGGCTGGGCCCCCTTGTCGCCTGACGATGTTGCGGGCCGAACTTTTCTCGCCTCGATGGCTGCCTTCACGGTCGGATCCTGGAGCTCGTTGAGAGCGTCGATCTCGCTCGGTTCGTCCCTCTTCGCCTTCTTCTTGGCCTCGCCCCTCACTGCCGTCGGCCCGAAGGTGACGATCTTGACCCCCGCGCCGCGGAGCGCCTTCTCGGTGTCGCCCGGGTTGGTCTCGAGGCTGGTGAGCAGCTCGTAGTCGTCGCGGGTGATGGTCTTGTTCTTGAGGGCGTCGGCCAGGATCCGCTGCTCGCGGGGCGAGAGTGCGGAGCCCGAGTCGTCACCCTTGATGGCGTCTCCCTCGGGGATGTTCAGGCTCGAGATCCTCGGGCCCTTGCTCGAGAAGGCGACGAGGTTTTCGGAGACCAGCTGACTCAAGGCCTTGGCGTCGGTGTCGTCGTCCTTGGCTCGCTTGCCGGCTTCGTCCATGATCTTCTGGTCGAAGACGATGGGGTACGGTCGCTTCCAGTCGTTCTTCCGGATGTTCTCGAGGACGGGGCGCAGCTTCTGCACCACGCTCGCAACCTTCGCCTTCTGCACTCGCATGGCTGAGGAGAGCGCCGACCACAGGCTGGCCTTCTGGGCGTCGTCGCCGGCGTTGTCGGCAGCGACCATTCTCCTCCGCCCTCGGCTCGCGACCGCCTCCCGGTAGTTCGCGAACGGATCCCTCGTGGAGAGCGCCACGGCCTGCAGGCAGGCCTTGATGAGCCCGAGGACTCCGCGCACCGGAGGCAGCGGCTGGTCGGGGAGGGAAGACATGGGGCTGGTCGTGACGAGCTCGGGGGCGATCTTCACGTCCTCGTTCTCGGTGGACACGGGCGCGAGCCCCGCCTTCTGCCGCCACTGGTCCTTGGCCTCGGGGTTGTCGGCGAGGGCCTTGCCCACCGCGGCCGCACCCGTCGCGTAGATGGCGTACTTGACCGCGGCGGGCACCCCGGCCTTGGCCTGCTCTTGAGCAGTCGCGATCTTCTGCAGGGCCGCGGGGTCGCCGGCCTGGGCTGCCTCGACGTCCTTGACGGCGGACTTCATCTCGGGGTCGATGTCCTTACCCTTCGAGACCTGGTCCATGGCCTTGACCGCGGCCAGGCTGCCCATGGCCGTGACTCCCGCCGGGTCGCCTGCCTCGGCCGCCCTCTGCGACTCGGCGATCTGGGCCTGGGTGGCTCGGTTGCCAGCGCCCGCGGCCGCTGACACGGCGGCCACGCGCTTGAGCTCTTCGGCTGCCGAAGGCAACGTGGCGGCCTGGGCCGCGAGTTCGGCCCCTCGTGCCTTGTCCCCGCCGTCGCTGGCGGCCTTGGCTGCTGCCATGACCTCTTCGCGCGTGCCCTTGCCCGCCTTGAGACGCTTCTCGGCCAAGGCTATCTTGCGTTCGCGCTCCTTTTTCTTGGCCTGCTCGCGCTTGGCTGCGATCTCGGACGTCACGACCGCGGCGGGCAGGACGAACATGCCGGTCTTGACCGCGTTCTCGACGGCGGCAGCCGTGCGAACGCGCTTCATGGCGCGCTTTGCGTTGGGGTTGCCGTGCTTGGCCGCGGCCTCGTACACTTTCACCTGGGCCAAAGCTCGCTTGTCACCTCGGGCGACCTTCTTCACGAGGTGCGTGGCCTGCTTGAGGTTGCGCTGCTCGCGCTTGTTCGGGGCAGTAGTCCGCACGTGCCTCGCGAGGGCGAGGGCGGAGACCGCCTTCTTGGCCTTGGGGTCGCCCGCCTTGGCCTTGGCGACCTGGTGCTGGACGATCTTCTGGCACTTCTTGTCGCCAGCGGAGGCGCGGCGCTCGATCTTGGCCACCTTGGCCAGCTGGTGCCTGCGGGAGGCCTGGATGAGCTTGTCGGAGGCCGCGACCTCGAGGCGCTTCTGGGTCGCCTTGACCTTGGCCGAGGTAGCCCGGTAGGCCGCCACCCTGGCCATGTGCCGGCTGGCCTGCTTCTCGGCCTTGACGGCGAGGCCGGCGGCCTTGAGGGCCTGCACGTCGGCGATGGCCTGCTTGTCGCCCTTCTTGGCCTTGGCGACCATCACGGCGACGGCCTTGCGCTCCTGCGATTTCCGGTTTTGGGCGGCCTTGTACATGGCCATGGACGCGCGCAGCTTGATCCCAGCGGGCGAGTTTTCTTCGCTCGCCGCCAGGATCCTCGCGGCCTGTGGGTTCTTCTTCGCCACCAGCTGCCGGCGGACCTTCTTGAGCTTGGTCACCGACGGGGTATCAGGAGTGGGAGGAAGGGGCGTGATGACGGGCGCAGTGGCGCCCAAGATCGTGACTCCCTGGGAGGTGGACGACGAGCCGTCGTCCTGGGTGACGACCCCCGGTTCGTACTCGGCCTCGGCCGTCAACATGGCGGCCTCCTTGGCAGTGGCCTCGGCTTCGCTGGCGTCGGCCTCGGCGTCGGCTGCGGACGCTATTGCCTGCTGAGCGCGGTACTCGGCCTCAGTCTGGGCGTCCGCAGCGCGGGCGCGAGCCTGGGCGGCCTGGCGGCGCTTGGCAGCTGCCTTGAGCCGGTTCAGCCTGGCCTGCTCGGGCGAGACGCTGCCTCCCTTGGTGATGCCGAGCTTGCGCGCGGTCCAGTTGGTGGCAGCCAGGGCGCCGCGTACGGGGAGAGTGGCGATGCTCCAAGCATCCGAGATGCCGAAGCCCATGGTGCCACCGACCACGACGACCTGCCCCTGCGCCTGCAGGAGAGCGAGGGCCTTCTGGGCGTTGGGGTTGCCCTGCTTGGCCTGGGCGACGATCTGGGATAGCTTCTGCTGCTCTTCGAGGGTGAGGGGCTTGCCCGAGAGCCGGGCAGCGGGACCACCCGAGCACGCCGCGCCCATGGTGGCAGCGTATCCCTGTGCCTTGAGAGCCGCGAGGGCCTTCTGGGCGTTGGGGTTGCTCTGCTTGGCAAGTGCGATGATGTGGGCCAGCTTTTGTTGTTCGTCGGGTGTGAGAGCCTTCACGGCGCCGAGGACGACGTGCCTTTGGATCTTGGCCGCCGAGGGGTTTTGGGAAAAGTTTTCGCCGCTCACGAGTCCCTTGCGGAACTCGTGCAGCTGCTCGTTGCGCGAGAGCAGGAGCAAGATCTTGCTGACCTCGTCGGGGGACAGGGGCTGGTTCATCAGCAGTTTGGCCGCGACTGCTGCCAGGTCGGCGGAGTTGTCGGCGTTGAGCTGTCGGGCCTTGCCGATCTTCTTGAGCACGGGGGCCGCGTCGTAGGCGGGTACGTCGTCGGCGAAGGGATCGGGCTTCTCGTCGAAGGGGTTCCGCTTCTTGTCGGCGCCGAGGATCTCCTGGATGCCGCCGCAGGCTCCTGAGAGCTGCGATTGGATTGCCTTGAGCTGCGCTTCCATCTCGGCGGTGCGAGCCTGGGCTGCGGTCACCGCCTGCTTGGCCTCGAGGGCCTTTTCGCCCTGCTTGAGGACGACGTCGCGCTTGGCGATTTTCTTCTGGAGCTCGGCGTTGTCGCTCCACGCTTGCTTCTCTTGGTCGATGAGTTTCCGCTCCTCGGCGCTCTTGAGCCAGTATGCTGGGTTGAGCTGGTACATCCAGTCGCCGAGAGAGTCTCCAGATCCTGCCTCGTCGGCGGCAGCGGTCTCTGCCGGCTTGGAGACGGCGAGGGCGGTCTTCGCGGCGGGTGTCGTGGGCGTCGTCGGAGTTGCGGGAGCCGCGGGGGCCGGCGAGGACGAGCCGTGTCCGAAGTACTTCTTGAGCCAGCTCTGCGCCATGGGGCTGCCCTCCTGGGCAGCCTTGGCTGCAACCTTCACCTGAGGGGGCATGAAGTCCGTCCAGTGCAGCGAGAACGCTCCGCAGATGTCGCCGGCGACGGCCTCGAGGGCGTTCTTGCCGAGTACGACTCGCGGGGGCAGGACCACGCCATGCTTGTCGGCGTATTTTTGAACGTGAACCTTGGTGGTGTTCTTCAGGTCGCCTGCTGTGAAGGCCTTGCCCCTGGAGCGCAGCTCGCGGGCTACCGCAGGGCGAGCGGCGCCGCAGGCCACAGCCAGCGTCTTGCGGTTCCAGCGTCGCTTGCTGTTTGTCGCGCGGCTTACCGCAGTGTCGACGGCGGCCTGCGTGTCCATGGAGGGAGCGTCGCCCGCGCTGATGATCTCGATGGGGAGCGCACCGAGGGCAACTTCGTGCGCGAGGTTGGTGCTCTTTCCTTCAGTCTCGTTTCGGTTCATGGTTTTCGTTCCTTCGTGCTGGGGGTCGGTGAAGGGGATCTCTTGGACACTAGGCGAGACGAATGTATCCCGACCTGATGAGTTGCTGGGCCCGCTGCCGCTTGGCAGGTGGAAGTCTGTTGATTTGCTCGAGGGTGAGCGACGGTCGTGTCTTGGCGAGCGCGCGACCTGAGCTGTCGTAGGAGCCGTCGTCGGGGCTCGCCGAGGCGTCGTAAGAGCTGCCCGGGTCGTCGGCGTAGGGGGCGCCTGCATCGGGGGCGCCGGTGTCAGGCACTCCTGCATCGGGAGATCCGGCGTCGGGAGCGGGAGCCGTGCCGTCGTCGGCCGTGACGAGAGTAGGGTCAGCTGCGGAAGCCGAGCTGTGTTTGAAGGCCGCCTCGTAGACCTTGTCGAGGATGACGGCCAGGCCGACGGCGCCGAGCACGATGAGGGGGTAGAGGAGGGCGGGGGCGAGCCCCATCTCGTCGCTGTACTCGCCCAGGGAGATGTCGACCGGTCTCACGCCGTACTCGTTGCCGTATCCCATGAGGGAGGCCGCAGCTCGAGCGAACCGGTTTCCGCTGTGAGCGGTGACGTTCTTAGCCCACGATGTTGCTTGAGCCATCTCGGTGGGTCCCGGCTTGGCGAGACCGTGTTGCTTGGCGAGCTCCGCGGCCTTGCGGTTTACCATCTTGTTCTTGAAGCGCCTGACTACAACCTTGATGGGTTGCAGGGCCAGCTCCATGGCTTTCTCGCCAACGTACTTGATGCCCTTGTATGTGTACACGAAGGGCTTGGTGAGGCCGAACTTGGCTCCCCGATAGGCCAGGCTGGCCCCCTTTTCGACACCGTGCTCCGCCGCCTTGGCGACGGATTTGATGGCGCCCCAGGGGCTCCACCCACCCATGTCGACGCTCGCTCCGAGAGCAGTGGAGAAGCGTTTTCGAGCCCCCGCAGTCTCAGCCAAAAGACCGCCGGCTGCGGAGGCGAAGTCGCGGGTCGAGGGCTTCCAGTTGCCCATGGCGGAGGTTGGGAACTTGGCTCCCTTGAGCTTGCTTGAGGCCCACAGCTTGCCGACGTTCTCGTAGTACGAGCGGGGCCTGACGGCGACGCCGGCGGCTTGGTCTTGGTCGGCCAGCCAGTTGGCGTGCTCGACCACGAGCTTGCGCCCGAGCCCTCGGACCATCGACACCTTAGGAGCGTCGCAGCCCATGATGTAGGGCTGGTTTGGGTAGTAGGGAAGCTGCGACGTCGCGGGTTGCTGCGTGTTGTACGACACGACCTGGGTGGTGGCGGCGGGGTTGACGTAGCCGGGTTGTCCAGGCTGAGTGGCGTATCCCGGCTGCCATGGTTGCAGTCCGTATTCCTGCTGCCCGGGCTGCTGCGGGTAGCCGTGGTTGTGCCTGTGGTGCCTGTGGTGGCGGCGCCCGCCGAGGTTTGACTCTTCGCCGCCGAGGGCGGTGGAGTACAGCTTGCGGACGCCTGCGGTCTGGGCGAGGACTCCTCGAGCTGTGTCGACAAAGTCTTTCTTCGCGGGGATCCAGTTGCCCATGGTGGTGGAGGTCGGGAACTTTGCCTTCTTGAGCTCGCCTGCGGCCCACAGCTTGCCGACGCTCTCGTAGTAGGAGCGGGGGCGGACTGCGATCCCCGCGGTCTTATCCTGGTCGGCGAGCCAGTTGGCGTGCTCGACGGCGAGCCGGCGACCGAGCCCTTGGACTACCTTCACCTTGACCTCGTCGCGGCCGCTGATGTAGTTGGCGTCGGACGTGGTGTCGCTGGATCCCGGCACGTAGGTCGGTGTGGTTCCGGTCTGCTGTGGGTAGGGCAGCTGCGTGGGGATCGGAGTTGTGGTGCCTGGGTAGTACTGCACGGGTGTCGAGGTGCCGGGGTAGTACTGCACGGGTATCGGAGTCGACGTGCCCGGGTAGTACTGCGTGGTGGTTGAAGTTGCGGGGGCCGAGGCGCCTCCGTGTTGGGCGTTGTATTCAGAGACCTGAGCCGAGACGGCGGGGTTGATGTAGCCGGGCTGTCCTGGCTGCAGGCCGTAAACAGGTTGTCCGTATCCAGGCTGTCCTGGCTGCAGACCGTATCCAGGCTGTCCTGGCTGCAGACCATATCCGGGTTGTCCTGGCTGCAGACCGTATCCAGGCTGTCCTGGCTGCAGACCGTATCCAGGCTGTCCTGGCTGCAGACCGTATCCAGGCTGTCCTGGCTGCAGACCGTATCCAGGCTGTCCTGGTAGAGGAGCCACGTAGCCGGGTTGACCTGGTTGAAGCTGCTGGTCGCGATCTCGTCGGTGATGCCTGTGGTGTCGATGACGACGGGGCTCTCCGTTGTCACCATGACGATCTCCATCACGGTTGTGACGACCATCTCCTTGGCGACCAAAAGCGCGGAACGGGTTCATTCTGCTCCAACCGGAGAACACGTCACTGTCACCACGTTCTGCTTGTTCGTCGGGGTCGCTCATGTCGTCTCCGTAGCTAGTATCCTGCAGGTACTTGTCCACGCCGTGGTCTCCCTTGCCAGCTCGCAGGATGTCGTCCGTGTGAGCGGGATCGTCAACTCTCTCGATGTCTCGATTGAGGGCAGACTCGTTGTAGAAGTCGATCTCGTCCTCGGACATGGGGCGCATGTAGTTGATGAGGTTCTCCGCTTCACCCGGTGAGAGGTCGCTCGGACCGCGCTCGGTGAGCTCGAGGTAGGCTTCGTTGTCCTCGTCGGGCAGCTCGTTTCCCTCGGGCACTTCAATCTCAACGCTGGAGGGTGCAATGAGGGCGTCTTCAGAGGAGTCACCACCGTCGTCGCCACCACCTCCGCGCTTGTCGGCGCCCGAGGTGTCGTCTTCGCGATCTTCGTCGTCGTCCTCGTTGGGGATCTCCATGATGAGCGGGAGCATGCCGTACTTGTCCCCACCGTCCGGATCGGGGTCGTCGATGAGCGCCGTAGAGATGAGCTCTTCTCGCATGTTGTTCTCCAGTTACCGCGTAACTCTGCCGGGACGAGCGCCCGGTATAGCGACGCCCACGCCGCGGTCGACGAGCATTTTGTCCACCTTGGACTTACCGCTGGCGAAGTCTGCTGTGATTGGTGTTTTTCTACCCTGTCCCTTGGCCACGGCGCTGGTCGCCTTCATGACGAGTACACGGTAGTCCTCGTGGGGGATCCCCGGTATGACCCTGGTCATGATGGGCTCTTCGCCCGTCTGGACGAGCTCGCGGTCGTCGCGCCTGCTCCCCCAGGAGGCTCCCGAGATCTCGACTCTCATGTGGTCTCCGTGTTCGGCGGGTTGGCTACGTGACAGTGAGACTGGCATGACTTGAGGGACGTCGAGATGGTCTCGAACTTTTCGTTGACTCCTCGAGAAAGCTCCTGGACCTCCAGGCCCAGCTGCTGGATCATCTGGAGGAGTCTTTGGAATTGTGCGTCCGGCATTAGAAGATCCCGTTCGTGAGGTTGAAGGTGTTCGTGGTGTTCTGAAACTTCTTGCGCACCGCCGGATCCTTCACCCAACCCGCTACTCCAGCTGAGCCCGCGACGTGACCGACGCCGAGGAGACCGGAGAGCGTGCACTTCTCGCCGTCGATCACAGCGCCGACGAGCCCCGAGACCTTCGGTACCATGTCGACGACGGAGCGCTTGAAGGCTTCGTACTGCAGGGGAGGCGATGCGAGGAAGGTTTTTTTGGAGAGCGGCTTCTGCCAGTCCGCCGTCCAGACACCAACCTCGGAGCCGATAGTCTCTTTTCGTGGGTTCCGTGCGAGGCCCACGTCGGCCAGGCGTCGGGCGTGCAGGCCGAACATCCCCATGCGCCCACCAGGAGCGTCGTATCCCAGGGGGTGGCGGGCCAAGGTGCGCGTGAAGCGGACCCAGCGCACTACAACCACGCCCTCGACGGGGCTCTTCGGCAACAGGGACAGGCCACGCCGGCTCGTAGCGAGGCCGGCGCCGGTGAGGACGCCCACAAGGGTTAGGGGGAGCACGATTGGTAGCAAGTGATTTTTCTCCTGCAGGCTGGCCGGGGAGAGCTCGCCGAGTCGTCGTGCGGAGCTTTGAGGGTCTCGTGGTGCGTCCCTTGGTGCCGCGCGGACAGTTTGGGGAGGCCGAGGCCTGATGCTTCTCTAGATGCTAGTACGTCCTTCAGAAGGGGTCAAGGTTCTCTTTGCCCTACGACGTGGGAGTGGGCAGCTTGGCTAGGGCGGTTTCTACGAGCTCTAGGTACTGATTCCATGGTTACAAGTTGCCCGGCGTCCAGCGTGGAGAAAGCCCTGGTGAAATCCCGGGCGGTCATGCCAGCGAGCTTTGCGGGAGGGATCGCTTCCCGTATTAGGCTTCAATGGCGCCAATGGTTGGAGCAGTATTACGAATTCTTCCGCGAGCGTCCAGCTTGTTGCCTAAGAAGATTCCAGCACCACGTGCCGGACTACTCGAGCTTGGAATCGCAAAGTTGGGCGTGACGGGATTTGTCACAGAGATCAACGGATCGGTGAATTGACTATGAGCGTCGGGGTTGCCGGTAGATGCCCTCCAGGCGTCGTACGACATAGCGTTGAACAATTGTGTGGATGACTCCGACCACACCACTCCAAACATCAGATTGTAGTCGCTGGTTCCCCAGGGGAGAACGGTAACGAATTGAAACTTGTCATTGCTGTCGGACGACGGTGCAACACTATATTGCAAGTTGTTTTTCGTTTCGAAAGATCCTGCTCCGGGCGAAATCACAAATGTATCACCTGTTGTTATGGTGATCGTTGTATTTGAATGAATACGCACTCTATAAGCCAGTCCGGTGTTAGGAGTGTCGTCTTCGAGACTAATCGCGACCTGCATATCCCACCAGACATTGTTTCTCACCACAATGTCATTACCACCAATGGCTATTCCCAAAGCCTTTGGATTAACGAAGTAGCTAGCATCGGGGGTTCTTCCTATGCTTATGTTTGAATCGACTACAACGTGGTGGATTAGTTCTACGGGAGGGGACTTCCCATTCTGTGGGTGCAATCCCATTGACAGATCCATCACATTTCCGTAGAGCACATAATAGTATGTATTCCCGCGAATTTGATAGGCCGACTCGGCGTGATCTGCCTCGAAGACGTTGAATCCAATAAACGTTTTTGATCCCCCTTGAACGCGATAACAGTGTGAGGGGACATCAGACGCCAAGTCGTGAGCGTAATTGCCAATAAGAGAGTTTCTCCTATTAGTTACGTCCGTGCCCGTGGACCAACACCCCATACCCGTGTATTGGTGCCATTCACATTCGTAAATGCAGTCTGTATCCCCCGACATAGGGGCGGCACCTCCACCCAAGTTGTACAGATCGCATCTGGATAAGAGGTTGTTGCTACCCTGAAGAGCCACACCACCAGGATAACGATGACCGGTCGAGTACGTGTTCCCTGCCGAGGATATTCTTACTCCAACCAGTCGGCAGTCACTTGAAGAGGTGTCGAAGGAAAATACATAGTAGTCAGAGTCGAATGCTGTGTAGTGAATTTCTGGGATTATGGTCGAAGGATGAGAAGGATCGCTGTAGCCTGTAATCAGCAAGGGGCCCGTGACAGTGAGATTGTGCATGGTGGGGGTGGTGAACACGTCACCATTGCGTAGCAGGATGCTAACGTTTGGCCCGGCCAGAGTTAATGCGTGGGCAAATGTCAAGAATGGCGCCGACTGGGAACCATTGTTCGAGTCATTACCCAGAGCAGAGACATAGTAGGTTGTGCCGGAAATGGCGGAAACTGTGATCGTTGTTGTGCCATAGCCGTGCCTGCCGGCAGCATCGAAGACGTCGAGCCGAACTGTGTAGGTTCCAGGTAAATTGAACACGTGTCCGGCTACAAAGCCACTCACACGATTGTAACGAGTGGAGCCGTCAACCCCGGTGGTGTCGAAGCTCCATAGATAGGTCGCATCAAGATCGGCGTACCCGTCACCCGCCGGCAGAACGCTCGTGGCATCAAAATGTACATAGAGAGGGGCGACACCTGATGAGCGAGAGACGACGGGGATCACGGAGAATTGGCTGCTGTCTGTTGGGATATCGTTGACCGTCGGAGGAAACAAAGGAAGAGGGTCGGGTGATAGAGGATGAGAAAAGGCGGGCGATTGTCCATTGTTTTGGGGGAGATCTACCGTGCCCACAAAGGGGCTCACGAGTCTCCATAAGAATGACGCTTGGCTTTGGGGTTGTGAATTAAAGGGAGTTGCAACACCTTGCCATGATCCTCCCGTCAACGTGCCGTTGTGACCGTGACCACTTTGATCGGTGACGTTGCTTGCTCCGGACACCCATTCACAAGACCAGTCAAAATAGGCAGCTGTGTCCCCAGAGGTGTTTTGTGCAATGGCCAAGAGGGCAGCATTGCTGGGCGGTGAAGCCATAGCGTACAGACGCCATCTGTCCACATACACGTTGCCGCTTGAATACTGAGACGGTATAATTGAATAGCCAGCGTTTTGTCCGCTTGATGCGAAGGTTCCGCTTACCGGACCAACTACAGCGCCAGAGGGGCCATAGATCCTCCAGACGTTTACTGTGGTTGTGGCACCGGGGATAATTTGCACTGCGATGAATACCCATCCTGAAGCCTGCCCGACAGTGACCGTGTCACTGAAAGTGCAAACATCGAACGTGGAAGTGCCGAGGCCGTGAAAAACACCCGTGGTGGTAGTGCCGAAGGTCAGGTTCAGGGAGCCATACCAGCTAGCATCAGAGGCCAGTATGTCTAGTACCCCCTTGGCCCCAAGAGTTTTTGCTTGCACCCAACCACAGAGAAGAATACCACCCGTTGGGGCAGTTGAGAGAGATAGCAGGTCGGCGGTAGTTCGACCTAGTTCTGTTGAGTTGTTCATTGTGGCGGCTCTATTTTTACAGGGTTGTGGTTTGTTAGCAGTTCTGACCAACGACAAAGCCGTCGTAGGTTCCAGCTCCCGTGCGAATAAACCCAAACCAGTCACGCTTTGTTGCCGTTGCTGTCAATGTAGGAGGAGTGCCTCCCGCCCATCTGATTGTTCCGAACCACGCCACAAGGATGGACAAGGTGGCTCCCTGGGTTATGGACACCATGAACGGTTGGTTGTTTGTGTCGCCGGAGATGGAAAGTGTGATGCTCGTTCCGCTCGCGTTGCCGTTGACGATGTGAAGGTTTTTGTTTTGGCACAAGAGGGTGACGGTTTGCGCTCCCGAGCTGGGGTTGTAGGTGACTGCGGTTGGTGCTACGGGAAGAGTTGACGACAGGTTGAGCCAGTTGGTGTCGGTGGAGGCGGTCAGGTGGACGTACAAGTTTCCGCCGAAGGTTCCACACTGCGATATTTTGCTGGCCGTCGCTGTGATTGTCGGGTCGTTCGACAAGGTGATGACGGGTATGGCGTTGTTGATGAGGTTTGAGACGCTCTGGATGAGGATCCAGGCGACGTCGGTGCCGAGGCCGTAGTGCAGGTAGAGCCCCCCACTGTAGGTTCCCATCTGCCCCTGAGCACCATTCACGGGTGTCGCCGTTGGATCCGTGGACAGGGTGAGGACGGGGAGCCCTCCGCCACCCAAGATTTTCCAGTTGGTGTCGGATACCGAGGAGACGTGAATGTAGGCGTTTCCGCCGAACGTGCCGAGTTGGCCGGGTTGGCCGGCCGCGGCCGTCAACGTGGGGTCAGCAGGCAGGGTGAGAACGGGCAGACCAGCTCCGATGGTGCCGAGGTTGCGCCAGTTGGTGTCGGTGGAGGCGGTCAGGTGGACGTACAGGTTTCCGCCGAAGGTTCCACACTGCGATACCTTGCTAGCCGTCGCCGTGATCGTCGGGTCGCTCGACAAGGTGATGACAGGTATGGCGTTGTTGATGAGGTTCGAGACGCTCTGGATGAGGATCCAGGCGACGTCGGTGCCGGTGCCGTAGTGCAGGTAGAGCCCCCCGCTGAACGTTCCCATTTGCCCCTGAGCACCATTCACGGGTGTCGCTGTTGGATCCGCTGACAGGGTGAGGACGGGGAGCCCTCCACCACCCAAAATTTTCCAGCTGGTGTCGGATGCCGAGGAGAAGTGAATGTAGGCGTTTCCACCGAACGTGCCGAGCTGACCGGGTTGGCCGGCCGCGGCCGTCAACGTGGGGTCAGCAGTCAGGGTGAGGACGGGTAGACCAGCTCCGATGGTGCCGAGGTTGCGCCAGTTGGTGTCGGTGGAGGCGGTCAGGTGGACGTATAAGTTTCCACCGAACGTTCCCATCTGCCCTTGGGCAGCATTCGTGGGTGTCGCAGTTGGATCCGTGGACAGGGTGAGGACGGGGAGCCCTCCGCCACCCAAGATTTTCCAGCTGGTGTCGGATGCCGAGGAGAAGTGAATGTAGGCGTTTCCGCCGAACGTGCCGAGCTGGCCGGGTTGGCCGGCCGAGGCCGTCAACGTGGGGTCAGCAGGCAGGGTGAGGACGGGTAGACCAGCTCCGATGGTGCCGAGGTTGCGCCAGTTGGTGTCGGTGGAGGCGGTCAGGTGGACGTACAAGTTTCCACTGAACGTTCCCATCTGCCCTTGGGCCGCATTCGTGGGTGTCGCCGTTGGATCCGCGGACAGGGTGAGGACGGGGAGCCCTCCGCCGCCTAAGATTTTCCAGCTGGTGTCGGATGCCGAGGAGAAGTGAATGTAGGCGTTTCCGCCGAACGTGCCGAGCTGACCGGGTTTGCCAGCCGCTGCTGTTAAGGTGGGGTCAGCAGGCAGGGTGAGAACGGGTAGACCAGCTCCGATGGTGCCGAGGTTACGCCAGTTGGTGTCGGTGGAGGCGGTCAGGTGGATGTATAAGTTTCCGCCGAAGGTTCCACATTGCGACACCTTGCTAGCCGTTGCTGTGATTGTCGGGTCGCTCGACAAGGTGATGACAGGTATGGCATTGTTGATGAGGTTCGAGACGCTCTGGATGAGGATCCAGGCGACGTCGGTGCCGGGACCGTAGTGCAGGTAGAGACCTCCGCTGAACGTTCCCATCTGCCCTTGGGCTGCCGACACGGGAGTCGCCGTTGGATCCGTGGACAGGGTGAGGACGGGAAGTCCACTGCCTCCCAAGAGTACCCACTTGGTATCGGCAACAGAAGAATAGTGAACGTACACGTTTCCGCCGAATGTGCCAAGCTGACCAGGCTGACCGACTGTTGGTGTTACAGTGGGGTCACTCAAAAGGACGAGGACAGAGAGCTCACCACCTCCCACCAACGCCCACTTGGTATCGGCAATAGCCGAGTAGTGAATGTAGACGTTTCCTTCGAAAGTACCTAGTTGACCGGGTTGACTGGCTGTTGGTGTTATGGTTGGGTTGCTCGACAGGGCGAGGACGGGCAGACCTGTTCCTCTGGTGTCCTCGGACGGTGACGGCGAGAAGGGTCCCGTATTGCCTCCCGTGACACTTCCCCCTTCTGTTTGATTTGGCGCCGAGGATACGGCAGACGATTGGGTGGCCGGGAAGACGGTAGCAAGGATGTTGTCAGTCATGATTGGGACTCGCTTTAACAGGGTTATAGAGGGAGCAGGTTTCCGGACACAGCAACCAGACCGTGGGGAACGCTCTGCTGATCTTGTGTGATTTCGTGTTGCATGAGGGTCAAGGGGAGGACGATGTGCAGTAAGCTTTTCTCCTGTCGGCTTGTCTGCGGGAGCTCGCCGATTCGTCGTGCTGAGCTTTGAGGATCTCGTGGTGCGTCCCCTGGTGCCGCGCGGACAGTTCGGGGAGGCCGAGGCCTGATGCTTTTCTAGAGGCTAGTATGTTACTTGGAAGGGGTCAAGGTTCTCTTTGCCCTACGACGTGGGAGTGGGCAGCTTGGCTAGGGCAGCTTGGACGAGCTCCAGGTATTGATCCCATGGCCACAGGTCACCGGGGTCGCTGTGTCCACCCGGTGTAAAGGCTTTGGTGAAGTCTACGTGTCCGGCGAATCCCCGGGCTGTCATGCCCTTGAGCTCGGCTGGTGTTAAGCGCACTAAGGGGATCGCCCACCTTTGAGCGATCTCAGCAGCGAGCTTTGCAGATCTTTGTAGGATGAGGAGACCGTCTCCGCTCGTCCAGTCAGTGGCAACCTCTTCCTCGGTTCCTGGGCCGTAGCCCGAGTGCTCGACTCCCACACCCCTGGCGTTGCCCTTGGGGCAGTGCCAGGCCACGTCGTACTCGTGCACGCACTGAACGACGCTCTCCGGGTCGACGCAGTAGTGGGCAGACTTGACCTTGTCCGGATTCATGATCTTCTGGAAGCCCTCGGCGCAATGCTGGGCCATGCCCGACTGGCAGGGCAGCTGCATGGCGTGGACGACGACGTAGTCTGCGGTCTTGCGACCGGCGGGGTGGAAGTAGCGGGCGGGGACGAATGGGTTAGGCATGAGATCTCCTGCTGGTGTTTTTTGTCGATCGCCTCTCGACCAGAGTAGGTCGTAGGCCATTGGGTAAAAGCTCAGCGGTTCGTGTTCACGTCCACCCTGATCTTCGCGATCGTGACCGAGAGGTTGTTCGAGGAGCCGTCGCGCGAGGCCCCCACGCCCACACGCAGAGCTGAGATGGCAGGTATGATGCCGTCGTCCACACGACCTCCCGCCGCTATCGAGTCTACGATGGTCAGAGCCTGCTTCATCTGAGACAGGTCGGGAAAATCGGAGGCGTACGCTCCGTATAAAGCCTTCGCCGTGCTGCCGCCAACTTTCTCAATGTCCAGCATCAGCACTCTGTTGGCAGGACCAAACGTCATGGTGGCCCCCGCAGCTGGCCCTGACGAGGCGCTCGAGATGTAGCGACTGGCAAAGACGCCGAAGCTGTTGAAGTGTGCCTTCTGTATGCGCCAGGCCCAGCTGTTGTCTCCGAAGTCTAGGGACACAATAAAGGCGTCCCAGTTGACTCCAATACTGTCCGCGCTGAGGTACGCCCAGACCCTCACGGAGCTGCCGAGGTGTATGGTTGGGGCGACGGGTGGCAGCGGCAAGGACAACATTGGGTACGTGCGACCGGTAGGACTGGACGTGTTAATAGGTTGAATAACGAGCCCTGCCCCATTGACGATGGCGGCGGCAACCTGATCGTGCGCGCTGTTTTCCTTGAGAAAGGGAACTCCCCCGATTGTGTAGGCACCGTCGGCTGCGAGGGACAGCGAGGCCTGGGCTGAAAAATCTACGTTCGCGATGGTAGTCCAGCTGCTGCCTCCGCTGCCCGAGGGACCCGCTGGACCCGTCGGTCCCGCGGGGCCAGTGGGGCCAGTAGGTCCCGCGGGGCCAGCGGGGCCAATCCCCGTTCCTATTATCTCGAGCAAGCCGCCCGCGACGTAGAGAGGGGCGTCGCAGTATGCCATTCGCACTTGAGTGTCGCTCGTGGAGACGAAGGCGTTTCCACAGATCTGATCTCTCATCGTGAAGGTGTTGGAGTGGAGCTCCATCCACCCGGTCTCGAGAAAGATTCCCGTGGATCCAGCAGGACCGCGGATCTTGCTGTCCCTGATGCGCACGTCCTGGCAATTTCGAATGTGTATGCCGCCGCCCGTGACGGCAGACCACGTGTCGCAGAACATGTTGTCGATTTCAGTATCGACGTATCGCCCGCTGCCCGTATTGAAGAGCTCGACGACGTAGTCGCCGTTGATGTGCGAGTCTATGAGGCAGGAGCCGATGCTGACCCCCACCCAGGTACTGCCGTTCTGACAGCAGAATTTTTGCGCTCCTCCTCCCCACAGTCCGACGTTGTATATGCCTATGTAGTTGTGGTTGTTGCCTCGGACGATTGCTATTCCCGAGTTGTTCACTCCCGTCACGTGGAAGTTGCTGAACGAGACGCTGTCTCCTACAACCGAGAACAGGTCGGTGGTCGTCTGCGTGAAGCCGACGGAGGTCATGTCGCTCCCCGTGACGTTCACGTAGCTCGGAATTGCCCACGCCGTGGTCGCGGGCGTGTAGGTCCCGGGGTGCACGACGAGCGTAACTTCTTGAGTAGGGGAGGGTGGCACGAGCAGGCCCGCAATCGCCGTCAGGGCGTCCTCCATGGTGGCGTATCCACCAGGAACACCAACGTGAAATTCGCGGGTTCCCGCGAGTGAGCCGGACGGTCCCGCAGGCCCCGCCGGCCCTACAGCACCGTCGGCACCTTTTGCACCAGCGGGTCCAGCTGGTCCCGTGGGTCCAGCCGGTCCTGCAGCGCCGTCGTCACCTTTTGGTCCTGCTGGTCCAGATGGCCCTGAGGGCCCAGAGGGCCCAGTCGGTCCTGCAGGCCCAGATGGCCCAGAGGGCCCAGAGGGCCCCGCGGGTCCGTCTTGTCCCTGGTACGGAACATTCTCCGGATCGGGCAGTAAGCCGGGGGCCTGGAAGGCTGGGAAAACAGGGTTGACGATGTCCTCAATCGTCGTGGTGATCGTCGCCTTTGGCATGGTTGGTTAGTTCCGGCTGCTTACGTTTTTTTGCGCGCGGGTGTCTCAGGGACGTGTTCTTTTCAGGAGGAGGTCGGAGGTTGTCTTGAGGCCTCAGGGATGCTCGAGGCTGGCCGTGACGATGACGTAGGCCTCGAGCTTTCCGCTCACGAGGCAGCTGATCGCCACGGACTCTCGCGACTCGAGGGCCGCGTCGACGGCTCTCTGCGCCGCCTCCTTGAAAGACTTGCACGGCTTGTCGAAGACCAGGTAGGTCTCCTTTTCTGTGGATTTTGGCACGGCTAGTTCCTCCCGCCGTTCACGTTCTGCACGACGCCGCTGCCGAAGACCTGCGTGGCTACCTGGTTCTGGACCACGTTCACGGGAGCTCCGCCCGGCATGAACAGCCCACCGTCCACCTGGCCGAGAGCGGTGCCCGCGGCCCTCACGTCAATTGGTCCGTTCCCCGATTCGTCGTTGCTGTCGTCCACCGGCGAGTCGTTGGCGTCGCCTACGCCCGGAGCCGCTGCGCCGGCCTCCGTCTGGTTCGGCGCGGAGACCGAGGCGGGGATCTCACCGAAGCTCGGGGACTGGGTGGCGACGCCCAGGCCAGGCGCCTCGGTGTTCACCTCCAAGCCCGCGGGGTGGAAGTTGTTCGCGCCGGGGCCCGGCGAGAATGGATCCGTCACGTTGGGGGCGAGAGCTCCCTGAGTGACGGGGAAGACCGTGTCGATGAGGTTCTGGGGCATGGAGATTTTCCTTTGCTTGCTGTTTGCTAGACCTTCGTGAAGGAGGGCACCTGGACGGGGAGCCCCACGCCCGGGGCCTGCGCGCCAGGCTCCACTCCTGCGGGGTGGAAGTTGTTCGCGCCGGGGCCCGGGGACGGTGGGTCGGTCACGTTCGGGGCGAGAGCTTCCTGGGTGACGGGGAAGACGGTGTTGATGATGTTTTGGGGCATGGTGGGCTCCTGTCAGTTTTACAAGGGAACGGTCAAGGCGCCGGTGGTGGGGTCTACCTTTACCTGCTGGATGACGATGTTGCCGAGGGCGTTCTTGTAGAGCAGCTTGAAGGCCGAGTTGTGGTTAGCGACGATGATCGACGAGTCAAAGACGAACAGCTGCTCGAAGCCGCTGATGTCGGTCTGTGCGTAGAAGCGCAGGACAGGGGAGGCTACGGAGCCGAAGACCACCGTGTTGGACAAGCTGACGTCGGCGCCGGCGCCGTAGGCCTGACTGGCCGTGCAGCCAGTATTGATGGTGGCCCCCGTACCAATGGCGATGCAGTCCGGGGAGAGGGTGGCGACCGAGGCTCCTTGTCCGACGACGATGACGCGCGGGCTGGTTGCCCCGACGGTGAGCCCGCTGCCGAGGACGACCGAGTTGTCGCAGCTCGTGGCGACGGTGTTCCCGCTGCCCGCGATGAGAATACTCACAGACCCGAGGTTCGTGAGGGACGTGCCGAAGAGGGAGGACAAGAGGCCCGTCGACGTGTTGCTCTTGCCGACGAGCGTGGAGCCTCCTGACGTGGCCCCGACGCTTGAGCCGGGGCCCACGATGACGGTGCCAGTGCAGCTGGCTGCGATGGCCGAGCCGGCACCGAGGAGGATGCTCTGGTCGCAGCCGGCGGCGATGGTGCTGCCGACGCCGTTCCCTCCACCTATGAGCACGCACTGGTTCGTGCCGTCTGCTATCGACGACGTGTTGCCGAAGCAGATGTTCTCGTGTGCGCTGGTTCCACCAGTGGCTCCGATGGTTCCCCACACGGCCCAGCTGTGGTAGGCTGCGTCTCCCACGATGCCCTGGAATGAGAGGCTGGTGTCGCTGCCCACGCCCACCGTGCCGGGTCCCTGGACGAACGACTGGGAGCTGTTCGCCCCCACGTGTCCGTTGACACCCAAGACGACGCTTCGGTCGCAGTTCGCGGCGATCGAGCTGCCCTGCCCGTTGCCTCCTCCGATGATGACTGAGGCGTGCGTGCCGTCCGCTATTGACGACGTGTTGCCGAAGCAGATGTCCTCGTGGGCACCAGCTCCTCCCGGCGCACCTATCGTCGACCAGACGGCCCAGCTGTTGAAGGCGTTGTCTCCGACGCTCGCGTTGAAGGCCAGGGCGGTCGGGCTGCTGATCCCGATCGTCGACGTTCCGAGCAGGACGCTGCCCGAGTTGCTGTCGTTCCCGACGGTGCAGCCGCTGCCGGCGATCATCGAGTTGTTGCAGTTCGTGCCCGCCGTGTTCCCCGAGCCGATCATGATGATCTGCGTGGAACCGGGGTTCGTGAGGCCCTGTCCCACGAGCGTGCAGTTGGTTCCCGTCGACGTGATGTTCGAGCCGACGCAGACGGTTCCGTTCGACGTCCCCGCGGCGTTGTTACTCTGTCCCACGAGCACGGTGTCGAAGTTTCCGACTCGGATGTTCGAGTTGCACCCGAGGATCACAGATCGCGTGCAGTTGTCCTCGATGACGTTGCCTGACCCTATGTTCTCCGTGCTGATACAGTTCGCTCCGGTCTGGAGACCGTAGCCAACCATCACGGAGTTGTCCGAGCCGGCGCTGAGTCCCTGGGCGGTGCCCACCATGGTGATGTAGATGGAGCCGATGCTCGACAGGAAGGTTCCGAAGAGGTTGCAGCTCACTCCCTCGGAGTTGCAGTGCGAGCCCACCATGGTCGTGTTGCGGCCGAGGTTGCCCGTGTGGAGGGGACCGACGAGGACTGTCTCGGCGTTGTTAAGAGGTAGGTTGAGGTTTGTGCCGATGGCGACGGCCTCGACGCAGTTCCCACCTATCACCGTTCCTGTCCCCATGCCGATGGCGTTGGCGGCGAAGGAGTCGACTATGACCCCATCTCCTATGGCAACCGTGGAGTTGCCGAGGGCTTGAGCGCCGTTGCCGACGGCGACCGAGGCTATCTTCGCCGAGTGTGCACCTGCACCGAGCGCGACGGTGGAGCTCCCCTCGGCCAGCGTGTAGAGATCGCCCACGGAGACGAGGCCGCTGGCGAAGACGAAGGGTCTGAGGGTGTACGTGTTTCCGCCTGTTAGAGCCGACATGGTGTTTTTCCTTTACCCAATCACGACTGTGACGGCCCTGATGATGGCCTGGTTGACTTCTCCCTCGTCCGCTGGAGCGCTGACCTGCGCGGTGACCTGCACCTGGCACACGCCTCCGGGATTGAGGAATGGGGCACCTGGATTAGAAGCAATGACGTCGACACCGCTCGACGTCGAGATCGTCGCCCGGAGCGCTCCCCCCGTGGTGTCGCCCGGGGTGGTGGAGCCCACGTAGAGTTTGAACGTGGAGGTCGGCGTGGGGACGTGCGCGGGATCCAGCGCCTTGATGGTGGCGCAGAGCTCAGGGGTGACGTTTTGACCGACGGCTAAGTCGGACAGGTCGACCGTCCACTCGTAGACGATCGACTCGGTGGGATCTCCCTCCGTCGTGCCCTGCGTGACGGAGCGTCCCTCGTCCTCGCTGAGGGTGACGAGCGACTTGCCTCCCCCGCTCGGAGTGGCCGAGATGCTGCCCCCGATGGTCAGGGTCACGGGGCTCGTCACCTGTCCGCTCAGCGTGAAGCGCAGGTACCTCGTGTTGTCTTCCGTGGACAGAGGGTTGAACTCGAGGACGGGGAGCAGGCCGCCGAGGAGCGGGCGCTGCTGCTGTCCTGCCTGGAAGCTGCCTATCGGATTGAAGCTCGCGCCGTCTTGGCTACCCTCGACGACGAGGTCGCCCGTGAAGCCGCCCGCGCACATGACGTTGATGCCGGTCTCGAGGCCGCTCGGCGGGAAGAGGGCTGCTGTGTCGAAGATCGCACTTGGGCCCCCGGCCCCGGGGAGGAACGTGGCCAGCGTGGCGAACAGGTTGGCGCCTGGGACCGAGAGGCCCGCCACCTGCAGGCTGACGGAGCCCGCAGTGTTGGCCACCGTCCTCACGCGCACTGACCGGTAGGCGTCGGGGAGCGTGAGCTTGATGCTCTCGGTGCCGTCGGAGTTGAAGGTGAGGACGGGGTCGAAGGTGCTGTTGTTGTGGCTGGCGAGGAGGACGTAGGTGCCCTGAAAGAAGCCCGTGAGGGTTACGGTCTTCGCGCCCACCAGGTTGGCGATGCTGGCTATGGGACCGTCGCCCGAAGGGGGCACTGTCACGGGAACGATGACTATGGGCATAGGTCTTCTCCTCGTCTCTTGTTTTTAGTCGATCAGGAAGGTGTTCTCCAGGAGCTCGCAGTCGGTGACCTTGAGGCTGCCCGAGATCTCGGACACTCGGACAGGATCTCCCGGTATGGTGTCGACGACCTGCGACTCGAGGGCCTCGCGCTCGGCCTCGAAGAGCTTCTTCTGTGGTCCCGCCTCACCTGGTTTGACCTCGGCGTTGCCGACGTCGAACTCGTAGACGTTTGGGTTCTCGGGGCGCTGCGTGCCGTACTTCTTGCAGAGGGCGAGGAGCTTCTCGTTGTAGAGTTTTAGCTCCTCGTCAACGACTGTACCCTGCTTGCGGTTCTTCCACGCTGTCTGGACGGGGCGATCGAGGGCGAAGAAGCGGGCGAGAGCTCCGCTCTGGGCGGCGGCGGCGAGTTGCTTGACGGTGATCTTGATCTTGTTCTCGGGCATTGTTTTTTCCTTGTTGAGGGTGGGTTCAACAGACGGCGAGCTCGTATACTACCTCAGGTAGCAGCCGTCGCCGCCGACGGCGACGAACAAACCGTTTCCATAGCAGACGCTGTGCCAGGTTGTGTCCACGGGCGTGTTGCGCAAGATCCAGCGCGCGTAGAGCATGTCCGTGTACGACAGCAGAGTGGCCGTCTGGGAAGCGTAGGGATTTGGGATGTAGGACAATTGCAGTCCTCTTTAGGGGTTGTGGTTCGACTGGAAGTAGTCGACGGGTGTGCCTACCACCGTCTGCTGCTCGGACACGAAGACCTGCTGCACGGGCAGTAGAGTGTCGACTTCACCGTCGGGAGAGAGCAGGGGGTTGGTCTGCGGCACGACGTTTTGAACCTGTCCTAGGAGCAGGAAGGTGACGTCCGAGCTCGTTCTGGCGACGTCGACGGTCGCCACGGTCCCTGCTCCCGGACCGCCCGTCGACGACCAGGGGAAGGGGATCCCGGCGTCGTCGGCGTTGGGGATCACGAGTGAGTGGTCGCCAACCAGGCTGATGATTCTCGACGGAGTGGTGCCCGGCAGGATCCAGGCTCCCGCCGTGAACTGAAGGACGCGCCCTGAAAGCGAGACCCCGAACCCGTTCAGGTTGAGAGATCCGGGCGCGAAGGTGACGAGGAGGTTCAGGCTGCCGTTGGTGGGCGCGCCCAGCGTGTCGTAGTCGAGGACCGACACGATGGTGAAGTTGGTCAGCGACTGCTGGGTGTTCGTCGCTATGGAGCCGGTGTCCCCGACGACGTACGTGGGCCCGTTCGCCTGCGAGGGGTCGTCCAGCAGCATGAGGTCGACGTCCTGGTCGAGGGGGTTGAACGGTATGACCTCGGCCTGCACCGGGACGGGTGCGAACGCCTGCAGGACGACCTGGGTTGGGTTCGCCGGCGGCGTGGGCTCTATGGGGAAGGGGTTCACGAGCGGGGCGGGCGCGAAGGCCTGCAGGGCTATGGGCTTCGCGTCCACGTTGGTGGGCGCGGGGGAGCCGTTGTCAGGCGGCCTCGGGAATCCTTGCAGAACCGGGAAGATTATGTCGCTCATCTTTTGACCCTCCTGGGTAAGGGAGCATCAGCCGTCCTTCACCCACTCGTATATCTTATGCCCGCTCGGTAGCTCCAGGGCAACAATGCCGCGCGTGTGCCGGCCGTGCTTGTAGAGCTCCAGGGTCTTGATGCCGGCCTCCCTGTCTACGTGTATGCCCTTGAAGGTCCACCAGCCGCCTACGTCCATCACGAAGAGCGCGCAGGGCGCTCTCAGATCTCCGTCTTTTTTCTCAGTGGTGGGCATAGCCTCGCAGCCGTCTCAGCTCTGCCGCGAGGGAGTAGGGAACGAACTGCTTTCGCTCGCGGGACCAACCGATGATCGCGTCCAGATCTGTTACGCCCTCGTCCTTGAGAAGATCGCCTCCGACGGGGTTGCCCTTGTAGGCGCGGAGCTCGCGGTCGTCGCCCGACAAAACGGTCTCCTGCTTGATGCGAGAGAGGACGTCGGCGTCCATCTTAGCGGCGTCGCCGCCGTTGTAGCCGGATGGCTTCTCGGGGTCGACGACCATGACGTCGGGGTTCTTGGCGTACTGGAGCACGACGGGGGCGCCCGCCTTGAGGGCTGCGGCGGTGCCTGCCTCGGAGAACGCCTTCTCGTTGCCCATGCCGAGCACGAGTGAGGGATCCTCTAGGTGGCGGTCGGGCAGGTACACGAGAGCGTGGTAGTGGTACTGGCCCTGGGGACCGCGGCGCCACTTGGCGAAGGGCTTGGCCCGCACCCCGCCCTTGACTCTCTTCCACCCGGGCCAGGGCTTGCTCGCCTGCGCGGCGGCGATGGAGGACGGCTCCTGCGGGTAGCGGGGGTCGGCGCTCTCGGTCTCACCTTTGGTAAACGTGGACGGTCGCTCGTAGTGCCAGGGCAGCTCGCGCAGCTCGGCGACTCTATAACACGCCAGGTCTTCACAGTCTCCCCAGACGCCTGGGTAGATCCCCTCGCCCATGGTGCCCTGGATAAGCGACGGGATGTCCGGCCAGATCTCCGTGTCCTTCTCGGTCTCGTAGTGCAGGCCAGCGCGGTAGACGCTGGGGTAGTTGTTGGCCACGAGGCCGCGCTTCTTGAAGGCCTCGAACTCCTGCAGGTGGGTCTGGTTGATCCTACAGAGCGCCTCCATGGCCCAGAGCATGCGCCTCTGCGACCAGACCTGGTCCCAGTCGCCGCGAAACATCTGGAGGCGGAACTCGATCTTGGGCATTGCCATGGAGAAGATCCTTTGGGTTGTTGTCTACACGCTCATGCTCTGCACGCCCGCGAAGATCCCCGACTCGTTCACGATCGTGACGAGCCGCTTGGCGCGGGGGTCGCCCCTGTCGGCGAGCTTCCTCGCCTCCACGATCTTGGCGACCGCGGCCCGCCACTTGAGCCGTGCCTTTTTGTCGCCGTTGTTCGTCTTCATCTTGAGCACGGCGAGCTTGGCGAGGAACTGCTTCTCGGCGTCCGTGGTCTGAGTGGGCTCTGGGGCGAACACGTACTCGGCGAGGAGGAAGCTACCTCTGGCGGTGGGTCCGCAGTAGCTTCGGCGAGACCAGTTTCGCTTGGTCTGCCTTCTGAAGAGGATGTCGTAGGCCACTTGGATCCTTTCGCTGGGGGAGAGAGCGGCCGGCGGCGCGCCGCTGCGATCTCAAAGACTATGGGGTGGAGCTTTTTAAGAGAGATGCGTGCCCGCCCTCGCAGCCCCACCCCGAGCGCGGACGGCGGGCACGCGGCAGAGGTGCTACGCCGGGCCGCCGAGAGTCGGCGGGGTCAACGTGCGCAACATCAGGACCGAGAAGTCGCAGTCGACGGCTGTCGTCGCCGACCAGCCGGTGAACACGAGCTTGCGGGTCCGATTCGCGTCGTTGACAGCCGTCGCGGCGATCGGCGCCGAGGCGTTGAGCGGCTGAACGAAGATCAGGTCGCGGTCGCTGAACTGCTCCAGGCCGACCTGGTTCTGGCTCGCGACCGGCATGTCGAGAGCGTACGTCCCGAGCGCCAGGCGCGTGGTGCTGATACCGCTGTTGGTGCGCGTCGAGGATCCGTCCGTGCCGGACACCTCGGCGTAGGCCACGACGGCCAGCTTTGCTTGATCAAACATGATTCGTCTCCTTGTGAGAATGTTGGCGGTTGATGTTGGTGGTGATGCGGGACTTACGCGACCCATCCGAAGACAGGTTGCTGACCGCATCGACTACTGTTACTCGACCGCGGGGCCGATGATGGCGCCCTGGAAGTTGCGGGCCGCGCCGTTCTGGTTCGTCACGGAGATCGTGATGAACTGAGCGATCTGCGCGGTGTCCATCTTCAACCGCACGCCGAACGCGTTTTCGACGAAGACCACGGCGGGGATGGCGCCGGGGCTGACGAGCTGCGAGTTCTTGCCGACCTTGACGTCGGTGATGAGGAAGTCCGCGGCCAGGTTGGAGGGGATCACGATCCGCTCGGGGCGGAAGATGACCTGGGGTTGGACCGCGATGTTCGCGGAGCTCAGACCGGGCAGGGCCGTGGAGCCGAGACCGATCACGAACTCGCGAGCCGAGCGCGGGGGCAGGTTGCGCAGGAGAGCGCCGGCCGCGATGCGCTTGCGCTGCATCGCCTGCTTGACGCTGTTCGAGCGAGCCTGACGCTTGCTCGCGCCGAGGTTGTCGTCGCCGACGAACTCGGCGCCGCTGTCGTCACCGCTGTCGTCGCCGACGATCTCGGTGAACCCGTCCCAGCCCATCGACTCGTCGCCGTCCAGGAGGTCGCCGAGAGCCGCGTCTTCGCCGTATGATCCGTAGTGTGCCATTGTCGTTTTCCTTTTCCTTCGGAGTTGGTTGGGGAAAATTCCCCAGAGGTCAGTTGTGGTTCTTCTGTCCCTGTTGTGACGAGTGTCAGGTCAGCGGTATTAGCCGCGGGCCAGCTTGCTCAGCTCGTCGTCGGCGATCGAGGATCCGCCCGAGACCGGCTTGTCCTCGCCCACGAACGCGCCCATCATCGCCGGGATGAAGCCCTTGCTTCCCGAAGCCCAGCGCTCGCCAACCCTGTAGCCCGTGGTGCTGAGGAACGTCGCCAGGGCGCCGTCCCCGAGGGCGTGCAGGAGGGGCGCGTAGGAGCGCGCGAACCCGAACAGGGCGACCACGTGGAGGGCCGCGCCCGAGAGCATGTCGACCGGCAGTCCGCCGAGCGTGAGTCCGCCTTGCTTCTGGTACTTGCCCTGGAGAACACCGAAGGTGAACGCCGAGAGCGAGATAGCGCCAGTGCGCATAGCGGGGTTGAGCTCGTGCCTCAGGGCAGCGCTCGCGCTGTGGATGAGGGACGAGGCGCCGGAGCGGTAGCCACCGCCGAACCGGCTCATAACGTTGTCACGTGTCAGCATCAGTGCCATGTCGAATCTCCTTGGTATCTAGGGGGTTGTTTGCGGTCTCGACCGCGCGTCCCCACACGTGGGGACCATCAGCTACTAGGTTAGGAGCTGGTGACCTGCCCTCGCCTACAATTCAAACAGCGCAGAAACAGGTTGTGGGGAGCCAGTTTTTCTAGCGATTCTCGCGGTCGCCTTACCGCGATTCGCGAATTGCGATAACCTCGCGTCCCTCGCTGGGCGCTCAAATGCTGAAGGACTTTTCAGCATTTGATGGTTGTTGCTCAGATCGCGAGTCGCGAATATGATCTCCCCGATGCCTCACCACACGCTCAAGCCCCAGGACGTGCTCGTCGCGTGCCGGCGCGCCCTGCCGGGCGGGGCGGAGATGACCCAGAAGCAGCTGGCGGGCGCCCTCTGCCTGTCGCCGAGCACCGTGTTCGCCGCCCTCCAGAACCTGCGCCTGGCGAAGCTTCTGCCCGGGCAGGGGGTGACGGAGAGTGCGGCGCGGGCTCGGCTATACGACTTCCTGGTGCACGGGATCTCGGTCGTCTACCTGCCGGTCAAGACCTCGGTGACGAGGGGCATCGCCACGGGGATCTTCTCTCCGCTCTTTCGGGGCAGGTTCGCCGGCGCCGAGGATGTAGTCCTCGTGTGGCCCTACTCGCGGGGCAGAGAGACCGGCGAGGGTCTAGTGCCCCTCTACCCGTCCCTGCCTCTCGCCTGCTCGCGCGACCCTGAGCTCTACCAGCTCATGGCGGCGATCGACGTCCTGCGAGTGGGAAGGGTGCGTGAGAAGGACGCGGCCGCGACCTACCTCGAGGAGCTGCTGGTGAGAGACGAAGTCGTCTTGAAGAGCGACGAGAGCGGCGAGGCGGCGTGAGCCCCGAGGTCTTCGCGGGTCTCGGCAGGACCGTCGTCCACGGGGGCGAGGTCAAGGAGATCGCGATGCCGTGCCCCGAATTCATCGTCGACAGGCTGGAGATGAGCAGCCTCACGATGAGCGCCTTCGAGCTCCTCTCCCTCAAGCTCGGCCACGTCTCCCTCCTTGAGGGAGATCTTCCCGTTATGGGAGAGACCTTCAGGCCGGGGAACATAGCCACGTTCAACAGGCTCAGGTTTCACAGACAGTCGTTCCCGGGAGCCGACGTCTTGAGACTGACGGTTCGCAACTGTCGCGAGAGCAGCTTCGAGTGGAGTGGTACTATCTACGGTCACTGCAATTTCTAGTCCCAACAACGAACCTCAAGAAGGAGTCCGCACCATGAAGAAGCTCGTCGTCATAACCCTGCTCGCGCTCTCTGCTGCGCTCGCACCCTCGCCCGCTGCCGCCCAGGTGGCCAGCCAAAAGTACGGAGGCTGCCTCGACCCCGCCTCCTACGGACAGCTCTGCGTGGGACCACGCACCGGCGTCCTCATCACTCGCTACGACTTCTCGGGCCCGCTCAGCGGAAAGTTCACGGGAGGCTTCCAGCCGGGAGCCGGCTACGGCGTCATCCTGCAGTCGTCCGATCCTGCCAAGAGCTGGAAGACGATCGAGCTCGACGCCTTCGTGTCCGCTCTCATAGGTGGGAGCTCGTCCACCACGCCGAACAATGTTTCTCTAACTGGTCTCTTCACCGTCTTCAACTACATCAGCCTGGGAGGAGGCTGCCAGTGGACGGAGCAGGCCGTGGGCAGCGCCAAGACCGACTTCTACATCACGGGTGGGCTCACCTTGAACCCCGGTGGCGAGACGGTGGCCGAGGCCCACGCCAAGGTAGTCGCAAAGGCTGAGAGGGAGAAGGCCGAGCGCCAGAGCGAGAACGAGGCCGTCAAGTGAAAGCTCTTCTGATCGCTCTTTTGGCCCTCGCGCACTTCCTGTCTCTGTCGGCGTGCCCGGGCCCGCAGCCCGTGCCCACGCCGATAGGACCGGTCGCGGACGCCTCGCCCGTCGACGCCCCCCTGCCGATCCCCGCCTTCGACCACAAGGTCTTCGACTGTCGCGCGGACGTGGTCAAGGCTGAGTATCAGGTGGCCAAGCCTGCGATCAAGACGTGTCTGTCCTCGAGCAGCGCCCCAGACTGCCTGGCGGGCAAGGTGGGGACGTACGACGCAGCCACTGTGTCGTGCCTCGCGCGCGACCTCGGTGCGGACGCGAACGCCGCGATGCTGGTGGGCAGCACTGACCCAGCCGACGCCCTGGCAGCCTCCGCAGCGAGGATCTTCATCAACTCCCAGCACCTGGGGTACCGGTGATGAGGCCCGTCTACAAGCTCGGCAGGCTCCCCCACGACCCCGCGAAGGTCGCGCGCTGCCTGCAGGCTCACGACGTCCTCAACCTGTCGACGTTGCCCTCGAGGCCGGCGGCTCGGGACTGGTCACAGAAAGATGGCGTCAACACCATCTACCAAATGTTCGGGAACGACTACCTCAGCGACTGCGTGATAGCGTCCCTGCTCGACGAGTTCCTCACGTGGGCCAGGCAGACGGGAGCCGCGTTCAACCCCACCCTGCAGGACGCACTCGACGGCTACCAGAAGTTCGGCGGCTGGGATCCGAACAACTCGGCCGCCACGGACAACGGGTGCGTGATGCTCGACGTGGTCACCGCCGTCCAGAAGCAGCAGCTCGCGGGTCAGACCGTCAGGGGCTTCGTGCACGTCGACCCGAAGAACCTGGATCTCCTGGCCGCGGCCCTCGAGTTCTTCGGTGGCCTGTGGATGGGCTGGGATCTCCCTATCGCCTGGCAGCAGGCCGACGTGTGGGACGTCTCTCCCGCAGGCCTCACGACGGGCGACTGGGCTCCGGCCTCATGGGGCAGGCACGCGACCCACGCTCCCCTGTGGTCGCCCGGCATGGCCGGGCTCATCACGTGGGCAGAGCACAGGCCCTTCGCCCTCGAGGCGGCGCCTGCGTACTGCTCCGAGGCCTACGCGCTCGTGTCGGACGAGCTCTGGGCCGTGCTGACCTCGGGACGGTGCCCGGCGGGAGTCGACGTGCAGAAGCTCGCAGACCTCATGACGGTCGTTGGCTCGTAGAGAAGCAGATTCTGCGTTACTCGGGCCCGCTCGTCTCAAGACGGGCGGGACCTTTTCTTTTGGGGTTGATCTTCTAGGTTTTTGCAGGGCTCTGTGCTATACACGTATGTCAACCCGATGTTGTGAGGTGGTACATGTTGGCAATACGCCTGAGACCCGAGCTTGAGTCCCGATTAAGTAGGCTGGCGAGGCTGACAGGACGCACGAAGACTTTCTACGCGCGCCAAGCGATAGAGGAGCACATGACCGATCTGGAGGACGCCTACCAGGTTGATCGCGCCTGCGATGTGGGATCTCTGTCCTCTCAGGCAGAAGTTGAAAAAATGTTGGGTGTGGGATCCAAGACGATCAAGCCAACCGTCAGTTTCCCCGTCGTCACGACCTTCTGTCAGGAACACGAGGTCGCTCGCTTCTACCTGTTCGGATCGATACTGCGGGATGATTTCTCAGCCAGTAGCGACGTCGACGTGCTCCTCGACATGGGCAAGTGTCTCCTCGGCTACGACGAGCACTTCGAGATGGTCGAGAAGTTGAAGACTATCTTCGGTCGCTCGGTGGACATGGTCGACGAGAGAGTGCTCAAGAGTGGTCGAACTCACCCGAGCATCGTAGCGAACATCATGAAGTCTCGAAAATTGATCTACGTGGCCCCCTGGGCCGAAAGTAAGAAGCAAGGTGTGACATGAAACCCACGAGAGAAGAGCAAGACGCGGTGGCCTTGGATGAGATCAGAGAGATGTGCGGTAGGATCCGCAAGTCGCTCAAGGGAGTGAGCTTCCTCACGTTCGTCAGGAACCTGGATCTCTACGACGCCACCGTGAAGAGGCTGGAGGTCATTGGGGAAGCCGCCTCGGGGCTCAGTGAGGAGGCGAAAGACTTCTACCGAATGGAGTGGGAAAAGATCGTCGCCTTCAGGCACCTCGCTGTTCGCCACTACGCCAAGCTGTCGCCCGAGCAGATCTACGAGATCGCGACGGTTCACGTTCCGATTCTGTGGAAACTGATCAAATCCTGAGTAGCCTCAACTGATCAGGTACTCGACTACGTCGCCGCGGCCGCCCTTTTGGCAGTTGATCTTCCTCACTGCTGCGACCTCCTCGACCTTGAAGAACGGCTCCGGGTAGAGGTCGCGCACCTTCTGGTTGCCGGCGTTGGACAGTAGAACCTGCACGCCTCGCTCCTTGAGCGCTCGCACGAGCTCGGCGAGCTCTCTCTGATCTCTCGGCCCAAAACCCTCGCGCGTGTACCTCGTGAAGTCGGCCGTCTTTGTCATGGGCACGTACGGGGGATCCAGGTAGACGAAGTCGCCGGCGTCAGGAAAGGTTAGCGAGATCCTGAAGTCGCGGCAGTAGATCCCCACGTCTTGCCCGAGAGCCCGCGAGCAGGCGAGGAGGTTCTCCTTGTCGAAGATCTCGGGCATCTTCTTCCACTTGCCCATGGGCACGTTGAAGCCTCCCGACTTGTTCACGCGGTAGAGGCCATTGAAGCAGGTCTTGTTGAGGTAGATCATGCGGGCGGCCTGGGCGAGCGCGGTCAGGGGCACGCTCTTTTGGCGCACCTCGAGGTAGTGCGCGAGTCCCCGCGCCTCGTGGCAGCGCCGGAGCTCCGCGAGCTTGCGCGCGAGCGCCTGCACCTGCGTCCTCGCGACCTCGTAGGTCGTGACCAGCTCCTGGTTTGCGTCCGACAAGATCGCTTTTCCGGGAGCCAGGGTGAAGAACACCGCGCCCCCTCCCAAGAAGGGCTCGTGGTAGGTCTTGTACGACTTCGGGACCCTCTTTAGGAGCTCTGGCAGGAGCTGCCTCTTGCCCCCGGCCCACTTCAAGAAGGGTCTCGCCTTGACGTCTCCGTCCTCGTCCACGCTTCACTTCCTTCCTAAGTACGCTTCCAGCTTATCTACGACCTTGTCCATGTCCTTCGCGTTCTGCACCACGTGCTCGCGCAGCCTCTTGGTCTCGCCCAGGCTCTCGCTGAGCTCCTTCGACAGGTCGGGCGGCGGAGGGACGAACTTGGGCTTCGGCAGGACGAACCCCCGGCCCTTGAAGAGCTCGTAGTCTATCTTGCTCATGCCGATGGCCTCACGAACGCAGTCTATCTCCTCCAACAGGGCGTCGCGCTCGGCGGCCAGCTCGTCGACGAGTTGGTCCAAGGTTTTCAGGGTCTCCTCGCCGTCCTCCACGGGATCTACTTCTGCAACGAGTGACAGAGATGGACTTGCTGACATGTTCATCCTCCATTCTTCAATGCGACCAGCAACCTCAAGGTCTCCGCCCCGTAGGGCGCCTCGGTCAAGGCTCGCTCCTCGCGGCGGGGCAGACCGCGGGGACGTCGTGGTGGATGTCGAAGCTTACAAGGGTCTGCGACCCAAGGGTCTGCGACCCAAGGGTCTGCGACCCAAGGGTCTGCGACCCAAGGGTCTGCGACCCAAGGGTCTGCGACCCAAGGGTCTGCAACCCTAGGGTCTGCGACCCTAGCCTCGACCTCCTCCACGCTTTTATTCCCCGCGGCTGGTTCACGCTTTCCTAGACCGTCTTACCGTCGATTGTCACGGCGATGCTTGTTCCCGCGACCACGATGGTTCTGGTAGTGCTCGAGGGTGTTGGTGTGGGTGCTGGAGGAGTGGGCGTGGGGGCGGGCGCCGGCGTCTGGAGCGCGGCGAGCAGCTTGCTCACCACAGGCGTGCCTTGGCCAGTGCAGCAATCGTAGCCAGACTTGGCCACGTAGGTGCCGTTGTTGCCTGATGTCACGTCGCGCATGCACCCGGCTGGTAGGCCGTAGAGAGCGGAGGCGACGTCCCCAGCGCTCTTACCCGTGCTTTGGCTCAGGTAGGCCACGATGGCGGCCCACATGGGAGCCACGGCGCTGGTGCCGCCGACGACTTCGTTGCCGCTCGCATCGGCGGCTATAAGCCAACCCGTGTTCGGATCGGCGCAGCCTGCAGCATCGGGCACACCTCGCATCTTGCCGCCGGGAACTCCAGCCTTGGCCTGGAAGCTCGGAATCGCAAACTGGGTGCTGACACCACCTCCGGTAGCTCCCCCCTGCGTGCCGTCGTTCCACACGACCTCGGAGGAGGGCGACAAACTCGGCAGTGAGGTGCCTCCGCAAGCGCAGACGTTTGGCGAAGAGGCCGGGAAGTCGACGTGGTTGCCCTTCTCACCGTCGGACGAACCGTTGTCGCCGGCAGCGACTGTTACGGTAATGCCAGCCGCAACAGCGGCAGCGAAGGCTGAGTTCAGAGCTGTGATGGCCGAGGCCGACCAGGCGTCTTCGGGACCGCCCCACGAAATCGAGATCACGTCCATCTTGTCGGCCACAGCCTGCTGTACGGCCTGCAGGAAGCCCTGGTCGGTGTTAGGCGCCACGTAGCAGTGCATCAGGCAGCCCGGTGCCATGCCACCGATCACGCATAGGTCCAGCATGACCTCGACGTAGTCGCCGTTTGGATCGTTTGGCTGGTTCGCGGCGCCGGCGACCGAGTGGAAGACGACGGGCGAGACGCTGGGATAACCGAGCGACTTGAAGTAGGCGTCGAGGACTTTCTGGTCGAATCCTCCACCGAGCTCGATAACAGCGACCTTCTTGCCGGCGCCAACCGTGGGGGACGTGGGCATACCGTAGAAGGAGGCGAGTTGCTTCGGTGTGTAGCTCGTGCCAGCGAGGTGACTGCGGATTCTCGGAAACCTGTGGTAGTGACGGAGCTTCATGGCAATCCTTTCGACGATGTTTGACACAATCGGAGATCTCTGCGAGATCTCCGATTGTGGAGCCTAGCGCAGGCGATGCTTCCTGTGTGAGGCAATTGTCGGCCGTTTTCGCCGCGTGGGCGTTCCGCGCACTCGTCGCCAGCCTACTATGCAGGCGTGAGGCTGCCGGGCGATGGAAGAGCGAACCTCCACCTTGTGATCTGCGCACGAGCGCACGACGCCTCGACCGTCGGCCCACACGAGCTCCCAGGTGGCGGATGCATTGCAGCGAGAGCACTTGTTGCCAGGAGCTCGTATTTTTGCCATCGTATTGGTCCTTTCATGCCTATCCGGTTAACGACCATTGGCTTTCTGGTACAGCGCCACTATCTGCTCCCCTATGTAGGACACAGCATTAAGAGCGCCAAGTTTTGATGGATCCCTCCCATCACTCCAGTCAGTGTTGGCGTAATGCTCAATAGCGTCGGCCAAGTCACTTGAAATGTTTAGCGTAAGAGTCCGCATATCGCCTCGGTACGCCTTTTTTCCGGCCCGACTAGCCGCCAACGTGCGCTTGCAAGATCCACATTTTTGTTCACCAGGCACATCATCAGGGCGCCACCCCACCCGGCGAGCTCGTAGCCCGATATGCTCAACCAGGCCAGGTAGGTGACGGAGAGGGGGATCCACGCGTGCTGCAGGCCGCGCAGGGAGAGGTTGGCTCGCCTGCGCCTCTTGGCCAGGTCGCTCGTCACGCCGAGCTCCTCTTAGCTTCTGCCAGTATCGAAACTTTGTCAGCGACGACTAGGGAGGCTTCGCTGGCTGTACCCACGACGACCGCCTCGACCCATCGACCGTCGCGATTCACGACGAGGAGATCTCTGGACGAGGCGGAGTCCTCGAGCAGGACGTAGCGGTCGTCGTCGTTGTCCACGTGCCAGACGCACGTCGTGCGACCGTCTTCTCGGTGGTGTATCCTCGCGGGCCTACCGACCGTCGAGCGTAGATCCTCGAGCAGCTTCTTCCAGACCATCTCAACTAGGGGCATCGTCAGTCCTCTCCAGCTCTCGCCTAGTTCGAGGTCGCCTGGACCTCGCCACCCACGACCTCTTGCCCGTGTTGCTTCCTCCACTTCACGATCTGCCCGGCGAGGCAGTTCGTGCAGAACCACTTCTCGCAGCCCTGGCACTGGTGGAGGACGTGCGACCTGCAGGTGGGGCAGGGATTGCTTGTCTGGGCGAGGCCGAGGCGGAAGGTCTGACACCCGCAAGTGCAGACCATGCCGTCGACGACGAAGGGCGACCTGCTCTCCAGGGTCTTCGCGTCGCAGTCCACGTGCAGTGTCTTAGGACCCACCATCTTGCATCCGGGAACATTAGTGCTCTTTGCCATCTTGAACCTCCATTGTAACGTACACACAATCCGAACTCAAGTGCTCAGTCTACTCCTCCTCGCTCGAACGAGCCACCTGTGAACGACGTCGAACCCTCGCCTGTGCAGACTCCAGCTCCAGTGAGTATAATTCCAACAGCGTGTCAGCAGTCCCCTCCTGCGGAGGGAGGTGAAGGTTCTTATCCACCCTGACACCTCACCCTCAGACTGATGAGGATATTGACCGGTAAGCACGTAGACAACGTACGACATCGAGGCTCCACCCAGTGTCAAGGACAACATTCTCAAGACCAGCTTCTGCTTTTTGGTGAACCCCTTAGCCATCAGGTGTCCCTCAAGTCAAAGAAGTGAGACAGAGACTGTGCTATTCCACAACCTCGCTCTCTGTAGATTTCGTACCACTCTCGCTGGTCTTTGGTAAGGCACCTCAGCAGACCGACCAAGTAGTCGTCGTGCTTCCTCTCGTACTCGAGCCACCATTCCATACTGTGCCATTCGCTCACCACGGGTTCTCCCCAAACGTAGCCCTGAGCCTGGCGGCCTCGTCGTCGGCCTCCCGCATGGCCTCGAAGTCCGACGCTACCTTCGCCATCCCGCCCTCGGGGTTGTCGGTGCGATCTACGAGGAGCTCCTCTCCGAGTGCGGTCACCTCCAAGATCTCCGAGTGGGCGCCTACGTAGGAGAGGCGCCTGCCTGCTCCCCTAGGTCCTCGCGGAACCAGGTGCGCTCGGCGAATCTTCTTCTCGTTGAGCCTCCCGAGCCACTCTGCGTCGACCATCCAGCGGAAGCTCGCGCTGAACCCCCCGACCCGAACCCACACGTCGGCCCGCATGGCCCAGCCCGAGGGCGTGGGGTAGTCGCACACGCCTACTCGCTCGCCGGCGACGTTGACGAGGCGCTGGGAGCAGCTCGAGAAGGGGTAGGCGTCGAGCAGGGGCAGCTGCACCGCCGCCTTCTTGACGTGCCACCGGTCGTCGTCCTCGAGGAACAGGAGGACGTCTGAGGACAGACAGGCCACGTCCGCGGCTGCGTTTACGGCCGCGGCCTGCCCGGGGCGCTCGGCCCGGATGATGGTCGCGTGGTCGTAGAGGTGGACGGGAACCACGGCGCCCGGCGAGACGCCCGCGTAGATCTCCCAGGTGAGGGGGTTGTAGTGCGTCTGGCTCAGGATCGAGGCGAGGGCTCCGTCGAGCCATAATTCAGGACCCACGTCGACCAGCGTCCGGCCTCCGGGGCGCGGGGCCAGGCGAGAGGGGACGACGACGCCAACCTTCATCATCGTCTCTTTTTGGTCATGATCTGATTGCCTAGCAAGGAGGCTCGAAGGGAAGGCAGAGCCGCTCGATCTTTCGGGCGGTCGGCAGCCGTTTTGTTAACTATAATCCTCTCTAGAGGCAGCATCTTCACGACGAACCCCTCAATCTCAACGTCGAGCGCCTCCTCGTACTCTTCGTCGAAGCTCCTCAAGCCGTGACACTTGTTTACTACGTCGACTCGCTCTAATGCTCGTCCCGACAAGGTGGGAGGATTCGCCCTCCAGACGAACACGCCTCCCACGGACCGAGCTGCGGCGTCAAGTCCACCGTCTGAGGTCGACTTGAACCAGAGATCTATGTCTCTCGTCCCCTTGTCGGCACCCTGCAAGTTGGCCGCTGCCATGCCCACCATGAGGAACCTCGTGCCGCTCCTGACGAGCTCTCTCAGGAATGTCACCTCGTCGTCTGAAAGGGCGAAGCCTTCCTCGTCACCTCCAAAGGACTTCCTCACGACAGTGCCCTCGCGAGCCTCTCTAGGGGAGAGAGGGTCAGGTTATAGAGGACGTGCTCGAGGTCACCCGGATCAACATCCGTACCGAGAGTGAACTTGTTTGCCACATCTCTTCGATACATGCGATCTTCGGCAACTCGACGAACGTCCACCAGGAAGTGTGCGGAAGACTTGGACCATCTGGCCAAACTGGCTCTCCTGGCGATCTCAGTCCTTCTTTTTGACGAGAGCGCCAGAGCTCTCGCAGGACCACCCTTGAGACCTCCTAAGTGGCCCAGGGACACGGCGTGTGGGTTCTTCATGCTGATCACGGTGACAGGTTTACCTTGTTCGGTCAAGCATTCTTCTTCACGACCTGAATGCTCTCTGCGGTGAGCTCGAGCTTCTTCTCCAACACCACAACAGCTCGCCTGTAGGAGTCACAGAGCTCCCTCAGCCTATCTCTCCACGCCTCGAGCGCCTCGGCGGACGTCTTCACGTGCTCGCAGGGCAGGAGGTGCAGGACGCCCTCGCGAGCGTTCCACCTGTAGACCTTGCCCTCCTTGACCACGACCTCGACCTCCCTGATCTTGAAGGTCGCCTCCTCGTCGTCACTGAAGACCTCGTAGTGATGGGTGATCTCGAAGCTACTCATTGTGATTTTGTCCCCTCGTCACCATTCGGCATGTTGACGGTACAGTTGTCCGGGTTACTTTGGTCGTCGCTGTCAACAGGATCCGACGAATTAGGCACGGCTTTCTCGTAACCTGCAAACCCAACAGCGTTGTTAATCAATTTGCCCTAGGGATCAGCCACCAACAACCGTATCAAATCAGCTCTTCCTATCAAGGCATTCATCTGATTTCTCCTCTTGATTCAGTGGTCGTCGTCACCCTGATGAGCACTCGCGTCCGCTCGAACCTCGCTCTCGAGAACCTCAAGCAAGGCTCGCCCTATCTTGTCGCGCAGGTCGTCCACCTCGGGAGCCGTGAGGCGGCCCAAGTTGGCCGGTATGCTGATCGTGACCGACATCAGGCAGGAGCCGGTCGCGGAGACCTCGACCTTCGGGAGCTGCTCCCTCTCCACGACTGCAATAGCGGCGGCTCGCATCTTCGCCTGGACGTCGGTCACCCTCACTGTCAGCCCGCCTTCTTGGGCACGGCGGCCGCGGCCAGGGCCTCGAAGTACTCGCCCGTCTTGGCCCGCGAGAGGTCGAGCTCGAAGTCGGGTGCTGTCAGATCGGTCTTCTCGAACAGATCGCAGAACTCGTCGACCTCGCGCCATGTAGTCGACCAGGGCGACGAAGCCGTGGTTGACGACGGGAAAGTACTTGCCTAAAATCTCCTCGGCGGCGGGAACGGTGGGGCGGGTCGTGGGGGTGGTGGGGGTGGTGGGCATGTCTTGTTCTCCTCTTTCACAGTCGACTTCACCGTCCTCAAAGGCGTCCGGATCTCCACACGCGAAAGCTACCTGCAGCTCTCGGTAGTAGCAGTCCGCGCAGTGGTAGCGGCGAGCCATGGTTTTTCTCTCAGTTTAAGATCTTGTAGATGAACCAGGGGGCCGCGGCCAGAGCCGGACCGACCAGTACCAGAATGGCCACGGTGCAGAGAAATGTCGTGATCATGAGGCTGTCTCCTTTTTGTTTTGTTTCAGAGGCGCGTGCTCCTCGCACGGCCACTCGCAGCCGCACGACCCGCACCTGCCCGTCTTCGGGCACCTGATCTTCGGGTGGTGTGCACCACTGCGCAGGTAGCCACAGTACTGGAGCCCGTTGTCGATGATGTAGGTCCTCATGACTTTTTCCCTGCTGAAAGCTCTCTGGTTTCGCTCGCCACGTGGCAGGTTGAGCGATCTTCCTGCAGACTTCTGGCAAAAAGACCGTCTCGCCTGGCCCTGCGGTAGAAGCTAGGAAGGAAGGACTTGCAGTCGGGAGAGCACCAGGTTCTACCGTGCAGGGAGATTTCGTGGTCTATCGCTTCGTCTAGCGGTGATTTCTTAGGAGGCATGAGTTTTCTTGACCTCACAAGCTCTCTCGACCTCGTCAAAGAACTTCCGGGCGTCCCGGACCACCTCGTCGTCAGGCATGATGGCCTCCGCGAAGTCGAGAACCTGAAGCTGCATCGTGGTTGTTATCTCCGGAGGCAGGTCAGCAGCATACTCGACGATCGCCATCTGGACACAAATAATAACCCCCATGCCGTTGAGCTGCCTGCTGGCCTGCTTCGTGAGGATGGGATAGAACGCTTCCCTATAGTGAGAGTTTCCGTCCACCTTGACGAGGCACGCGAGCATGGTCTCGGCGTCTCGCAGCTTGGCGCTCCTTAATCCCTTGATGTCCATCTCGGCCTCCTCGCCGCGAAGCTCGCGACTGGACACGATGTTATTCGACTCATATCCAGAACGCAAGCTAATTATGTTAGCTCGCCAGAGGGGGTCTCTCAGACCCCGTGCTTGGTGGCCAGCAGCGTTGTGCTCGTGTTCCTGAGTGAGTGACTTATGCCACAGAGCGAGTTGCAGGTTGCCATGGCACTTCTTTGGTTCTCAGCACCATTCCAGAAGCTGCCCAGGTCACCGTCTCTCTCCCACTGCCTGCCCACCCACTTGGCGTCGCAGCAGAGCTGCATGACCCCTCGGTCCGAGATCCAGATGTTCCTGTCGTAGCTGTTGCAGACGTGCTCGGTCGTCGCGAGATCGCCGCTCCACCCCTTCGACACGTTGGGGTTCTTCCAAAGCGAGCGGAAGTACATGAGGGCCTGGGCAACCCAGACCGGGCTGAAACAGAGGTCGTACTTGGCGTTGACCTTCCTCAGCACCTCCTCGAGCTCGTCCGGGTCGACCTGCGACTCGCGCGCGAAGAACTCGTCCTCGCCCTCGCGCAGACCGAACGACGGCTGGATGAGGTTCAGCTTGAGCTTGTCCACGCCGATCTGCCTCAAGGCCAGGTCGTAGGCGGCGTCGAGCTCGCGGTAGGTCGACTTGCCCACGAGCAGAATGGCGTGCACCTTCGAGTCTGCCCCCCTTGTGTACGCAGCGCACTCCCTCCGGGCGGCGAGCAGGAGGCGCAGGGCCCTCGCGGCCCTGTCGAAGGAGCCCCTGGCCCCTCTGAAGACGTCGTGCACTGCCGCCATCGCCCCGTCGAGCGAGACCGAGACCTCGCTCGGTCCCTCGAGGATCACCTTCTTCGCCCTCTCGGGCGAGAAGATCATGGTTCCGTTGCACACCGAGAGTAGCTTTAGGCCGAGGCTCCGGGTGAGCTTGCAGAAGTCGAAGTAGTCGTCCCAGTCGAGCATGGTCTCGCCCCCGTGGGTGACGACCACCCCGCGCGGGTTCATGCGAGCGAACTCTAAGGTGATGCCCCTGCGCCTGCCGAGGTATTGACCGTGCGGCCAACCTGCGTGCTGGTTCAGGGTCTGCGGCCGCTGCCAGAACGTGCAGTGCCCGCAGCGCAGGTTGCAGGAGCCGTAGAGGTGCATGAACAGGAAGCGAGGGGGTGTCATCCTTGTTCCTCGCACAGCAGGTACTTGCCAGCGGGCACTATCTTCCACATTGCGATCTTGTCCTCCTTCGTCCACTTTCTTTGAGCTATCTCCTGCCTGTTGTGATCCATGGAGCGGTAGGTGGGCCCGAGCCCGTACGTCCAACTCTTCGGACCCTCCTCCCGCGTCTCCACGACCTGGTGCCTAACTCTCTCTTCGTCGGTGTGGGGCAGGTGCCAGACGTGCGACAGGTCGAGAGGTAATGCCTCGAGCGGCAAGGCAGCGGCCACCCCCTCCACCCTGAATCGCGCCACGAGGTCGTCGTCGTCGCATCCGTAGGTGAGCAGGCGCTCGTTGTAGCCCCCCACTTCGAAGAACAGCTCCCTCGTGGCGCAGACCACGCCCGACAGGTGAGCGTCCTCCTCGCGCAGCATCTTCTTCGGATCCACGTGGTAGAAGGCGTCCCTCTTGGGTGGGTGAGCACGCATGAACGACGAGTCCACCAAGTCGTCGGCGTCGAGCCGCACGACCCACTCTCCCGACGCGAGCAGGAGGCCGAGGTTGCAGCACTTCGAGAGCACCCAGTGCTCCTGCCCCACCGCGCGAGCTATCTTAATGCGGGAGTCGCGTGGTAGGTCGTCGTAGGTCAGGGGTGGCTCCGACGACCAGTCCACCAAGACCACCTCGTCTACCTCCGGGCAGCCGAGCCAGGTCGGCGCGGCCTGCCGCAGGTACGGCAGGCGCCCCTTGACCCCGCAGACAACGGACGTCTTCACCTGACCTCCTCGCACAAATAGCGCACGGGTCCGTCCTGCACGGTGACAACCCACTCCGTCATGCGGTCGAGGCTCGTCCACGGATCTCTCTCGGCCAAGATCTTGTTGCCCATGATGGCCCTGTCCCCCTTGCCGAGCAGCCTGTAGCTCCACGGCTGGGCGCCCACCAGGCGCTCCTCGAGCTCCTCAAAGTCCTCGTCGCGCTGGTTTTCATATCTCTTGTCGTCGCCGTGGGGGACGTGGTGCAGGCTCGTGAAGTCGAGGGGCACGGGCCGCAGGCTCCCCGACATCCTGACCACGAGGTCGGTGTCCTCGTAGCCGTAGACTCCAATGCGCTCGTTGTAGCAACCCACCGCGAAGAAGTCCTCGCGGCGCGCGTACACCACGCCGGCCAGGTGGGTCTCGTTGTCGTCGCGCGCCCTCTCGAGCTCGGCGTAGTAGAAGAAGTCCCCAGGCGCCTGGTGCTTTAGGAAGAAGTCCTCGTGGAGGATGTCGTCGGCGTCGAGGCGCAGGACGTGGGTTCCCCTCGCGAGCTGCAGGCCCAGGTTGTGGCACTTGGAAGCAACCCAGCGGTCTTGGCCGAGGGCCCTGGCGACGACGACGCGTGGGTCGTAACTCTCAACCTTGAGAATTTCCGACGACCAATCGACGAGAACCACCTCGCCCACCTCGGGGCGAGCGAGCCAGGAGGCGAGGGCCTGCTCGTAGGGACGATCTTTCACGCCGCAGACCACGGAGAGCGAGAGCTTGTCCCTCACGACAGCACCGACCACCCGCCTGTGGAGAGGACATCGAGCCGGTTGGGCCTACTGTGAAAGCGGGGCTCCCTGTCGGCGAAGATTTTTTGAAAGAACGGCACGAGGTAGCCAGGCTCGCAGCAGGCGGGCAGCTCGCCTGGGATCACCCCGGAGAACCTCGGGCCCGAGAGGTAGAGACCGTAGAGGTGATCGTCTTGATCGACCTCGATCACCCGGCGCACGACGTCTGCCATGTTGGGGTAATCATGGGCGTTGATGAAGCACCCGGGGTTGAACTCCTCTGCCACCTTCTCGCTGCCCCAGTAGAGAGGGACGCTACCCGCGAGCAGGGGGTCGACGATCTTCTCGGTGACGTAGCCCGGGTGCGAGGAGTTCTCGAAGGCTATCGTGAACTTGTAGCCGGAGAGGAAGGTCGCCTTGTCCCTGACCCTGTAGCCGAGGTTGTTCAGGACGGCCCCTCCCGAGTCGACCCTCTTGTACGTGGACAGGAGGTGGAAGAAGTCGTTCCTAACCTGACAGGTGGGGTTCGAGTAGAGGAAGTTGCAGAACTTGGTCTTCTTCAACATTGCGACGTTGACGTCGATCTCGATCGGGCTAACAAGTGGCGGTGCAGCAAGCGCGTAGAGGGGCCAGCGCAAGTGCCTCGGATCGTCAAGGTAGTCAAAGGACAGGGCGTAGTCGCAGATCTTGAAGTTGGGCCTCACGCTCTCAGCCGTCCACAAGATCTTGATGCACCTCTCATAGCGCTGGTTGAAGATGTGCTCACTGCCGAAGACCGAGTAGACGAGGTAGTCGGGCTTGTCCGAGAGGGACACATCAAAGTTCGCGCGGAGCACCTTCCAGAGGGTGCTCTCCTCCACCACGAAGCCCGGCCAGAAGTCCACGAACTTGAGCTTCACGCTGTTTTCTTCCCGCTCGCATCGCGAGCTGCGGCTGCCCTCTGCGCTTCGATCTGCTGCACTGCCATGAGCGTCTCTCTGAGATGGGGAGGACGCATCCCGAGCACCACGTGGCGGTCCAAGACAAACGAGCACCCGGGAGGCGTTCTGTAGGTCACCGTTCGAAAGAGCCACCTCCCCGTGTACTCGCGAGTCTTCGGATCCCACTCCTGCAGCATCAAGAAGTCACCCTCCTGAAAATCGCGGTCGTCGAGCCTGATCTCGAAGGTCTTGCTTCCCGACTCAACGTGTCCGTAGTACTCGGACCAGGTCTTTAGCTCGTGGACCAGGCGAGAGCGTGAGCTCACAGCACCCTCGCTATGAGCTGCCAGCCCTCGTGCAGAACGAGGACGCCCATGCCGAGCTCGCCGAGGAGCCTCCTCACGGCGGCATTGACCCCGAACTGCTTCGTCCGGGGCTCCGCGGACCAGTGAGCACCGACGTCGGCCTCGTAGTCGTCGAAGATTATGAAGGCTCCCTGCTTAAGGAGGGGCAGGCAGAGCCTGGCGTCCCGGTAGACGTCCTCCTCCACGTGGGAGCCGTCGACGTAGACACCGTCGTAGTGGCGCTGGGGCAGACTGGGCAAGACGTTCGCGGAGCTGCCCTGGAGCTTAACGAGGTTGGTCCTGCCGGCGACGTTCTCGTCGAACCTCTGCTCGAAGTCGCTCTTCTGCAGCCACATTCTCTGCCACAGGTCGACGCAGGTGATCTCGGAGCCCGGGCCCGTGAGGACGTTGTCGAGGGTCCACAGGGCGCTCCGGCCCTCGAAGCTGCCCACCTCGAGCCACCTCACGCCCGGCCTGCCCGCGAGCACGGGCAGCACATGCTTCGTCCAGGACGGAACAAACTGCGTGACCCAGTCGGTGGTGAAGCTCAAGGAAGCACCTCCTCGCAAGTGTACACACGAGGCCCCTCGGCGACAATCCTCCACGTGGTCATCTTGTCGTACCGCGACCAGGGGTGAGCCAGGACCAGATGGCGGTTCCGGTTGGAAAGGTCGTCAACGACGCGGCCGGGCTGCCAGCTCCACGGTGCCCAGGGAGGGCGCTCGCAGATGTCGGCGGGAACGTCCTGGGCGGCGAGGCGAGCGTCGTCGCCGTGGGGGAGGTGGTGCATGTAGGACGGGTCGAGATCGCGGGGCGCGAGAGGCTGCGCCTCGAGGCCCGAGGCGATGAGCCGGCGCACGAGGTCTTCGTCCTCGTAGCCGTAGGTCGAGAGGTGCTCGTTGTAGCCCCCGACCCTCATGAAGTGCTCCCGGCGCGCGTACACGGCTCCCGCGAGGTGCTTCTCGTTCTCGGGGCTCTGCGGGGTGATGGCGTAGCGGTAGAAGTACCCCTTTTCGGGAGCCGGGTGCCGGGCAAAGAAGCCGGGTCTAAGGACGTGGTCTGCGTCGAGGCGCAAGATCTCCTCGCCCCGGGCGAGCAGGAGCTCGAGGTTGTGGCACTTCGAGCTGTGCCACCTAGCCTGGCCCTCGACCCTGACGAGCACAGCGCGCTCGTCGTGGGGCGGGGTGACGGGCTCGCGCGACGTCCAGTCGACCACGAGCACCTCGCCCACCTCCTCGCAGGCGAGCCACGAGCGCAAGGACACGTCGAGGTGGGCGGCGCGGTCGCGAACGCCGCAGGTTACGGAGATCATGGTTTTGATTTCTCTCTCCAGCGCCTCTGCCGCTCGGCTCCCGTGAGGGCGCGAGCCTTGCGAGGCCTCCCGAGCGGGACTGCTACCTTAGCCTCCGGGCGACCTCGCATGCTCTCCCTCGCTGCGTAGTCGAACACTGTGTACGCCAGGAGACCGAGCGCCAGGACGGCGCGACTCTTCTTGTCACCTTCGGGAACGCCTAGCGATACGGCGCCGAGGGAGCCCGGTTCGCGCGCCGAGCTGAGGGGAGAGCGTCGCATGTAGACTCGTCTCTCGGCGGCGTCGTCCTCCGACCACACGCGCTTGGAGCACAGGCTGCTGGTCCAGTTGGGAGCTCCAGACGACATCACGGGCTGCGCTCCTCGTTGAGAAGATCACGGCTGTCGCCGTCGACCTCCCAGCTCGTTCCTCCCTCGGTCAGCCAGTAGCGAAGAGCCTCGCCGCCCGCGTCTGGTAAGACCCAGAAGCAGTCTCCCTCCCTGCCGAAGAAGCTAGATGCAAGACGAGGTGGAGGAACGACGATCCCCGCACCAGACCTGTGCTTGGTGAACACCACTCTCGCGCCGACGGTTGGAAGATTGTCAAACAAGATCTTTTGTCTCCATGTTGACAACCTCTGCGGCCAGAACGAGGTCGTAGTTATAGGGGCTCTGCCCGATCTTCGCCAAGATCTCGGGCCTCAGCAACCGGGCCGCCTCAACCTTCCCCTCGCGCATCAGGAGGGCATGTAGCTTGAGGAGAGCCTGGGGGTGGGAACTGACCTCGTCGGCCCTGCGGTAGGACTCCTCGGCCCTCTTCAAGAGAAGTGACGCTCCTAGGCCGGCGACGGCTGCGTGAGCCTCGTAGGCCCTGCCCATGTGGTAGTGACAGTCGGACAGCATCGTGACGTCTGTTTTATCGAGCCTCAGGAGCACGTTCGCCAGGAGCTCGTGAGCGAGCTCGGGCAAGACCTCCGCGGCCTCGTGGGCCAAGGTGAAGGTCTCGAGGAGGTCGCGCCTCGCGGCCTCGCTCTCGGGCGAGCACGTGACTCTGTCACCGTTCTCCCTGTTCCACAGGAGCACCTTGAGGTTGCGGTGCGCGATCCTGACCCCCTCGCCGGGAGAGTCGCGGTGGTCTCGCACACGCAGGCCGGCCGCCGCGTAGATGGTCCTCTGTGCGGTCACCCCAGACAGCATCTCGTGGCAGGACTGCGTCCAGCGAGGCGACGGACCGCTGCCGCTCACGCGCCTCCACAGGCGCGCGTACATCGAGCGCCAGGTGACGTTGCCCCTGCCGTCGCAGATGTCGTAGGGACAGTAGAGCACGTCGACGTTTTGCTTCGCATCGAGCATGTCGCAGGTCCAAAGCCAGTTCTCGGGCGGGCAAACGGGCTCGTCGTCGGCATCGAGCTTGAGCACGTAGTCCGCCGTGGTCTCGTCGAGGACACCGTTCCGAATCGCTGCCCAGTCCTTCGGCACGCGCCGGCCCGTGAAGGGCCCCGGCAGAGGCCTCCGCCAGGTCTCCTGCTCGTCTGTGAGGAACGCGGGTGAGCAGGGATGGAGCCGCTCGTAGCGGTAGCGGGCGAGGCCGAGCTCGGTGGCTATCTCCTCGAGCACCTGTTTGGTACCGTCGGTCGAGCCGGTGTCCGCGACGACGAGCTCGTCGACCACTCCCCTCAGGGGCAAAAGGCAGCGGCGCAGGACCGCGGCGCCGTTCAAGACCATCATGTTCACCGCTAGTCTGGGCACGCGCTCTCCTAGGCAGGTAGTTTTCTCTAGAGCTTCCTGAGCGAGACGCCCAGGAGCTGGGCGCACACTCTCCGGTCGCTCACGTAGTCGCCTCCGCGACCCCGCTGCTCGCGGCGGTAGTAGTGGTGATCGGCCCGCGCGCCGCACTCTGCCCTGAGGGACAAGTCGAGCGTTAACCACGCTCCGCAGCGGTGTTCTTTCACCGATGCTTTGGATCTTTGCCGAGTGTCAGCTTTCTTCACTTCGGATTTCGATGGTTCCTGAGCTGCTGATTTCTCCAGGCGAGAAGTGAAGTCACGCAGAGAAACGTACTCGTCCGTCATCTCGCACACCATGCCGTGTGTGCGACACGAGAGCATGGTCACGGTTTCCATGAATCCGGATCCGTTGTCGACATCGCAGTCGCTGGCGGTCATGTACTCGGCCAGCTCGCCTTCGCTCAGATCCTCCGGATTATCCACCTCGACGAGTCGCCGGTCGGTGGTTTTCAGCAGGGGGCCTTTGCAAACAGGACAACGTTTTGGGATGCCTGGAAACTTCGGTTTTGCCATAGATCTCTCCTCAATCGTATTGACAGTTTTTAGCGTGCTTCCATGGAGGACCGTTGGCACCACATCGACATTTGCCAGGTGAGCTGCTGTTGTTGAAGGGGCCGCCGCCGGCCGGCAGCCGTTCATGCTCGCACGGTTGTTTGCCCTCGCGGTCGTTGACCCCTTCCCAGCATTCGCACGGCTCTTGTTGAGGTCGCTGTGCCAGCCAGGCTCGCACTCGAATTGGTGATCCCCAGGCTTCCTCGGGAGCCCATCGAACTAGATAGGCTACGTACACATGCAACATCTCTCTTTGTTTGGGAGCCAGCTCATAGGCTTCTCTGAGATCGTTCGACAAGACGGCATGAAGAAAGTCACTCGATGGTACGCGAGAGCAAAGATAGAATTCCAGCAGCTCTGCCAGTCGAGGAGACATGCCTAGTCCCCGGTACTCCCAATCCCGAGGTCTCAGGATTTCAGCTCCGTTGGCTGCTTTGACCTTGTTCACCATCGAGCTACTCAGTCGAGCCCGTTCCAGGCTTTTTTTTCAGGCTCTCCGGATACGCCTAGTTTCTTCGCTAGCCGCTCTTTGAGATCGTCCAACAACTCGAAGATGGGAGCCGCCTTGTCGTTGAACTGGTCGCTGACATACTCGATGGCGGCCTTCTTGATGGTGGCATCCCAGCAGCCCTTTTCCATATCGCATTTCAAATCATAGATCTCACTGGGCATGGCATCGTTCTCCTATTGATTTTGTGGTGTGCGTGAACCGGATAGGCATGGAACATAGAAACCAGCCTGTCCAACTTGCCTGACCAACTTAACCTCGTCTTCCTCCCTAGTTTTCCCCAACACTAACACATTGTCATCCTGTTTGTAACCATTTATCACTCGGTTACTCTTCTTAGTCTTACCAGAAGACATCGAGCTACCTCTGTGCTAGAGGACCCCCAAAAAGTTGCACTTGACGAGCTCGTTCCTGTAGGCCTGAGAACCGCTCGCCGTCTTGCCCTTGATGTAGCTCGCGCAGAGCGAGCAGAGGGGCGTTGCGCGCGACACCTTCTTCCGACACCCGGGCACCAGGCACTTGCGCTTGCGAGGCCTCTTGCGCTCGGCAAAAGCGCGATCAATCTTCGTAGTTCTCTTCTTCATAGCCACTTCTCCCACTGCCGGGCCACCTTGGCCCAGCTCCTTGGTTGTCTCACAATCACAGAGTCGTCGCAGATCGCCTCCTTCACGCACTCCAGGAACCGGACGTCGAAGCCCGGTTTATTAGTCGGACCGTCCACAAAGTAGCCTCCAGCTACCGTCTCAGGCACGGCCCCGCAGCGCGTGGCCACGACCTTGCACCCTGCAGCCTGGGCCTCCATGGCGGTGATGCAGTTGTGCACTACAACACCATCAGCAACAAAATTGTGGTATTTGGACACTTCCATGTCGTATACAGGCCCGCCTGGTATTCGCCTCACTGCCACAACTCGGTGATTCCAGCGTCCTTCTTTAGTGTCTTCTATTATGCTTTTTTGAAGATCTTCAGGGAGACTGGCCAGCAGACGGTCGCCCGGCTCAAGAGATCCTGCCTCCACCCACTGACTTTCAAAATTCATGATCATATGATCTGGTGTAACACGTAGTTTCGACCCGTCGTCCAGCTCAATTTCCACGAGCTCAGATGCGATTTTTGTTTGTGCACACCAGAGAACAGTGCCTAACCGAAAGCGATCCTCTTTCGCGTCATAGGTATACACAGGAAAGTTTTTCTTGCCCACTAGATCAGCTATTCTCACCCTGTAAGGTTGAGCCTTCCTGTGATCTCCAGGCAATGAAACCATTGTGTCTGGATGGCAACAGCTGGTCTCCTCAAAGTCGCTCGGGTAGAGCCAGAGCTGCGACCTCATGTACGACCTCGCCACCTCGGCCTGCCCCGCCCGGCCGTGGTAGACGACACACGGGGCCTGCCTCACTCGCGCCTCGAGGCGGTCGATCTGCTTGAGGACGTGGAGCGGGGCGCCCTGCAGCTGTGCGATCTTTCGCCAGTTGTCGAAGCCGTAGTAGACGTGCAGCTCGGGTCGCAGACCCTCAGGCCTGTGCTGATCTCTCGGGATCATGTTGCAGACGTCGTGCCACAGATCGAGCAGCTTGGCGAGGCCCCTGTCGGGCGACGACGAGAAGGTCGCGCGCAGGGGGACGTGCCCGACCTGCAGGAGAAAGTGCTGGTCGCCCGCCTCGTGGTACTGGGAGGAATGAGCAGGGAAGAAACCACCCGGAACACTTCGCACGGGCTCCTCGAAGGGAGCGAACAGCGACGCGTCGACCCCGTTGCTCGTGACCGCCACCTTCGAGACGTCGACGGCTGGGTAGTACTCGCAGAACCTCTGCTTCGCCCAGTCGGACAGGCACAAGATCCTGTCGTAGCGCATGCCGATGACGTTGTCCCAGTCCGGCCCGCAGTGCACGTCGTGCATCCACAGCCAGGCCTGCTTGCAGTCAGGCAGGAGCCTCATTCTGGCGTCCGGCTGTCGGGACGACACGAAGACGTCGCAGGACAGGTAAGCGGACATCTTGCGGTAGGGGAGCCACTCGACGTCCACTGAGGAGAGGCGCTCGCCAGCCTCGTCGGCGTCGATACTCGTCGCCTGGGGCACGTCAGCGTAGACCACGACCTCGTGCCCGAGTAGGGCGAGCTCGCGCGACATGTGAATAGCAGCGGTCTCCGAGCCCCCGATCCCCTGCTCGAGGGCGGTGACCGGATCCCACGGCGAGGGCGCGGGGCCGAGCCAGAAGACGAACTTAGCCACGGACGAGCTCCCTCAGAGCGGCGTCGCTGATCGACACGCCGTGCACCAAGTTCCTCAGCTCCCTGTCGGCCAGGCTCTCGGTGAGGGACGCAGGGTCGAGGATCTTCTGGAGGTGCGCGGACAAGGAGGACAAGAAGACCTTCAAGCTGTTCCGGTAGGCCTGCGAGTATCGCCCTTCCCCCGCGACCACGAACTTGCGGCACGACACGCACAGCTCGCCCACGAACAGACCCTGGTCAGTGTAGTTCTGGCAGTCCCTGGTGATGCACCTGCGCCTCCCCCTGAGCTGCGAGAGCTGTCGGTCACAGACCATGTCCAGGCACGCGCGGCAGTAGCCGTTCATGAACTCGCGCCTCCTCTTCCCGCAGTGATGGCAATTGACCATCTTCCAGGCAACTGGCTTCTTATTGACGTCAGGATCCATGCTGTTCCTCCTCAGTACTTTCGAACTTCCCACACGAGGGCGTTGCGCCCGGGTAAGTCGCCGAGGCAGCGATCGTAGACCGAGACCTCAAGCACGTGCCCGGGGTACTGCGCGAGTAGAGCCAGCCAGTCCTCGCGCGAGGCCGGGGTCATGGCCTGCGCGAGCAGGAGGTCGGCCCGCAGCCCGTGGGCGTCCTCGGCGGAGTACCTCAGGGCGTCGCGCATGTGAGCGCCGCTCATGGTGCTGTAGTGAAGGGATCCCCTGGTCGGGTAGCCGTCCAGCAGGAAGACGTCGTTCAGGTACTCACCCTGCAAGATTGCAAATTCAGCCGGAGCGAGCTCGTCGATGGTAATATTATTGCTCGACGAGGTGCCCGCCGCAACCAAGGCGCCCACTCGCAGCTCGGCCTGATCGTGCCAGAGGTTATAGATGCAAGATCCCCCACCCGCCCCGAGAGTCCTGATCGCCACGAGACCCCTGAAGCGGCTCGCCTTGAACTCGTCGAGCGTCCAAGATCGCAGCTTGCAGCCCCAGGCCCCCGCCCTCCACAGGCGGTAGTTCTGGGTCTTGCGCAAGACGGAATCCATCCGCATCGCCTACTCCGCACCCAAAAGAACGCTGAGCTCGTGGGCGTCTTCGTCTCTCATGTGCTCAAAACCCAGATTCATGCAGTCCCTGGCGAGCTCGCGCAGCCTGACGAGCTCAGCGCTCTGAGATGAGCTAGAGGATCTACTGTGCAGGAGCTCCTGCATCTTGGAGTGCCCGAGCAGCGTGGCCCAGACTGCTTCATGAACGTACTCGGCGCTGCTGTCACCCGGCAGGATGCGGCTCCAGCCCTCGCCAGCGCCGCCGGCCGAGCTCCACATCCTGACGTAGTCCTGCCTGATCCTCTCCTGCTTGCCGCGGTCGCGCTCAAACCTGTCCCGGAGCTCTATCCTCCTGCCGAGCGAGACCTCGAGGGAAGCGTCGAGGAGGAAGTTGACGTCCGCCTGGGGCATGGTGGAGTACACCCTCCTCATGAAGGCGCCGTCGAGGCCGGCGTCCTTGGCGTAGACCACGGACGTCTGCCAGTACCTACTCGAGATCACAGAGATGCCCTCGGCGAGAGCGCTCCTGATCTCCGCGGCCGCAGCCATCTTGTCGAGGCAGTTGAGCCCCTCGAAGTAGAGGTCGTCCTCGGGAGCCCTGTGCAGGAGATCCAAAGTTTCATCATTCTCGACGACGGAGATCTCCCCGCGCAGGTGCCGGCTGATGGCCTTTCCCACTGGAGTCTCGTAGCGAGGGAACGACGTCGTGGTCACGAGGATCCCCTCGGACTCGAACCGCCGCCGCAGGCGCTCCACCTGCTCGGTCTTGCCGACCATGTCGGCGCCCTCGAAGACCACGAAGAGGGCGCGGCTCACGTCGCGCTCCCGCAGATGCTCTCGACCAGGTCGGCAACCGCGCCGGACGCTGGGAACAAACGGGCGCACTCGCGAGCCATGTCGCGGGCATCATTCTTTCTGCCGAGCTCCCAGTAGGCCTGGGCCACGAAGAGCTTGCTGCTATCGGCGTACACGGGCCCGGCGTCCATGATCTGAGGAGCGCTCTCGTGCGAGAGGCCCAGCTCGTAGGCCTGTAGGCAAAGCTCCCAGTTCTTCCTCAGAAACTCAGCTCGGCACCACCTAAAGGCCGCCTTGGCGGAAGGGTGGAAGTTTAAGGCTCGCTGATACAAGATTGCCGCTCTGTCGTAGCAGAGCCTGCTCTCCCACATCTCGCCGATCATACAGAGCAACCAAGCCTGCTCCTCGGGCTGCTCAGCGTGCTCCATGTAGTAGTCGCACAGGTCGCCCGTCACCCAGGCGAGAGGCATCATGCCAGGTGACTCCTGCACGAGGTACGCAAGGTGCCTCGACGACACCTTCCAATTGGCCAGCCTGGCGTCGCGGTAGAGGACCTTGAAGCAGCGCCCGGGAACCCGCACCCCACGACCCCAGTTGTCCTTCATGTCGGTGACGTGCAGGCGATCTTCGAGCAGCACCCGGCGTAGACCGCCCGCCAAGATCTCGTGGGTCCTCCCCTCCCAGCGAATGTTCGGCACGTTCCGGGCCAACCTCTCCCGGTAGGCCACCGAGTTGGGCTGTCCCCCCGGGCTCTGCCCGAAAACGTACCTCGAGGCAGCCAGGTCGGCGTTAAGATCGCGGAGCACGCAGAGCAGGCCGGGCAGGCACTCGGGATCCTTGACCAGGTCGTCGGCGTCGAGGAAGAGGCGCCAGTCGCAGTCAGAAGCCCAGCCGAGGTTGCGCACGGCGGCCCAGTCGGTGAGGAGGGGGGCCTCGGTGTATGGCCCCTCGAAGCGCTCGTCCGACAGCGGCAGACCGACCTCGTAGGATGCGGGAGCGTCTTCGAAGTAGTACTGCGGGTGAGACTCGCTCGTGACGTGCTGGACGTCGAGCTTGAGGGCAGGTCGCCCGGGTAGCGGATGGCCGACGAACCTGTCTATGACCTGTTCCGAGACGTCAGTCGTGTCGTTCAAGACGACGCGCACCTGCTGGACGTAGGGCTCCACGTTGTGGAGGAGCCGAGAGAGCACGCTCTCGGCGTTCTTGGCCAAGACGTGCAGGGACAAGGATGGGGCACCCGCGGCGTCCGCCGGCAGGGCGACGGTCTTCACGACGGGGGAGCTCAAGACTCCTCCTTCGTCGACGGGATGACGGGACCGGCAAAGCGGGCGCTCTCTCCCACAGCGTGATCGAGGAGCATGAAGTCACGAGGGCCGAAGGACACGTAGGACTTGCGAGCGGGGTGAAGCACCCCCGTGGCGGGAGGAGAAGCCAGGGCCTCGGCGAAAGCGGGCAGGTTGCTCGGCGGCGCCCCCGGCGCGGCATCCCAGGGGACACCGTCGCGGTCAATGATGCCGATGAGGGCCACGGACAGCGCTGCCGTCTGCAGGAGCCTCTTCTTGAGCTCTACTGCAGCGTGGGGGTTGTCCTGCTTGACCTCCTCCAACTTGGCCACGCGCTTGCGGAACATACGCAACCACTCCTCGAGGCCCCACTCGCCGTTGGCTGTGCCCCACAGGAAGGTCTGCACCTGGCGCGCGGCCTCGATGGCGGCGGCGAGCGCCCTCTTCTCCTCGTCGGTTGGCGTCCAAGGCTTCACAGTGTTCCTCCAGTCAAGTAGTTGAAAGCTCGACGAATCCAAGAGATCTTTCCGCGCTTTCCACTAAGGGAAATCACGGGGAAGAACGGATGATCGCTGCAGGTGTACCCTCCCGAGCGATCTCCCGTGCCGAAGCGGTGGCTCGGGCACACCAGACGCCTGCAGCAGATCGCAGGCTCTAGATCCGAGTACTTCTCGCAGAAGGCGCAGTGCTGAGGCCTCAAGACGTCCTCGCTGGCCTAGCGAAGCCCTCGGGTATGACCTCGTCGGCCGCCTCCTCGTCCCCGCCCTCGCCGTCCTCCTCGTCCCCGGCGTCGTCGTCGGCGGGCACCGCGCGCGACCTGATCTTGGGATCTCTGACCCTAGGCGCTACGTCCTCGGGCTTGAGGTCGCGCCTCTCCTCGGCCTTCGACCTGGCGCAATCTTCAAGGAGAGCGAGCACCGCGAGCTCCTCGCTGGTCATGGCAGAGCGGCAGAGCTCCACCATGTCCTTGTCCTCGTCCTCGTGCCCCTCCCCCGGATCTCTACCCGAGTCGTAGTTCTGGTAGGTGAGGTAGCGCATGGCGGGCTCGCGCAGCACCACGCACAGACGCATAGTGCTGGGAGACAGCTCCCGGCGCGCGAGGAGCCCCTCGAAGGCCTCCTTGACCCCGAGGTGGAAGCAGGCGTCAAGCAAACCTCCCTCCAGGAGCTCGGCGAAGGTCCTGAAGACGAGGGAGCGATCTCCTCTCGAGCTTTCCAGAAGAGACCTACCCCAGGACCAGTCGAGCAGCACCTCGGAGAAGTCGCCGTGTCCGTCGTAGCCGTGGTAGACGGAGCGGAACATGCTTGCCCAAGTGCGCACCCCGTGCTCGCGATCCAGGAAGGACACCGCGGCCTCGGCGTCCCTCACGTAGTGCAGCCATGGCAGGCCGCCGTCCTCGCCGACCAGGAACTTGTACCCACTCAAGTCTTCAGGCTCCCTGCCCTTGGGCAGGAAGGGCACGAGCAGGTAGGTCTTGACGACCCTCGGTGCCCTGAGGCCGGGCCGCTCGCCGCGCGTCCTCGCCCAGTGGTGGGCCAGGCCGTACGAGCAGGGGTCGCAGACCCCGAGCGCGAGGGTCTTGGCCAAGGTGCCCTCAGGGAGGGTGCCCTCGGGGAGGACGACGTCACTTGGGTCGGCGCCGCAGTAGAGGCAAGTGCCCGGGACGAGGGAAGAGAAGAGGGTGGTGGTCACGTCTTGATCCTTGCTATGAGTTGAACCTGCACCGGCACCCTGCCGGTCATAAAAATAGCCAGCTCCCGAGAGGCATAGACGAGCTTGCCGTCGAGCAGGGCGTGGAGCGCGCTCTTTGCGTCGAGGGCGTCCGCCCAGACCGTCTCCGAGGCTACTCCCTCACCGACAACCTCGATCTCGCCGCTCAGGACAGCGAGGGCGCCCGCCCGGTGAGCGTCCCGCACGTCCTCACTCAAGGCCTCCAGCGCCGCATCCTCGCGCACGTACCTGGCTCCGGGGTGCCCCGCGCAGGGCGTGAAGCTCATGGTCTGCGGGCAGTAGGCGGTATTACGACACAGCTCCGGATCTACGGCGTCAAAAATTTCCGACAGCCTGCTCACGAAACGTCCTCCCACCCGAAGTCGTCGGGCGTCTCGGGCTTCCTGCTCTCGCCCTCACGAGCCTCGCGCCTGTCGCGGCGCCCACGCGAGCCCCCGTTACGCCTCTTCTCGGTGGCCGGCGCGACGTAGAGCTCGCGCCCCTTAAACTCCTCGCCGCTTAGGTCGCGCAGGGCCTGCTCGTACATGGTCTGCGTCTCGAACGTCACAAACCCGTAGCCGCGCGAACGGCGCTGGTCTTCGTCGTAAGCGATCTTGACCTCGGTGACCACGTATCCCAGATCGTCAAGGAACTTGGCGAAGTCCGCCTCGGTGGCAGACCAGGCGATGTTGCGCACGAAGAGCTTCACGTGCCCCGTCCTGTCAAGAGGGCGACGATCGTGGAGGCCTTACCCTCGAGGTTGACCACGCACGCCTGCAGTCGCATCACGAGACCCTCGACCTTCTGCCTCTGGGCCAGGGCCTCGGCGTTGTTGGCCCTTACCACGGCGTCCTCGAGCCGGTGCTCGGTCTCGCAGGTCTCGTCGCGCGAGCGGGCGAGTAGGGTCTTGGAGCGAACAGCGCACAACTTGCGCTGAGCCTCAGCGACCCGCCTGGCGAAAACCGCCACGTAGGCGTTCTGATGGTTAGGCATCAAGGAAGCTATCTCCGAGTCGTCCAAGATCGGATCTTCGTACTCGACGTCGTCGGGCACGGGCAGGTGGGCGCCGAGCTCGACGGCCTTCGCGCCGAGCGCCAGCCAGTTCTCGGCCGTGCCGCTGTAACCGTCACCCCCGCTCTCCAGGACCACGTCGAAGTCGTGGAGCGGCTCTCGCCCCTCGTTCACGTCGTCGAAGGCCCTGAACAAGATCCTCGCTACTTCCTTCGCCTCTTCGCTCATGTGCTCGCTCCCTTCGCAACTAGCTACTCGTCGTCGTCGTCAAAAACACCACGTCCGAGACCGTGTCGACGGGGCACGTCCTCGAAGACCCTGCCCCCTGGGTGCGCGCGCCCGGGCGACCTCGGCGGCGGGGGAGGCTCGTCGGGGTTCGCGACCTCCGGAGCCTTCGGCCTGCGGCGAAAGATCTGGCGCCAGCGCTCTACCAAGGCGTCCCGGAACTCCTCGGAGCTCCTCGCCTGCCTTATCTTGGTGAGCCTCGGCACGACTTGCTACGTCCCCCTCGCGGCCAACCAAGCCACCTCGTCGAAGATCCCCCGGAGCTCCCTGACCGCGTACTCACCGAGGTGTCGCTTGACCACGTCTGACATGTCATTGAAAGTCACCACACCAAGGCGGATCAAGGTCTTCAGGTCGGACTCGTCCTTGTCTCTTCCAGCCGCCATCTTCATGGCCGCCAGGTACTTGGGCGCCACGACCCTCACCGGCAAATCTGGGTCGACGACGGCGCTGTCGAGGGCCTCCGCGTAGAGGCCCGCGTAGGCGTCGTTCCTGACCACCAAGTCAACGGGGTGTCCCTTGGAGGTCGAGGCCGCGACGCCGCCGAAAGAGAGCGTGCTGCGGATCCTCAGGTGGTCGACAAGGCCCGAGCACACGAAGTCCACGTCGGACGTCATTCGGTCCGAGCCCAGGAGCTCCATGGCAACGCCTCCTATGAGAGCGACCCTCACGCCGCACTCGCCGGCCAGATGGGCCACCTCGGCGACGGCGTCGTCTATGGCAGCAGGATCTAGGAACCTCTTCCTCCCCGTCATGTGTCACCTAGGACAACTTCACGGCGTGGCACTTGGCCACCTTCATCCTGTCCCCCGTCTTCGATATGACCACGAGACCCCCTCCCTTACCCGGGTACGTCTTCTCGACGAGGAGATCCACCATCAGCTCGGGCATCATGAAGTCGGAGTAAATGTGCCGGTGCGACTCCAGGACCGTGATGTGGTCTCCCTCCTCGGTGCCAGCAGTGTAGCTCTTGCGAGGCGGCGAGAAGCCCGTCTCGTCGAGTCTGTTCATGGTCTCGAAGAACTTTGGGAAGCCCTCCACCACGTGGCAAAGAGCTGCGTGGGCCTGCACGACGAGAGGGTTGGGCTTGGCTCCCCTGCCCTTGGGATGAGTCCAGGACTCGATGGTCTGGCAGCGGCCGACGAGACCTCGGACGTGCGCCGCAACCTGTCCCGCCACTCGCCTGACGGGGCGCTCCTTGCGCAGGTCGACGGCAGCTGGCTCGCCGGCTGCGGTGTCAGACTTGTGGTTGCGGACGGCACGCTCGCGCTTCTTGCGACTCATACATGATCTCCTGTGGGCGGTTACCCGATACAGCTTGACAGCACGTGGTGACTGGTATCAACCTGTCGGGACTATCTGCTCTGGGTACTATAATGGGGTGATGGAGGACGGTATGTCAAGTGCCCTCGAAGTCATCTTCGAGGGGCGGCTCGAGGGGAGCGGCCATACCGGCGTAGTTGATGAAGCCGCACTGAACGTAGGACCAGGAGCGAGTCTTCCCGAAGACCACCGCTCCACCGTCGCGATCCGAGGACAGAAGGGCGCTGCCCTCCGCCGTGACGAGGCCGTCCTCGGTGACGGCGCAGACGATCCCCATGCGCGACGTCCTGTCGTGGGTCCTGCAGAAGATCATCCCCGGCTTGACCTTCCCGTGGTCGAGCCTGGCGTCCACCGCCAAGACCTTGGGGGCCCGCGTGAAGTCCCAGTGGGCCACGGCACTAGCAGTGCGCACGCAGGGGCACTTCACGCCGAGGACCAGAGCGGCCTGCCTGAAGCACCAGTAGACGAAGCTAGTCGCCCACGCGTAGCCGATAGGTGAGTTGGCGCCGGGATCGACGTGAACGCTGCGCAGGTACTCGTCGATCCTCGACCCCCGGTTCGCCCCTAAGGCAGGATCCTCGGCAACGCCGTCCTCGGCAGAGGCCACCTCGATCACCTTGCGCAGGTACGGGTCGAGATCTGCCTGCAGGGAGAGCTCGGAGAGCTTCACGAAGATCCCCTCGCGCTCGCGGGACGCGCTGGCCAGCGCCAGCGAGGACCAGACACATCGACCTCCCAACCCTCCAACCCGTCGAGCGACACCACTTGAAAAGAACTCACTGAGCGATAAAAGGACACCAGAACCGCAACCCACTGATCATTAGTAGGATGTTGTGCTTCTATCTCGTTGCCTACAAACGGCAACACTCTGGCCTCTCCCAGCTCGTGCTTGACGGCGTCTCCGTCGCCGTCCAGGTGAGCGGGAGGCCAGCCTTGAGCTCGAATGTTTCGAGACCTCAGGATCCTGTTCCAGGCTAAAAACATGTACTTTGTAGAAAAGGCAACCGTCCAGAAGAGCATGTAGACCTCCACCAGGACCATGGGACAGAAGAGCAGGCAGAACGTCCAGGGGTTGGCTACAGAGAAGGTCGTCAACCAACCGAAGAAATTTGTCTGACACATAGTTGTCACCATAACAGGGTTGATGTCACTGCGTCAAGCAGACAGTCCTGACTGAACATCGTCTGACACAAATTGCATTATGCGCAAAACCTGACGATAGATCCACGTCGCCTGCACGTCCTCGCGTAATGCCCCGAGCTGGTACATCAGTCCGAAGTGCGGAACGACAGTATGCGAGCAGTCCGCGAGCCTGACCTGCGGAAGAGAGCCCACGCAGTAGGGGTCGAGGATGTTGGGGCAGTCGAGGCAATCTACGTGGGAGCGGGGCTCGGACGTCCACAACCACGTATGATCGACAAAACCGTAAAGGCCGTCCTGAACCCAGAGGACGGGTTTTCCCGCAGCCCGCCTGGCGCACTCGGCGACGACGCGCGCGATCTCGTGACACCTGATCACGCCCCCTTCCTCGTTAGTCTCGGGGAGCAGGCGCACGACCTCCTCAGCGAGGGTCAGGAGTCTCTGCTCGACGCGGCTGAATATGCTACGAGAGTAGCTCCTCAAGGGATCCTCCTTTGCCAGTAGTGAACCAGCACCAGCGCCGCTCCCGCCAGCGTGGCGTAGCAGCAGAGGCGAGAGCCCAGGGAGGTCGGGGCGAAGAGCAAGGCCGCCGCGGCCATGCAGCAGGACGCTGCAGCGCAGATCGTCGTCGACCTCCTCACGCGGAGATCTCTCCTGCCGCCCCATCGACGGGGAAATCGAGATCCTTCCCCGAGGAAGAGGACGAGCACAGCTCGCGGAGCTTCTCCAAGGTGCGGACAATAACACCGCGCTCGACCTCGAGGTCGGCGATCTCGACGTCGATCTCCCTGATCTTCTCCACGAGCTTCGCCACCCGGAAGGACAGCCTCTCGGTGGAAGTCGACCTGGCAGTCTGAACCTTGGCGTGGTCAGGCTCGCTCAGAGCTCGCTCGAGGCTCCAGCCCCTGCCGAGGCGGCACCGGAGAGTGTCGTAGCGGATCCCCGACGACGAGGCCCACTCCTCCAGGGTCCTGGAGGCGCCGTCGTGGTCGTAGCGCCTGGCCTTCCTACCGCGTTTCGCCACTATGGAGCCTCCCGCTGGGAGAGCAGACGTGGTCTTGCGAGGAAGCTCCCCGAGGAGCTCGCAGCACCTCGGGCACAGCTCGTGCCACCCGCCGTGCGCGGCACGGCAGCCTCCGCACCACCTAACGTGGCCCGAGAGCCCAATTCCGATGTGGGGCAGGCGTTCCGCCTCTCTCAGCCCCTGAGCCACGCCCACCAGACCAGTCCTACGGCCGCAGCACCGGTGACGAGTCCCAGCCCCCAGCTCGGACAAGAAGACATCGCGTGGTCTGCGACCCTGAGGCCTGAGATCTCTCTGACCGAAGCGTAGTAGCCCTCGACCGCGTAGACGAAGACCACGCACGCTCCGGCCGCGAAGAGCAGCGACTTGATCATGCACGAGCCTTCCTCCAGTAGCGCCGGCCCGTCTCCTGGTGAAAGCCCCTCTTCTCCTTCGAGCCGCCAGGAAGAGTCCTCTCACCATTAAAGTACCACCTGTGCGACCTCCTGAGCACGTAAGCCACTGTGTACACATGATGCCGACCCTCCCCCATCCACTGCACGCGCGCCCCCTCCACCACCCACTTCGGCAAGACCTGAGGTCGCTTGCGCATCTCTCGCAGGGCGGTCGCAACCATGCCTATCCGGTTCACGCCCCCAACCCGACGAAAATGTGAAAAACCAAAGCTCCTCCCTCCAATTGCACACTTGCAACATAACGACCTTGAATCGCCGCCTCTACAACAGGATGCCCTGTGCCATGCACCCAAACAGGATAGTCAAACCGTTGAGAGTCATTTGGGTCAACAAGTGCCCAAATACAGACATTTTCGTTTTGAACCTGCACAGTTAGCACCTTGCTTTGCGGGGGCATACTAACAGTCTGAAAGTCAACCGCCTTCAGTGTGAACTTCCAAATTGACTTAACCTTGTCTTTCATCTCGTTTCTCCTATCGATTTACTGGAGTGTGTGAACCGGATAAGCAGGGTCGCAACCCTGAGCCTCGCGCGCCTGCGGTCGCCCTCCTCCCAAAGTTGAGCAGCGTCCATCAGCAAAGACGACGGGCTCATCTGCGCTCAGCCTTCTCCCAACGTGAGAACCGCGGTGTTATAAACTTGCTCACGCTTCAACCACCGCGTCGAGCAGCAACGTCGACCAGTCGATGGGCAGGGCCTCCCGCACCGCGAGCGCCCCCGCGAAGGTGCCGACCGACCAGCTGTACCCGAGAGAGCCTATGATCTCCATGTGGTACCGCGTGCGCACGAACAACAGTGCCGTCTGCAAGACGTCCTGCAGGCAGTACCTGGCGATGCGATCTTTGTTCTCCTGAACGTTGCCCTGAGCCACTACGTCCCCCACCATGGAGCCGTCTATATGATCTTGCCCTGGAACGTCCTTGCCAGGCAGGCCCACCAGCCTCACCACGTCGTCGAGCTTCATCGACCTCGCGGCGCCGTAGTCCGAGAGCACGTCCATGAGGTCGCAGTGCCCCTTGGAGGAGTACCGGTAGCGAATGTCGGTGTCGTCGTAGTACCAACCCCAGGGTACGCCCAGGTGCAGCGCCCTCGTGTTCAAGACGGGCAAGTCGAACGTGCGACCGTTCCACGTGACCAGGGTGGCGGGCCGCTCCACCATGGCTGAGCGGAAGAGCTTGAGGAGCCCGCGCTCGCAGTCTCGCGCCTCCCCGACGTCCTCCCACGGTGCCCAGGCGGCGTGCGTCTCGCACGAGACGAAGTCGTAGGTCTTGGGGTGAGCCTCCGTGGTCGACGTGTTCAGGACGACGTCGCACCAGGCAATCGCGACCACCCTCTGGGCCTGGGGCGGCACGAAGGGAGGCTCGGGGCACAGGCGAACGTCGCCGATCGGCACGTGGCCATCACTTGCGTCACCAGACGAGCGAGGAGCGGGCAGAAGTCTCCACTTTTTATCTGGCGAGCTCCAGAAGCGGTGGTCGGGAGCCGTCTCTATGTCGACGATGCGGAAGAGCACTAGCAGTGCCCCGCCTTGAGAGCCAGCGTGCGCGCGACGAGGGCGTCGACCTCGGCGTGCCCCATCACGCTGCAAGACCTCGAGAGGCTGCGCCTCGAACGCGCTGCTCTCTGCTCCCTCAGGCGCTGCTGCACGTAGAGCCCGTAGACCGCCACGAACGCGCGATCTTCCACGATCAGGCGACCGCACGACCGGCACGAGACCTCAACCTGCCCGAGGGGGGCCAAGGTCATCGCCCTGCAGGCGGAACAGTGGAATCGCGCCTCGGGAGCAGGAACCACATCATCATTCTCACAGAAGATCTCGTTTGACATGTCGAAAACCTCATCTTCACCGCTTAAAGGCCTAGAAACCAACAAGATGATTCTACAGATTGAATTGCCTTTGTCAACCACAAGTACCCATATTCAAAACTACGGGCATTTAAGCGCAGTATCGAAGTGAACCTTCGCCGTTCCGTTCAAAGTGACGTTGCCTCCCACCACAGCGACCGTCACGACGTAGTCGAGGTTGACCTGGGCAGCGGGCGCGAAGAAGATCCCCGTGAAGCTGTTGTTCGAGTTGTCACACCTTGTTGGCTCTCACCCGTCGGCGCCGGCCGACCTGAAGCCGGCCGCGCACCTCTCACACAGGTGCGCCGTGGCCTGGAGAAAGACCTCCGCGTCGCAGCCCCTGCAGGTCACCTTCTCGCAGTCGTCCCGCAGCAAAGTGGCCTCCCTCGCGCGCTTGGCGGCCAGCAGGGCCAGGGAGTCGGCGATGTCTCTGCACTTGCTCTGGCTGTAGGACCTGTCGAGGTGAGGCAGGAGTTTTATAGCGATCTCCTTGCCGAGCTTCTCGGCGAAGCCGTCGTGCACGAGCTCGAAGCCGAAGCCCGTCTGCTGCCCTGCCACGAGGACTACTCCTTGACGAACGTGCCGGCCAAGGTCCCCGTGAAGTAGCACACGGAATTTTTCCGCTTGTCCTGCTGCTGGGCCAGAAGATCTCTGCACTCCTGCAACTTGTCCACCAGTTGCTCCTCCACAGTCGGAGCCAGTGGCCTCCTCGAAAAAAGACGCTTCCAGAAGCCAGGAGAGCGATCCTCGAGACCAGTCGAGGGTGTGGCGGGTGGTGGTTCGGGAGCGGGTGCAGGAGGAACTGGTCTGCGCTCGACCTCAACGACTATCCAGTCTCCCGTCCTCACGAGCACGAGCTCAAACAACAAATTCTCTTTTGTCAGCTCCCCCTGGGCGAGCAGGCTCCTGCCGACCACCCGCAGGTCGCAGACGCGAAAGTCGTCGAGCGTCCCCGCGGGCAGCACCAGGCGGTCGAAGAGCACGGGATACTGGGACTGCAATGTCAGCGACAGCTTGCCGCCCTCAGGAACACCATTCCTGCCCATCCCCACCACGGCGAGCGTGCCGCTCGGCGCGACAGCGTCGTCCGGATCGCTCACCACCTCCCCCAAGATCTCCCCCTCGAGAGCGCGCTCCTCGTTGCTCACGTTAGTGACGCTCAAGGTGATGATCGCGCCCCTCCACAACACCTCCGTTTTGAGAGCGCCCTGCACTGCAAGCGAGAAGAAGCTGCCTGAGATCGAGGCCGGCGAGATGAGCTGCGAGTTTTTCCCAACCTTGAAGTCGGTGACGTAGAAGTGCTTCCCCACTTCGTCGGGCAGGGAGATCCAGTCCGTCCTGAAGGGACCCCTCTCGCTGATCATCCGCACGTTAGCCGACGAGCCAGCTCGCACCAGAGTCTTGGGAATCCTAATCTTATCGAGCATCCTTCTCTCCTTCGTCATCATTGTGGTGACCAAAAACGCTGACCCTGCAATCTTGCCTATCCAACTTACCTAACTTGGCAGCGCTCGACAGTCCCTCCTCGAAGCCCATCTGGTGGCCAATACGGTAACCCAAGTGGAGCGCTACCACAAATGCCAAGAAGGCAACGGCCAGGTAGTCCATTAAGTTGCCTCCGCAACCTTGGGACGCCGGCCCCGGGCGTCGTGTGGTATCGCCAGCGTCTCGAAGTGCAAGGCGGCCAGCCGGTAGTGCAAGCGCCTCGGCGAGATCTTAAGGGCCTCCGCCGCCTTGCGCCTGTTCCACTTGTTGCGCCTCAGGGTCTCCATGATGACCACGCGCTCGTATGCCGAAAGCAGGTCGTCGAGGGACGGAGAGGGGTTCTTGGTTCCTGAAGGTGGGATCATACGGCGGCGGCCAGCATGGCTCGAGTGTGGGTGTCGAGATTCTCCAGGAATTTCTTGTCGAAGTCAAACCCTCTGGCCTGGAAGTCGCCCGACGTGATCTCCCCCACCGTCCAGGCCCGCGTCTTCCCGTCAGGGTAGGTGAAGCGCTTGCTGAGCATCCTCTGCGTCAGCGCCTTGATCACGAGCTGCTCGTAGGGAGCAGTCTCCACGTCGTCGCCGGACTCCGACCTGTAGAGCTCGCGCATCCTCACCATGGTCTGCACCCCTATCTGCTCGCCGTCGATGACTCGGCCCAAGGTCTCGAGCTGGTCGGCGAACTTGCCCAGGCTAAACCCCTTGGCCTTGGCCAGCTTGACGGCCTTCCAGACTCCATCCTTGAGCTCCTCGCCCTCTCCCCTGTAGATCTTGGGGGCGACGAACTCGGCCCAGGACATCTTCTTCTCGATCTTGAGGGCGCCGAGGCGCTTGTCGGTCGGGAGCTCAGCTTTTGACGCAACGCTATCCGTGTCGCAATACAGTATAGGACACCTCTGCTCGACGCACATCTTGGCGTAGTCGTAAAGATGCCTGCGCGAGAGCGACGTGATGATGCTTGACACAATCACGTGCCTGTGCGTGATGGCGGCCTCCTTCTCGCGCAGCCAGACCCCCGGCTGGAGCATCTGCAGCTGCTCGCGGTCGAGCTCCTCCTCGGGAGGGTTGATGAGCATCTCCTGCTTGAGCAGGGACTCGGCCATCTTACCGTAGAGGCTGTTGAGCAGGTACTTGAGGAGCAGCTTCCTGAACGGCGTCTTCGACGCCGAGCGGAGGGCGTAGATCTCCGTCGCGTACCTGGCGAAGTCGTCGAAGGGCTCATACTGGTAGCACTCGTGCACCTTGTGCAGGGTGCAGCCCTCGCGCAGCGCGAGCCGGATGTCCGTCGACGTGAGCCACGACCGCCACCGGCCAGTAGGGAAGAAGACGCGGCTGTCTTTCGGCGTGCGGAACGGCAGGGGAGGGATCTCCATGTCAGGAACCTCAACCGTCACATCCGCGACGTAGAGGCACGAGTCCGAGTCCTCGTCTGGTAAACCCACTCCCATAGCGATGAGGTTCCCGGGCAGAGGGAAGGTCATGCTGTAGGGAAAAGAGCTGTTGATGTCGTAGATCTTGAAGTCGGTGGACGCCCGCTCGAAGACCTCGACCCTCGACGCGAAGTAGGACTTGAGCGCGATCTGGTTCGCGACCTCGGACGTGTGGATGGTCTGCTTGAGGTAGGCGCGCCGAAAGAGGTGCATGGCGGTCGAGGCTATGGTCTGCTGCAGCTGACCGCCTAAGCTCATGACCTCCTTCTCGAACTCCGCCACCGCCTTCCACAAGATCTCGCAGTCGACCTTGTTGTAGGGGATCAGGGTCTCGAGAGGGGTCTCGGCGTAGTACCTCCTCGTCTCGTCGGGCGTCCTGCGCTTGTCCTCGTCCACCTTCTTGATGCCGATGGACTCACCGATCTTCGACAGCTTGTCGCGAAAGAGCCAGTAGCTGTCGACGAAGTGCCAGGTGTTCTTGCCCCGGGTGACGTGGATCAAGATCGCGCTGCTGCCCGAGAAGGACGCCTTGATCGACCAGGTGGCACCCGCCGCGTCGGGCACCACAATCTTCTCCTCTACCTTCCGGTTGCTCCCGTCGTAGACGGTCGTCGACCTCTGCACCGTCCCGAGCGCAGTTCCGCGGCTCGCTGCGAGCTGCTCCTTGATCTGCGTGAGGAGCTCGTCGAGCACGAACTCCATGTCCGAGAGCCCGCCCGCGTGGGCGTAGAACCACATGCCCCGGTGCTCGCGCACGAGCATGAAATCCACGAGCTCGGCCGCGGTCTTGAAGACCTCGTACCGCTCCTGCATAACGGGCTCCCCGTCCTCTTCATCGACAGGCTGCTGGTCGTAGTAGCCGGCGAGGCGCAGCTCGAGGGGACCAGTCCTGCTCTTCGCGGGGGGCAGGTTGACGGTCAAGGTCTCGCTGATCCCCTCGATCTGGAGCTCCGCCCGCTCCGGCATGGGCAGGACCTCGCCCGGGACCCACTCGAGGTCGAGCACGCCGAAGCGCCGGAGCTTGCGCTCCGTGGTGATGGGACCGAAGGCCATGGGATTACCCTACGGGCAGACCAGGGTGCCGCAGGGCCCGCACGACTCGCTCCACAAGCTCGGGGTGCGTGCCTCCTCCGTGGTTGGGTATGAGAGCGAAGACCTTGTCCCATGCCTCCTCCATGTACTCGAGCTGCTCCTCCAGGGTCTTCTCATCAGCTCGGTCAACCTAACGCTTCTCATCTTCGATAGCCTCCTTCTTGATCACGCTGGTCCCCCGACAGGATCATCCAGACGAGCGCAGAGATCTGCAACACCCTGCTCCTTCTCTGCCTTGCCCACCACCTCGTCTATCTCGCGCTCAATCTCACTATCCAGATCTCCCTCGGAAGCTGTGCCCATTGTACCGAGCTTCGACTTGTCCATCGTCACTTGCCTCCTTCCTCGCCCTTAAATCGTCCGGGCCTCACGTTTGTCGGAGTCCACACCACGCGCACGAGCAGCTGCACCGGGGGCAGGTCGCGCTTGTGCCAGAGCCTCTCGACCAAAAACTTGATGGTCAAGGCGTTGTTCAAGATCGCAGACAGGCTCTGCGCGGTCGCGTGGTGCGCTCCCACCTGAAGCAGTCCCCGGAACCGCTTGTAGAACTTCTCCATATGCTCGATCTCACGGCGGTCTTTCGGGCCGAAGCGCACGCCGAAGGACACCCAGAACGCCCCGCCCATGCTCGGCTTGGTGGGGAACGCGCCCATCGCCCTCACCGCTTCAGACAGCGTGGCCATGAGCGACGGCATCCCGCGGAGAGTGCGCCACTCAGCGGGCAGGCTGCGCATGCGCAGCTCCCCGTCCACCGTCGCGTCGGCGTTAATAAAAGCCTTCACCGTCGTGTCGAGACCCGGCTCCTGAACGGACAAGGCGCTGTCGAGCCTGCCTAAGTGCTCCAAGATCAGGGCCTCGGCTGCCGCAGCCCTGCTCATGAAGCTCGGGTAGCGACGCTTCTCGGGCTTCTTCTTGACCGGCGGCCGGCGCTCGGGCAGCGGGCGCTTCTTTACCGGCGGCTTCTTCGCCGGTGCCTTGCGCGCTGGCAGCGGCCGCTTCTTCGCCGGCACCTTGCGCGCGGGCAGCGGTCGCTTCTTCGCCGGCACCTTGCGCGCGGGCAACGGTCGCTTCTTCGCCGGCACCTTGCGCGCGGGCAGCGGCCGCTTCTTCGCCGGCACCTTGGGCGCTGGCAGCGGCCGCTTCTTCGCCGGCACCTTGCGCGCGGGCAGCGGTCGCTTCTTCGCCGGCACCTTGCGCGCGGGCAGCGGCCGCTTCTTCGCCGGCGCCTTCCACTCGGGCTGCGGCTGCTTCTTC
>Ga0265318_10000086_pt1 | contig 83662 bp, 79 predicted proteins | sample 4821metaG_FD_192431 | JGI IMG/M metagenome (GOLD analysis project Ga0265318, IMG submission 192431) | Rhizosphere microbial communities from Carex aquatilis grown in University of Washington, Seatle, WA, United States - 4-8-21 metaG | ecosystem: Host-associated > Plants > Roots > Rhizosphere >...
CGATACCCTTGTGCGCGTCCTGCTCGGGACCAAAGGATATGACGGGCGTGCCGCGTCTGGGCGCCGTTTCCCATTCACCTCCATTCCCTATCGCTTGCGGGCGTCGGACAAAGCCTTTGTGGAATCAAGTGCGCGCTCGCGGGGATTCAAATTCGCCTTAATCAGCGGTTTGGCCGCTTATCTGGCTAAAGCAGACACTGTGATCGTACCCGAAAGCGGCCAGGGCGCGTTAGGGCCGGCCCTGGTGACGGTGGGCCAAGGATATGAAGACTATCGCAGCCACCCGCTCTTCACCGCGGCAATGCAGAGATTCTTCAGCGCCTTGCTCGGTCATACCGTCCGCTACAGTTTTCCGCGACTGTGGCACACCAAAGCCGAGACGCTACGCGAATTTGTGGAGACGTCTGAAAACGGCAATGCGTGGTCGAAGACCTGGTCGTGCTGGCAGCAAAATCGCCACGTCAGCATCGACGGTGTCAAACGTCATTGTGGGATTTGCGCCGCCTGCCTGCTACGCCGTCTCAGTGTACATGCGGCCGGTCTGCAGGAGCCGGATGCGGCCTACGTCTGGGAACGGCTCAGTGCAGCAAAGTTTCGCGAAGGCGCGGCGGCAGGGTTTCCCAAGAAGAAGATTACGGGAAAGCTGCGCGAATACGCCATCGCCGGCGTCCTGCACCTCGATCATCTGGCAGGCCTGCGCGCATCCCCGGCCAATGCGCAGCCGCTGAACCTGAGCGCGTTTCAACTGGGACGCAGTCTCGGCATGTCGCAAGGGGAAGCGCGTCAAAAACTCGATCGTCTCCTGACGCAGCATGAAACCGAGTGGAAGGCGTTCGTAGGGTCTCTGGGATCGAGTTCTTTTATCGCCGAATGGGCCACGCACACGTCATGATGTCATCTCTCGACAACATTCCTCCGACTGAGATCGGCGAGCGCCTGCGTATCGCGCGCGACAATGCCGATGTTACGCAAGCCGACGCCGCCGCCGCCATCGATGTAGCGCGGACGACGCTGGTCGCGGTCGAACAAGGACAGCGACGCATTCGCATGAGCGAACTGCGGAAGCTCGCCCTATTGTATGGGACGTCCATCAACGCCTTGCTTCGACAAGAAGCTGTGCATGTCGATCTACAGCCGCGGTTTCGCAGACTCGCGGAAAGCAGCGATCACGTCGCGCAGGCGGCAGGCAAGCTGATGTCGGACCTCGCCAAGGCCGAGGTCGAGTTGGAAAATCTTCTCGGCGTCAAACGTGTGCGCAACTATCCGCCAGAACGGCCACTGCTGCGGGGCGACGTGCGCATCCAAGCCGAGCAGGATGCCATGGAGCTGCGCGAGCGACTGGGTCTTGGCATCCGTCCCATCGGCGACATCGTCACGTTGCTGGAACTCGAGCTTGGCGTCCGCGTCTATGTCCGCCGTCTCGACAGCCGCATATCGGGCTTGTTTGCCTATGATGAGGCCGTGGGCGCCTGTATGCTTTTGAATGCCAGCCAACCGCGCGAACGCCGTACCCAGTCTGCCGGACACGAGACGGGCCATATGGTCTCTAACCGGGCCCAAGCCGATGTGCTGCATTTCAACGAGCCGGAAAACACGCGCGAAGAGCGTTACGCCAACGCTTTCGGTCGGGCGCTTCTGACGCCGGCACGAGCCGTCTTGCAGAAATTCCAGGAGGTGACCGCCGGTTCTGATCGGCTCACGCGCCGGCTGATTATAATTCTCGCGCATTATTTCGGTGTTTCCCGTGAAGCGATCGTGCGGCGCCTGGAAGAGCTGAAACTATGCAAGACGGGAACCTGGGATTGGTTCGAAGCCAACGGCGGAATCAGTGACGAGCAGGCACGCCAGGTCCTTGGCGATCTTCGACTTCCTGACGAACAGAAAGCCGATGCCGATCGCCCGCTGTCCCTTCGGCTCAATCTGTTGGCCGCTGAAGCCTATCGGCGTGAACTTCTGAGCGAAGGTCAGCTTTCGCGCTTGCTGCATCTCGACCGCGTCGAACTGCGCAGCCTCTTGGACGAGCCGGACAGCGAAGGAGGCGAGGCCAACGAAGCTCCGAGTTTGTTTGATTAACCCCGAGACGCCTCACATTGCCGACGCAAGCGCAATCATCAATTTGAATGCGTCCGGCATGGCCGCGGCCATCATTCAGGCGCTGCCGCACCGGCTGCAGGTGGTTGACATCGTGTTGCAGGAACTTGAATCGGGACGCCCAAAAGGTAGGCTTGACGCCGAGCTGCTGCGCGGCTTGATCAATCAAGGTCTTATCGAGCTTGTCAGTCTCGGGCCGCCAGCAGAAATCCACTTTGAAAATCTTGTGGTCGGACCGGCAGAAGCGACGCTGGACGACGGCGAAGCTGCGACTATCGCGTTCGCGATAGAAGCCAATGCGATCGCCATCATCGATGAGCGCAAAGCCAAGCGCATCTGCGCCCAACGCCACTCAAGCTTGGTGCTGCGGACCACGGTCGACATCTTGGCCGGCTCGTCCGTCGGTATCGCGCTGGGAACGACGATGCTGGCCGACGCACTGTTCAATGCCCTGACGCACGGCCGGATGCGCGTGGCTGAGGATCGTTTGGAGTGGGTCGTCAGCCAGATAGGCAAAGAGCGTGCGCGACAGTGCGAAAGCCTTCCGCGCCGCATCAGAAATTGCTGAAGCCTGAAGCCACGCCCGAGCTATAATCTCAAAATGTCCACTGTGAGCGACGATCCGGAACGATATCTTGCAACCGCTGCGCAGATGCTTGCGGCGGATGGCAAGAACGACGTTGTGGAGATCCTTCGTGTTGCTGCGGTCCGTGTCGAAGAAACAGGCTGGGACAATTGGGATGGCGGCATCACGATCTGGACGATCTATCTGCTGATCGAACCGGCCGCCTACGCCAGGCTGGGCGCGCGACGGGAGTCGTTCGAGAGCCAGATCCAAGAACGGCTCGTTCCGATCATCAGCCAGTTTACTAACGACCGTTACGGCGTGACCATTGCACCAAGGGTCGAGCCAAAGCCGGAGTGGCGGCACAACAAAGACGACGTATCGCGGGTGACGCGGCAGAACATCATCGACGGCCTACGACTGGACAATGTGACTTGGAGCGGTCGACTTGGCGACGTCGAGTTTCTCCAACGGCTATATGATCTGCAGACCCTACCGTCGACGGATCAGCGGTTCAAAGATGCGGCGGGAGACATCTGGCAACATCGGGTCAACAACCCCGACGATTGGTCGGACGATTGGGTCTATGATGATAACCGGTTCAACCTGCTGCAGGGGCCATCGGAGTCATTTCTGCGCTTTCTCTGCGAGATGGTGCACCCGGTGGTCCGGCCCGATCGCAACGAAGCCCTACGGCTCGTGCAGCAGATCAATGATCAGCTTCGGCAAGAAGGTTGGAATCTGGTCGAGATTGAAAAGATCGCCGGGCGGCCACGCTTCGTGGCGCAGCGGGTTCAGATCGGCGGTCGCTCCGTTACGCGAGCCAAGAATGTCGCCGATGCGTTGGACGCCGGCTGGATGCAGAAGGAAATCGAGCGCCTAGAGAATGCGGTGGATCGTGATCCGGCCCTCGCAATTGGTACGGCCAAGGAGCTAGTCGAAACTTGTTGCAAGAGCATCCTGACCAAACGTGGCGTCGCCTTTACACGCAGTGCGGACCTGCCCGAGCTGACCAAGCTTGTCGCCAAGGAACTGAAGCTGGTGCCGGAGGGGATTTCGGATGCTGCCAAGGGATCGGAGACCATACGGCTGATACTGCGAAACCTCTCCGCTTTAACGCAATACCTTGCCGAACTTCGCGGCCTTTACGGTTCCGGCCACGGCCGGGATGGCAAGCATCGGGGGTTGGAGCCACGTCATGCGCGCCTCGCGGTCGCGGCGGCTGTCGCTTTCATCGATTTCGTGACCGAAACCTATCACCAGCGCGGTACACCGCCCGCCCAGAGCTGAGGACTTGTCAGCAGGTGGTCTCCTGCTTCGCAAAGAGCCAGATCGACGCGTGGCGGTCGCAATGAGGGCGAAATACGATGATAGCAAGGTCGGTGCCCCCGGTCGCAGCCGACTTTCTTCATGCATTAGAAGCGGGCAAAGCGCTTTGCGTGATTCCCCTCCCGCGCGTCGAACTTGGCTTAGAACCGCTGAGAGTGCTGGAAAACTTTCAAATTTATCCGCGTGATGAAATTGACCTTCAGGCGTTGAACGTCGTTTCTTATCCTCTGCTCGAATTCGAACGCGCAGAAGCTGCGCGACGAAAGCGCGAGAAATCCGGGCACAAAGCTTTTCACATTCGAGGAAATGCGCTCGCCTGGTATCAATCCGGCCTTACGCGCATCTCTCTCGAACACTTCCGTCGGCATGCGTTAATCGCATTCCCATGCGATGTGACCAGCGAGCAACTTTTCGCCGCCAATCACAAGCAGCATATCGCGATGATCCGTGCCGCATCGGAATATGCCGAGCGCGCGATCGATCTGATACGATTCGAGCAGTGTCGTCTCGATCTGCCGGACTCTCTACCCGGCCATGCCGGAACGTTTGATCTTGCCAGTCCTTATTCGGCAGCACTTTTCTATTTTCTGTCCGACAACGAGGCCTACATAATAGCGGGTCAGAGCGTGACGCATTTGATCGCGGTCGGCATTGGGCTTCAGTTGGAAGCACCGCCCAGCATCGAGCGTATCGGAAATGGCGAAGTAGGCAATTTGGCGCGACGTGCGCTTGCGATGTTTACCGAAGCGCTGGAGAGTAACTCCGATACTGACAAGTTCGTCCGTTCACTTTCGACGCTGGAGTTCATTGCAGGCGGTGGCGAGTACGTAAAGATGGAGGGCACGAAGACCGCGATAGCGGCGCACGTCGCAAAAACGCGTGGGCGGTACCACGAGATATCCCAACGCTTTCGAGAACTCACGAGCGACAAGGATCCCGTAACCGGAGATCAGAAAGGAATACGCACGCGTATCGTGCACATGGGACACCGGTTGGAATCGATAGTGCCGGACCCGGCCGAGCGTCAGTCCCTCTTCCGGGACCTTCAGGGATATATCGGAAAGCCGATAGAAGACCTGATCGAACTGTCGGATGGCGATTGGCAATCCGTAGTGGACTTCAGGCAGCGGCGCATGCGGGAGATCGGCGTCTAAGATCGGAATGCGAGCGACAAACCGTGGAAAATCCGTGGAAAACCGCTCTGATTGACAGAAAAGCCGTAGAAATGGGACTTTCTGACTCCCTTCACACGGGAGGGGTCACAGGTTCAATCCCTGTCGCGCCCACCATATCATTCCACAGAGAAAAGCACTTAGCCCGACGCGCGATCAGCTCCGAACCTTCGGGGGAGCGAGCGGGAGGGCATCGTGACGAGGTTGACGATCGCTGGGAATCGGTCTTAGCCTCCAGCCACTGACCCAATCGTGGGTACAGGTTTGGCCGCTCAGCGGCACATGTAGGAGCAACGCATGACCAGCACAAAGCTGGTGCTGCGCGTCGTCGAAGCACGTCGCGTTCTGCACCCCATCTTGTCCAACATCGAAAAACATACCTTCCTCGTCCGCGCGAAGGACGTGCCTGAGGGCGTGAGCCTGGCACCGAATGCGCGCGAGGCCCGGAAGTTCAGCAAACGCGTCTATCAAGACGTGAAGAAGAACTTGCTCGGGGAAGGTGCCACCCCTGGCTACTTCGATCTGATGAACAAGGGCATCACGATCATCGCCGAGCGCGTGAAGCGCATCGACGACAAGACCTACGAGCTGGTCTTGGAGAAAGACCAGGGTATCGTTGATGGCGGTCATACCTACCGCATCATCACGAGCGTCCTCACCAATCAGCGCTTGGCGGAAGAACAGCACGTCGAGATCAACGTCCGCACGGGCGTCCCCATCGATATGTGGCCGGAGATCAGCCGTGGGCTGAACACCGGCATCCAGGTGTCGCAGCACAGCATCGACAACCTCGCGGACCACTACGAGTGGATCAAGGAGGAAATCAAAGATCAGCCCTACGCGAAGGTGGTCGCGTGGCGCGAAGAGGATGAGGGCGAATACGATGTCCGCGACCTCATCTGCGTCCTTGAGGCACTGAACATCTTCGACTTCCCGGCACAGGGCGGACAACACCCCGTCGCGGCGTATGAGAAGTGGTCGATTCCCACCAACAAGTTCTCCGTAGACGCGAACGCGAACAAGGGGAACCTCAAGAACTCCAAGTACTACAAGCTGCGCCCGCTGCTGAAAGGCGGCCTGCGCCTCTTCGACACCATCCGGCGCGACTTCTACGTGAAGTACAATGGAGCCGACCTGGGCCACGCGGGAAAGCTGCGGATCGTTGAGCAGGGAGACTTCTCGTTCCCGTTCGCACAGCTCCCGCCCGCGAATTTTCGCCTGACGAAGGGCGCGCTGTATCCGATCTTCGCGGCGTTCCGGAACATGGTCGAAATCGACAAGGCGACAGGTGATGCCCGGTGGCGTGGCGGCTTCGACGAAGCGCTGGCGCTGTGGGAGACGGTCGCGCCCGAGGTCTGCCAGGTGACTAAGTCGGCCATCGACGACATCGGCAACCAGCCCGAAACGCTCGGAAAGCATCGCGGTCACTGGTCGAACCTCCACAAGACGATCGAGCTCAACCTTCTGCGGAAGCAGATCGACAAACTCGAACGCCAGACCGGCGCCAAGCGGCAGAATAAGGTCATCTAGCCGACAACTCGCTCTGAACTGCGATGGGCCGCTCCCTGTGGGCGGCCCTCTCGTTTGCGCGCGTCACGACTCGAACGGGCTGCTCCCGATCCCACGGCAATGAGCGCACATTCTGTTGTGCGCGCCCTGCCTCTTGAACGGGCGGCGGCAGTGCAGGCGGCGGCAGTGCAGGCACAGGCGCGTGGTGTAGCGTGTCCGCTAGTAGCTGAGACGCGTCGGGCTCAGTGGCGGGTCGAACACGATCTGGCCGTGCCAGATGCAGCACCGGATTTGGTCTCACTCGATGTCCAAAGGACTCGATATCCTCGGTTGTCATGCCAGGCTTCGTGCCTGCCCAACGCCACACTTTGCCCGTCAAGAAGCCACGGACGAACCCACCAAAGAAGACCAAATCCTTAACGCGACAGGCTTCTTGACCGCTGCACACGGCTTCGGATGCGGAGATCGCAGCCCGTCAGGATAAGATTGCATCCAAAGCGTGCGCCGCGCGTTTGCTATTCATGGGGCACCTTTTTTCGATCTCTGCCGCGCAGCCCAAGCGCGCTCGATACGGCAAAACGGCCGCCGACAGCGCCGTGGTCCTGATCGTCGAGAACGAGGCGCTCATCCGCATGAACGCGGTCCAGATGGTGGAGGATGCCGGCTATGTTGCGCTGGAAGCATCCAATGCCGACGACGCCGTCGCGATATTGAAGCATCGCGGGGACATCCGCGCCGTGTTCACGGACGTCAAGATGTCCGGTTCCATGTGCGGATTGAAGCTCGCGCACGCCATACGCAGGCGCTGGCCGCCGATCCACCTGATCGTAACGTCCGGACTTCCCGTTGAGTTTGAACTGCCCCCCAGCTCTCGATTCTTGCGAAAACCCTATGAAAACGGCCGTGTCGTCGATCTTCTGCATGAGCTCTTCGATGCGGATTAATAAAATGCCTTCTGCAAAAAACGTGATATGCTGCAGCAGCTACCAATCTGAAGAAGATTTCTAGCCTCACTGAAATTGCTACCGGGTACGGCTTTCGCTCCGCGAGCCTCCGGTTCCGGAAAGGGGAAGCCATGGCTCCCCACACGCCACCCAATCCAGATATCGCGCTCGATCTCGCGCTCGCCGTCATTGCATCGTCCGACGCGCCGCTTCTGCTCCTGAACAGTGCCTTGACGATCGTCGCGGCGAGCAGGTCGTTCTGCCGCGTGTTCCAGTTCGACCCTGCCGCGGTTCAAGGCCGCGCCCTCGCCGAACTCGGCGCGGGCGAATGGAATGTGCCGCAATTGTCGGCGCTCCTGCGCGCGACCGCTTCGGGCTATGCCGAAGTGCAGGACTATGAAATGGATCTCAAGCGCGAAGGCCGGGACAATCGCTGCCTGATCATCAATGCCCACAAGCTCGACTATGCCGGCGGCACCGATGCACGCTTGATCCTGGCCGTCTCGGACGTCACCGACGCGCGCACGGCCGAAAGGCTCAAGAACGATCTGCTGCGCGACAAGGACGCCCTGCTGAAGGACAAGGCGGTGCTGCTTCAGGAACTGCAGCATCGCGTCGCCAACTCCCTCCAGATCATCGCCAGCGTCCTGATGCAAAGCGCGCGCAAGGTGCAGTCCGAGGAGACCCGGACGCATCTGTTCGACGCGCACCAGCGCGTCATGTCGGTCGCCGCCCTGCAGCAGCATCTCGCCGCCTCGACGGTCGGCGACGTCACGTTGCGTCCCTATCTCACGGCGCTTTGCGAGAGCATCGGCGCGTCGATGATCCGCGACCACAACAAGCTGTCGCTGGAGGTGGACGTCGACGACAGCGTCACCAGCGCCGATACCTCCGTAAGCCTTGGATTGATCGTGACGGAGCTGGTGATCAACGCCCTCAAGCACGCCTTCCCGAACGACGCCAGCGGCAGGATCAAGGTCGACTACAGTTCCCGCGGCCCCAACTGGACGCTTTCGGTCAGCGACACCGGCGTCGGCATGCCCAAGGACTCTGCAAATGCGAAGCCGGGCTTGGGCTCGAGCATCGTCCAGGCGCTCGCGGGCCAGCTGCAGGCCACGATCAGGGTATCCGAGTCACATCCCGGGACCCTGGTCTCCGTAGCCCATAGCCAGATAGCCGCCGTCCAGAGCGCCGCGGCCGCGATGCCGGGACAGGCCGTCTAGCCGTCGCACCGGCAGGAAGCCGGGCCTCTTTCGTCAGCTCTTTTTCCGGCCGGACGACGTCTTCTTCGGCACCTTCTTGCCCTCCTTGCGCGCTTCGGAGAGGCCGATGGCGATGGCCTGCTTGCGGCTCTTGACCTTGCCGTTCATCCGTGTTCCGGGCGCCCCACATCTTGGCTCAGGCAGACTACGCCGCCGCGGCGGCGCGCCGCGATGCGGGGAGCGCCACCGTCACCACGGTTCCGATGTGTTCGGTGCTGTCGATGCGCACCGTACCTCCGTGCAAGCCGGCCAGGCCGTAAACGAGCGCAAGACCGAGCCCCGTTCCTTCGTGCGCAACGTGGGGATTGTTGGTGACCCGCTCGAACGGGCGCCCGAGGCGTTCGAGCGCGGCCTTGGGAATCCCGGTTCCGGTATCGCGGACGGCAATCTCCAGAATATCCGCGCCGGTTCTGACGGAGACCAGGACTTCGCCGCCTTTCGGCGTGAACTTGACGGCGTTTGAGAGCAGATTGATCAGAATCTTTTTCAGCGCGCGCGGGTCGGCCGTCAGGCTTGCTCCGTCCGACGGCACATCCGTGGACAGCAAAATCCGGCGTTCCTCGACGGCGAATCGCATCAGCGCGGTACAATCGCCGATCAACGCGGCAAGATCCACGTCCTCCATATGAAGGACGAATTTTCCCGCCTCGATCTTCGACATATCCAGTATGCCGGAGATCACCTCGAGCAGATGCGAACCCGATTTGTTGATGTGCCTGGCATATTCGCCATACCGGTTCTCCAGCGGACCGAAAATGCCCTGCAGCATCATGTCGGAAAATCCGATGATGGCGTTGAGCGGCGTGCGCAGCTCGTGGCTCATATGCGCCAGGAACTCGGATTTGACGCGGTTGGCGGCTTCGGCGGATTTCTCGGCGATGCGGCTGCGGACCAGCTCGTCCTCGACGCGCTGCTTTTCGAGCGCATTGCGGCGGAACACGGCCAGCGCGCGCGAAAGCTCTCCGATCTCGTCGGCGCGGTCTGCGAAGGGCAGCTCGCAGGCCATGTCGCCGTCTGCCACGAGCCGCATGGTTTGCGTGATCCTGGACATCGGGCGCGCGATCCTGCGGCTGATGAACAACATCGCGAAAAGCGCACAGGTGAGCGACAGGAACATGATGCAGACATGGATGGCGAGGTTGCGGCGGGCGGCCTCCAGTTCCCCGCGCGCGTGGTTGTCGGAGAGATCGACCGCGATTTTCGCCACCTGGACGAGGCTCTTCATTGCCGTGCTGGAAGCGCCAATCCAGTCGTGGCCCGAGGTCGGCGGCCGCTTTCCCGACGCGAACGCGTCGATCACCGTTTTGCGAAGTCCGCGCAGTCGCACGAAATAAAGCTCATTTGCGGTGGTGATCGCGGCGTGCAGCTCGGGCGGCACGTGTCCCAGATTCGCGTCTTCCAGAATCACGTCCCAAAGCGCGTCGCCCCGGCCGGTGAGTTCGGTCATGACTTCGAGCCGAGCCTTGTCGTAGCCTTTGCCGCTGGCGATGCCGGCGCCGACAAGCAACCTGTCGTTCCCCGCGAATTCGCGAACGGCCCAGCTCAGCTGCTTGATCTTCATCATCTCGGCGATGAAGGCGTCGCTGCGGTCGATCTCGTTGGTGAGCTTTGCGGACACACGGTCCTCCACCGCAAATGGGTTTCTGTCCGTGGGAACCCACCTGGCAATCCTTGCCGGCGATCGGAGCTCGGGTCGGCGCAATGCGGCATCGATCTCCGGCCGTTGCGCGTCTATGGCGATTCTTTCCTTGACGATGGCGGCGCGGTCGGACGCGGCGCCCATATCGTTCTTCGCGAGCGCGGAGAGGGCGTCGTTCAGGGCAGCGGTGGAACGCGCCCGCACTTGCTCGATGTCGGCCCAGGTCTCTGCGTCCACGGCTCGCGGCGACTCCAGCACAGTGTTCACGGTGCCAAGTTCGAACCTGCGATACTGCATGGACGTGAACAGGTCGCGCACGATGCCCGAGGCCGTCACGATGCGCGTGTCCGTGCGCATCTCGTCATAGGCGCCGTTCGCCAAAATGGCGGATGTCACCACGAGCGCAAGCGCCATGGCGCCGGTAATGGCTACCAGTGTCCGGCTGACGGACAGTCCCTTGCTCATGGCGAATCGGCTCGGCTTGGATCCGCGCGAGAGCCGGATCGAACGGCTGATGGTAACCATTCAATCGTTATGATGGGTTTAATGGCGATTGGCGGAGGGGGCCTCTTTCGTCAGCTCTTTTTCCGGCCGGCCGACGTCTTCTTCGGCACCTTCTTGCCCTCCTTGCGCGCTTCGGAGAGGCCGATGGCGATGGCCTGCTTGCGGCTCTTGACCTTGCCGCCCTTCCCGCCCTTGCCGCTGCGCAGCGTTCCCTTCTTGCGTTTCTCCATCGCGCGCTCGACGTCCTTCGAGGCGCTCTTCGAATATTTCCGGGCCATCCCTTGTTCCTTCCTGCCCACGCGCCCGAAGTTCCAAACGCGGAATTGCCGGCTTTGTGCCAATCCGCCGCTCGGGAACCGCAGAGCCTCCTTGCGGTTTGTGTTGCTCATCAGGGAGTTCATCCGTGTTCCAGGCACCCCACATCTTGGCTCAGGCAGACTACGCCGCCGCAGTGGCGGGCCTGCGCTACGTGTCCGACGAGGACACGCCCGGTATTCGTCGCGAACGCCACGGCAGCGGCTTCACCTATCGCGACGCCGAGGGGCACGCGGTGCGCGACGCATCGCTTCTCAGGCGCGTCCGGGCGCTCGCCATCCCCCCTGGCTGGACCGGCGTGTGGATTTCCCCCGACGCGGACGCGCATCTCGCAGCGACCGGGCGCGATGCCAAGGGCCGCAAGCAATATCGCTACAACCCCGCCTTCGTGGAGGTCCGCGGTCTGGCCAAGTTCGGTCATCTGATCGCCTTCGCGCAGGTGCTTCCCAGGATCCGCAAGGCCGTGGACGGGCATCTGGGGCTGCGCGGCGTGCCGCGCGAGAAGGTGCTGGCCACCATCATCGCGCTTTTGGAGCAGACGCTGATCCGCATCGGCAACGAGGACTACGTCAAGCAGAACGGCAGCTTCGGCCTGACCACGCTGCGCAACCGCCATGTGCGGGTGGAGGGCGGCGAGCTGCGCTTCCTGTTCAAGGGCAAGAGCGGCAAGACATGGCGGCTGAGCGTGAGGAACCGGCGCGTCGCCAACGTCGTGCGCGCGTGTCAGGAGCTGCCCGGCCAGAACCTGTTTCAATATCTGGATGAAGACGGACGGCCGCAGAAGGTGACGTCATCGGACGTGAACGCATATCTGCGCGAAGCCGCCGGGCAGGAGGTCACGGCCAAGGATTTCCGCACCTGGGCGGGAACGGTCGAGGCGGCGCTGGCCTTCCACCGGATGGAAGGCCCGCCGCTCAAGAAGCATGTGCGCGAGGTTGTGGCGCAGGTCGCCGAACGGCTCGGCAACACGCCCACGGTCTGCCGCAAATGCTACATCCATCCCGACATCATCGCGGCGTATGAGCAGGGCGAACTCGCGCTCGGCACCCATATCGACGAGGAAACCGAGGACCGCACCACGCTCGACCGCGCCGAGCGCGCGACCCTGCGCTTTCTCAAATCGCGCTTGCCGGCCTGACCAAAGCGAAACCGGGCGCGGGCGTGAAACTAGTTCTCCATGCGCACGTTAGCTCAGCGCGATAACGCAACAAGAGCGCCGCCAAGCGTTCGACACCATACAAAGGACATCCCGTGCCGAAGAAACCGATGGACGCCATTGCGCTGCTGAAGGCCGATCACCGCAAGGTCGAAGGACTGTTCGCCAGGTTCGAGAAGTCCAGGGACAAGCGCGCGAAGAAAGCGCTCGCCACCGAGATCTGCACCGAGCTCACGATCCACACGATCATCGAGGAGGAGATCTTCTATCCCGCCTGCCGGGCGGCGGTGGAGGACGATCTGCGGCTCGAAGCCTATGTCGAGCATGACGGCGCGAAGGTGCTTATCGCCGAGCTCGAGGCGAGCGATCCCGACAACGAATTCTACGACGCGAAGATGACGGTGCTCTGCGAACAGATCAAACACCACGTCAAGGAAGAGGAGAAGCCGGGCAAAGGCCTCTTCGCCCAGGCACGCAAGGCGGAGCTCGACCTCGACGCGCTCGGCGGGCAGATGGCCGCGAGGAAGAAAGAGCTTCTCGCCGAGATAAAGAAGAACGGTCTGCCGAAGCCCGAAACCCGCAGCTTCACGGGCCATCAGATCGAACAGGGTGAGCCCGTCGAGCTCGCCGCCTAGCGATCATTCCGCCGTCTTGATGGCGTGATCTCGCTGCCGGCTTCGAGGACGATGAGGCAGGTCTTGCCCGCGTCCTCGATTCCCTGTGCCCGTGTGCAACGATTTCGCCCGGGGCGCGTTCTCACGGCGTCAGCCGGAGCATAGCGCCATCGACGATTCCACCCCGCCCGAAGCCGCAAACCTGCAGCCGCACGTCGAAGAGACCGTGCGGGCCGTCGAGCAGCTTCGCATCGAGCACCATATCCGCGCCACGCCTCTCGAACGCACCCTCGACCGCGCCAAGGACCGGCTGAGCGCGCCTCTCTCCATCGTGAGCATCGCGATCCTCGTGGCGGCGTGGATCGTGCTCAACAGCGCGGCCGGCCGTTCGGCGCCGGACCCGCCGCCCTTCGCCTATCTCGACATCGTGCTTTCGTCGCTCGCCTTCCTCGTCACGGTTCTCATCCTTGCCACGCAACGGCGCGCCGACACGCTTGCGGCGCATCGCGAGCAATTGATCCTGCAACTCTCCTTCGTGAGCGAGCAGAAGACCGCCAAGATCATCGCCCTTCTCGAAGAGCAGCGGCGCGACAGCCCGCAGATGCGCGACCGCGTCGACCTCGTCGCCGAGCAGATGACGGAAAGCGTCGATCCGCGAGCGGTCTCCGAAGCGTTGCGCGACACAGCCCAAAGCGGCGCGGCCGCGGAAAAGAAACAATGAACGATTCGACGCCTGGATCGGCCGTTTCGCCGAGCACGTCCGGGCGAAGGGTCCGATGCCGAACATCGAAGAGGGCGAGCGCGGCGCCCGCACGACGACCAACCTCGACAAGTGACGCCGTAAGAAGTTCCATGCATGACGTCGCTGATCATCACAATTGATCAGCATACGAATTTTGTAGAATGGAACTCACAACACGATCGCGTTATGCCGTTGGCATTCGGGTTTTCTTCACTAGGATCGCGCGCCTCGAAGCAACATAGAGGCATCTCATGCGAAGCGTTGGCGTTATGTTAGGCAGCATACTGAGCGGCGTACTGGCCGCTTCCATCCCGGGTCCCGCGTCGGCGTCGACATACACGGTGCTCCACAGCTTCTGTCACGGCAACAAATTCGTCTGCAAGGACGGTAAGAGCCCGGCGGCGAATCTCGTTTCGGATTCCCACGGCAATCTCTACGGCACCGCGAGCGCGGGCGGCGCGACCGGCAACGGCGTCGTCTTCGAACTCAAGCACAAGCACGGCGAATACGCCTATCACGTGCTGCACAGCTTCGACGGCAACGGCGAGGGCGGAACGCCGGTGACGCAGCTCGTCATCGACACGGCGGGAAATCTCTACGGCACCGCGGTCGCGGGCGGCTCGGATTTCGGCGGTACCGCGTTCGAGCTTTCGCCCAACGCCGGTCACACGGCCTGGACGTACAGGGTCATCGCCAATTTCTGCACCCACATCAAGCCGAACTGCGTGCAGGGTTCGGTTCCGCAATCCGCTCTCACCTATGCGGGCGCGTCCGGCGGGCTTGCCTATGACGGCACGTCGGCGCTTTACGGCACGACGCTGGAGGGACCGGCCTCGCCGGGCGTCGTCTACAAGCTGACCGAGAACGGCGGCAGCTTCACCGGCTCGGTCGTCTACGGCTTCTGCGCCCGGGCCAACTGCGCCGACGGCTCGAATCCGGAAGGCCAGCTCGCGCTCGATGCGTCCGGCAATCTTTACGGCGCGACGGCCGGCGGCGGCGGTGAGAACGGTTCCGGCGTGGCTTACCGCATCGACCTGGCAACCGGCGCCGAGACCGTGCTGCACACGTTCTGCAGCGCACCCTCCTGCACGGACGGCAGCAGTCCCGGCGTCGCCGGCATCACGCTGGCGGGCAAGAAGCTGTACGGCGCCGCCAGCATCGGCGGCGCCAATGACGGCGGCGCCGTGTACGAGCTCAACCCCGCAAGCGGAGCGGAGAAGGTGCTTTATTCCTTCTGCGCCGCAGCCGGCTGTACCGACGGTCAGGGACCGACGAGCGCCGTCATCCGCGAACAGGGCGCATCGATCGGAACCGCGCAAGGCGGCGATGCCTCCGTCGACGGCGTCGTCTATCGCGTCGGCATCAGCGGCGCCGAGGAAGTGCTCTATACCTTCTGCCAGGCGGCAAACTGCACCGATGGGTCCTTGCCCGTCGGCATCATCGCCGGCAAAGGCGGCAGCTTCTTCGGAGTCACCGAGCGCGGCGGCGACAAGGGCGACGGAGTGATCTTCCAGCTTACGCCATAAACGCAACCACGTTGGTCGAAGGCCACCGGCTGTCATGAGCCGGCGGCCGGAACCAATTCCGCCCGTCCCCGTTACGAGAGAACCTCGCGGGGACGGTTCCATGAAATCTCGTCTATCGCGCCGCGGTATTCTGGCAACCGGCGGCGCTGCTTCGACGGCGCTTCTGCTGTCGCGCGGTGCGCGTGGGCAGACCGGCTATCCGGACGTTTCCCCTGATCGCGCCGACCGGCCTTCGCCGGCGGACCCTCTCGCGGGCTATCTGTTCTTCTCGGCCGGCGAGGCTGCGTTCGTCGAAGCCGCGGTCTCCCGCCTTGTCCCGAAGGACGAGCTTGGTCCCGGCGCGCTCGAATGCGGAGTCGCCGTGTTCATCGACCGTCAGCTCGCGGGCCCATACGGACAGGGCGATCACTTCTATCTGAAGGGACCGTTTCCCAACGGCGAGCCCAGCCAGGGCTGGCAGATGCCGAAGCCGGCCGACGTCTATCGCGGCGCCATTGCCGAAATAGACCGCTACGTCATGGATGCGCATGGCAGCGGCTTCGCGCAGCTGACGCCGGACAAGCAGGACGAAATCCTCAAGGCGCTCGAATCCGGCAAGGCGAAACTGCGCGGCGGCGTGGAGTCCAAGGCGTTCTTCGCGCTGCTGCTGCAGAACACGATGGAGGGCTTCTTCGCCGACCCGCTCTATGGCGGCAACCGCGACATGGCGGGCTGGAAGCTCATCGGCTTCCCCGGAGCGCGCTACAACAACCGCCCCTTCGTCACGCGCCACGGCGAACCTTATCCGTTGCCGCCGGTATCGCTGAACGGCCGGCCCGACTGGACGCGGAGCTGAGCATGGCGGAGCCGGACGTCGTCCTGGTCGGGTTCGGATGGACGGGCGCCATCATGGCCGAGCGCCTCACCGCGGCCGGCCTGAGCGTGCTCGCGATCGAGCGCGGCGGCTGGCGCGATACGCCGAACGATTTCGCGACGACCTTCGACCAGGACGAGCTGCGCTACATGTGGCGCCACCATCTGTTCGAGAACGTCGCGCACGACACGCTCACCTTCCGCAACCGCGCCGATGAGGTCGCGTTGCCGATGCGCCGGCTGGGCTCGTTCCTGCCGGGCACCGGCGTCGGCGGCGCCGGCGTGCATTGGAACGGACAGGTGTGGCGTTTCCTGCCCAGCGACTTCAAGGCGCTGAGCCACAACCGCGCGCGCTACGGCAAGGCGGCGATCGGCGACATGACCATCGCCGACTATCCGGTGAGCTACGACGAGATCGAGAAGCACTACGACACCTTCGAATATTTGTGCGGCGTCTCGGGCAAGGCCGGCAATCTGGGCGGCCGGATCCAGCCGGGCGGCAATCCGTTCGAGGGCCCGCGCTCGCGCGAATATCCCAATCCGCCGCTCGACATGACCTATGGTCCGACGCTGTTCGCGAAGGCGGCCGCCGAGGCGGGCTACCATCCCTTCGTGCATCCCGCGGCCAACATGTCGCGCGCCTATACCAACCCCTTGGGCGTGCAGCTCGGCCAATGCACCTATTGCGGCTTCTGCGAGAAGTTCGGCTGCGGGAACTATTCCAAGGCCAGCCCGCAGACGACGATCCTGCCCGTCCTGATGCGGCGGCCGAACTTCACGCTGAAGACCAATTGCGAAGTCCTGAAAGTGGAACTCGATTCCGATCGCAAGCGCGCCACCGGCGTCACTTACATCGACGAAACCGGCGCGACGCGGTTCCAGCCGGCGCAGATCGTGATGCTGACCGCTTACATCCTGCACAATGTCAGGCTGATGCTGACGTCCGGCATCGGCACGCCTTACGACCCCCGGACCGGCACGGGCGTGATCGGCAAGAACTACGCCTATCAGATCACCTCGTCGGTCAACGCCTTCTACGACGACAAGATCATCAACCCGTTCATCGGCGCGGGCGCGCTGGGCATGATCGTCGACGATTTCAACGGCGACAATTTCGATCATGCGGGATTGGGATTCATCGGCGGCGGCTTCGTCGGCGTCGTCAACACCGGCGCGCGGCCGATCGAGACGCACCCGACGCCCGACGGCGTTCCCGCCTGGGGATCGGCGTGGAAGAAATCCATCGCGCAGAATTATCTGAAGACGGTTTCGATCTCCACGCACGGCGCGGTCATGAGCCATCGCGGCAACTACCTCGATCTCGATCCGACCTATACCGACGCCTACGGCCGCCCGCTTTTGCGCATGACGTTCGACTACACCGAAAACGAGCACCGGATGTCGGATTATCTGACCGGCCGCGCGGCCGACATCGCCGGGCGCATGGGCGCGCGCGAGGTCCAGGCCAAGAAGCGCACCGGCTCCTATTCCATCGTGCCCTATCAGACCACGCACAACACCGGCGGCGCGATCATGGGCGACAATCCGGGGACCAGCGCCGTCAACCGCTACCTGCAAAGCTGGGACGTCTCGAACCTTTTCGTGCAAGGCGCGTCGGCCTATCCGCAGAACGCCGGCTACAATCCGACGGGGACGCTCGCGGCGCTCGCCTACTGGTCGGCGGACGCGATCGTCGATCGATACGTGAAATCGCCCGGCCCCTTGGTGCACGCATGAGGCGCGCGCTCGTCTTCCTGTTGGCGGTCTGGAGCGCGCCGGTGTTCGCGCAGGGCGGCGACGTCGTGACACGCGGAAAATATCTCACCATCCTGGGCGACTGCGCGGCCTGCCACACGCGCAAGAACGGCCCCGACTTCGCGGGCGGCAGGGGCTTGGATTCCGGATTCGGCACGATCTATTCCTCCAACCTCACCCCGGACGCCGAAACCGGCATCGGCAACTGGACCGCCGATCAGTTCTATCGCGCGATGCACAAGGGCATCGCCGCGGACGATTCGCATCTCTATCCTGCGTTCCCCTATCCCTATTTCACGCATATGACGCGCGACGACGACGACGCGATCTACGCCTATCTGCGCACCGTGCCTGCGGTCCACGAGAAGCCGCCGCCGAACAAGCTGCCGTTCCCGGTCAACATCCGCGGCATCATGGCCGTCTGGAACGCGCTGTATTTCAAGGAGGGCGAATACAAGCCGGACCCGGCGCAATCCGCGCAATGGAATCGCGGCGCCTACATCGTGACCGGTCCCGGTCATTGCGGCGGCTGCCATACGCCCAAGAACTTCCTGATGGCCGACAAGGACGATCAGGCACTGGGCGGCGCCGTCACGGAGAACTGGTTCGCCGCCGATCTTTCCGGCGACGCGCGCGAAGGCCTTGGCGGCTGGAGCGACGCCGACATCGCGGAGTATCTGAAGAACGGGCGCAACGCGCGCTCGACCGCGTCGGGATCCATGCAGGAGGTCGTCGAGCATTCCACCAGCCGCATGAGCGATGACGATCGCGGCGCGATCGCGGTCTATCTCAAGAGCCTGCCGTCCGCCGTGCCGGCGCCGCGTGCGCCGGATCCCGATCCCGCCGCGCTCAAGGCGGGCGAAGCGATCTTCGCCGATGCCTGCGCGGGGTGTCATCTGCCTCGGGGCGAGGGGCAGCCGCGCCTTTTCCCGCCGCTGGCCGGCAATGCGTCGGTCCAAAGCCGCGATCCCACGACGATCCTGCGCCTGGTCCTGAAGGGCTCGCGGTCGCCGGCGACCAAGGACATGCCGACGCCGCTGGCGATGCCCGCTTTCGACTGGAAGCTCAGCGACGGCCAGATCGCGGACGTCGCCACCTACATCCGCAATTCCTGGGGCAACCAGGCCGCTCAGGTCGACGCGTCCGATGTCGGCAAGCTTCGGCGCGATCTTGCTCAGACGCCGAAAGCCGATTGAGGACTGCGCCGCGCCGGTTCATCCGCGCATCGGGACGTCCCATGCTTTACACTGCGCAAGGGCACACGGAGTCTCCCATGCGCAAGACAGCGGCTGAGCCGCAACCCGCTATCGCCGCCTGTGTCTGCGGCGCGGTGCGGATCGAGATCGAGGTCCCGGCGTTCTGGGCGTGGCATGACCATTCGCAGGCGAGCCGGCACGCGCAGGGCTGCGCCTATGCCACCTATATAGGCACGTGGAAGAGCCGCATGCGCGTCGTCAAGGGCGCAAAAAGCATCGTGCGGTTCGAAGACAAGGTGCACCGCACGGTGCGCAGCTTCTGCGCGAAATGCGGAACGCCGCTCGCCTACGAACGCGCGCATTCGCCCAGGATGATCAACATCCCGCGCGCGATCTTCGCCGGGCGCACCGGACGCGAGCCGCGCTATCACCTGCATTTCGAGGAAATGCCGGAATGGGCCTATCGCTGCGAGCCCCTCGTCCCGCTCAAAGGCTATCCCGGCGTCGTTTGGGAGCGGCCCGGACGCAAGAAGCAGGTTTCCGTCCCCGATCCGTTCGCCTGACACGCGACACTGCGATACAAGCGTTACAGGACTGCATTCAAACCGACAAATTCCGGCAATCGTAGTGTCGCCTCTGCCCCGCAATGTTCGGCCATCCCAAGCGGATTCGAGCATCAACGAAAGGCAGTGCCCATGAGACTTTCCACCTTCCTGCGCGCCGGCGCGGCGGCCGCCGCGCTCTCGGCGAGCGCGTTCGCGGCTTCGCCCGCCTCGGCCGAGAAAAAGCACGAGTTCCCGTTCCGTCACATCGTCGTCATCTATGAAGAGAACCACAGCTTCGACAATCTCTACGGCCAGTGGGGACTGATCGAGGGCCAGGCGGTGAACGGCCTCTCCAACGCCGATGCGGCGCACACCACCCAGACGCGCCAGGACAACACGACGCCGTATGGCTGTCTGTATCAGCTCGACGTCAACCTGACCTCGCCGCCGCTGCCCGCGACCTGCACGGACAATTCGGGTTCGGTGCCGATCGCGAGCAATTTCTCCAACGGCCCCTTCGCCATCGACGACTACATCCCGCCGATCGCCACCACCTGCCCCGCGCCCGGCCAGTTCGCCACCAACGGCATCATCAACGGCCAGGGCCTGGCCGGCGGCTGCACGCGCGACATCGTCCATCGCTTCTACACCGAGCAGTACCAGCTCGACGGCGGCAAGCAGGACCGCTACATGACCGGCAGCGATGCGTCGGGCCTGACCATGGGCAACTACAATACGCAGCAGCTTCCGATCTACACCTATCTGCATGCGTCGGGCGCGCCGCACTACGTCGTGATGGACAATTTCTTCCAGAGCGCGTTCGGCGGCTCGTTCCTGAACCACCAGTTCTTCGTCGCGGCGGCCGCGCCGTTCTTCGCCAACGCCGCGCATGACAACGGCTCGACCGACCTGCACTCCGTCGTCGACACCAACGGCATGGCGACCGCCACGCCGCTCTACACGCCGACGACGAGCGTGAAGGACAGCCAGCTCACCATCGAATGCGACGCGCCCAAGGGCCATCACTATGCGGCGACGCTGGCCTGCGGCGACTTCGCGGTGAACACCTCGCAGCCGACCTATCAGCCCTTCTCGCCCGGGACCGCGAGCTTCAAGCAGGTCCCGCCGCTCTCCAACGCCACGATCGGCGACGAGCTGACGGCCGCGAACATCCCATGGGCGTGGTTCTCCGGCGGCTGGTCGAACGCCGACGGCGACGTGGGCAAGCCCGGCTGGACCAACGGCACCTGGGCCGATCACAGCTGCACCGACCCGAACGTGCTGTCGACCGCGGTGTGGCCGAACTGCCCGGATGCGGACTTCCAGTTCCATCACCAGGCGTTCAACTACTACGCCTCGTTCGCGCCGGGGACCAAGCAGCGCAAGGCTCACCTGCTCGATGAAGCGCAGTTCCTCGACGAAGCCGCCGCCGGCACGCTGCCGAAGGTCAGCTTCATCAAGCCGCTCGGCGAGAACAACGAGCATCCCGGCTATGCCTCGGAGTCGCAGGGTTCGAGCCATCTCGTGACCCTGCTCAACGCCGTGTTCAACGGCCGCGAGGGCAAGGACACGCTCGTCATTGTCACCTATGACGAGTTCGGCGGCCAGTGGGATCACGTGCCGCCTCCGGGCCAGACGGGCGGCCCGAACGGTCCGCACGACCAGTGGGGTCCGGGCACGCGCATCGCCGCGATCGCGATCTCGCCGAAGTTCGTCCACTCCGGCGTCGACCACGCCGAGCACGACACGACCTCCATCCTGGCGACGATCGAGCATCAGTACGATCTCAGCCCGCTCGGCACGCGCGACGCGCAGGTCTCCGACCTGCACAGCGCCGTGAAGATCGGCATGAAGGGCAACGGCAACTAGTCGCGCTTTTTGCCTCTGACGTGAGCAGCGGGCCGGTGCAAACCGGCCCGTTGGCTTTTGCGAGACGCGCCGTTTCATTGTCATTCCCGGCGAGCGGCGCGTGCAACGCACGCGTTGCGAGGGAAGGGAACCCAGGGGATCAAGCGCAGAGACCAGTCCCCTGGGTTCCCTTCCCTCACATCGACGCTATCGCGTCGATGTTCGCCGGGAATGACAATGGAGGCGATTAGCTCAACGCCAGCAGGTGATTGTCGAACCCCGCTTCGACATGCCAGCGCGCCTCGGCCAACGGGCCCTTGTCGCTTGCGGCGATCTTGACGATCTCGCCCATGCCGGAGCTGGCCCAGAAACCCTTGTCGCCGGCCGCCACGCCGCAGACATCGGCGATGGGAATGCCGCCCAGCCACTTGCCGCTCGAAGCCGACCACAGCCCGAGCACGCCGCCGCGCGGGCTCGCGGCAGCGACGAACGCGCCGCTCCCGTCGATCGCGACCGAGCCGATATAGCCGCGGAAATCGCAATCGCGCGGATCGGGCCATTCGAACGGCTCGAGATCCTTGGCGACCGCCGCGAGCAGCGGCCGCGTCTGCGCGAGGTCCTGGTCCTGCGCCGCAACGACGACCGTGCCGGCATGAGCGGCCAGATGGCGCAACGACAGCGACGGGTCTTTGAGCTTGTGGCGCGCGAGCACGCGGCCTGACGCCGGATCGATCTCCACGACCGCGCTGTCGATGCCGCCGGGATTGAGCGCGGGCCCCGCGACGCCGCCATCCTTGATGAGCCCGCCGATGGCCACGATCAGCCGCTCGCGCGCGAAGACGAGCTCGTGCGGCTCGATCCCACCGGGCCGCCAGGCCGTGCGCGCGGCGCCGGTCCCCGGATCGCGCGTGACGAGCGCGGCTTCGAAGCTCGCCGCATCGAACTCGCTCGTCACCAATGTCGCGCCGTCGGGCGAAAGGGCGGCGTGTCCGGCGAAGCGGCTGCCGCCCGCGGTGAAGCTTGCAAGCGCCGACGGATCGCGCGGATCGAGGATCGACGCGGTGAGTCCGGGCCTGCGCCCCATCACCAGCACGCGTCCGTCGGCCAAGCGCACCGGCGCATGCCCACGCATCGGCAGCGCGAACGGCACCAGCCCGCTCTCGCTCCACACCGCCCCACCGTCGCGCGCGCCGAGCTTCGCCGCGCTGACGAGACGCGGCGGGACTGGCAGTGCGTGCGCGATGGTTGCGCCAAAGCCCAATGCCGATAACCCGGCGAGGAAGCTTCGGCGATCCGCTTTTGGGTTTTCTCCCCAATTCCCACCGTCATCGCCCGGCCCGCAGGGTCCGGGCGATCCAATTTGGCCACGAGAAGAAAGAAGAAAATTGGATCGCCCGGACAAGCCGGGCGATGACGATTTTTTCCGGGAGGGAGGAGGTATTTCAGTCGCCATCGAGATTGTTGAATCCCAGTGTGAGGCCCGTCGCTTCCGGAAGCACCGCGATGGCCGTCAGGCTCAGCGAGGCGAAGACGTCGTGGGCGTGGTTGACCGCCGCCGTGCGGCTCTTCGCGGCAAGTTTCGGATCGTGGAGAATTCGCAACGTACCTTCCGCGTCGTCGAAAGCGGCGTCGAGACGCGCCTTGTCCGCTGCCGGCGCATCGCCGAGGAAATAGGCGAGCCCCTCACGGATCGCGGCGAGATTGAGCTCCACGTCGCGCAGGCTGCGCCCGCTGCGCACGGCTTCGGCGAGACGCGGCGCTTTCGGGTTCAGCGCGTCGTGCAGCACCATCGCCGTTTTGAGGTCCTTCAGCCCTTCGAGGCCCGCGGCGAGGTCGGTCATCATCACGCTCGCGGCTTCGCTTCCGTCGGCGAAGGACATGTTCCAGCGCGTGTTCGCGTCGAGCGCCGCCGCCGCGCCGCTGGCCGAGGTCCAGTCGGTCACGATGGCGTCCGCAATCGCGGCCTGTCCCTGCGCGACCGCCGCACCCACCGCGCAGCGCTGCGCGGTGAGCGGCGGCGTGTCGTAGAGCAGCCGCTCGATCACCGGCAGCCCCTGCCCCGCGACGCTTCCCGAAGCCAGTCCCTGCGGCGTCGGAGTGGCGCTTGCCGCCAGCATCGCATCCAGCGCCTTGGCCGTCGCGCCGGTACGGTCGAGCCACCAGTTGAAGCGCTCCACGCGCAGCCCCGTCGCCGCCGGGCCGATGCGCACGAACTCGACCCGCGCCCAGGAATCGGCGAGATCGTTGAACGCCGTCCTCAGCACGGCCGTGTCTTTGTATTTGCCCGCGGCGCAGAACGACGTCCAGGCGGCGGCCTGGGCGTGCGCGGCCGACGCCACCGCCTCGAAGCGCGGCACCGCGAACTCATGCGCGAAGCGGCGCGCGGCCTGGGCCGGATCGCCCGCTATGGCCGGTCCGCATAGGGCGAAAAGGCCGAACGCGGCCGCAACCAGGACTCTCATGCTCATTTCCCGATCAGGAAGGATTCGAGCAATTTGCGTCGCTTTGGCGACAATGCGTTGAAGGTCAGGCGCGCCTGCGACGCCTCGCCGCCGTGCCAATTCACCGCTTCCGCGATCGAGCGCGCCCGTCCGTCGTGCAAAAACCCGCCCTGGCTCAACTCACCCGCGAGATTCCACAGCGGCGCCGTGCGCCACTCCGAGGATTTCGCGTCGCCCTCCGCGATGCCGTCGTCGAGGCCCGGCCCCATGTCGTGGAGCAGCATGTCCGTATACGCACGAACCGGCGCGCCCTGCGCGTCCTTGAGCACCGCGTGACAGGCGAGGCACCCCGACGCCTTGAAAACTGCAAAGCCCGGCCCGGTCTCGCGCAACGCAGCGACGGGCTGCAGCGAGCGCAGATACGCGACGAGGTAGTCGCGCATGTTGTCCGGCAGCTCGATATCTTGTCCCGGCGCCGCGCGGCAGGCTTTTTCGGCCTGCGTGCATTCGCCCCACGGCCCCGGCAGACCCGACGTCGCGATGCCGAAATCGCGCTGGAACGCGGTCGCGACCTGGGCCGTGATGCTGGGCATCGTCGCCTTCCAGCCGAAGCGGCCGAGCTCCGTGCCGATCCGCGCCGCGTGTCCGTGGCCCTTGAGGATCTCGCTCTCGGGCACGCCTTCGAGCGCACCGATCCCGAACAGCGACGGCGCGCGCCTGAGCGCCGCATGCGCGCTGAGCGGCCCGTAATAGAGCTTGGCGAAATCGAGCGCCGGCGCGCGCATGCCGTTCACCGCCTCCCAGTGGAACGCAACATCGGCCTCGGGATCGAAGCCCGGCAGCGCGCGCGTCTGGATCTGGTCGCCATAGACGGCATCGTGGCCGAGGCGCACCGCGAGCCCCTCGCCGATCGCATCCTCCGCCACACGCCCCGGTCCGCCGCCGATGTGGCAGGAGCTGCATGCGCGCGCGTCGTAGAGCGGGCCGACGCCGCCGCCCGCGCCGAGCGACGACGGCGAGGAGATCCACGGCCGCTTGAACAGCGTCCAGCCCGTCGCGACGTCGAGGTTGCGCGCGCCGTTCATCTCGAGCGGCGGCGGCGCCGCGGCGAGCGCGGGCACGGCGGCCAGAGCCAAGAGCGCGATCAGGAAACGCGAAACCATCCCATCATCCCCGTCTCCTGGTGCTCGATGACATGGCAGTGGATCATCCAATTGCCAGGATTGTCCGCGACGAAGCCTACAGTCACCCGCTCGTTCGGCAAGACCAGGACCGTGTCGGCGCGGTGGACGGGCCGTTTGAGCAGGTTCGCGGACAACATCGTTAAAGTGTGGCCGTGGAGGTGGATCGGATGCGCGCGCGAGGTGTCGTTCTCGATCTCCAGCACCACCTTGCGGCCGCGCGGCAGCGAGAACAAAGGCGGCGGCAGGCGCGCATGGTCGCGCCCCGGCCAGGACTGCCCGTCCAGCGTCCAGTAAGTTCCCGCCGCGAGACAGAGCGAATCCGCGATCTCGATCCGGCGTCCGTCGGGCAGCACGACCGGCGCAGGCTCCGGCAACACGTTCGCCGTCACCGCCGCCTCCAGCTTGAGGGTGTGACGCCAAGCATCGGAGAAATCCACCGGCGCGGCGACGGCAAGATCGGCCGCCGGACCGTTTTGCGATCCCGCGCGCAACGTCGCCAGCAGCACGGGCGCGGCAGCGAAATAGTCGAGCACGCGCGCCTCGCCGCCCGTCATTTCCAGCGCAAGGTCGAGCCGCATCCCCGGACCGAGCTTCCAGGTGTCGAGCGCGAACGGCGTAACCGGATTGCCGTCGATGGCGATCACGCGCGCCTCGGCGCCTTCGATGCCGATCTCCGCGATGCGCGAGGGATCGGCGTTGACCAGCCGCGCGCGCACGCCGCCCCGCGCGCGCAGACCGATGACGGGCTCGGCGACGCCGTTGATCGTGCGCAGGGTGCCGAAGGTTCCCGCGCGGCTGGCGCCGCTGTCGGTGAAGAACGGCAGGAAGCGGCCGCTGTCATCGAGCCGCCAATCCTTCAGCATCAGCACGACGTCGTCGTTCCAATGCGCGTCCGGATCGTCGACGATCAGGGCGCCGACGAGCCCGCGCCCGATTTGCGTCGCGGTATTGCAATGCGGATGGAAGAAGAACGTGCCGGCGTCCGGCGGCGTGAAACGATAAGCGAATGTCTCACCCGGCTGCACCGGCAATTGCGTGAGGTACGGCACGCCGTCCATCGCGTTCGGCCCGCGCACGCCGTGCCAATGGATCGAGGTGTGCTCGGAAAGCGCATTCCTGAGCGTGACCGACAGCGCCTCGCCCTTCGTCAGGCGCAGCACCGGAAACGGCCGCTCGCCATAGAGCCATGCTTTATCACTGCCCAAGGCGAAGTCTCGTTCCTGCGCGGTCAGCACGATGTCGCGGTTGCCGGCGGCGATCTCGTCGAGACGCGCGCTCTTGCGCTGCGGCGCGAGAAGCGTGCAGCCCGCGAGCGCGCCCGCTCCGGAAAGCATGAGCCCGCGGCGCGTGATCAATGGTGGTCTGAACGGTTGGACGCGACCTCGAGATGAAGCGCCGCCGCGATCCCCTCGATGGCCCGGGTCTGAGCGACGAGCGCGTCCATCGCATCCTGGATCATCTTGTTGCCCTCCGGCTGCCCCGCCGCGATCATCTGACTATACGCCAGCTGCCCGTCATCCGCAGCAGCCTTGATCTTGCCGATCGCGGCCTTGGCGTCCGCGATGCCCCGGTCCATGCGCGCCGCCGCCTTGGGATCTGCCGCCATCACGTAGTCGCGCAACGACGCGCCTTCGACGACCGTGCCGTCGGCGCGCGCATAGCGCCCGCGCCACAACCCCTCGATGCCCATCTCGTCGTAATAGTGCGAATTGTGCGTGTTGTTGGAGAAGCAATCCTGCTGCTCCTCCGGATCGTGCAGCATCAGGCCGAGCTTCATGCGCTCGCCCGCCATCTCGCCGAAGGTGAGGCTGCCCAGCCCCGTGAGCATCTCCGACAATCCGCCGTTGGCGCCCTTCGCCGTCAGCTCCGCGCGCGCCTTGCCGCCCGTGCTCCAATCGGCCTGCATCTCGGCCAGATCGGCGACGAGAAGATCGGACGCCGTCTTGAGATACGCCGCGCGGCGCGCGCAATTGCCGTGGGTGCAGGCGGCGATGTCGTAGTCGCTCGCCGGCCGCTCGCCCGCGCCGCCGCTCAGCCCTTTGAGGTTCTGCCCCCAGAGCAGGAACTCGATCGCATGGAAGCCGGTCGAGACGTTGGTCTGCACGCCCTCCGCCTCCTGCAGCTTGCGCAGCAGCGCCGTGTCGATGAGCGATGCGTCGACCATTTTCGCGCCGACGCGCAGCTTCGTGCTGGCGACGACATCGAGGGTGTAGAGCGGGTTCTGGTCGGAATGCGTGCCGTAAGCGGGCGCGACATAGTCGATCAGGCCTTCGTCGAGCGGCCAGGCATTGACCTTGGGCTCCCAGTCGTCGACGACGGTGTTGGCGAAGCGGAAGCCCTCGCTCTGCAGATAGGGCACGCGCGCCGCCTCCCACGCGGCGCGGGCGTCGGCCAGCGTCTCAGGCGTCGGCTGCGCCAGGAACGCGTCGACGGACGCCTGAAGCTTCCGCGCGGCAAGGTGGGAATCGCCGTAGATCGCTTCCGCGAGATCGGCATAGTGCGCCACCACCGCCCCGGCATCCGGCGCCGCGCGCGCGGGCATGGCGAAAAGCCCCAAAAGGGCGATACACAACAAGCTCTTCCGCATCCCCGGGAGATAGCGTGAAATGGTGACAGTTTGGTAGAGGGGAAAGATGACGAAAACGAAAGAGCGGGGGCCCGGGCCTGGATGACCTCTTACGACATCGGCCGGCCCGAGACGTCCTGGTGGATGCCGCAGATCGAGGACCGCGGCGACGTGATCCTGCTCGACGGCACGATCCGGCCCGCCGCCTGGCCGCCGCAGGAGCCCTTGCGCATCGCCGTCGACGGCAAGCTGTTCACCAACGCCGACTATCTGGAATTCCCCGACCGCGGCGCGATGAGCTTCCGCGGCATGCTCCCCGTGAAGGCGAGCTTCGGCGACAGGAGCGAAGTGGTGCTCCGCCTCGTGGGTGAGACGAGCGGGGCGTTCGCGCGCGACTGGGACCAGTTCCATCTGCTGCGGCCGGGCGTGCCCTCCGACGTGCCGCTGCCGCCGTCCAAGCTCACCAACCGCGCGATCTGGATGGGGCCGCGCACCTTCGACAAATGGGGCTATGCGCTCAAGCGCAAATACGACGAGGCGGTGGCGCGCTTTGCCACGAAGCCGCGCGCCGGACAGCGGCTGCTCGATTGGGGCTGCGGCTGCGGGCGCATGGCGAAATATCTGGCGCGCGAATGCGCCTATACCGGCATCGACATCGACCGCGAAGCGATCGAATGGTGCCGCGCCAATATCAGGCACGCGACGTTCGCGCTGCAGGGCCTGGAACCGCGCACCGCGTTCGCGGCCGACAGCTTCGACGCCGCGATCGGCATCTCGATCTTCACGCATCTGCGCGAGGAAGACCAGTTCGCCTGGCTCAAGGAACTGAGCCGCGTGGTCGCGCCCGATGGCGTCGTCGCGGTGTCGGTCAATTGCGCGACGTCGCTGCGCAACGCCGGCGACCCGCCCGAAGTGGTCGAGCGGCTCAAAAGCCACGGCTTCTGCGACACGGGCGTGGAGACGATGCTGAAGGGCGTGACGGCGGACGACGAGTATTATCGCAATATCTACCACACCCACGACTACATCCGGCAGACCTGGTCGCGCGACTTCGAGGTCCTCGACATCCTCCCCGGCTTCGTCGCCAACATGCAGGACATGGTGTTCCTGCGGCCGAGGAAATAACTTTCCTCTCCCCTCGTGGGAGAGGACGCAAAATCTTGCGCTTAACGGAGCGCAGCGCAGTTAAGCGTTAGATTTTGCTGGTGAGGGGGAACAGGTCTAGGCGCCGGCGACTCACCCCTCACCTGAAAAATCAAGGGCTTGGTCTTCGCTTCGCTCAGCCCAAACCCATGATTTTCCTTCCTCTCCCACGAGGGGAGAGGAATTAGTGTACCCCCAAATTCTTCGCCAAAAACGCTGCCGTCGCGGTGTCGGCCTTGTTCCATGACGCGCGGCGCAGGAAGCCGTGGATCTCGTCGGGGAGGATGAGCTCGTCGTACGGCACGTGCCGCGCGTCGAGGCGGCGGGCGAGATCGACGGTCTGCTGGAACTGCACGTTGCGGTCGTCGTCGCCGTGGATGAGCAGCACCGGCCCGCGCCAATGCGACAGGTCGGCGATGGGCGAGGATTGGAACGCGACCTTCATCGCCTCCTCGCGGTCACCCTTCTCGTAGCGCGCCGTGGCAGGGGCGAACCAGACGTCGAGGAAACGCGACCAGTCGTGCACGCCGTGCAGGTCGACGCCGGTCTTGAAGATCTCCGGATTGCGCGCCAGCCCCATCGCGGTGAGATAGCCGCCATAAGAGCCGCCCCAGATGCCGATGCGCGCGGGATCGACACCCTTGGTTCCTTGCAGGAACTTCGCGCCCGCGACCACGTCCTGGTATTCGCTCGCCCCCGTCGGTCCCGCATGATCGGGATGATGGAAGGCGTGGCCGTAGCCGATGCCGAGGCGATAGTTCACCGCCAGCACCACGAAGCCGTGCGTTGCCAGATACTGGTTGGCCGCATAGGCGTTGCTGTAATACTCCATGTAGTGCCAGCCGAGCAGCATCTGACGCGGCGGTCCGCCATGGACGAAGATCACGCCGGGCTTGGTGCCGCCGCCTTGGCTCTGGAAGATCTCTCCATGCGCGACGGTGCCGTCGGCGGCGGTGAAGCTCACCGATCTCGGCACGACGAAGGAGGCGGAGGGATAGCTCGCCGGCACGTCGCCCGCGATCAGGTCGCGGCGGTCCTTGCCGTCGAGGCCCGCGATCGCGGCGACCGGCGGATTGCGCACGCCCGTCGAGACAAACGCGACATGGGTGTCGTCGGCCACGGCCGGCTCCCATTCGATGCCGTCGCCGGAGGTGACCGGTTGCGGCGCGCTTGAGGTCACGCCGACGCGGAAGATATGGCGCCGGTCGCCGTCGTTCGGCGTCGTGCCGGTGTTGGCGCTGTAGATCATCGCGGCGCGGTCGCGCGATTGCGCGACGTGCTCGACCATGAACTTGCCCGGCGTCAGCAGCATCACAGCACCGCCGTTCTCGGACACCGAATAGAGATGCGGCCAGTTGTCGAGATCGGCGAGGAAGACGAGCCGCCCGCCCGCTCCCCAGAACAGATTCGCGTTGCCCTCGGTCTCGGGGAACGAACCCAGCAGCGTCTCGGGGCTCTTCCATGCGGCATGCGCCGCGCCGGTCACGGCATCGGCGACCCAGACCGACCACGGATCGGGCGTCTGTTTCAGGATCGGATCCGGCGCGCCGCCATTTCCCGGCCGGCGCACGAAGGCGATCCCGGCGCCGTCGGGGGACCAGCGCGGCGAAGAGTCCCGGCTCGTCGTCGGCGCCAGGAACGTCAGCGGCTTGGTCTTGCCGTCGAAGATGCCGATGAAGGAATGATCGCCGCGGTTCGAGCGGAACGCGAGCCGTTTGCCGTCGGGGGACCAATGCAGCTCATGATCCTTGCCGCGGTCGTAGAACATCAATGCGGGCTTCGGCGCGCGGCCGAGCGTTGCCTCCCACACCTGGTCCTTGAGCACGAACGCGATGCGGCCACCCGAGGCAAGCGCTGGCTCGTCGCCCTCGCCCACCTTCGCAGACACGCCCCCCGGCAGCGCGACCGACCAAATCGTGACCTTCGCCTGTTCCGTGGTGGCGTCGGGAACGGGCGCGCTGTCGGCTTCCCAGTTCGAGTCGTGGTCGCCGCCGCGCACATAGACGAGGTATTTCGCATCGGGCGAGAAGGCGAGTTCGCCGATCTCCTGCCCGTCATCGGCGGTGTATTTCGTCACCTGCCGCGGGCGATAGGACGGCGCGTCGGCCACCCACACATTGCGCACGCCCGCGACGTTGCGCACCCAGGCGACATGGCCGCCCGAAGGCGCGGCGACGACATCGCTCGCGTAAGGATAGGACAGCACCTGGTCCATGGTGAAGGGTGCCGCTTGCGCCGAACAAACGCCCAGCGCCAACGCAATCGCAGAAACTAAGAGCCGCATGGAATCCCCCTCTTGCGCTGGCGATCTTCGCAAGAAACGGGCAAACTGCGCCATCAAAATCGAAAAGGTTCTGCCATGAACGAGATCGTGCGCACGCGCGAACCGGACACGCTGCCCGCGCGGGCCTATTGGGCGGAAGAATATTGGACGCTGGACCGCAACGAGATCTGGGCCAAGACCTGGGTGCTCGCGGCCGGCGTTTCGGATTTCGCGGGCGTCGGCGACTACGTCTCGACGACGGTCGCGGGCATGCCCGTCATGGTGGTGAAAAGCGAAGATGGGCTGAAGGCCTTCCACAATGTCTGCCGCCACCGCGCCTCGCCGCTGGTGCTCGACGCGTGCGGTCACCTGCAGAAACTCACCTGCCCCTACCACGGCTGGCGCTACGGCTTCGACGGCACGCTGCTCAACGCGCCCGCGATGAACATCGCCAAGGAGGAATACGGCCTGTTCCGCGTGCGCGTCGAGACCTGGCGCGGCCTCGTCTTCGTGTGCCTGTCGGACTACGCGCCTCCGCTCGAGGAGTGGATGCGCGAAGTGTCGGACGCGGCGCTGCGCTTCCCGCTGGAGGAGATGCATCTCGCGCGCAAGCTCTCCGTCGAGGCGGATATCAACTGGAAGACCTATGCCGACAACTACGCCGAGGGCTGGCACGTGCCCACGATCCATCCCGGCCTGAACGCCTCCCTCGACATGGCGAGCTATCGCGTCGAGACGACGGGGCACGTGCTGCAGACCCATTCCGCGCGCGCCCGCGACGGCGGCATGACCGACGGGCTGTGGCTGTGGCGCCTGCCGGGCCTGTTCCTCAACATGTACAATTGGGGCATGAGCGTGGAGCAGATCGAGCCGCTCGGGCCGCGCAAGCTGCGCCTCAACTACCGCTACTTCGTGCGCGACGCCGAAGAGATCGACGAAAGCATCCTCGACTGGAGCCTGAAGGTCACGAAGGAAGACCTCGCGATCTGCGAGCGCGTGCAGGCGAATCTGCAAGCCGGCATCTACGACCGCGGACGGCTGTCGCTGGTCTTCGAGAACGGCGTCATCCAGTTCCAGCAGATGGTCGAGAGCGCGTATCGGCGCGCGGGGGCGTGATCTACTCGTAGTGAAACGGCACGTCGTGCTTCGAGGCTCGCCTTCGGCTCGCACCTCAGCATGACGCGCCGACTTATGGAAACATGCTCGTCATCCTGAGGTGCGAGCGGAGCGAGCCTCGAAGGATGACCCATCCAATTTTAGCTCTGGGAATCCTCGCCAACGCCCAGCGGCGCGGCAGGTTCCTTGATCTCGCGAATAATTAATCCAAGGCAATCTTGGGCAGTTCATCCCAGGTTCAGGATCGAACAACGAAACTGCCCGTTGAGGATAGCAGCATCCCGACAGGAGCCCCATAAAATGCTGAAAAAGACAGTTCTTTCCGCTCTTCTGCTCGGCGCGGCCGTGTTTGCGGCCCAGCCGGCAGGAGCAGCGCCGTGGCGTCATTCCGGATTCCATCCGCATGCGCGCTTCGCCTTCCATCACGACTTCCGCCATTTCTCGCCCATCGAGCATCGCACATGGGTCGGCGGCCGTTGGCATCACCAGTGGTGGCACGGCCGTTACGGCTGGTGGTGGGGCGTGGGCGGCGCGTTCTACTGGTACCCGGGCCCGGTTTATCCGTATCCGGCCGAAGTCTCGTCGACCTACTACGATGACGAGGACTACGACGACGGCGATCAGGGTGGTCAGGGTGGTCAGGGCGGTCCCGATCAGGGCTACCAGGGCGGACCCGGCGACCAGGGCGGTGGCGGCTATGGCACGTGGTACCACTGCTCGAGCCCCGACGGGTACTATCCCTATGTGAAGAGCTGCCGCAACGGCTGGGAAGCCGTGCCCGCGCAGCCCAACGACATGGGCGGACCTGGGCCGCAGCAGGGCGGACCGGGACCCGATCAGGGCCCGCCGCCGAACGGTCCGTACGGCAACGGCGACCAGAACCCGCCGCCTCCGCCGCGCTAGACGTTGCGAAACGGCGCGTCGCCCTTCGAGGCTCGCTTCGCGAGCACCTCAGGGTGACGCGCCGACTGCAAGCATATCGTCATCCTGAGGTGCGAGCCGTCCGTAGCGACAGCTTACGGACGGGCGAGCCTCGAAGGATGACGGCTCAATCCGGTGTGGACCGGCCGCTCGCGATCCAGTCGAGCACGTCGGTCCACACCGTTTTTCCGTCCAGATCGCGCAGCAGCATGTGATAGCCGTGCTCGTAACGGTGGACGCGCGCGCGCTTGCCGAGAGCCGAGATCACCGCTTCGGTCGGCTGCTTCGGGATGATCTGATCGTTCGCGCCATAGAGGAAAAGGATCGGCGGCGTCCCAGGCGGCAGCTTCTCCGGTGCATGACGCGCCTCGTCCATCAGATTGACGAGCCCATAGACCGCATCGGCGCGCGTCTGGTGCTGGAACAGCGGGTCGCGCGACAATTTCCTCAGCATCTCGATATTGTCGGACGGCCAGATCTTGAGCCCCTTGCCCGACAGCGTGAGCCACGGCATCGCATGCGCCGTCGCCCACAGCGCGACGCGATAGGACAGCGGCATGTCGCCCCGCGACCACACCGCGGGCGCGACCAGGATCACGCCGTCGGCGCGCGGCGGGCGCTCGCCCGCGAGCGCGCTCAAGACCACCGCGCCGCCCATGCTCTCGCCCATCGCATAGATCGGCACGTGCGGATATTTCGCGCGCGCCGCATCGACGAAATCGCCGAGATCGCCGCGCAGGGCATCGGCGCCGGGCCAGATCCCCGGGTTCGGCGACCGGCCGAAGCCGCGCTGGTCGTAGGCCAGGGTCGTGATGCCGTGCTCGGCCCACCACGCGCCCGGCATGTCGAAAGCGTTCGAGTAGTCGCTCATGCCGTGCAGCGCCACGATCACCGCGATGGGCGCCGGCGCATCCCAATGGCGCATCGGCAGCTTGAGCCCGTCGCGGGTGACGAAGACGTCGCGCTCGATCGTCGGCGTGGCGTTCTCCAATCCCTTTTGGGCCATTTGCGGCGCGCAGGCGCCGAGCAGGCTCACGAGCGCAAGACACGCCGCACGCGCCGCCTGAGAACGGGAAGCAGTTCCGCTTCGAACCATGGATTCTTCTTGAGCCAGCCGGTGTTGCGCCACGACGGATGCGGCAGGGGAATATAGCGCGGCGCGGTGTCGCGCCAAGCCCTGACCGTCCCGGTCATGTTCGCTTTTGCCCTGTCGCCCAAATGCCAGGCCTGCGCATAGCTGCCGACCAGGAGCGTGAGCTCGAACTGCGGCAGCGCATCGAACAGGCGCTTGCGCCAATGGGCCGCGCATTCGCGGCGCGGCGGCTTGTCGGAGCCGTTCGCGTCATAGCCCGGAAAGCAGAACGCCATGCCCACGACGGCGATCCGCGAGACGTCGTAGAACGTCTCGCGGTCCACGCCCATCCATTCCCGCAAACGGTCGCCGGAGCGATCGTTGAACGACAGCCCCGTCTCATGCGCCCGCATCCCCGGCGCCTGGCCCACGATGCACAACCGCGCCGTGGCGCTTGCGCGCAGAACGGGCCGAGGCTCAAGGAACTTCTCGCAGATCCGGCAGGCACGGATGTCGGCGAGGAGGCGCGAAAGGTTTTCGGGTTCGGCCATGCCTACCGAAAACGCGTGACGGGAATGTCGGCCTTGAACTCGGCCATGCCCCGGTCGGATGTCAGCAATTCGCAGTTCAACGAGATCGCGAGCGCTATGCAGAGCCGGTCGCCGAGAGAGAGGTCGAGCTCGCGCGGCGCACGCGAGATTTCTCCTGCGATACGCGCGTGCAGCGTGGTGACCGGAAAGACTTCGATCCCGAAATCGAGAATTGCCGGATACGCTTCATCGCACGGAATTCCGCGCTGTGTGGCTTTTGAAAGAATCTCAGCGAGCGTAGCGGCGGAAATGCCGGCGGATGCGAATGTTTGCTGCACACGTTCCGCGCCGGGCTCTCTCAACAGAACTGCCAACGCGGCAGAAGCATCGAGGATGATCATTCCTCAAATTTCTTCGGATCTTCTTGGAAGGAGCCGTATTCCCGCGCCGCTTCCCGCCTCGCCTCTTCCCGCTTCTCGGCGATGAATTGAGCGACTGAATAGGTCTCACGCATCGGCGCGAACAATTCCTGCGCCTTCCGGACCGCTTCGGCGATCTGCTCGGGCGTTTTGGGGTTGCGGTATTCGGTGCGCTCCGGCGCGTGTTCGGCGAGGATGCGGCGCACCTCTTCTTCCACGCTGCGGCCGTGCTCGGCCGCGCGCAGGCGCAAAGCTTTGTGGGTCTCTTCAGGCAGGTTGCGGATCGTGAGCGTTGCCATGACAGCAATGCTAGCAAAATGACAGCATTGCTGTCAATCGCCCCTCAGCATGCTCCGCGCGATGACGAGCTGCTGGACCTGGCTCGTGCCTTCGTAGATGCGGAAGATGCGCACGTCGCGGTAGAAGCGCTCGATGCCGTAATCGGCGACATAGCCCGCGCCGCCGAAGATCTGCACCGCGCGGTCGGCGACGCGGCCGACCATCTCGGAGGCGTAGTACTTGGCGCAGGCGGACTCCATCGTGACGTTCTGGCCCGCGTCGCGCCTCTTCGCGGCGTCGAGCACCATGCAGCGCGCGGCGTAGCTTTCCGTGCGCGAATCCGCGAGCATCGCCTGGATGAGCTGGAACTCGCCGATCTTCTGGCCGAACTGCTCGCGCTCGCGCGCATAGTTCACCGCCTCGCCGATCAGCCGCTCGGCGACGCCGACGCAGACGCCGGAGATGTGCAACCGCCCGCGGTCGAGCACCTGCATCGCGAGCTTGAAGCCCTCGCCTTCCGCGCCGAGACGCAGATGCGCCGGCACGCGCGCATCCTCGAACACGACGTCTGAGATATGCGCGCCCTGCTGGCCCATCTTCTTCTCGGGCTTGCCCACATGGATGCCCTTGGTATCCGCGGGCACGATGAAAGCCGAGATGCCGCCCGCACCCTTGCGCGACGGATCGCTGCGCGCCATCAGCGTGAACATGCCCGCGCGGTTGGCGTTGGTGATGAAGCGCTTGGTGCCGTTGACGACATAGTCGTCGCCGTCTCGGATCGCGGTCGTCTTGAGCGACGCCGCGTCCGAGCCCGCGCCGGGCTCGGTCAGGCAGAAGCTCGACACGATCTCGCCGCTCGCGAGCTTGGGCAGCCATTCGCGCTTCTGCGCTTCGGTGCCGAACATCACCACGCCCTGGCTGCCGATGCCGACATTGGTGCCGATCACGGAGCGGAACGCCGGCGAGGTGTGGCCGAGCTCCATCGCCACCAGCACCTCTTCCTCCATCGACAAACCCAGCCCGCCATATTCTTCCGGGATGGAGATGCCGAAGAGGCCGAGCGCGCGCATCCCGGCCACGACCTCGTCCGGCACGCGGTCGTCCTCGGCGACCTTGGCCTCGAGCGGCACGCAGGTCTCGCGCACGAAGCGGCGCACGGTGTCGATCAGTTGCTGACGCGTCTCAAGATCGAGCGGCATTTCAGGCTCCCACTATTGCGCAATCACACTAGCGCATTCACGGCTTCGTGCTTCAACGGAACGTTACTTCTATCGACGCGAGACGTGTGAATAATTCAATCATTCATTGGATGGAGGCGAAGATGTTCGTGAGATTCCTGCAGTTCATCACCGGCGGTGACAAGGGCCTCGGCGTCGATCCCAACGGAGGCTGACATGTTGCGCTGGCTGATCTTCCTCATCACGGGAACCGACAACGGCTCCTGCGTCGACCCCGACGGCTGACGGAGGCGGGCATGTGGAAATCGTTCCTGTTGCTCCTGGGACTGGACCAGGGCGGCGGACAGGGTCCCGACGGCGATCGCGGCGCCGGCCTCGATCCGAATGGAGGCTGAAATGTTGCATTGGGTGTTCCGCATCTTCTTCGACGACGAAGGCCCGGGCATGTGCCCGCATGGCGGACATGGAGGTTGAGATGGTCAGGTGGATTTTGTCTCTGCTCGGGCTCGACAACGGCTGCGGCATCGACCCCAACGGCTGCCGCCCCGCGGGCTCCTTCATCGACCCCATTGGCGGCTGAGATGCTGAGATGGATTTTGTCGCTGCTCGGCGTCGATGCCGGTTGCGGCATCGACCCGAACGGTTGCCGCCCCGAAGGCCCGATCATCGATCCCAATGGAGGCTGACATGCTGAAGCATCTGTTCCTGCTGCTTTTCGGCGGCGATCAAGGACCGACCGTCGATCCGAACGGCGGACACGGAGGCTAGAGATGCTGGAATGGCTTTGGCGGCTGCTCCTGGGCACCGACCAGGGCCCTGCCACCGATCCTGACGGTTGACAAGGAAGGGACTGCAAATGCTGGAATGGCTGCTGTCGCTGCTGCTCGATACCGACGCGGGACCGAGGATCGATCCCGAGGGTTAGGGCGAATTTCGTTCCGTCGGAATCAAACTCAATTGTCATCCCCGGCCGAGCAGCGCGAAGCGCTGCGAGGGGAAGGGGACCCAGGTGATTGGGCTGCAGTCCTCAACCAGTCACCTGGGTCCCCTTCCCTCGCATCGACGCGTCCGTACGCTGTCGCTACGGACCGTCGATGCTCGCCGGAGATGACAATGGAGGTTGGACGGTGCATCGGAACATCCGATGCTCCAGACCTTCACTCGATCGGGAATTCGCCGCGCGAGACATAGACGCCTGCGACGAGCACATGGTCGACGGTCTCGTCGCCGGGACCGAGCGGGAAAAACGCGAGCTCGTGATAGGAGAATTTCGTGTCCGGCATGTCGCGGCCGATCCAGCCGCGATAACCGAACGGATCGCGTCCCATGCGCACGCCCTCGTAGAAGATCTTCATCCCTTCAGCGAATCTCGGATGCGTGAGGCCGACTTCGCTGAGCCGCATGGTGCGGAAGTTGTCGCCATAGGCCTGGACCTGCACGTCGCCGACGATGCGGAACTCGTAGTCCGCGCCGCCATCGAGCACGCGCAGCAAGGTCACATGGCGCAGGAGCTTGCCGAAATCGCGCGGCGCCACTTCCTCGCGCGCCGGGAACCGGCGGCCGCCCTTGAGCCTGCGCCACAGCGCGATGATCCGGCGCAGCGTGTCGCTCTCGACGTCGTCGATCGTGAGGATGCGTCCCGACGAATGGGCGGGGATGTCGAGCTCGTCCGCCGGCGGCGGAGGCATGAGGTTCGCGGCTAGGCTGGCCATGGGGCGATTCTCGCGCGCAAGTGTAAAGGAATTCGTAACCAGCGGATGCCGCTGGCGCCGCGCTTTTCCTGTGTCATATTGACCGGACATGCGCCTTTCCGTGCTCGACCAATCGCCGATCCGCAAGGACGGCAACGCCGCCGGCGCCGTGGCCGAGACCATCGCGCTCGCCAAGGCCTGCGACGCGCTCGGCTATCACCGCTACTGGCTGGCCGAGCACCACAACAGCAATTCCTTTGCGGGCTCTTGCCCGGAGATCCTCATCGGCCGCGTCGCGTCGGAGACGCGGCATCTGCGCGTGGGCTCGGGCGGGGTGATGCTCACCCATTACAGTCCGCTCAAAGTCGCCGAGCAGTTCCGCATGCTGGAGGTCCTTTACCCCGGCCGCATCGATCTGGGGCTCGGCCGCGCGCCGGGCACCGACCAGCGCACCGCCGCGGCGCTTCAGGCCGGCCCGCAAGGCTGGGGCATCGATGCGTTCCCGAGCCAGGTGCACCTCCTGCGCCAGTTCCTCGACGACGGCGCCGAGCGCGCGGCGCTGCCCGCGGATCATCCCTATCGCGGCATCCATGCCATGCCGCGCGCGCCGTCGGACTCGGGGCCGGAGCTTTGGATATTGGGCTCGGGCATCCACAGCGCGATCTATGCGGCCGAGTTCGGCATGCCGTTCAGCCATGCCTATTTCATCAGCCCGGAAGGAAGCGAGGACGCGGTCGCGGCCTATCGCGAGCGCTTCAAGCCGAGCGCCGCCTGCAGCGCGCCCACGGTGTCGCTCGGCGTCGCGGCGCTTGCCGCCGAGACGGAAGAAGAAGCGCGCGCGCTCGCCGCATCGCGCAATCTCTGGGTCGTGCGCCTGCTCAGCGGCCGGCCGATCCCCTTCCCGCCGCCGGACGAGGCACGCGATTATCCGTTCACGGAACAAGAACGCGCGCTGCTGCGCTCGGTCGAGCGCCGCTCCATCGTGGGAACGCCGGCACAGGTGCGCGACGGGCTGACGGCGCTCGCGCGGGCGCACGGCGCGGAGGAGCTGGTCGTGGTGACCATCACCTACGACTACGCCTCCCGGCTCAGGTCTTATGAGCTCCTGGCGGACGCGTTCGGGTTAGAGCCCATGGCAAGACCTTAGCTGCCCCTCACCCTTCGACAAGCTCAGGGTGAGGGACCCTTCATCCTGAGCTTGTCGAAGGATGAAGGGGCGGCGCCGTATCAGCCGTGCCAATACGCCACCATGAGGAACAGCAGCGCGTATTCGGTGACGTCGCTGACGTTGTGGCCGACGATGGGCGCGAGAACGCTCTTCGACTTCTCCAGCCAATAGGCGTAAAGCACGCCGAGCGCGAAGGCATAGATTTGCTGCGCCAGCGCCATCCACCACGGGTGATCGAAGAAGCTGCCGAAATGGGCGAGCGCGAAGATCGCAGCGACCACCACGCCCGCGCCGTTCATGCTGTAGCGGCCGAGCTTCAGCTTGCCCGGCATCGTCGCGGCGAGGAACGTGACGAGCAGGGAGCGGAAAAGGATTTCTTCCGTCGGCCCTACATAGATGCCTTCGAAGCCGAGCCAACCCAGCACGTGCGAAGTGTCGAGCGGATAGCCGAGCTTGGGCGCGGTGTGCGCGATGAGCTGCGGCGCATAGTCGATCAGCGTCATCAGCACGCCGAAGAACAATCCCCACAGGATCGCGGGGCCGACATAGCTCCTGTCCCTGGGCAAATGCAGGCCGTAATCCGCCGGCACCAGCCATTTCATGACCGCGATGGCGATCAGCGCCAGCACCGTCTGCATGCCGTGCTGGGCATAGAGGTGACCGAGCTGGTCGGCTATGCCGGGGACCAAGCGCGAGTAGTGCCGCGCCAGATCGACGAGCTCCTCCGCGACATAAGGCAGCCCGAGCCCCAGGAGCACGGTGGTCAGCACCGGCACGAAGCGCAACCGGAAATGCGGCGCGGCGGACGTCTCTGCGCTCATCGAGCCCCCGCTCGAAAAGGACGGGGAGAGCATACGCCGGTTGAGGCGGTTTTGAATGGAAATTATCCCCCCCTTTCGTCATCGCCCGCTTTATGCGGGCGACCCACGGCCACAAGCGATAGGGTTCGAGTTTGTATCCGTGGGTGGCCCGGACAAGCCGGGCCATGACGAGCTTTGCTACACCACCGGCAACAGCCCGATCATCGCGCCGGTCAGCCCGCTGGCCATGGTCCCCGACAGGATCGCGCGCATGGCGAGCGGCACGATCTCGTCGCGGCGCTCGGGCATCAGCGTGCCCATGCCGGCGATCAGGATGCCGGCCGAACCCAGATTGGCGAAGCCGCACATCGCATAGATCATGATCAGGGTGCTGCGCGGATCGAGCGCGCCTTTGGGGAGCCCTGCGAGGTTCAGATAGGCGACGAGCTCGTTCAGGATCGTCTTGGTGCCCATCAGGCTGCCCGCCGTCGCGGCCTCGTTTGCCGGCACGCCGAACAGCCACACCACCGGCGCGAACAGCCAGCCGAACACGCGCTCCAGCGACAGCGGCGCGCCCGCCACGTCCGGCAGCAGCTTGAGGATGCTGTCGGCGAGCGCGACCAGCGCCACCATCACGATCAGCATCGCCAGGATCTGCAGGTAGATCTTCAGCCCGTCCTCGGTGCCGCGTGCGACCGCGTCCATGCTGGAGCGGTATTTGAGGTCGGACGCGGCCTCTGTCTCCACGCCGCCGCTTTCGGGGATCATCACGCGCGCGATCAGGATCGCGGCCGGCAGCGACATCATGGAGGCGGTGAGGATGTGGCCGAGCGCGCCGGGCACGACGTCTTTCAGGATGCTCGCATAGAGGAAGAACACCGTGCCCGCGACGGAGGCCAGGCCCACCGTCATCAGCACGAACACTTCGCCGCGCGAGAGCCTGGCGAGATAGGGGCGGATGAGCAGCGGCGCCTCGACCATGCCGATGAAGATCGTCGCGGCCGCGCCCAGTCCCACCGCGCCGCCGATGCCCATCAGCTTGCGCAAGCCGAAGGCGAAGCCCTTCACGATCACCGGCAGGATGCGCCAATGCCAGAGCAGCGCCGCCAGCGCCGAGATCACGATGACGAGCGGCAATATGCCGAACGCGAAGCTCACCATGCCGGTCGGATTGGTCACGGCGAACGGCGCGGGCCCTCCGCCGATGAAGCCGAAGACGAAGGACGTGCCCGCTCTGGTCGCGCCGGTGAGCGCATCGACCGCGCCGTTGAGCGCGAGCAGTCCCGCGCGCGCCACCGGCACCTTCAGCAGCAGCAGCGCGAGCGCGGCCTGCAGCAGCAGCCCCGCGATCACCGTGCGCCAGGGAAACGCGCGCCGGTCCTCCGACAGCGCCCAAGCCACGGCCACGATCACGCAGATGCCCAGCGCGGATTGGAGATGTGGAAGCATCGATTCCCCTCGCCTATTCTTAAAGCAAAATGAGCGGAGCGCCCATACGCTGTCGCTATGGGCCCTTCGAAGCTCGCTGCGCTCGCACCTCAGGATGACGCTGCTGCCTCAGTAGGCACGTCACCATGAGGCGCCCGCGAAGCGGGCCTCGAAGGGCAACGTGCCGTAGGCTCGCTGTTTCAGGTTACCGAATTCCCACCTAATATCGGCTTTGATAACCTTCCGGGGCGATGAAATGAAAAACCGGCAAAGCACCTATCCCCTCAGGCTCCCCCGCTCGGTGAAGGCCGAAGTGGAACGCAGGGCCAAGAAGGAGGGCATCAGCGTCAATCAATTCGTAGCAACCGCCGTCGCCGAAAAGCTCGCCGTGATGAATACGGTGCAGTTCTTCGCCGAACGCCGCTCGCGCGCCGACTTTGCGGCGTTCGATCGCATCATGCGCCGCAAAGGCGGCGAGCCGCCGCGCGAAGGCGACAAAATCGAGCGGTAATCACGCCTGAGTCAGTACTTGTAGTCGCGCAGATAGGCCGCGAGGCTGGGCGTGTCCTTTGTCGAGATGTCGTGGATGCGCCAGGCGCCATCGACGACGACGAGCGAGAAGCGTGCGTTCTGAACGTCGCTGAAGACCTTGAACGTCACATCGGCCGAGGCCGCGCCGGCGCCGGACATCGTCACCTTGAGCGACATCACCTTGATCGTGCCGTAGTCCTGACAGTTGCAGATGGGATCGCTGTCGATCGCGCCGACCTCGCCTTTCGACATGTCGTGGTCGTGCTTGAGAAGCTTGAGCATCGCCGGGTCGACGATGCTTTTGGCGTCGGGATAGTCGAACGCCACCGGCTTTCCATGCGGCTTGTACGCGGCATAGAGCCCGCGCAGGAACTGCTCCGGCGACATGGAAGGCGGCGCGGCAAAAGACGGCGCCGCGGCCAGAAGCAGCAGCGCCAGAATGGCAAAACCAATCTTCATGTGATCCCCCCTCTTTCGCGAGAGATCATACACGCCTGCTAGGCAAAAACTACGACGCCGCCGCCCGAGGCCGCTGCAAATTCGAAGGCTCGAGGAGCCTTGCGCTTTATCACCGGTGGCGCGGCGTCTGCCAGCTCACCACACTGAAGGAGTCCGCGATGAAATTGAAGCCGGCGACGTCACGATATTCCAGACGATCGCCGGTGCCCGTCGCGTGCAGAAGCGCGCGATGATAGGCGAAACGATCGGCTGGGTTCATGTCGATATAGAGCTGCATGCCGAGCTCGGGATCGTTCGCGACCAAGCGTGTGACGTTCCCGGCGCCGTCCTTGACCAGCGACGTGACGAGCATCGCATGGCCGGGCTGCACGCCCGCCCCGCGTAGGATCAGCAGGCTTCCCGCGGCGACGAGGTTTTCTACAGCCGCATCGTCGAGCGCGGCCGGCGCGCCGATGCTCGCGTACTGACCGAGCGAACCGGGCCACATCGCCCTGCCCCTGACTTGAGGATCGGTGCTGTCCTGGAGCAGGCAGTCTATGTGCGCCTGGGCTGCGGATTCGCTGCGGTGGCACATGTTCTGGGTGCCCGAATCCGGGACGATCTGCGCGCCCGGGTACAGCTCTCCGACGAGGTGCGCGAGCATCGTGTAAACGGTGCCCTCGCCGGCCAGCCGCGCGACCGCATAGGTCTTTCCGGAATCGTCCTGAACGCCGACCTCGGCGTTCGTGTATTTGGTGTACTGGAAGAGTTGGAGCTGGCCCAACGGTTGAATCGTGTGCATGCCCGCATTCACCGCGAAGCCTGCGGATGAGGCCGCGAACTGGGCGAGCGGCGCCTCGAAGAACGATTGCCGCGGCGGCAGGGTCAAGCAGAAGAACTTGTTGCCGTCGGGATCGTTGCAAGCCGGGTCGGTGAGAGGAAATCCTTTGATTGCGAAAGGCGTCAGCGCGCAATCGGATGCGGATGCACCTTTCCAGGAGCAATTGTATCCCGTGTAGAACGGGTAGGAGATGCCGGCGACCTGGTTCCAGACACTCGGATCGAAACCCGAAGGCAGAACGGCTTTGAACGTACCTGTGTCCATGCCGGCGCCAGCGGCGCTCACCGCGGTGCCGCTGGTGTCGGTATCCCAATAGGAATTGGTGAGGTTGACGCCTTCAAACCCGACCCGCGCGATCAGGCCGCCCACATATGTCGGGGAGGTCACCGCGCCGACGGCATAGGCTTGATCTACGGGAGCGAATTGATCGACCAGCTCCGACAACCCGCCGTCGTCGCTCACACTGCTGACGACCGTTCCAGACGCGTAAGATTGCTGGATTCTTCCGCCCGCGTCCCAACCCACCAAGCCGCCGAGAATGATCTCCGCACCGGACACCGTGGCGCTGGAGTCGGATTGGGTGACGATGGCATAGCTGAACCCGACCAATCCGCCGCCGTTGCCGCAGCATCCCGCGCCGCCGTCCGATACCAGCCCGAAGCTGCTGGATTGGGTGACCGTCTTGGCGTTGTAGCCGACCAGCCCGCCATAAGTGTATTGGCCGTTGTTGCCGCCCCCCGGGCCCGCGATGATCGTCGCGCCGGACGCGGACAAAGATACCTTGCAGAAGTTGCGTCCGACCGCTCCGCCGATGTGCTCGACCGTCAGCGAGTCCGTGGAATTGCGCAGGCAGCTCAAAAGGCCGCCCACACAGCCGCTCACGAAGACCTGCGTTATGTGCCCGTAATTCGTGCCGACGAGCGCGCCGATATCCTGACCGTTCCCGGTGCCGTTGACGTTCGCATTCACGAGCGCCACATGATCGACCGAACCGGTTTGCGTCACGGACTGGAACAGGCCGATCGACGATGCCGAAGACACGATCCTCAAGCCGTTGATCCAGTGGCCCTGCCCGGAAAACTGCCCTCCGAACGAAGCGATCGGCGTAAAGCCGTTGCCGCCGTTCCATTTCGCGGTGCAGGTCGCATCGATGTTCTCGGCGAGCACGTAGCTGCCGGTGGCGTTCGCGGGAATGTTTTGAAGATCGCAGACGTCGTGGATGAGCACCTGACCGTCCGGCGAGCGCGCGAGCCTGCTGGTCTGGCATTGTACGGGCGTCGTGGGGCAAAACGGGTGCGCCTGCACGGCGCCGTATGAAATTAAAAAGAGCAGCAGACCTACGAGAAAAGCCTTCATGCCCATGCCCCCAACCACGTGCAACCTTTAATAGATTGCACCTCGTTGGAGAAAGTCAAGCGCGCGTCACCAATGGGCCGCCGGCGGCCCGCGATATACTGGGCCGCATCGATTCGGGGGTGAGATGCTGCAACCATCGTCACGGCCGGCGGAGATCAAGGCGCTGTCGGGCGCGCGCGCGTTCCCGCCGCTGATCCTGGTGCTCTACCATTTCTGCGAAGGCCACGGCTATCGCGGCAATTTCATCTTCGATGCGCTCGTCGCCAAGGGCTACCTCTGGGTCGAGTTCTTCTTCATGCTGTCGGGGTTCATTCTCGTCCATGTGTATGGACATAGACCTCCCCCTCGTGGGGAGGTCGAAGCGCGAAGCGCTTCGGGTGGGGGGCCGGTCTCTCCATCTGTGCCGGACCCCCACCCGAAAAATCCTTCGGATTTTTCGTCGGCACGCTGGCGCTACCGACCCCCACAAGGGGGAGGTTTTCGATATTTCAAATTCCTCCGCGCGCGCCTCGCGCGGCTCTATCCGCTGCATCTGTTCATGCTGTTCGTGATGCTGGGGCTGGTGGTCCTGCTGCGCTTCCTCGCGGCGCGCGGCGGATATGTCTCGATCTACGACCAGCCCTATCATCCGATCAACACCTGGCAGGGGTTCGTGGCGAGCGTCTTCCTCGTCCAGGCCTGGAACATCCTGTCCTATCTCACCTGGAACGGCGCGTCGTGGTTCGTGAGCGTGGAGTTCCTGCTCTGCCTTCTGTTTCCGGCCTATCTGTTCCTGTCGCGCGGCGGCGCGGTGCGCGGCACGTTGCTGATCGTTGCCGGCGTGGCCGTGCTCACCTATCTCGCGCGCACTTCCGGACACGGCCTCGACCTCACCTTCCACAACGGCATCTTCCGAGGCGCGGCCTGCTTCGCGGTCGGCGTGGGCCTGTCGATGCTCTATCGCGCGGCCGCGGCGCGCGGGTGGAGCGAATTGCCGGACGGGCTTTTCTCGCTTGCGCAGCTCGCGGCGGTGCTGCTGCTGCTCGACGCGATCTATCGCACGCAATGGGCGCACAAGCCGGCCGACATCTATGTCGCGGCTGCTATGGCCGGGCTGATCTTCACCCTCGCCTTCGACCGCGGCCTTGCCGCGCGCGCGCTCTCCACCGCCCCGGTGCTCAAGCTCGGCGAATGGTCCTATGCGATCTATATCGGCCAGACGGCATGGCTGCAGTTCCTGCGCTATCTCGAGCAGCGCTGGTATCCGCATGCCGATCCGGCCGCGATCTGGTGGATCGAGCCCTTCGCGCTGGTCGCGGTCTGCGTCGTCTGGGGCGCGCTGCTCGCGACCGTGATCGAGCGGCCCGCCAACCGCTGGCTGAGACAGCGCGCCGCTTGACCCTTTGGCCCCGTTCGGCCATCACTTCGCGCCTGCAATATCCCCAATCGAAGGAGCCCGCCCATGTCCATCCGCTTCGACGGCAAGGTCGTCATCGTCACCGGCGCGGGCGGCGGGCTCGGCCGCGCGCATGCGCTGGAATTCGCCAGGCGCGGTGCGAAGGTCGTGGTCAACGATCTGGGCGGAGCGGTCGACGGCACGGGCGGCAACTCCGCCGCCGCCGAAGGCGTGGTGAAGGAGATCACCGACGCGGGCGGCACGGCGATCGCCAACGGCGCCTCGGTCAGCGACGACGCGGGCGTCGCCCATCTCGTCAAGCAGACCATGGACGCGTTCGGCCGCATCGACGTGCTCATCGCCAATGCCGGCATCCTGCGCGACAAGAGCTTCTCCAAGATGGAGCTCAAGGATTTCGACGCGGTGATGCAGGTCCACGTCATGGGCACGGTCAAGCCCGCCAAGGCCGTGTGGGAGATCATGAAGACGCAGCAATACGGCCGCATCGTCGTGACCACGTCCTCGACGGGGCTCTACGGCAATTTCGGCCAGACCAATTACGGCACCGCCAAGCTCGGCCTCGTGGGCTTCATGAACACGCTGAAACTCGAAGGCGCGAAGGACAACATCAAGGTCAACGCCATCTGCCCCGTCGCCGGCACGCGCATGACCGAGAACCTGATGCCGCCGGAAGTGGTTGCGATGCTCAGGCCCGAATACGTCACGCCCGCGGTGGTGTTCCTGGCCAGCCAGGACGCGCCCACCGGCGTCGTCATCTCGGCGGCGGCGGGTGCGTTCTCCTCGGCGCAGATCGTAGAGTCCAACGGCGTCAATCTCGGCCATTCCGCGACCGCCGACGACGTCGCGGCGAACTGGGGCACGATCTCCGACTTCACCGGCGCCAAGCACTTCACCATGGGCGGCGAGCACAGCGCGCATTTCTTCGAACTGGTGAAGACCAAGCCGCTGGTGCCATGATGTCCGGCAAAGCAATCGTAGATAAGTCTGCTTTTAACACGAAGCTTAAACTTCCTTTTGAGCTGCGGTTGGCGGACTTCGAGATTGCCATGCAAGACGTCTACGACTTTTTTCATGATGTAAATTGCTTGCTGTTGCCGAAAGGGTTGAAGCGTTTTGATGACATGCTGCGGCCGGCAGCGATGTCCGGCATTGTATCCGACATGCTAACCGCAAGCTTAGCGCGCCACTCTCGCTCGCTGGTGGAAAACGAACATTTCAACGGACACCCCGATCTTATTGTTCGTGGCATATATCCAAACAACGCCGTTGCTTCGGGCGTCGAAGGTGTCGAAATCAAGAGTACGCGCAAAGCAGGAGGAGCGGTAGACACACACGGCGCTCGGGCACAGTGGATGTGCGTATTTGTTTATCGAACAGATCACACAGCCGAGCCCGCAACTGCGCGTAAACCGACTTATTTCAGCGAAATATATTTGGCGCAGGTCGATGAGGGCGACTTTAGGCGCAATCCCCGTGGCGAGCTCGGCACGCGAACAGCAACACTTGATCGAGCTGGTATTAAAAAACTGAGAGAAAGCTGGATATATCGCGTCAGTGATTGAACAACGCCAATCGCGATATGGCATTGGCAGCCAGTTTCACGTATTTCTCGTCAATCTCCACTCCGACACTTTGATAACCGACAAAATTTGCCGCTGCCAAAGTTGATCCTGACCCGGCAAACGGATCAAGCAGAACTCCTTCGCCCAACGGAAGCGCGGCTCGGACAATCTCTCGCAGAAATTTCTGCGGTTTGAGGGAAGGGTGAGGTGCGAGCTTTTTCTCCCTCGCAGAGGTCGGGTTTGATTTTATCACGTCGAAAAAGGGCTTGTCCTTCGATTGTCGGCGAAAGCCACCTGTTTTCCATTTTCTAAGATTATCCTGCACACGCCCAATAGGAGGATGGCGAAAAATCAACCAAGGCTCCCATGCCGAACGAGGCATAACGCTGACATCAGGAAACTCCAGATGCGCATTTTTGGGTCGATCCCCCCCCCTCATGGTCATGACCAACCGAACGATACCACCCCGTGTTTCAAAACCTGCAGCAGCCATGGCCGCTGAAACAATATGCATGAGCAACGGATTGCTCGCGATAACGACGTTGGCTCCAGGAACCGTCACACGCATCAATTGGACGCCAATCTTCACAAAAAAATCATGCAGTCCCCGTTTGTCGTTATCGTCCAGGACCGTAAAGCGTGGCAGAGGCGATCTCGTATGCCCATCGAATGACGGCGGAATTCGCCACACGCCGCCACGGCCACTTCGCAATTTGGATTGCTCCTTTGACGTATATTCCACAAGACCATACGGCGGATCTGTTACAACGGCGGCAAATTTGTGAGGCTCTTGACCTGATAACCAAGTCAAGCAATCTGCATGATGCAACACTGCATCGCCTATCGCGATTGATTGTGACGAAATCGAGACCTTCGCTGGTCCGACCCAAGGCTGTTCTTGCTCCCTGAGTAGATATTGACCGCGCGAAGTTCGATGGAAAACCTCGGGTGTGTTGAGATTCAGATACGAGCGAACCGACGATGAAGAAACTTGTCCGACCTGCTTGCGTACTGCCGAATGTATTTCCTTTAGACCGATGGGCTCGTCTTGCTCCGACAAAAAGCTAAGAATGGAGTCGCGTACGCGACCGGGGGCTAGTCGTTCCATTTCGGTCTCAGTAATGAGTCTCCCGATTATTACCCCGGTTGACGTCTAGACGTCAACCGGGGTAACCGGCCGAAGGCGGGCAAGCGTCACCCGCCCGACCTATTCGGGTCGAGCGGCTTCAGCCCCGCCGACTTCTCAGCCGTGCGCAGCATGTCGACGAACTCGCCGCGATAGCCGAAGCGGTCGTCGCCCTTCGCGCCTTCCGCGATCTCGATCGCGCGCGCATAGTCGAAGTCCTTGACGTAGGGCTCGTGGCGCATGAGCTGCGCACTGCCCGCCACGGCGGCCGCGAAGCGCATGTCGGCGGGGAGCCGCGCGAAGTCGCCTACCACGTCGGCGTCGGTGATCGGCCGCATGATGAGATGCGATTTCTTCTCGCCGGGCAGCTTGTAGCGGATCTTGAGGAACGCGAGCTCGCCGTTCGGCTCCGGCGCGGGGTCGTGATAGCGCAGCGGATCGGCCATCGCCGCCTTCGAGCCCACCGGCGTGATCTCGTAGAGAGCGGTGACGGTGTGGCCGGAGCCGATGTCGCCCGCGTCGACCTTGTCGTTGTTGAAGTCGGTGCGGTTGAGCAGCCGCGTCTCGTAGCCGATGAGACGGTACTCGGCGATGCGCGACGGATTGAACTCGATCTGGATCTTCACGTCCTTGGCGATGGTGAAGAGCGTGCCCGCGACCTGCTGCACGAAGACCTTGCGCGCCTCGTTCATCGTGTCGATGAAGGCGGCGTTGCCGTTGCCCGCCTGCGACAGCTTCTGCATCAGGGCGTCGTTGTAGTTGTCGTCGCCGAAGCCCAGGCAGGTCAGCTCCACGCCCTTGTCGCGCTCGCCGATCACGAAGCCTTCGAGCGCCTTGGGATCGGTGATGCCGACGTTGAAGTCGCCGTCGGTCGCCAGCAGCACGCGGTTGACGCCGCCCTTGATCATCGAATCTTCCGCGAGCTTGTAGGCGACGCGGATGCCCTCGCCGCCCGCAGTCGAGCCGCCGGCCTGGAGCCTGTCGAGCGCGGCCACGATCTTGGCGTGCTCCGAGCCCGGCGTCGGTTCGAGAACCACGCCCACCGCGCCCGCATAGGTGACGATCGTCACGCGGTCCTTCCCGGAGAGCTGGTCGACGAGGAGATGGAAGGCCGCCTTGAGCAGCGGCAGCTTGTTGGGCTCGTCCATCGAGCCGGAGCTGTCGATGAGGAAGACGAGGTTCGCGGGCGGACGCGCGGCCTTGGGCAGGTCGAAGCCCTTGATGCCGATGTGCAGGATCTTGGTGTCCGCGTTCCACGGCGTGGGATAGACCGCATAGCTCGCGCGGAACGGAACCTGGCGGTTCTCGGGCAGCGGATAGGAATAGTCGAAATAGTTGACCATCTCCTCGACGCGCACCGCGTCGGCGGGCGGCATGCCGCCATTGCGCAGAGAGTCGCGCACGACGCCGTAGGACGCGGTGTCGACGTCGATGGAGAAGGTCGAGACCGGCTCGTCCGACACCACCTTCACCGGATTGGGCGTGCTGTCCGGGAACTTCGAGGTGTTCGAGGGCTGCTTGTAGCCCTCACCGGAATCCGCAAACGCCGAAGGCAGGTTGTTCAAGAGGGTTTCGACGTTGGTCGTGCCTTCATACTTGACCTCGGCATCGTCGACCGCCGTCACGGGTGACGAGGAATAGACGCCGACCTTCGGAATCCGCGAACCGGTGACGGCGACGGTCTCGACCTGATCGCCGTCGGCGCGCGGCTGCGGCTGCGGCGGCGGAGGGGGCGGAGGAGGTGGTGGCGGAACGCTTGCCGCTTGCGGCTTTTCCATAACGGCAAGTTTGTCGATGCCGGCGTTTTCGCATGCCGACAGCACCAGCGCCGCCGCAGCGGCAAGCATCGCGACCTTGACGATAACCGATCTCATCGAATTCCCCCTTCGCATGGTGAAGACCAAGCCGTTGGCGGCTGGGACGTCCTAGTGCAGGTATAGGATCCAGGTGGTGGACGGCCATCGAGCGCCGATCTCGTCGTCGCCGCCGTCCAAGCCGTCGACGTTCAGCCCGCTCTCATACTGAATCTCGTCGCCGGTGGGAGATGGGAGCGTCCACACCACGCCAGCCCCCAGCTGCACGACCGGCGATTTGGTGACGACGACGGCGTGAACACCCTCGGGCGCGGGCCTTGCCGCATCGTCCGCTCTGGCCACAGACGCGCACATCGCCGCCGACGCGAGCAATCCGGCTTTCAAGACGACCGATCTCATAGAATTCCCCCTTCGCATGAAACAGTGCGAAGAAGGCTGAGCGCGCATTCCGCCGGTGGAAGGGCGACAATGTGGCGGATCGGTGGCGTGAAAAAAAGGCCGGGCGGTTCGCGCCCGGCCTTTCCCAATTCGCGAAAACGCGCGACTTCAGTTCTTGGTGTTGTTGCCGAGGACCGCGAAGGACAGCGCCGGCGGGAAGGAGCCGAAATTCGTCCACGACGTGCCGTCATAGCCGGCGACGGGCATCGGATCGGTCTCGTCGGTGGAGTTGAACGGCCACGCCGCCCATGTGTCGGCGTTGGTGTCGTCGGTCGACAGGTAGATCCAGTACGGTGTGCCCGCCGTGAGCTTGACGTGGTTGATGCCGGTCACGGTGGCAAGCTGGCAGCAATCGCCGAACGTGCCGAGCCCCGACACCGCCCAGGTGCCGATCACGTTGCCGGGCACGCCGCCATTGTCTTCGGCCAGATTGACGATGACCTCGTTGGTGCCGGAGACCCAGCCGACGCCCACGTCGATCTCCTGGACCTTGGCGCTGGCTGCGGGCGTGAACTGCGTTCCCACCCACACCGTCGAGCCGATCTGGCTGTTCGGGCCCGCGACCGTGTCGCCGTAGCAGCAGAAGTAGTAGCCCTTGGGATATTTGAAGCCGAGATTGCTGAAGATCGTGTCCATCTTGTGCGGCGGCAGCGCCGTCGGCGCGTAGGTGGTCGAGCCTTGCTGCACGGTGGTGGTACGCTTGTCTTTACTCACGCTGGCGCCGTTGACGCCCGCGGCCTGTGCGGTTCCTGCGACTGCGAGAGCCGCGATGATGACGAGTGCTTTCCTGATCATACAAACCCTCCCTTGATGAGACCCCTTGGAACAAGCCTGAGGGCCAAAGCGTAGTCCCGCCGCAACGGGGCGGCAATGTTTCCGGCACGGCCAAAAGCCTCAAAAACCGCGGCGCGGGCGTTCTTATGCGCGAAAGCCGCCCCGACTGCCCGCTCCGGCAGCAGTGGGCTGCACCGGACGAAGCACGGCGCGTCTAGCTGCCGCCGCCTTCGTCCGGCGCATACACCGGCTTGCGCATCACCTCGGTCCACGTCTCCCCATCGATACTGACGTCGATGTGGAACGTCGCGGGCCCGGTGACGTCCACGACGCGCGGGATCAGCTCTATCGTCCAGCTTTTCACCTCACCGTCGGTCACGAGCCTGGTGAGCGAAATCACCTGCTCGTCGAGCCGGATGCGTGCCGGCAAGGGATCGAGGAATGCCTTCGTGGTTTCGACATTGAGGAGGCCGCTGATCGTGACTTGGTATGGATAGCGCGGCACGAGGATCGCGTGGCCGTAGGTACCGAGCAGCACCCAGCGCCCGCCGAGTTCGGGACGCACCTGCTCGCAGAGCACGCCGTCGAGGAAGCTGAAACCGTCGGCGACCTCGATTGCCACCGGACGCGGCGGCGAGGCCGGCGGGCCCGCGCGCCAGGCGGGGAAGATGGTCTTGTTGTCGTTGCTGCTGGAAAGCATGGCCGGCGCGAGCAGAACGCTGCTCACCGCGACGACGGCGACGACGAACCAAATATTGGGATCGAACGGCGGAAGGTGGGGGAGATGGAGCTGGTCCGCCGTCCACTCATATCCCTTGAAGGTGATCGCGAGGATGCCGAAGATGAGCACCGGCGTAAGCGCGATCACCGTGCCGAAGCTCCAGATCGCCCGCGCGCCCCGCCACCAATGCCGCCAGAACCCCGGTCCGTCCCCCATGGAGGCGATTGTATCAAGTCCCACGCTACGCCGCACTTACCTTTGATTTGCCTTGCTTTTTTCGACTGGACGCCGGGTATCGCGAAGCTATTATTAACTCCCCCCTAGTAGTCCGAGGAATGCTTTTCAAGGTTCCGATGCATGCCAATTGCGCATGGCTGGCAGAATTTGCGGCCTGGCGGAACGGCCCCATCTCTCGCCTGAACGAACGGGCGCCAGCGCCCACACGGAGAGGCCAATGAATATCAAGACCAACACCCATGGCGGCGAAGAGGTCGCGGGCACGAAATTCCTGACCTGGGCGATCCTGGTGGTCGCGGCCGGACTGGTGTTCGCGGTGACCACCGATCTTGCCGGCAACGCCGCGCCGCAGACGCAGACGGTTCAGACGGTGGCGGTGCATAAGGCGTCGTAGGAGAAACCCTCATGCTTCGACAGGCTCAGCATGAGGGACTGCTTCAGTTGTGCGGCTTAGCTCAACCCCTCACCCTGAGCCTGTCGAAGGGTGAGTTCGCTTAAGCTCTACGCCGCCACTTCCTCGAGCCGCACGTCGTGGCCCCAGAGGAGCTCGATATGGGTGAGGACATGCTCCTTGGTGGCATTGTGCAGCGGCACGCCGCGGTTCATGCGGTGCTCGAGGCGGAGCGTGCGGTTGCCCTTCAGATCCGCTCCCACGACCTGGATGTTGGGATCGCCCGCGGTGTCGTATTGACGGGCCAGCGCCGAACGCACCTTGCGGTAGCCGCGCTCGTCATGGATGCCGGCCACGCGATAGACGCCGTCATCGGCCTTGTCGAACAGCGAGAACATTCTGAAGTCGCGCATCACCTTGGGTGACAGGAACTGCTCGATGAAGCTCTCGTCGCGATAGTTCGCCCACGCGTCCTTGAGCGCGGCCATCGCGTCGCCGGAGCCCGCGATCGCGGGGAACCAGTCGCGGTCCTCTTCCGTGGGCGCCTCGCAGATGCGGCGGATGTCGTCCATCATCGCATAGCCGAGCGCGTAGGGATTGAGCCCGTAATAGCGCTTGTCGTCGAATGCCGGCTGGAACACGACGCTGGTGTGGCTGTGCATCGCCTCCAAGAGCGCGCCCTCGCCGATCAGCCCGCGGTCGTAGAGCCTGTTCATGATCTGGTAGTGGACGAAGGTGGCGCAGCCCTCGTTCATCACCTTGAGCTGGCGCTGCGGGTAGAAATATTGCGCCAGGTTGCGCACGATGCGCAGCGTCTCGCGCTGCCAGGGCCGCAAGCTGGGCGAGTTCTTCTCCAGGAAATAGAGCAGGTTCTCTTCCGGCAGCTTCATGTCGGGGCCGGAATCGTCGTCCGGATCGGGCGTCGGCGGCGCCGCGGGCGGCTCGATGCCGGCCGGCAGCGTGCGCCACAGCTCGCTATAAGCCTCCTCCTCGTACTCCGCGCGCTTCTTCTGCTTCTCGAGCACGCGCTCCTTCGACGGGCGCGGCGGGCGGCGATAGCGGAACACGCCCTGGTCCATCAGCGCGTGCGCCGCGTCGAGCACGGCCTCCATCTCCTCGCGGCCGTAGCGTTCCTCGCAGGCGGCGATGTAGCGCTTGGCGAAGGCGAGATAGTCGAGGATGCCTTCCGCGTTGGTCCATTGGCGGAAGAGGTAGTTGTTCTTGAAGAAGTGATTGTGCCCGAACGCGGCATGCGCCATCACCAGCGCCTGCATCGTCATCGTGTTCTCCTCGAGCAGGTAGGAGATGCACGGGCTCGAATTGATCACGATCTCGTAGGCGAGCGCGGAATAGCCCGCGCGGTACATCGTCTCCTCGCGCGCGAACAGCTTGCCGAAGCTCCAATGGTTGTACATGAGCGGCATCGCAAGCGAGGAATAGGCATCGAGCATCTGCTCCGACGAGATGATCTCGATCTGGTTGGGATAGACGTCGAGCCCCATGTCGCGCAGCGCGATGTCTTCGATCGCGGCGTAGGTGCGGTCCAGCGTCGCGAAGTCCCATTCGGCGCCGTCAAATAAGAGCCTAGACATCCTTCGGGGCTCGCTTCGCTCGCACCTCAGGATGACGAGAGGTCACAAGCTTCAAAGTTGGAACATCAGATCTATCAGTTCGCGGAGCGACGCTCGTCTTGCGTGACTTTACCCAGCTTGATCCCATCTTTGCTCCGGTTGAATGGGCCAGCGCAACAAGTTCGCGCTTCGTCAAGTTGGCGATTTCGGACTTTTGTGTTTTTCCACCACGACGGCTGGAGAGCGAAAACAGCGCCGCCTCGTCGTCGGCCAGCAATGCCGTTTTCTTCGCGCGGCTCCAGCCCTTCAGCCTGCGTTCCGTCTGCTGCGCTTCTCGCAGATCGTCGAAGTGTTTCGCCCAAACCAACGATACAGGCCGCCGTGAAGCTGTATAACCATTGAACTTTCCGCTATTGTGCTCGTCAACACGAACATGAACGTCGCCATGCGACGTCGATCCGACGTAGAAGCTGCGATCGGCACAAACAAGCATATATGCCCAACCGCTCAAGCGCCGCCTCCTGTTCCGAGTGTAGAAAGCGTCATCCTGAGGTGCGAGCGAAGCGAGCCCCGAAGGATCATCCCGCCTCCGTCTTCTTGAACAGCTCGTGGAAGACCGGAAAGATGTCGGCCGGCCGCGCGATGCGCTTGGTCGCGAAATTGCTCCACAGCTCGGCGACGGTGCGGTAGGCGCGCCAGAGCTCGGCGCCGGAATCCTCGGATGCGAAGACCTCCATCTCGCGCTCGTCGAGGATTTCGATATAGGCGTAGTACTGGCACAGCGGCATGATCTCGCCGTTGAGCAGCTCCACGCAGTGCCGCGCGTCGCCGGTCTGGGTGTAGCCGTCGGAGGCCTGCGCGGCGTAGATGTTCCAGTCGGCGGTCGCGTAGCGGCGTTGCTGGATCTCCAGCATCTTGTCGAGCGCGGTCGAGACGATCGTGCCGCCCGACTGGCGCGAATAGAAGAACTCCTGCTCGTCGACCTCCTGCGCGTCGTGGGTGTGGCGGATGAAGACGACGTCGACCTTCTCGTAGCGCCGCTTCAGGAACAGGTGCAGCAGCATGTAGAAGCGCTTGGCGAGATCCTTCTCGCGCTCGCCCATCGAGCCCGACACGTCCATCAGGCAGAACATCACCGCCTGGCTCGTCGGCACCGGCTGCTCGGTGAAAGCATTGAAGCGCACGTCGACGGGATCGATGAAACCGACCCATTTGCGCTTGGCGTTGGCCTTGGCGAGCTGCTCCTTGAGGGCTGCGATCCTCTCGATCGCGGGCGGATCCTCGCGCTCGGCGAGGTCGAGCGCCGCCTCCAGCGCCTTGACGTCCTCGAGCTTCGGCCGGCGCAGCGCCAGCCGGCGGCCCTGCGCATGGCGCATGGTGCGGATCAGGTTGATCTGGTTGGGCGAGCCCGATGTCGTGATGCCGGCGCGGCGCCAGGTCTTGCTCGGCGTCTCCTTCAGCGTCGTGCGCACGAGATTGGGCAGCGCCAGGTCCTCGAAGAAGATGTCGAGAATCTCGTCCTGCGTCATCGTGAACTCGAAATCGTCCTCGCTCTCGCCGCTGTCGGACGCGTCCTTGCCGCGGCCCGCGCCGTCGCCCGCGCGCGGCTTCTTGATCTCGTCGCCGGTGGAGAACTCCTTGTTGCCCGGCAGCACGAAATCGCGCTCGCCGGCGCTCTTCGGATCGAGGCGGAAGCGCGGCTCCCTGGTGCCTTTGGTCGAGATCTTGATCTTGCGGTCCTTCGCGAGGTCGGCGACGGAGGAATCCTTGAGCGATTTCTGCACCGCCTCGCGGATCTGGTTGCGCGCCCGGCGCAGGAAGCGCTGGCGGTTGCCGAGCGACTTGCCCTTGGGGTTCAGGCGGCGGTCGACGAAGTGGGTCATTGGGCGCCCTTCGGGGCTCGCTGCGCTCGCACCTCAGGGTGACGCGAGCGAGTGGGCGTCATGGTGAGGTGCGAGCGAAGCGAGCCCCGAACCACGACGCTCACCCCGCCTTGTTCACGCGCATGTACCACTCCACGAGCCTGCGCACCTGCCGCGGCGTGTAGCCGCGCGCGTGCATGCGCTTGACGAACTCGTTGTGCTTGGTCTGCGTGTCGCTGTCCTTCTTGGATTCGAAGGAGATCACCGGCAGCAGATCCTCGACCTGGGTGAACATGCGCTTCTCGATCACCGAGCGGATCTTCTCATACGCGGTCCATGCCGGGTTCTTGCCCTCGTGCTGCGAGCGGTAGCGCAGCGCGAACTTGACGACCTCGTTGCGGAAGTCCTTCGGATTGGCGATCCCCGCGGGCTTCTCGACCTTGGAGAGCTCGTTGTCGAGCTGGGCGCGGTCGAGAAGCTGGCCGGTGTCGGCGTCCTTGAAGTCCTGGTCCTCGATCCACGCATCGGCATAGGCGATGTAGCGGTCGAACAGGTTCTGGCCGTATTCGCCGTAGCTCTCCAGATACGCCTTCTGGATCTCCTTGCCGATGAACTCGGCATAGCGCGGCGCCAGCTCCGCCTTGATGAATTCGAGATATTTCTTCTCGGTGTCGTCGGCGTACTGCTCGCGCTTGATCGACTGTTCCAGCACGTACATCAAGTGCACCGGATCGGCCGCGATCTCGGTGGAGTCGTAGTTGAACGTCTCCGACAGGGTCTTGTAGGCGAAGCGCGTCGAGATGCCGGTCATGCCCTCGTCGATGCCCGCCTGGTCCTTGTATTCCTGCAGCGTCTTGGCCTTGGGATCGGTGTCCTTCAGCTTCTCGCCGTCATAGACGCGCATCTTCGAGGTGAGGTTGGAGTTCTCGTGCTCCTTGAGCCGCGTCATCACGCAGAACTTGGCCAGCATCTCCAGCGTCTCGGGCGAGCACGGCGCGGCGCCGAGGTTGGAGCTGCCGATCAGCTTCTTGTAGATCTGCGTCTCTTCGCTGACGCGCAGGCAATAGGGCACCGTCACCACGCAGATGCGGTCGAGGAAGGCCTCGTTGTTCTTGTTGGCCTTGAACACCGTCCATTCGGCCTCGTTGGAATGCGCCAGGATCGTGCCGTTGAACGGGATGGGGCCCAGCGTCTCGGTGCCGATGTAATTGCCTTCCTGCGTCGCGGTGAGCAGCGGGTGCAGCACCTTGATCGGCGCCTTGAACATCTCGACGAATTCCAGCAGGCCCTGGTTGGCGCGGCACAGCCCGCCCGAGAACGAATAGGCGTCCGGATCGTTCTGGCTGTAGTGTTCGAGCTTGCGGATGTCGACCTTGCCGACGAGCGCGGAGATGTCCTGGTTGTTCTCGTCGCCGGGCTCGGTCTTGGCGATGGCGAGCTGGCGCAGCTTGGAAGGATAGAGCCGCGCGACCTCGAACTTGGAGATGTCGCCGCCGAACTCGTCCAGGCGCTTGACCGCCCACGGGCTCATCACGTTGCCGAGACGGTGCTTGTCGATGCCGTATTTCTCGCTGAGCAGATCGGTCAGCTCACCGGAGCGGAACAGGCCGAGCGGGGATTCGAACACCGGCGAGATGTCGTTGCCCGCCTTCAGCACGTAGACCGGATGCTTCTCCATCAGCTCCTTGAGGCGCTCGGCGAGCGAGGACTTGCCGCCGCCGACGGGACCCAGGAGATAGAGGATCTGGCGCTTCTCCTCGAGCCCCTGCGCCGCGTGCTTGAAGTAGCCCACGATCCTCTCGATCGTGTCTTCCATGCCGTAGAAGCCGTCGAAGGCACGATAGAGCTTGATGGTGCGGTTGAAGAACAGGCGGCCCAGCCGCGGGTCCTGCGCGGTGTCGACGCGCTCCGGCTCGCCGATCGCGCCGACCATGCGTTCCGACGGCGACGCGTAGAGCATCTTGTCGTCGCGCGCCGCGAGCAGCCAGTCGCGCAGCGACATGCTCTCGAACTTCTCGCGCGCATAGTCGCGGGTGAACATATCGAAGACATCAAGGGTCGCCATTGCAAACCGTCTCCTAGCTGCGCTCCGCTCCAAGCAGATTGCGGGGCGGTTAACCCGATATCGGCGGAATTATCGCGCTCGCGGATGAACACCGGCTTAACCATTGCCGCAGGCGTTCATTCATCTGCCAAGCACAAGCTTCCCCGCGCGCCGGTCAGGCGCGTTCATGCCTCCTTAAGTGTTTCCTTCGCATCGATCCCGCAGCCTCTTACGCAGGCGCTGAGAGACGGCCATTAGCCCGCTCGATGAAGAATCATACGCCGAAATACCGATTTTAAAAAGCGCTAAGCTGCCGCATCCTCACAACGATTCAAAAAAAACGGACAGTGCGGTTTGTTCGTCACGTAGCAGCCCCGGCCGGGAATCACGACGCCGCTCACCCACAAAACGCCATGATTGAATCGACGCGCCGCCGCGATTGCAGCAGCGATGCGCCACAATCGCGCGGGAATCTTCACCTGCACGGATTTCGTGCTCAGGGAGGACCGTATGTCGAAGATCGGGCGCGTGCGCGCCGGACTGCTCGCGATTGTGACAGGATTGGGGTTGACGGCGGGCGCGGAGGCGAAGCCCGCGTTGTCGTCGAATTTGGAGATCGAGCGTTCCGTCATCGTCAAGGGCTCGACGCGGCCCGTCTATGTGCTGGTGCATTTCTCCGCTCCCGAGCTCGACGTGCGGTCCGGCGAACGGCCGCCGCTCAATCTGTCGCTCGTCCTCGACCGCTCCGGCTCGATGGAAGAACAGGGAAAGATCGAATATCTGCGCCAGGCCGCCAAGCTCGCGGTCGGACGGCTCGGCGAGCGCGACGTCGTCTCGGTCGTGGAGTTCGACGACCGCATCACGCTGATGTGGCCCGCGAGCCACGCGCACGACATCGCCCGCCTGCAGAGCCAGATCGACGAACTCACCCCGCGCGGCTCGACCAATCTCGCCGGCGGCATGGAGCGCGGAATCGACGAGGCGATGGGCGCGCGCGAGCGCCTGCACCTCTCCGACGGCACGTTGAGCCGCGTCGTGCTGCTCACCGACGGCCTCGCCAACACCGGCGTCACCGATCAGGGCGAGATCGCGCGCATGGCGCAAGACGCGCGGCGCCGGGGCGTGCGCGTCTCCACCATCGGTCTCGGCCTCGACTACAACGAGGATCTGCTGCAGTCGATCGCGGAAGGCGGCGGCGGCAAGTACTATTACGTCGAGAGCCCGGTGCAGCTCGCGCGCATCTTCGAGGAAGAGCTGAAATCGGCCTTCGCCACCTGCGCGCGCGACGTGCACATCTCCTTCCACGGCAGCGGCGCGGTGCGCGGCGCCGAGCTGATCGGCTTCTCGAACGCGTCGGGCCATGACGTCTCCGCCGACTGGCCGGATTTCTACGCGGGCGAGACGCGCAGCGTGCTGCTGCGCCTCGACGTCGCCGCCGACCGCGACGGGCCGCTCGATCTCGGCCGCTTCGACGTGGGTTGGCGCGACGCCCAGAGCGGCGCGACGGCCACGATCGACCTGCCCGTCCGCGCCAGCATCGCCGAGGACACCGCCGCGTCGGACCGCTCGCTGGACAAGAACGTCGCCGTGGAAGCCTCGCTTGCCGAAAGCGAGCGCGGGCTGGCGGCCAATGTGACGCTCGCGGCCCAGGGCGAGGCCGGCAAGGCGCGCGCCGCCAACGCCTCCATCATCGCCGATCTCAAGGCGCGCAACGCCGTTCTCAAGGACGAGCGCATCAACCGCAAGATCGAGGCGATGAACGTCGAGCAGGACCAGATCGCGCACGCGGCCGCCGCGCCCGCGCCCGACGCGATGCAGAACTACGCCAAGGCGTCCAAGCAGCGGCTCTATCAGGCCAAGACCGGGAACCGTGCGGGCTATGTGCTGCAGCAGGGCGACAAGGGCATCGCGGTCGAGCGCCTGCAGCAGGGGCTGGCGAGCGCGGGCGTCTACAAGGGCCGCGTCACCGGCATCTACGACCAGCCGACCGCCGACGCGGTGAAGGCCTATCAGAAGAAGAACGGCGTCCCGGCCGACGGCACCGCGGGCGCGGAGACGCAGGCGAGGCTGGGGCTGTATTAGCCAACCCCGTCATCGCCCGGCTTGTCCGGGCGACCCACGGCAACAGACTCGCTCGCGGCCGTGGGTCGCCCGCATAAAGCGGGCGATGACGGTTTTTTGCGTGGAGTGGAGCTTACGGCTTCTGAGTCCCCAAGTTCCTGTCCATCCCGTTGGCGACGTTCTCCTGCCCCAGGGCGCCGGATGTCGTGATGTCCGCGGCGTAAAGCGCCTTGAGATAGGCCATGTCGCTTTCGGTCAGCGCCTTGGGCTTGTCGCGGGCGCAACTCGACGACATCAGATCGAGGATGCTCGGCATCGCATTGCAGCCGTCGAGGGTCTGCGGTTGCGACAGCGCCAGCATCGCGGCGTAATCGGCGATCGGCCCGATCTCCTGCCCGCCGACCTTGCTCAGATCGACGACGATCAGCGCGTTGGCGATCTCGCTGCCCATCCTCGGCCGGATGTGGCTGCCGGTCCCGGTATTCGGGCTTTGGCCGTAGGCGGCGTCGATTCTCAGCTTGCTGTGGACACCGGACGTGCTGCCGTCGGGATCGACCTGGGAATTCTGCGTGTGCGGGTCGCCGCGCGTGCCGGTGATGTACCACGCCTGGATCGGCCGCCAGACATGGATGATCGAGCCTTTCTCGTGCGCGAAATGGAACCCGAGAATGATTCCGTGCGTCTTGTCGGACAGCTCGGTGACGAGCGTCTGCGGATCGTCGGTGAAAAGGATTTCGACATTGGCGGAGCATCGTCCCGGTTCCTGAACCGGCGCTCCCACGCTCTTGGCGGCATCCGTCACGCGCGCCGTCACGAAACTATCGAACGCATCGGGCAATCCCATCGTCACCGCGCAGAGTCCGGTCTTGCCCTCCCGCACGATCAAGCCGCTCTTGCGGTCGAGCGCGGCATGCTGCTCGACGAACTGGCGGATCACCGTCTCGACCATCTCGCGGCTCGTCGGCCGTTGGCCCAAGACGGTGACGGTCTCCTGCGGCTTCGGCGCCGCGGTCTGGGCAGATGCCGAGCCCACGGCCATCGCCAGCACAACCGGAATGAACGGCACGAAACGCATCGCGCGCCTCCAACTATCGAGTGCCGGCAGGCTAGTGCCGGCACCGGGCGCGGTCGAGGGCCGGAATTGTGCCAAACTGTGCCGAGAGGCACCGCGATTCCCTTCCATGCTCATACACACCTGTTTCGACGTGCTTGCCTGGATCAGCGGCGCGCTGATGGGATTGTTCGTCTCGCGCATGGGATGGCTGGGCCGCCGCGCGCGCACGCCGATGCGCGACCCGGGCTATTTCATCGCGCTCGGGCTGGGCGCGATCGGCGGCGCGCTGCTGTTCGGAAGCCTGAACATGGGGCTCGCGGGGCACTGGGTGCTCGGCCATTCGATCGCGGGCGCGATCGCCGGCGGCGTCGTGGCGGTGGAGGCGTTCAAGCTCGCCACCGGCATCAAGGGCTCGACCGGCGTGCAGTTCGTGGCGCCGCTCGCTGTGGGCATCGCGGTCGGCCGGCTCGGCTGCTTCTTCGCGGGCCTCCCCGACTTCACCTACGGCACGCCCACGAGCCTGCCCTGGGGCGTGGATTTCGGCGACGGGATAGCGCGCCACCCGGTGCAGCTCTACGAGAGCGCCGCCATGGCGCTGTTCCTGATCGTCTACTTGCGGGAAATCGCGCGCGGCTCGGAATTCTTCCGCGCCCAAGGTTTCTATCTTTTCGTGGGCTGGTATGCTTGCCAGCGTTTCCTCTGGGAATTCATCAAGCCCTATCCGACGATCCTGGGCCCGTTCAACGTCTTCCACGTCATCTGCATCGTCCTCTTCGGATATTCGCTTTTCATGCTGAGGCGCAATCATGAGCTTCGTGCGGCCGTCTAAGGATTACAGCTTCTACGGACAGACGACCTCGCTGTGCGAGACCTGCCTGAAGCTGGTCCCTGCGAAGATCGTGATCGAGGGCAATGACGTCTTCTATCTCAAGCGCTGCCACGAGCATGGCGCGCAGAAGACGCTGATCGCGACCGACGCGGCGTATTTCAAATCCTGCAAGGATTTCATCAAGCCAGGCGACCTGCCGCTCAAGCACCAGAGCCGCACGCAGTACGGCTGTCCCTACGATTGCGGGCTGTGCCCGGACCACGAACAGCATTCCTGCCTGGCGCTGATCGAGGTGAACGACGCCTGCAACCTCACCTGTCCGGTCTGCTTCGCGGAGTCCGGCCAGGCGCGCACCGAGCAGAAGAGTCTGGCCCAGATCGAAGCCATGCTTGAGACGCTGGTCGAGAGCGAAGGCTTCCCCGACCTCGTGCAGATCAGCGGCGGCGAGCCCACGATCCATCCCGACATCGTGCAGATCCTCAAGCTCGCGAAGTCCAAGCCGATCCGCCACGTCATGCTGAACACCAACGGCATCCGCATCGCGCGCGACAAGGCGTTCGTGGAGGAATTGGCGGCGCTGAAGCCGGGCTTCGAGGTCTACCTGCAGTTCGACTCGATGAAGCGCGAGGCGCTGGAGAACATCCGCGGCGCGGATTTGCGCAAAGTCCGCGAGCAGGCGCTCGCCAACCTGGAAGAGGCCGGCATCTCCACCACACTGGTCTGCGTGGTGAAGAAAGGCGTCAACGACGGCGAGATCGGCGACATCGTCCGCCACGCGCTGTCCTATCGCTGCGTGCGCGGCATCACCTTCCAGCCGGTGCAGGACGCGGGCCGCAACCTGAACTTCGACAAGAACCGCGACCGCATGCTGCTGACCGACATCCGCCGCGAGGTCTATTCCCAAGCGGGCGAAGTGTTCGGCGCGGAGGACATCATCCCGCTGCCCTGCAACCCCGACGCCATCGCAATCGCCTATGGCCTGCGCGACGGCACGAAGGTCACGCCGATCACCCAGCTCATCCCCAAGGCCGAGCTGCTGGCCATCGCGCCCAACACCATATCGTTCGAGAAATATCCCGCGCTGCGCGACCGGCTGTTCGATCTCCTCTCGCTCGCCTCGTCCGGCGAGCGCACCAGGACGGTGCTGGGCGACCTGCTCTGCTGCCTGCCGCAGGTGGAGGTGCCCGACGACCTCGGCTACGACAAGGTCTTCCGCGTCGCCATCGTCTCGTTCCTCGACCGCTACAATTTCTGCATCGCCGCGGTGAAGCGCTCGTGCATCCACTTCGTGACGCCGGGTGCGAAGATCATCCCCTTCGACACCTACAACCTCTTCTACCGCAATGGACTGGACGTGAAGCTGAGGGAGGCTGCCCGTGTCGCAGGTTGAAAATCCACCACCGCCCCCGCCGCCCAACAGCGGCTGCGGCGCGGTGGCGCTCATGGTCATCGGCGCCATGATCCTGATCCCGTCGGGCCTGTGCACGGCGATCATGGGGATCGGCGCGATCGTCGACCTGAACGCCGGCATCGACCGGTTCGAATCCGACCTCGGCGACGTCTGGCCGTTCGCGCTGCTCATCATCGGCGCCGCGGCCGCGGGCGCGGCGATGATCTGGGCCGGGATCAGGATTCAGCGACGCGGGTGACGCGATGACTGGGCAGGGACCGAGGCGCAACGTCGCGGGCGGCATCGCGCTGCTGGTGCTGGGCCTCGTGATCCTGGTTCCGTCCGGACTGTGCACCGGCATCATGGCGGTCGGTGCGATCGTCAGCATGATCAGATATCCCGCGGCGGGCATGAGCCTGCTGCCGACGGCGCTGATCTTCGGCGGACCGTTCGTCGCGGGCGGAGGCGCGCTGGTGTGGGAGGGCATCAAACGCCTGCGCCGCGGAGACGAATGACGCATAACGGGCCTTGCCGCCGGACGGCGCTTGCGCGAAGCTTGCTCCATGGACGCGCTGCAGCCGACCATCCGGCATGCCCAGCCCGCCGACGCGGCCGGGATCGCGCGCATCTACATAGAGTCCTGGCAGGACACCTATCCCGGGATCCTGTCGCAAGCGCTGCTCGCCTCGATGACGCATGGCGGCCAGACGGGGCGCTGGCGCGCGGCGATCTGCCAGGGCGAGCTTGTCCTCGTGGCCGAGCTGGAGAAGCACGGCATGGTGGGCATGCTGAGCGCGGGCCCCTCGCGCGACCGCACGCTCGGCTTCGACGGCGAGGTCTATACGCTTTATGTCGATCCCGCCTTCTATGGACAGGGCGCGGGCGCAAAGCTGCTCAGCGGCGCCTTCGCGCAATTGCGCAAGCGCGGCTGCCGCTCCTGCGTGATCTGGGCGCATGCCGGCAACAACGCGCGCTTCTTCTACGAGCGCATGGGCGGCCGCCTCGTCGCCGAGCGCACCGCGCGCATGATGGGCGACCCCGTCCCCGAGATCGCCTTCGGCTGGAAGACGCTGGAGCTGGTGGAAAGAAGCGAGGCGCGGTGACGGACTTTCCTCTCCCCTTGAGGGAGAGGAAGAAAAATCATGGGTTTGGGCCGAGCGAAGCGAGGACCAAGCCCTTGATTTTTCAGGTGAGGGGTGAGTTCGGAGCGAGCCGTTACCCCCTCACCAGCAAAATCTAAGCACTTAGCTGCGCTTCGCTCCGCTAAGTGCAAGATTTTGCGTCCTCTCCCACGAGGGGAGAGGAAACAGAACTACTCCTCCAGATCCTTCGGCCTGACGAACGCATCGAGCTCCCCACAGCCGGGCGCCATGTCGGCCCAGCGCGCGACGTCGAAATCGATCACGGCCAACGCGCAGGTCGGGAACTTCTCGTCCATCGCGTCATAGCGCTTGCGCAGCTTCTTCTCGAGCGGCACCGAGGCAAGCGCGAGCGCCAATTGCTCCAGCCCCGGATTGTGGCCCACCACCATCAGCACGCCCGATCTGTCCGGCGCGCGGCGGACCAGCGAGAGAACAACCTCGGGCTCGGCGAGGTAGAGCTCGCTTAAGTACTGCACGGTCGGCATAGCGCCGAGCTCGGGCAGCAGCAGCTTCACCGTCTCGCGCGTGCGCGTGGACGAGGAGCACAGGATCAGGTCCGGGATATAGACGTCCTCGCGCAGGAAACGGCCCATGCGCGCGCTGTCCTTCTCGCCGCGCTTCTCCAACCCGCGCTTGGCGTCGTCGGCCGTCTCGCGCTCCGCCTTGGCGTGGCGCAGGAGCAGCAGCCGCTTCATGCGACCTGGTAACGCGCGCGCGCGCCGCGCTCGAGCGCGGCCGAGACCAGCCGGTCCAGCCCAAGCGCGCGGCGGATCGCCTCGATGACGCGGATCTCCTCCAGCATCACGCGGCTGTCGGCGAGCGCGATCTCGAGCGCCAGCCAATAGGCCGTCTCGCGCAGATGCTCGGGCAGCGCCGCCTTTACGAGGCCGAGGATGGCGTCGAATCCCTCGCTCTCCTGCAGGAGGGCGCCGCAATCCTGCGCGATGGCGAGCAGGCGGCTGTGATCGAAGTCGCGGAAGGCGGGCAGGTGCTTCGACAGCTCGCCGATCGTCTTCAGCTCCTTGTCGGAGATGACCCCGTCGGACGCCGCCACGACGACCATGACGTAAACGAGCGCGGTCTGGTGGCTGATGGTGTTCATGCGGTCTCTCTTGGGCGCGGCGGCGCGACCTTAAGAAACTTGACCGTGAGCGGCAAGGCACGTCACCCTTCGGGGGCCGCTGCGCGGCCACCTCAGGGTGACGGCGGCCGTCGTCCTGAGGTGCGAGCGGAGCGAGCCCCGAAGGATGGCGACGAACAAAAAGCCCGGCAAATGGCGCGCGCGGACGCTGGGCGTTCGCGGCGGGACCATGCGCACGCCGTTCCAGGAGACGGCCGAGGCGCTGTTCCTGACCTCGGGCTATGCCTACGAATCGTCCGCCCAGGCCGAGGGCCGCTTCACGGGCGACGACGACGGCTATCAGTACACGCGCTTCTCCAATCCCACGATCACGATGTTCGAGGACCGCATGGCGGCGCTGGAAGGCGCGACCGTCGCGCGCGCGACCGCCAGCGGCATGGCGGCGGTGAGTGCTGCGCTGCTCGCAGGGCTCAGCGCGGGCGATCACGTGGTGGCGGCGAAGGCGATGTTCGGCTCGTGCCGCCACGTCATCGCCGACATCCTGCCGCGTTTCGGCGTCGCGCACACCCTTGTCGACGGCGCCGATCTCGACGCCTGGCAGGGCGCGATGGGACCGGCGACGAAGATGCTGTTCCTGGAGACGCCTGCCAATCCGACGCTGGATCTCGTCGACATCGCCGCGGTGGCCAAGATCGCGGACGGCGCGGGCGCGCGGCTGATCGTCGACAATGCCTTCGCCAGCCCCGCGCTGCAGCAGCCGATGAGGCACGGCGCGCATATCGTCGTGCATTCCTCGACGAAATACATCGACGGCCAGGGCCGCTGCCTGGGCGGCGTCGTCCTATGCCAAGAGGATTTCCTGAACGAGCGCCTGCAGCCCTTCCTGCGCAACACCGGCCCGGTGATGAGCCCGTTCAATGCCTGGGTGCATCTCAAGAGCCTGGAGACGCTCGACCTGCGCATGCGCGAGCATTGCGCCAATGCGCTTGCCGTCGCGCACTTTCTCCGAAGCCACAAGAAGATCGCGCGCGTGCTCTATCCTTTCCTGGAGGATCATCCGCAGCACGCGCTTGCCGCGAGACAGATGTCCGGCGGCGGCGGCGGCGTGGTGAGCTTCGAGGTCGCGGGCGCCAAGGACGCCGCCTACCGCCTGATGGACGCGCTCACGCTGATAGACATCTCCAACAACCTCGGCGACGCCAAGAGCCTGATCACCCATCCCGAGACGACGACGCATTCCCGCCTCGGCGCCGAAGCGCGCGCAGAGCTCGGCATCACCTCGGGCATGCTGCGCCTCTCCGTCGGCCTCGAAGACGCCGGCGACATCTGCGAGGATCTGGAGCAGGCGCTGGGGGCGGTGTGATGGCTCCACTTCTGGATATCCCAGATCGTCATCCTGAGGTGCGAGCGCAGCGAGCCTCGAAGGATGATGGCGCGGAATGAGCGGCTGGGCCTACATGCTGCGCTGCTCAGACGGGAGCTACTACGTCGGCTCGACGTCCTACGACGATATCGACATTCGAGTCGGCGAGCACAATGACGGTCGCTTCGAAGGCTACACGCATTCACGACGCCCAGTTGCGCTTGTCTGGGCGGAACAGTTCAGCGACCTGCGTGACGCGCAAGACTGCGAACGTAGAGTCAAAGGCTGGCGGCGTGAAAAGAAAGAGGCTCTCATTGGTAGAGATTGGAGCGCGCTTAAGATACTCGCTAAACGTACAAACGCACGTCGCCCTTCGAGGGCCGCTTCGCGGCCACCTCAGGGTGACGCGCTACTTTTAAATCTATCAAATCGTCATCCTGAGGTGGCCGCGAAGCGGCCCTCGAAGGATGACGGCTCGATTGAGGGGGAAAACAAATGAAAACATCTATTCTTGCATTCGCCGCGGTGCTTCTTCTTAGCTCACCCGCTTCCGCCGCCAACCTCTCCTTCTCCGTCTCCTTCCCCGCGTCGATGAGCGCAGCCCCGCTCGACGGGCACGTCACGCTGCTCGTGGCGAAGGGCACGCCGTCCGAAGAGCCCCGCAAGCTCGTGTCGCCAGACGAGCCGCTGAAATCGCCCTATATCTTCGGGCTCACCGTCGACGGGTTGAAGCCCGGCGTCCCCGCGGTGCTCGACGCGCATGCGTTCGGCTGGCCGCTTGAGAGCATGGCCGCGCTCAAGCCCGGCGACTACACGGTCCAGGCGGTGCTCAACCGCTATGAGACGTTCCACCGCGCCGACGGCACGACGCTCAAGCTGCCGCCCGAGATGGGCGAAGGCCAGCACTGGGCGGAAAAGCCCGGCAACCTCTATTCCAAGCCGGTCAAGGTCCATATCGATCCCGCGCACGGCCAGAGCGTCGCGATCGTGCTCGACCAGAAGATCGCGCCCATCCCCGACAAGAAGGACACGCCGTTCGTCCGTCATATCCGCATCAAGAGCGAGCTGCTGTCGAAATTCTGGGGGCGGCCGGTTTACCTCGGCGCGCATGTGCTGGTGCCGTCCGGTTTCGATGCTCATCCGAACGCGCACTATCCGCTGATGGTGTTCCACGGACATTTCCCGAGCGACATCTCGGAGTTGCGCACGACGCCGCCGGACCCCAACCTCAAGCCCGACTATTCCGACCGCTTCCATCTCGCGGGCTACAACCGCATCCAGCAGCAGGAGGCGTATGCGTTCTACCAAAAATGGATCTCGCCCGGCTTTCCGCGCTTCCTGGTGATCGAGATCCAGCACGCCAATCCGTATTACGACGACAGCTATGCGGTGAACTCCGCCAATCTCGGGCCTTACGGCGACGCGATCAACAAGGAGCTGATCCCGTATATCGAGAAGAAATTCCGGGGACTGGGCGCGGGTTGGTCGCGCTTCACCTATGGCGGCTCGACGGGCGGCTGGGAGGCGCTCGCGACGCAGGTCTTCTATCCCGACATGTACAACGGCAGCTTCGCCGCCTGTCCCGATCCGATAGACTTCCGCGCCTATACGGTGATCAATCTGTATACGGACAAGAACGCCTACACGCTGGACGGCGCGGCCGCCACGGTCGAGCGGCCCGCGATCCGCAACTATCTGGGCGAGATCTTCACCACCCAGCGCGACGCCAACCACATGGAGCTCGCGCAGGGCGACCACAGCCGCTCCGGCGGGCAATACGACATCTGGCAGGCGGTGTTCTCGCCCTTGGGCGCCGACGGCTATCCCAAGCCCATCTTCGACAAGGTGACGGGCGAGATCGACAAATCCGTCGCCGCCTATTGGCGCGACCATTACGACCTCGCGCACATCATCCAGCGCGACTGGGGGAGCTTGGGGCCGAAGCTCGCCGGCAAGATCCACATCTATGTCGGCAGCGGCGACACCTACTATCTCAACGACGCCGTCTACTACGCGCAGGACACGCTCGAGCACCTGAAGAACCCGGCCTATGGCGGCGAGGTCAAATACGGCGACCGCGCCGAGCATTGCTGGAACGGCGACCCCAACCTGCCGAACGCGTATTCCAGGCTGCACTACGACTTCCAATACCTGCCCAAGATCCTCGCCCGCATCCAGGCGACGGCCCCGAAGGGCGCGGATTTGACGAGCTGGAGATACTAGAGTTCCACTTGTCATTCCCGGCCGAGCGAAGCGAGGGGAAGGGAACCCAGGTGACTGGGTTAAGTTAAAGCCCAGCCACCTGGGTCCCCTTCCCTCACATCGCGCGCAGTGCGCGCGATGCTCGCCGGGGATGACAACAATGGTTGGACTGTGAGAAAGCTCTTGCAATTTCCGACCCCCTATGTAGACTTCCTACATGGGTGACGAACCGAGAATCACCGGACCCACGCTCAAGGTGCTCGCCGCTTTGCTGTCGACGCCACGCGACGAGTTATCGGGCGCCGAGATCGGCCGCGCCTCGAAGCTCGCCTCCGGCACGCTCTACCCGATCCTTCTGCGCCTCGAAGGCGCCGGGTGGCTGCAAAGCCGCTGGGAGCGCGAAGACCCCAGCGAACTCGGCCGCCCCCGCCGCCGCTTCTACCGCGTCACCGCGCTCGGCGCGAAGAAAGCCAAAGCCGCGTTCAAAGACCTGCAGCCCGCCTTCGGGAGGCTGTCATGGGCGTAGCTGGCGCGATCCTGATGTGCATTGGAGGAGTACTTGCGGCAGCTGTCTCCCGACTGATTGCAGATGATCTGCGTGAGTGGATCAATTGGCTGGTCGAGCGCCTTATTCGACGTGCCGTGAGGCGACTGCCAGATGCGCTTCGCGATAGAATGAGCGAAGAGTGGCACGCGCACACTAGAGAGGTGCCGGGATGCGTTGGCAAGTTATGTGCTGCCTTGGGATTTCATTTCGCAGCAAATAAACTGCGCCAAGAAAAGTCGCGAACACTAAACTCGTTCGAATTCAAAGCCGTGATTAAAACGATGCTTTTCTTCGGCCGTATCCTTCAATACGGCCAGAATCTCGAGAAGAAATATGAGCAACACACACATCGTGGACCATATTCTCGAGCATATACGTGGTACGCGACGGCAGTTGTCGCAATTGCTGGTTTGGTCCTTCGCCCATTTACTATGACATTTGTCCGGTGGTACGGCGAGGGACTGATCACAGTTGAACGCAAAAACCGGGAACCATGATAATGTCCCCCCACCACGCCTCCGTCGTCTGGACGCGCACCTCCGCCGACTTCACCTACGACACCTACAACCGCGCGCATGAGATCAGGTTCAAGGACGGCGCGCTGACGCTGCCCGGCTCCGGCGCGCCGATGTTCAAGGGCGATGCGGAGCGCGTCGATCCGGAGGAGGCGTTCGTGGCGTCGCTGGCGGCGTGCCACATGCTCACCTTCCTCGCGCTCTGCGCGCGCAAGCGGCTCACCGTGGACTCCTACGAGGACGATGCCGAGGGCTTCCTCGAGAAAGGCGCCAACGGCAAGCTCCAGATGACCCGCGTCACACTGAAGCCGCGCGTGCGTTTCGCGCCGGGAAACGACGTCGACGCGGCCAAGCTCGCCGATATTCACCACAAATCCCATGAGGAATGCTTCATCGCCAATTCGGTGAAGACCGACGTGGCGGTCGAGCCACAGTCCTGAAGTTCCCCCCGCAGCGCGCTTGCACAGCCCAAGCGTGCGGCGCGATAATGGCGCCATGTACGAAAGAGAGACGCGCGGCGTGAGAGTGGCGGTGAGACCCGCCTATCTCGACGACCAATCCGATCCCGACGAGGGCCAGTTCCTGTGGTCCTATACGGTGACGATCGAGAACAAGGGCGCCGAGCCGGTGCAGCTGATCTCGCGCTATTGGCACATCACCGACGCCCATGGCCGCGAGCAGGAAGTGCGCGGCCCCGGCGTCGTGGGCGCCCAGCCGGTGATCGCGCCGGGACAGGCGTTCGAATATACCAGCGGCTGTCCGCTGCCGACCTCGTCCGGCCACATGGTCGGCCGCTATCACATGAAGACCGCGTCGGGCGAGGATTTCGAGGCCGAAATCCCGGCCTTCCTCCTTGAAAGCCCGCACGAGCGGCGCCAGATCCATTAAAGCCCTAATCCGCTGCGGGTTGATCCGGCCGCGGGCTTCGGGCGTTATGGCCTCATTCGATCCGCCCATTCGCGAGCAGCCCATGTCCGACGCCGTCAAGACGACCCCGTTCTGCGCCAAGACGCCCAAGCCGGCCGAGCCGCGCCCGTCGCGCGAAGAGGCCGAAGCCGCGATCCGCACGCTCTTGCTGTGGACCGGCGACGATCCCACGCGCGAGGGCCTGCGCGACACGCCCGCGCGCGTCGCGCGCGCCTATGAGGACTGGTTCTCGGGCTACGGCGAGGACCCGGAAGAGTTCCTCAAGCGCACCTTCGAGGAGGTGGAAGGCTACGACGACATGGTCGTGCTCAAGGACATCCGCTTCGAATCCCATTGCGAGCATCACCTGGCGCCGATCATCGGCCGCGCCCATATCGGCTATCTGCCGAACAACAAGGTCGTGGGCATCTCAAAGCTCGCGCGCGTGGTGGAGGCCTATGCGCGCCGCCTGCAGGTGCAGGAGAAGATGAATGCGCAGATCGCGCACTGCATCCAGACCGTGCTCGAGCCCAAGGGCGTCGCGGTGGTGATCGAGGCCACGCACCAATGCATGACGACGCGCGGCGTGCACAAGACCGGCGTCACCATGGTGACGTCCGCGATGCACGGCGAGTTCCGCAAGAACCCGCTGACGCGCCGCGAGTTCCTGAGCGTGATCGGCAACCCCGCGTCCAGCGTCGACGGCTGATCCTTCGGGGCTCGCTTTGCTCGCACCTCAGGATGACGACTATGAAAAATTTCGACAGACGCGTCACCCTGAGGTGCGAGCCCGCAGGTCGAGCCCCGAAGGGTAGCCAATGACCCCGCTCGACCTCACCACGCGTCTCATCGCCTTCGACACGACGAGCAGGCTGTCCAATCTCGCGCTGATCGATTTCGCGCAGGAACTTCTGGAAGGCGCAGGCGCGCGCTGCCGGCGCAGCTACAATCCGGCGAAGACCAAGGCCAATCTCTTCGCGAGCTTCGGCCCCGAAGGCGACGGCGGCTATGTGCTTTCGGGCCATACCGACGTGGTGCCCGTCGACGGCCAGGACTGGTCGAGCGATCCCTTCGCGGCAGAGGTGCGCGGCGACAAGCTCTTTGGCCGCGGCGCGTGCGACATGAAGGGCTTCGTCGGCACCGCGCTGTCGCTCGCAGGCGAGCTCGGGCGCGCGAAACTCGCGCGGCCGATCCATTTTGCGCTGTCGTTCGACGAGGAAGTCGGCTGCACCGGCGTGCCCGCGCTGCTCGCCGATCTCAAGCAGGCGGGGATCAAGCCTGCGCTCGTCATCGTCGGCGAGCCGACGCTGATGAAGGTGGTCGGCGCGCACAAGGGCGGCACGTCCGTGCGCACGCGCTGCACGGGGCGCGAAGGCCATTCGAGCGCGCCGCAAAAGGGCGCGAGCGCGGTGATGATGGCGGGCGAGTTCATCGCTCTCCTCGCGCGCATCGGCGTCGAGCTTCAAGCCGACCGCGATGCGCGCTTCGATCCGCCCTTCACCACGACGCAGGCGAACGTCGTCTCAGGCGGCACCGCGCTCAACATCCTGGCGCGCGAGGCCGTGGTGACATGGGAGTGCCGTCCCCTGCCCGGCCGCAACGGGCTCGACACGGTCGCGCGCGCCACGGCGCTCGCCGAGAGCGGGATCCTGCCGAAGTACAAGACCGGTGCGCCCGAAGCGGCGTTCGAGACGCAGGTTTCGAGCAGCTATCCCGGCCTGGCGCTCGATCCGGATTCGCCCGCGATCGCGCTGGCGCTGATGCTCACCGGCGCCAACCGCGCGGAGACCGTCGCCTACGGCACCGAGGCCGGCCACTTCGCCGCCGCCGGCATCCCCGCCGTCATCTGCGGCCCCGGCTCCATCGATCAGGCGCACAAGGCGGACGAGTTCGTCGCACTGAGCGAGCTGGACGCGTGCGAGGCGTTTTTGCGCAAGGTGATTGGGAGGGCGTGCTAGAATTTTCCTCTCCCCTTGAGGGAGAGGAAGAAAAATCATGGGTTTGGGCTGAGCGAAGCGAAGACCAAGCCCTTGATTTTTCAGGTGAGGGGTTAGTCGCGGTGCCCAGACCTGTTCCCCCTCACCAGCAAAATCTAACGCTTAGCTGCGCTGCGCTCCGCTAAACGTAAGATTTTGCGTCCTCTCCCACGAGGGGAGAGGAAACAACTACACCCCTATCTCATGCACGGTCCCGCAGAATTCGCAGCGGGCGCGGATGAGGCCGTCGGGGTCGGCCAGGCTGGCGCGTTCCTCGGGGGAATAGGACTTGAGCACCGTCGCGATACGCTCCCTGCCGCAATCGCAGCGGAAGGCGACCGGCTCGGCCGGCATGACGCGCACTTCGTCCTCGTTGAACAGGCGCCACAGCAAAGTCTCGGCCGGCAGCGCCGTGTCGACGAGCTCGATGTCCTCGACCGTCTTCAGGATCAGCAGCATCCGCTCCCAATCGTCGTCGGAGCGTTTCGCGTGCGGAGTCGCCTGCAGCATGATGCCGCCCGCGCGCCAGGACGGTGCGGCCTTGCCCGGCTCGAAGACGGGCGCGGCGGCAAGGCGCAGCGCGGTCGGCAATTGCTCGGACTGCGCGAAATAGGTTTCGGCCGATGCGGCGATGCCCTGCGGCGAAAGCGCGACGATGCCCTGATAGGTCTGCCCGCCCGTGCGCGGCTCGATGGTGATCGCGAGCGAGCCCGAACCCGCGAGCGATGCGAAATCGGCAGCTGCCGCATCGCCTTTCAGCCGCGCAAACCCGCGCACGCCGCGCGGCTTGCTCTCTTCCGCGCCGTAATAGTCGGCGGCGACGAGATCGAGCGCCCCGTCGCTCTTGGTCTGCACGGTGAGCCTTCCGTCGAGCTTGAGCGCGGTGCCGAGCAGCACCGCCAGCGACAGCGTCTCGCAGAGCACGCGCGACGCGGGTTCGGGCAGCACATGCGCGCTCAAAGCACGGCTCGACGCCGCGTCGAGACGGACCAGCCTGCCGCGCACGCCCACGACAGGCAGATCGAAAGCGAGGACGAAGTCGCCCGGCGGCGCGGGAACATGACCTTCGGCGGACATGGGCTCTAGCCGCCCACGCCGGAAAGCGCGGCCGAGATCTCCCACAGCCGCTTTGCGTCGGCGTCGTTCTGCGCTTCCTTGGTGGGGGTGGCGAGGCGGTTCTTGTAGTAGTAGCCGCCGCTCTTGCCCTCCACCTCGGGCGAGGAGGCGAGATGGACGATGGTCCTGGCGCCCTCTTCCGGCGAGATGGCGCCGATGGGCTTGGCGATCTTGATGGCGGTCTGGAAGATGCCGCCGCTCTGGTCGCCGAAGCGCGTCGCGACGAAGCCCGGATGCAGGCAGTTCGCGGTGACGCCGGTGCCTTCGATGCGCCGCGCCAGCTCGCGGTTGAACAGGATGTTGCAGAGCTTAGACCTTCCGTACACGGAGAAGCCGCTGTAGCGCTTCTGCGACTGCAGATCGTCGAAGTCGAGCCGCGCGCCCTTGTGCGCGTCGGACGCGGTCGAGACGATCCGCGCGCCGGCTTTCAACCTGGGCAGCAAGAGGTTCGTCACCACGAAATAGGCCATGTGGTTGACGGCGAAGGTCTTCTCCAGCCCGTCCTGCGTCACCTGGCGCGTGTTGAACAACGCGCCTGCATTGTTGACGAGGACGTCGACCTCGCCCGCGATCTCGCCCGCCGCGCGCTTCATCTCCGAGATCCGAGACAGGTCGGCGATCACCGACCCATGCCCCGAACCGGAGAGCTTGCCCATCGTCTCGCGCACGCGCTCGCCATCGCGCGCGACGAGCACGATGCGCGCGCCCTGCGCGGCCAATTGGATCGCGGCAACCTCGCCGATGCCCGAGGTGCCGCCGGTGATGACGATGGTCTTGCCCTGCATGCTCATCGCGTACTCCAATCTCACCCTTCGACGGGCTCAGGGTGAGGGTCTGAGCTGATGCAGTCCCTCATGCTGAGCTTCCTCATCCCGAGCCTGTCGAGGGACGAAGCATGAGGGAATCGCCGGAGCTAGCCCACGATCTCCAGATCGCTGAAGAAGAACTTGATCTCGTTCGCGGCCGTCTCCGGCGCATCGGAGCCGTGCACCGAATTGGCCTCGATCGACTCGGCGAAGTCCTTGCGGATCGTGCCCGGCGCCGCCTTGGCGGGATCGGTCGCACCCATCACTTCGCGGTTCTTGGCGACGGCGCCCTCGCCTTCCAGCACCTGGACGACGACGGGGCCGGAGGTCATGAAATCGACCAGGCTGCGGAAGAACGGCCGCGCGCTGTGCACGGCGTAGAAGGCTTCGGCCTGCGCCGCCGACAGGCGCATGCGGCGCGAGGCGATCACGCGCAGTCCCGCCTTCTCGAACCGGTCGACGATGGCGCCGGTATGGTTGCGGCGCGTGGCGTCCGGCTTGATGATGGAAAGCGTGCGCTCGACGGCCATGATAGTCTCCGGGTTCGGTGGGCGGGGCCTTATAAGGGCGCGGGCGCCGACGCGCAAGGAGCCGATGAATGGTCAAAGTCGCTGTCGTGCAGGCGGGATCGGCGCTTTTCGACACTCCTGCGACAATGAAAAAACTCGAACGTTTCGCGCGCGAGGCGGCGGCGGACGGCGCCAGGCTGATCCTGTTTCCGGAGGCCTTCGTCGGCGGCTATCCGAAGGGCGCGGGCTTCGGCGCGGTGGTGGGATCGCGCAGCCCCGACGGCCGCGACCTCTTCCGCCGCTATTTCGATTGCGCGATTTGCGTACCCGGCGCGGAAGCGGCGGCGATCGGCGATCTGGCCGCAGCGCTCGGCGTGCACATCGTGACCGGCGCGATCGAGCGCTGCGGCGGCACGCTCTACTGCGCCGTGCTGCATTTCGACGACAAGGGCGTGCTCATCGGCCGCCGCCGCAAGCTGATGCCGACCGCCAGCGAGCGGCTGATCTGGGGCATGGGCGACGGCTCGACGCTCGACGTCGTGCCCACGCCGCATGGCCGCGTGGGCGCGGTGATCTGCTGGGAGAACTACATGCCGATGCTGCGCATGGCGATGTATGCCGGAGGCGTCGAGCTCTATTGCGCGCCCACCGTCGACGACCGCGACACCTGGCAGAGCACGATGCGCCACATCGCGCTCGAAGGCCGCTGCTTCGTGCTCACCGCCGTGCAGTATCTCACGCGCGCCGATTGCCCGGCCGACTACCATCCGATCCAGGGCGATGCGCCCGACACGGTGCTGATCCGCGGCGGCAGCGCGATCTACGGCCCGCTCGGCGAGGAGATCGCGCCGCCGGTCTACGGCCGCGAGGCGGTGCTGAGCGCCGAGATCGATCTTGGCCTGCTCGCGCGCGCGAAATACGACTTCGACGCCGTTGGGCACTATTCCCGGCCCGACATCTTCACGCTCCACATCGACCGCCGCGCAAGGAAAGGCGTGCAGGTCGACCCGGCGAAAGACGTGTGAATATTCACCAACCCTAGATTGACGACCTTGCGATAAAGCTCAAGATACGCGCCGGGAAACGCACGAGGGAGCTGGCCATGGCCGCGACGACGGCTTCGATTCTTTTTGCCACCAACAGGAAGCTTGCCGGCCAGGTCGGCGGCATCGCGACGTTCGACGACAACGTCCAGGACATGACGCCCCAGTCGCTGACCTGCGGCTCCGTCGAGGTCTGCGACATCGACATCTCGAGCCCCGACCACGGCACGATCGACAAGATGAGCACGCTCACCACCGGCGGCTTCGACGACGGCGCGATCGCGGCACTCGCACAGTCGAAGAACGACGTGCTTGTCTTCGTGCACGGCGCGTCGAACAGCTTCGAGGACGCGGTCACGCGCGGCGCCTACAACAAGCTGTGGCTGGCGAGCGCCAAGCTGCCCAACTGCAATTTCGACGTCGTCTCCTTCACCTGGCCGGCGCGGACCTACGCCTATTGGGACGTGTTCTCCGACGTCGACGGCTACCGCCACGACCAGCAGCAGGCGACGGCCTCGGCCTATCATTTCGGCCTGTTCCTGAAGCAGGTGAACCGCATCCGCGCCGCCATCGGCCCGGCGCGCAAGCTCAACCTGCTCTGCCACAGCATGGGCAACTACATGCTCGGCGGCGCGGTGGAAGCGTGGTCGCGCGCCAATCCGGCGCAATCGATCTTCGATACCGCCGTGCTCGCGGCCGCCGACGAGGTCGCCACCACCTTCACGGCTCCGAACGATGGGCGGCTGTGCACGCTGAAGGCGCTGGCCAAGAGCATCACCGTCTATTTCAACTACGACGACGTGCTGATGCATCTCAGCCATATCGCCAATTGCGACTATCGCCTCGGCTATGACGGCCCGCCGAACAAGGCGGATCAGACGGTCTTCGCAAGGGCGGTCTACAGCCTTGTCGATTGCACCGGGGTCGACGACTACATCAGCACGATCCTCGAGCAGCCCGACCGCTCGCACCAATATTACCGCCAGTCGCCGACGGTGCGCTTCGACATCGCCCAGACGCTCACGGGCGCGACCGTGCGCCGGCCCCGCTACGACGAGAAGGCGAACGTCTACTCGCTTTTCGCGCAGCCCCAGAGCCTGTAGCCACGATGAGTCCGCGCTGCCCTCACCCTTCGACAAGCTCAGGGTGAGGGTTAGATCAGACCCTTCATCCTGAGCTTGTCGAAGGATGAAGGGGCGGCTCCGTCGGAGAAAGCCGGGCTCAGCAGACTTGCCCTTGGGCGGGCGGGCGGTTGTGCTATATGGCCGCCGCCATGCTCGTCATCGACAACATCATCGTCCGCATCGCCGGGCGCGAGATCCTGGACGGCGCCAGCGCCTCGCTGCCCGCGGGCCGCCGCATCGGGCTCGTGGGCCGCAACGGCGCGGGCAAGTCGACGCTGCTGAAGGTCATCCTGGGCCAGCTCAGCCCCGACCAGGGCGAGGTGAGCTGGCCCAGGGACTGGCGCATCGGCGCGGTGGCGCAGGAGGCGCCGAGCGGCCCCATCACCCTGCTCGACACCGTGCTCGCCGCCGACGCCGAGCGCACGGCCCTGCTCGCGAGCGCCGAGACCGAGCACGACGCGCACAAGCTGGGCGACATCCATGCGCGGCTGGAGGCGATCGATGCCTATTCGGCACCGGCGCGCGCCGCGTCGATCCTCGCCGGCCTCGGTTTCCCGGCCGAGGACCAGCTGCGCCCGTGCTCGGAATTCTCCGGCGGCTGGCGCATGCGCGTGGCGCTGGCGGCGATCCTGTTCTCCGCGCCCGACCTCCTGCTGCTCGACGAGCCGACGAATTATCTCGACCTCGAAGGCGTGCTGTGGCTCGAGGACTATCTCAAGCGCTATCGCGGCTCGGTGATCGTGGTCAGCCACGACCGCGACCTGCTCAACAACGTGACCGAATTCATCCTGCACCTGGAATACCAGAAGCTCACGCTCTACAGCGGCAACTACGACACCTTCGTCCAGACGCGGGCGATGCGCCGCGCCAATGACCTATCCTTCGCCAAGAAGCAGGACGCCGCGCGCAAGCACATGCAGGCCTTCGTCGACCGTTTCCGCTATAAAGCGTCGAAGGCGCGCCAGGCGCAGAGCCGCATCAAGATGCTGGAGCGTCTGCAGCAGGTCGAGGTCCCGCCCGACGAATTCATCGCGCCTATCCGGCTTCCCAAGCCCGAAAATGTGAGCCCGCCGCTCATCACATTGGAGAAGGCACAGGTCGGCTATGACGGGCGCGCGGTGCTTTCGGACATGTCGCTGCGCTTCGATCCCGACGACCGCATCGCGCTGCTGGGCAAGAACGGCAACGGCAAGTCGACGCTCGCCAAGCTGCTCGTCGGCCGCTTGAAAGAGATGGGCGGGGTGGTCAACCGCTCGCGCAAGCTCGTGCCCGGCTATTTCGCGCAGCACCAGCTCGACGAGATGGACGCCACGATCACGCCGGTGCAGACGCTGGCGCGCCATCGCCCCAAGATGACCGAGACCGAGCTGCGCACGCGGCTGGGCAGCATGGGGCTCGTCGGCGACAAGGCGCTGACCAGGGTGGGCTCGCTGTCGGGGGGAGAGCGCGCGCGGCTCATGCTGACGCTGGCGACGCTGGACAAGCCCAACCTGCTCATCCTCGACGAGCCGACCAACCATCTCGACATCGACGCGCGCGAGGAGCTGCTCATGGCGCTGAACGATTTCGAGGGCGCGGTGATCCTGGTCAGCCACGACCGCCGCCTGATCGAGGCGACGATGGACCGCCTCCTGCTCGTCGCCGACGGCAAGGTCGAGCCGTTCGACGGCGATCTCGACGACTATCGCCGCTTCCTGCTCTCCGGCGAGAGCGCGCCCGCGCGCCGCGAAGAGCCGCCGAAGGCCAGCAAGGAGGACGTGCGCCGCGAGGCCGCGCTGAAGCGCCAGACGCTGCGTCCGCTCAAGGAAAAGGTCGAGATCGCAGAGCACCAGATCGCCGAGCTGGGCAAGGAGATCGCCAAATACGACAAGACGCTGGCCGACCCGCTGCTCTTCACCCAGGACCGCGCCAAGGCCGCGTCGGTGTCGAAGAAACGCGCCGAAGCACAGCGCAAGCTCGAAGCGGCGGAAGCGCGCTGGCTGGCCGCCAACGAGGAATATGAAAACGCCAGCGTGGACCCGTAAATCGGGCCGCAACGGCGATGAACATTTGGCAATCTTTTCATCGAGAGCCGTGCTAAGATGATGTTCCCGTTGAGGGTATTTTCTTGACCGACGACAGGTTTTTCCACCGCAGCGGCCCGTTTTCGCTTGCCGAAATCGCGTCGCATGTCGGCGGCGAATTGTGCGCGGAGGCGCCCGCCGCGCTCCTGATCCAGGGGGTGGCGTCGCTCGACAGCGCCGAGGCCGGCGAACTCAGCGTATTCAGCGACAGCAAATGGTCGCAGCATTTCGCCAACAGCCGCGCCAGCGTCATCGTCACCAACAGCAAGCTTGGGCTTCACGCGCACAACGGAAGCTGGCTGCTTCTGGTGAAGAACCCGTCTCTCGCCTTCGCTCAGATCGGTCACCTCTTCTATCCGCCGCAGGAACACGATGCGGGCGTGCACCCGCGCGCGGAGGTCGCCGATACGGCATCGATCGGTGCGGGCACGCAGATCGGTGCCGGTGTCGTGATCGGGCGGGACGCGCGGCTCGGCCTGCGCTGCTGCGTCGACAGCAACGCCGTCATCGCAGACGGCGTCGTGATCGGCGACGATTGCCGGATCGGCGCCAACACCACCGTCAGCCACGCTCTGATCGGCGCGCGCGTCCGGATCGGCTCGAACAACAGCATCGGCGGCGAAGGTTTCGGCTTCGTCGCCGGCCCGAAAGGCCTGATGCGCGTGGCGCAGATCGGCCGCGTCATCATCGAGAACGACGTGCGCATCGGCGGCAATTGCGCGATCGACCGGGGCGCCGTGGGCGACACCGTCATCGGAACGGGCACGGTGATCGACAACCTCGTGCAGATCGCCCACAACGTGCGCATCGGACGTCACTGCCTGATCGCGGGGCAGGTGGGCATCGCGGGCAGCGCGACGCTCGGCGACCAGGTGATGATCGGCGGCCAGGCCGGCATCAACGACCACGTCACGGTCGGCGCGCGCGTGCGCATCGCGGCCAAAAGCGGCGTCATCCACGACGTCGCGGACGGCGAGATCGTCGGCGGCTATCCCGCCATGCCGATCCGTCAGTGGCATCGCCAGACGGTGGCGGCGCGCGGCAAGCGCGAACCGCGCGAGCCGGGCTGACGGCGCGCTCCCCTCAAGGCTTGAGCGCGCTGCGCGCGATGTCGCCCCATTGCTTCTGCGCCTTGCGGTAGCGCGACGGCGCGCCGTTCAAGTTCTTGACGATCTGGGCGTAGAGCGTGCGCGCCTCATCGCGGCGGCCCATCCTGTCGAGCAGCGCTGCGTAGCGCGTGCGCGCCTCCTCGCCGGCGAAATAGGGCACCAGGCGCGCATATTCCTCCGCCGCCTCGGCGTCGCGGCCCTGGAGCTCGAGGGCGCGCGCATAGATCATATGCGCCGATTCGGAGACGAATTTCGGATCGGCCGCGTGCAGCGTGTCGAGCGAGGCCTGCGCGCCCGCGCCGTCGCCGCTCAGGAGCTGCGCGCGCGCGATGCCGACGAGCAGCGCGGGATCGGCCGCGAACTGGCCCTGCAGGGCGCTGCGATAGAGCTCGATGGCGTCGCCATATTGGCCGCGGCCCAGGAGCTGCTCGGCGAGCGCGCGCTTGGCGTCGACCGAGCCCACCATTTCCACATCGCGCATCGCCGCGCGATAGTCCTTGTTCGGATCGATGGCGCGCACCGCGCCGCGCTTGAGCTTCTGCGCGCCCTGGCCCCGCATCAGTTCGGGCAGGATCTCGATGGCGAAATAAAGCAGCACGCCCAGGCCGGGTATGAGGATCAGGACATAGATCCAGGGCCAGACATTGCCGTTCTTGATGGCGTGATAGAGGCAGTACCCGAGCAGCGCCAGATCGACGATGCCGAAGGGCGAATAGAACAGGCCAAGCAGCATTCCGATCAAAGGCGTCTCCCCCGGCAGTGGCGCGGTGTAGCAAGCTACGGCCGGCCCTTCAACCGCGCGTCCCCCTCGGCTAGCATCGCGGGCGCCCTTGGGGGATGTCATGCGGGCTTTCGACTACGTCATCACCTTGTTCGCGTTCGTCTATGCCTTGGCGACGGCGCATCTCCTCACCACGGTCGCGGAACTTTTCCGCGAGCGGGCGCGGGTGCGCTTCTCATGGATAAGCGCCGCCTGGATCGTCATTGGGCTGTTCACCATCATCGCCTGGTGGATAGGCATGTGGGACATGCGCGCGCTGCCATCCTGGACGGTCGCGATGATCGCCTTCCTGTTCGTCATGGCGATCCTGATCTATCTCCAGGTCAGGCTGACCTGTCCCAACATCCCGGCCGAGGGTGAGATCGACCTGCGCGAATTCCACCGCCGCAACGGGCGCGATTACATCGCGCTGTTCGCCCTGGTGTCGGCGCTGACCGTCGTCGTGAACCTCGTCTTCGGTGAGATGACCAGCGTGCGCGAGATGATCGAGCAGAACATCGTCGTCGCGCCGATGTTCGTGGTCGCGGTCGTCGCCGCGATCTCGTTGCGGCCCTGGGTGCAGGCATTTGCGGCCATCGCCGAGATCGCGCTCTGGCTCGCCTATTTCGCGACGCTGCAGGGCGCGCTGACCTAGCCCTGCTTCTCGAACTTGCCGGACGGCTGCTCCTTCCAATAGGTCACGTCGTGGCCGGCGGATTTCGCGTCCTTCCATGCCGCGCGTGCCTCGGAAAGCATGTGCGCGTCGCGTCCGTCGAACATCGTCACCACGCGCGTGTAGTCCGACAGCGCGCTCCAATCCGCCGCCGCACCGCCGACCAGGAACAGCACATTGGCGCCGCTCGGATTGGCGTCCTCGACGGTGATGAGCACCTTCTGCCGCGCCGCGTCGCCGTCGCCCTGTTGCGCATGCGGCAGGAAGGACTGGTCGTCATAGGTCCAGAGCAGGGTGTCGATCGCCTCCGCGCGCTCGGCCGAGTCGGCGCGGATCAGCGCCCGCCACCCGCGCTCCAGCGTCTTCTCGACGAGCCCCGGGAGGACATCCTCGAGCGAGCGGCGCTCGAGATGATAGAAGAGCGCTTCGGTCACGTCTTACCTCCCCCTTGTGGGGAGGTCGAAAAACTTTTGAGCGCAGCGAAAAAGTTTTTCGGGTGGGGGGACGGTGCGAACCGCCTATCCCCCA
>Ga0265318_10000088_pt1 | contig 82498 bp, 75 predicted proteins | sample 4821metaG_FD_192431 | JGI IMG/M metagenome (GOLD analysis project Ga0265318, IMG submission 192431) | Rhizosphere microbial communities from Carex aquatilis grown in University of Washington, Seatle, WA, United States - 4-8-21 metaG | ecosystem: Host-associated > Plants > Roots > Rhizosphere >...
TTGGTCCTTGCGGCGAAGTCACGGCGCTGCCGCCTTCCTGGCGATCTCGGCGCGCGCCGCGGCCTCGACGGCCTTCGCGTCGGGGTGCCAAGGCTGCAGCTTGAGGGCCTCCCTCGCCTCTGCGAGGGCCGTCGCGTCGTCGCCCACCGTGAACGCGGCGCGGGCGAGGAGGGCATGGTCCTGGACGAAGGTCGATGAGTCGGCGACGGCCCCGATCCTCGAGAAGGCCACCGCGCCGGCGAGCACGGCGCAGGCGCCCAGCGCCGCGCGCCGGCCCGCGGGCCATCCCCTCCAGAACCCGGGGTCGCCGAGCGCGCCGCCGGCGAGCACCGCGCAGACGCCGGCCAGCGGGAGCCTGAACCGCGCGCTCACGAAGAAGAGAAGGATCGACGCCGCGCATGCCGCCGTCGCGGCGGCCAGCGCGAACGCCGCGCGAGGGGACTCGGCGGCGAGCCGCGCCGCGCCGCCGACCGCAAGCACGAGAAGCACGCCCCAGCCGATGGGATTCCAGCGCAGCCAGGGCGAGAGCGCCTTGTGGAAGGCGTAGGTCTTGTTGTTGTACTGCTCCCAGTTGTTCACGAGCGCGTAGGCCTTGCGCGCCATGAGCGCAGACCACCGGAGCGGATGGTGGGCGACCTCGCCCAGGAACCTCCTGCGCCAGTGGGCGCCCATGGCCGGGATGTCGTCGGGGGTTCCCCCCGTCTCCTGCACGAAGAGGAAGATCGACTCCGCCCGCGCGGGATTGCCCCGAGCAAGCTCCGGCGAAAGGGCGACGTGCTGCGTGTAGTACCGGCCGTTCGCCCCGGGGCGGTTCGCGGCCCAGAGGTTGTAGGGACCCTGCCACGGGAGGAATCCCGCGGTGCCGCTCACGCCCTTCTGCCAGGCCGACGCGGCCCCGAAGAGGAGAACGCCGGCGAGCGCGGCCGCCAGGACCCGAGCGCGGGCCCTCCACGGGCCGGGCCGGGCCAGCGCGAGGCACGGGACGACCAGCCAGACGAGCAGGAAGTTCGGCCGAACGAGCGCCGCCGCCGCCCAGAGGAGGCCGGCCGACGCCCACGGCCGGATCCGATCTCCATCGCCCAGCGCGGCGGCGAGGCTGTTCAGGCCGCCGAGGAAGAGGACGAGCGACAGCTCGGCGTCGAGCGCCTGGGTCGCGTAGTGCACCAGCACGGGATCCAGGGCGTAGAGGAGGCCCGCCGCGAGCGCCGCGCGGCCCCCGAACCAGCGCTGCGCGAGGCGGGCGGCAAGCGCGGCGCCCGCCGCGTGGAGCACGACGCCCAGCATCAGCGCCGCGTTGAAAAGCCCGGAGGCGGGCACGCCCGCAAGCCGGAGGCCCGCGAGCAGGAGCGCGTACCCGGGGGCCCGGTAGAAGGGCAGGGCGGGAAGGGTCCCCCCGAAGATCGCCTCCGCCAGGTCCATGTTCTCCCGCTCGTCGAGCACGGGGACCCGCCCGAGGGGCGTGCCCAGGTACCAGTTCAGGTGCCCGAGAGCGTACGCGAGCGCGACGACGGCGGGAAGCCCGACCATGAGGCCCCGCCGGACCCGGTCGGGCGCCGGGGACTCTTCCTTGTTGGGGGCGCTGCGTGACACCTTCGGCCATGACAACGCACGGGGAGCCCCCATGCGAGCCGATACAGGGCGCGGCCCGCCTGAGGGTTCTTGACGGTCCCTCGCAGGGGCGGGCAGGCTGGCCCCATGGCGTCCGAGGAACCCCGCGCGAAGCGCAAGCTGCCCATCGTCCCGCTGGTGATCGTCGCGGTCGCCGGCGCCGCGGCCGCGTTCGTCGTGCTCCGCGGCATGGACTACCGGGCCGCGGAGGAGAACGGGCTGCGGATCATCCGAAGCGTCGGCCCGTGGGCGTTCTTCGCGGGCTGCGCGATCCTGCCGGCGTTCGCGGCGCCGCTCAGCATCTTCACGATCACGGCGGGGGAGGTCTTCGCCCCGACGATGACGATGGGCGGCGTGATCGCCGCGACCCTGTTCGCGATCGCCGTCAACCTGGCGCTCACGTACTGGCTCGCACGCTACGCGCTTCGCCCGCTCCTGGCGAGGATCGCGCACCACTACGGCTACACGATCCCGCGCGTCACCCCCGAGAACGCGCGCTCGGTGGCCCTCACGCTCCGGCTCACGCCCGGTCCCCCCTTCTTCATGCAGGGGTACCTCCTCGGCCTGGCCGAGGTGCCGTTCGCGACCTACATGGTCGTCTCGTGGATCTGCATCCTCCCGTGGGCCGTCGGGGCGATCGTCATCGGCAAGGGGATCTTCAACGGGAACTTCCGGCTGGCGCTCTACGGGATGGGCCTGATCGTCGTGGCCACCGTGGTCGTCCAGGCGGTCCGCAAGCGCAATGCCGCCCGCGTCAATTGAGCTCGGGGGTGCCGGCCCCGGGACCCGGCCGCTGACCGTGACGGAGTTCACGCGGCGCGTGAAGGCGGTCCTCGAGGGGGGCGTCGAGCCCTGCTGGGTCAAGGGGGAGATCTCAAACCTGCGCCTCCAGCCGAGCGGGCACGTCTACTTCTCGCTCAAGGACGCGGGCGCGCAGCTGTCTGCCGTCATGTTCCGCGGCCAGGCCGCGCGCCAGACCGTCAAGCCCCGCGACGGCCTCCAGGTGGTCGCGTATGGCGAGGTCAGCGTCTACGAGCCCCGGGGCCAGTACCAGCTGGTCGTCAAGACCCTCGTCGACGACGGGGTGGGGGCGCTCCAGCGGGAGTACGAGGCCCTGAAGCGGCGCCTCTCGGAGGAGGGCCTCTTCGACGCGGCGCGCAAGAAGCCGATCCCCCAGATGCCCGGGACCGTGGGCTTCGTCACGTCGCCCACGGGCGCGGCGGTCCAGGATTTCATGAGGATCCTGATCCGGCGCGGCTGGAGGGGGAGGGTCGTCGTCCTCCCCTCGAAGGTCCAGGGCGAGGGCGCCGCCGCGGAGATGGTCGGGATGCTGGGCACCGCCGCGGAGCTGGGGATCTTCGACCTGATCGTGATCGGGCGCGGCGGCGGGAGCATCGAGGACCTGTGGGCCTTCAACGAGGAGCCGCTGGTTCGCGCCGTCGCGGCCTGCCCCGTGCCCACGATCTCCGCGGTGGGCCACGAGATCGACTTCACGCTCTGCGACTTCGCGGCCGACCTGAGGGCGGAGACGCCGAGCGCCGCGGCGGAGCTCATATCCAGCGAATTCATCCGCTTCGCCGAGAGGACCGAGACCGCGGGAAGGGCGGCCTCCTCCGCCCTCTCCGAGGCCATGGACCGCGCCCGTGAGCGCGTCGCCCACGGGCGCTCCCGCCTGAGGCTCCTGTCGCCGACGGCGCAGGTCGAGCGCGGCTACCTGCGGCTGGACGACATGTCGAACCGGCTCGGCTCGGCGCTTCGCTCCTCGGTGCAGCTGCGCCGGCACGCCCTTGCGGGCGCCGCGTCGCGGCTCGACCGGGCCTCGCCGGAGACCCGCGTGCAGATCGAGTCGCACAGGCTCCTCTCGCTCTACAAGCGGCTGGAGGGCGCGAGCCCGGGCTCGGTGCTCAACCGCGGCTTCGCGATTGTGCGCGACGACAAGGGCAAGCCCGTCACCCGCCGGGCCGGCGTCGCCAGCGGCCAGCGCCTCGAGGCGGAATTCGCCGACGGAAAGCTTCCCGTCCGCTCGGAATAGCCGCGGCGGCATCGCGTTGCCGCCCAGCGGCTAATGGGCGGGATTCGGGCCGCTAACAGGGCCTCCGCGGAAGGGTATTGAGTTTTGAGGTGGGAGGGGGGAGGGTGACGGCTCCATGTCACCGCGCCCGTCCCTTCTCGCCGTCGCAGCGGCCATGCTGCTCCTGTCGGGCTGCGGCGAGGAGAAGGTCGCCACCTACCGGGTCCCCAAGGAGAAGGACCCCCTGCCGCCGGCCGCCGCGCCCGAGGCCGCCGCCCAGCCTGACGCCGCGGCCCCCGGGGCCGCGATGGCCGACACGGCGGTTCCCACGGCGTCGGGCGAGCCCCTCGTCTGGACCGCGCCGGCCGCATGGGTGCCCAAGGCGGCCTCGGCCATGCGCAAGGCCAGCTACAGCGTCCCGGGCGACGGCGGCGAGTCGGAGCTCTCGATCACGGCGTTTCCGGGAGATGTCGGCGGCGAGCTCGCCAACGTGAACCGCTGGAGGAGCCAGCTCGCGATGCCGGCGCTTGCGCCCGGCGAGCTGGAGGGCGCCGTGACGCGGGTCGGGGCGAATGGGCTCAAGTTCGCGATCGTCGAGCTGGCCCCCGGGGGGAACCCGGCCGGCAAGGCGATGCTGGGCGCCATGGTGCCCGTGGGCGGCTCCACCTGGTTCTTCAAGCTGACGGGTCCCGGGCCCTCCGTCAGGTCGGCGAAGCCCGCGTTCCTCGAGTTCCTGAGTTCCGTCCGCGCGCCCTGACCGATGAGCGAGTACTTCCGCAGCGTCCGCACGGTCCTCGTCTCCCTCAGGCTGACGGTCGTCCTCCTAGCCCTCTCGATCGTCCTCGTCTTCTGGGCGACGCTGGACCAGGTGCACCTCGGCGTCTGGGCCGTGCAGCAGAAGTTCTTCCACTCCCTCTTCGTGTACGTGAAGGTCGGCGACCTCCAGGTCCCGGTGTACCCGGGCGGCTACCTGATCGGGGGGCTCCTCCTCGCGAACCTGCTCTCGGCCCACATCTACAGGTTCAAGGCGGGCTGGCGCAAGACCGGGATCTGGATCGCGCACGCGGGCCTCATCCTTCTCCTCCTCGGCGAGCTCATCTCGGGCCTCGTGCAGCAGGACTACTCCATGCGCCTCGACGAGGGGCAGACGAAGAACTACTCGGAGAGCAACCGGCTGAACGAGCTCGCGGTCATCGACGCGACCGACCCGAACTTCGACGACGTCGTCGCGGTCCCCGAGTCGATGCTCGCCCGCGGGAGCGTGGTGCAGAGCCCGAAGCTCCCGTTCCGCGTGGTGCCGAAGGGCTACTTCCAGAACGCCCAGGTCCAGATGCGCTCGCAGGTCCCCGGGGCGCCGCCGTCGCCCGCCACGTCGGGGATGGGCCCCATGGTCGCGGTCACCCCCGTCGAGGCGGACTTCACGGAGGAGGGGCACAACTTCCCGGCGGCGTACGTCGAGCTCGACGGGCCCGACGGCACCCTCGGCACGTGGGTCGTGTCGCCGCTCATCGGCAACCCCCAGACGTTCGACTACGCCGGGAGGACCTTTAAGATCTTCCTGCGGCCCGTGCGCCACTACCAGCCCTACTCGATCACGCTCGAGAAGTTCAGCCACGACATCTTCCCCGGGACGAGCATCGACCGGAACTTCTCGAGCAAGATCCGGATCAACCCGCCCGAGGGCGGCCCCGGCCGCGAGGTCCTTATCTACATGAACAACCCGCTGCGGTATGCCGGGCTCACCTACTACCAGGCGAGCTTCGACCCCGAGACCGACCGCACCACGGTCCTCGAGGTCGTCCGCAACCCGAGCTGGCTCATCCCCTACATCTCGTGCGCGGCGATCGCGCTCGGCCTCCTCGTCCAGTTCCTGATCCACCTGGCGGCCTTCGCCAAGAGGAGGCGCCCATGAGCCGCAGGATGCCGCTCTTCATTGTCCTGATCGCCGCGGTCTGCGTCTTCCAGGGCGTCTTCCCGCAGCAGGGGACCCAGAGCGCCGCGGTGACGGCGTTCGGGCGCCTGCCCGTCCTCTCGGACGGCAGGATCAAGCCGCTCGACTCGGTGGCGCGCAGCACGCTCCTCGTGATCCAGGGCCGCCAGAGGGTCATGACGCCGGACGACCGCGAGCTGACGCCCGACGAGTGGCTCCTCGACGTCCTGTTCGTCCCCGAGAAGGCGGACGACTACCCGGTCTTCGTCGTCGACAACACCGACCTCCTCTCGCTGATCGGCAGGAACGACGGCAGCCTGAAGCTCCACTACGAGAGCACCGCGAAGCAGGTCGGCGCTTTGATCGGGATCGTCCCCAGCAGCCGGCGGCGGATGTCGTTCAACGAGATCAAGCCCTACCTCGCCCAGATCGAGGCCCAGGAGAAGCTGGCGGAGCCGGTCCAGGCCCAGGCGAGGACACGCTTCCAGTCCGCGGTCATCCAGCTCTACGGAAACCTGTCCCACTACTTGAGGCTCAGGCGCGCCATCCTCCCGGAGGGCGGGAGCGACTTCCTCGGCGAGCTCCTCACGCTCCAGGGCGGCCTGGTCGACGGCATCGAGGCGGTGCGGGCGAAGGAGGCCGGCAAGCCCCACGACGAGGCGAAGGCCGCCGCGATCATCGAGGAGGGCCAGAAGTTCGTGGGGATGGCCGAGAGCACCGACCTCCTCGTGATACCGCCCGACGGCGACGACCCGGACCCGAACGGCTGGCACAACGTGGGGCACGCGCTGCTCGGGACCTTCGGGAAGGGCGAGGTCGACCCGGCCGTCCTGTCCTATGCCGGGATGGCGTACGCCTGGCGCAAGAACCAGTCCACGAGCTTCGAGCACATCCTGGTCGACCTCTACGGGCCGAGCCTCGAAAAGCGCTTCCCTAAGCAGGTCCGCAAGGCCCGGATCGAGACGCTCTTCAATTCCATCGAGCCGTTCTACGCGTGCATGATGATCTACCTGGCCGCCTTCCTCTTCGCCGCGCTCTCGTGGCTCAGGTGGCCCGAGGCCTCGAGGATCTCGGCGTGGGGCCTCGTCGCGCTCGCATGGTCGGTCGCGACGCTCGGCATTGCGACGCGCATGTGGCTCGAGGGCAGGCCCCCGGTCACGAACCTCTACTCCTCGGCGCTCTTCATCGGCTGGGGCTCGGTGGCGCTCTGCCTCGTGCTGGAGACCCTCTACAAGAACGCGATCGGGAGCGCGGCGGCCGGGATGATCGGGTTCGCGACGCTCCTCATCGCCCACCACCTTGCGCTCGCGGGCGACACGCTCGAGATGATGCGCGCCGTCCTCGACTCGAACTTCTGGCTGGCGACGCACGTCGTGGTCGTCACCACCGGCTACGCGTCGACCTTCCTCGCCGGCATGCTGGCGGTGATCTACGTCCTGCGGGGGGTGTTCACGCGCACGCTCGACAAGGCCACCGCGGACGCGCTCGGCCGGATGGTCTACGGGATCGTCTGCTTTGCGACCCTCTTCAGCTTCGTCGGCACAGCCCTCGGCGGCATCTGGGCCGACCAGTCCTGGGGCCGCTTCTGGGGCTGGGACCCGAAGGAGAACGGCGCCCTCATCATCGTCATCTGGAACGCCCTCATCCTGCACGCGCGCTGGGGCGGCCTCGTGAAGCAGAGGGGGCTCATCTGCCTAGCGATCTTCGGCAACATCGTGACCAGCTGGAGCTGGTTCGGGACGAACATGCTCGGCATCGGCCTGCACAGCTACGGGTTCACGGAGGCCGCGTTCTGGTGGCTGAGCGCCTTCATCGCGCTCCAGCTGGCGCTGATCGCGGTCGGGAACATCCCGCTGGACCGGTGGCGCAGCTTCAGGCCGCCCGCCTAGGGCGCGCGGCGGCCCGTCACGCGGGCTGCCAGATCGCGATCGGGTTTCCCTCGGGGTCCTTCAGCCTCGCGAACAGGCCGTTCGGGTAGGCCACGGGGTCCACCTCGACCTCGATGCCGGCGGCGCGAAGCTGGGCCGTCATGAGGGCGATGTCCCTCACGCGAAAATTAACCATCCACTGCCGCGAAGGCTCGCCGAAGTAGTCGGTGTCGGCGGGGAACGCCTCCCAGACCGTCGGGCCGGCCTCCTGCTGCCAGCACGGGGACCCATAGTCGGGCGGCGTGAGTTTGACGCCCAGGTGGGCGTCGTACCATTGCTTGAGGCCCTCGGGGTCCCTCGCCCGGAAGAACACGCCGCCTATGCCCGTGACCCGCTCCATGGGAAGCTACGCGAGCGGCTTCTGCTGCGCGCCCGCCGGGTCCGCCTGGTCGTTCTGGTGGACCTCCTTCGCATGGTCGAGGAGCTTTCCATCGGCCTGCATCTTCGCCAGCGCCTCGAGCGACGGGCTGCGGAAGCGCTCCCGGGCCCGGAGCCGGCGGTAGGACTCGATCGCGAAGAGCCAGCCGGAATAGGTGTCGTCCTCGGCCTTCTCGTTCCTGATCTGCGGTTTCACGTCGCCGGCGATGAAGGCCGCCAGGAGCATGGAGTGGAGCGCCGCCTCGCGTTCCCTCTCCAGGCCCCAGTCCTCGGAGAGCCAGGGGAGCTGGGCGGGGCCGATGTCGACCATCACGTCCTCGCTCACCTGGGCGTAGACCACGATCGTCCTCGCGGCGTCCGCCGCGGCGGGACCGAGCAGGTTCTTCTCCAGGACGGAGATGGCCTGCATCGCGTCCTGCCTGGTGGGCGGCGCCGCCAGGGCGCACGCGGCGACCATCACGAAAGCGGCCGCCGCTAGAGTCTGCCTCAACCGTGCCATGGCTTTGTTCAAGTCTTCCGGGACGGTTGCGCGAAAATGCGGCCCGTGCAACAAGATTGGTTCGTGTTGGACCCGAAGAGCGCCTATGCATCGGGATTGCCCCATGTCCCAGGACCCCAACGCCCATTTTGACAGCACCGTCCTCGACATGATCGAGCACAGCCCGGTGGGCGCCGTGCCGAGCACGCCGTCGTACCAGGACGCGCTGAAGCGCCTCTATGCCGCGCACAAGGTCTACGCCGACGCGGACCACAGGGACGGCCATGTCACGGCCCGGGCCCTCGCGCGGCTGCCCAGCTTCCACGCGGAGAACCTCGGGGCGCTCCTCTCTGGCGCGATCGACGCGCCCGCGCTCGAGGGCAACTTCAGCATCTTTGACCGCTACGTCGGCTCCCTGCCGCCCCCGCTGCGCGCCCGGGCCGAGGGCTTCAGGGTCAAGGTGGCCGGCCGCCCGGTCCACCACAGGAAGCACGTCGTGGGCGAGAAGGTCCACGTGGCCCACGACCTCACGCATTCCCTTTTCCTCGTCCCCGGCGCGGGGCCGCACCCGGGCATCCCGGGCAACTACCTCTTCGGCTCCGTGCTCCAGCTGGGAACGGAGGCGGCGCCCGGCCCGTGGGCGGTCCAGGTCCACGACAGCGACGACGGCGCCGCGGTCTTCGACGCGGCCGACATGCGGGAGGCGTTCGCCAAGCTCCAGGAGGTCCTGGACAGCGCCCCGTTCAACATGAACGAGCTCGGGGAGCTGGGGTTCAGGACGCTCTAGGTTACTTCGCTGGGGCCGTGGGTGCAGGCGCGGGAACGGCGGCCGGCGCCGCCGCGGGCGCCTTTGCCGCGGTGAAGAGGGGCATCGAATTCTTGACGCTCCTGTAGAGCCCCCAGCCGAGGGGCGTGGCGACCACGAGGAACGCGAGGGCGACCGTGAGCGGGGATGTCTTTTTCATGGGTCAGGACTCCTTGAGGTGGTGCTTCGGGTCGACGGGGCTCACGAGGAGGTCGCAGGCCAGGCCGACGAGCAGGATCCCCGCCATGATGTAGAGCGTGGTGTTGTAGGCCTCGCTCTTCGGCACGCCGTGCGCCTTCTGGTAGCTTGAGAGGTTGGTCACGATCTGGGGCCCCAGTATGGCCGCCATGGACCATGCGGTGATCACGCGCCCGTGGATCGCGCCCACCTGGACCGTCCCGAAGAGGTCCCGAAGGTACGCGGGGATCGTCGCGAACCCGCCGCCGTACATGGAGATGATGATGCAGGCGCACGCCACGAAGAGCGCGACGCTCCCGATCTTCTGGGCATAGGGGATGAGGCAGTAGAGCACGCAGCCGAGGAGGAAGTAGACGACGTAGATCGCCTTCCTGCCGGTGAAGTCCGACGTCGAGGACCACACGAAGCGGCCCACCATGTTGAATATGCTCAGGAGGCCGACAAAACCTCCCGCCACGACGGGCGTCACGCCGAACATGTCCTGGCACATCGGCGACGCCTGGGCCAGGATGCCGATGCCGGCCGTCACGTTGCAGCAGAGGACGCCCCAGAGGAGGTAGAACTGGGGCGTCTTGATCGCCTCGTCTGCGAGCACCTGGTGGGTCGTGATGAGCTTGCCCTCCGTCGTCGCCGCCACGAATCCCTCCGGCTTCCAGCCCGGGGCGGGCACCCGCACGATCCAGGCCCCGAAGTTCATCATGACGAAGTAGCAGGCCGCCATCACGATGAAGGTCTCCTCGACCCCGACGGAGGTCGCGGTCTTGAAGTGGTTCATGAGCTCGACGCCGAGCGGCGAGCCGACGAGGGCCCCGCTGCCGAAGCCCATGATCGCGAGCCCCGTCGCCATGCCGGGCTTGTCGGGGAACCACTTCACGAGGGTGGACACCGGGGCGATGTAGCCGAGGCCGAGGCCGATGCCGCCGATCAGGCCGTAGCCCAGCGCGACGACGGCCAGGTTGTGGAGGTGGACGCCCAGGCTCGCAACGAGGAGGCCGCCGCAGAAGCAGCATGAGCTGGCGAACATGGTCTTCCTCGGGCCCACCCGCTCGACCCATTTGCCGAGGAAGGCCGCGGAGAGCCCCAGTATGACGAGGCCGAGCGAATAGGTGCAGAGCACGACGCGCGGGACGGTCCAGTCCTGGTCGGGGATGGATTTCGTGATCCCGATGGCCCGCGTCAGGGGTATGTTGAAGACGCTGAAGCCGTAGATCTCTCCGACGCACATCTGGACGGCGATCGCCGCCGGGGGAACGAGCCAGCGGCTGAAGCCGGGCTCGGCTACCGTCTTCTCCCGATCAAGGAAGGAGGGCATAATCGTGGGGTTGGGGTTGAAGCCTCGGACCTGCCTGACGGGGGAAAGTCAGGATAATGGAGGGGGACTATTCCAGCCAATTGTGACGAAGGGGTTACAATGTAACACATACGAAACATTGGCCCCCGCGGGCCGGGCCCCGTCAGTTCACCGGGAACGTGGCCAGCTGGAAGATCAGCCACTCGCCCGACGCGCCGCGCACCCACTCGATCTCGAGCCTGCCCGAGGCCTCGAAGACCTTGCCCCCCGGCGAGCGGACCCTCTGCTGGTAGGTCCCGATCTGCTCCGCGGTGTCGCCGTCGATCAGCGTGCTTGTCGCCGTGTCGGTGTTGGCGAGCACCTTGTAGTCCGAGAACCCCGCGAGGAACCGGGCGATCGTGGCGCGGCCGTGCACGGCCGCCTGCTTGGGATTCACCATCTCGCCGTCGGGAGCGAACATGGCCGCGATCCCCGGGAAGTCCATCGCCAGCATGAGCGCCTCGTACCGGTGCAGGCGCGCGTCGACCGCGGCCCGGTCGGCCTCCGTCCTCTTCACCTTCGGGTTCTCGCATCCCGCGAGCAGGAGGAGGCACACCAGGCATGCCGCGGCCGTCTTCATCCGGGTGGGGCGGCCCGGCGTCAGTCCGCGAGCGGCGCCGAGATCGCGTCCAGGTCCTTCATGACCTGCGGCGTCAGCTTCGCGAGGACGTCGAGGGCGCCCAGGTTCTCCTGCAGCTGCTCGACCTTCGACGCGCCGAGGATGACGGTGCTGATGTTCGGGTTCTTCAGGCACCAGGCGATCGCGAGGGTGGGGAGCGTCGCGCCCAGGCCCCTCGCGACCGCGGCAAGCTTCGGGACGGCGGCCAGCCTCTTCTCGGTCCCGGGCTTCTTGAGCACCTCGTCCCGCAGCCACTCCAGGCCGGCCGTGTCGAGCCGGGCGCCCTTGGGCACGCCCTTGTTGTATTTTCCCGTCAGGAGGCCGGAGCCAAGGGGCGACCAGATCGTCGTGCCGAGGCCGGGGCTGCGGTAGAGGGGGGCGTACTCCTTCTCCACGCGCGAGCGGTGGAAGAGGTTGTACTGCGGCTGCTCGACGATCGGGTGGTGAAGGCCCAGCCGGTCGCACACCGCGTGGGCGGCCTCGATCTGCGCCGCGCTCCACTCGCTCGTGCCCCAGTAGAGCACCTTGCCCTGAGTGATGAGGTCGTGCATGGCCCTGCAGGTCTCCTCGACCGGCACCGACGGGTCGGGCCGGTGGCAGTAGTAGAGGTCGAGGTAGCTGACCTCGAGGCGGCGCAGGGCGTCGTGGCAGGCCTCGACGACGTGCTTCCTGGAAAGGCCGTCCTCGTTCGGCCGGTCGCCCTCGGCGCCGAAGAACACCTTGCTCGAGACCATGTAGCTGCCCCGGCGCCACCCGGACTTCCTTAGGATGGCCCCCATCACCACCTCGGCCTGGCCGTCCGCGTAGGACTCGGCGTTGTCGAAGAAGTTGATACCCGCGTCATAGGCCGCGTGGAGGAGCTTCTTCGCGACGGGATCCCCGATCTGCTTGCCGAAGGTGACCCATGCCCCGAAGGACAGGGCGCTCACCTTCAGGCCCGATTTTCCGAGTTGGCGGTATTGCATGCTCATGGTGGATGGGATTCTGCCCTGGCAAGGCATGGCGGGGTTGCCCGCGGTCTGCAAGGTTGGGGCTCTTGACTCCCCGCTGCGGCGAAGGCACCTCTGTGCAGAGTCCGCCGCAGGCGGGCGAGAACCGCAACCCCACACGTGAAGAACCTATGGAACCGCTCGGAGGCGGCCGCGTTCCCCGGGGACCTGGCCCAGAGGGTCTACACCTCGAGGCTCCTCGGCCGGGACACCACCCTCGTCCTCCACGGCGGAGGAAATACCTCCGTAAAGACTCTGGAAAGGAACGTCTTCGGCGAGGAGGAGGCCATCCTCCACATCAAGGGTAGCGGCTGGGACCTGGCGACGATCGAGGCGGCCGGATTCTCGCCTTGCCGGATGCAGCACCTGCTGCGGCTCGCCGGCCTCGGCGAACTCCCGGACGTGCGCATGGCGGCGGAGCTCACGGGTTGCATGACCGACCCGTCCGCGCCCGCACCCTCCGTGGAGGCCATCCTCCACGCGCTCCTGCCGGCCAAGTTCGTGGACCACACCCACGCCGACGCGCTGATCTCGGTGTCGAACACGCCCGGCGGCGAGGCCCGCATCCGCGAGATCTACGGGGACCGCGTGGCGGTCGTCCCCTATGTCATGCCCGGGTTCGTTCTCGCGCGCGCGTGCGCGGCCCAGTTTCCGGGGACGAAGCCCGCGGGGGCGATCGGCGTCGTGCTGATGAACCACGGACTCATCAGCTTCGGAGAGACGGCCGAGGAGTCCTACGCGCGGATGATCGAGCTCGTCACGCTTGCCGAGGAGTACCTGGCCGGGAGGAAGGCATGGGTCGTCTCGTGGCCCGAAATGAAGGCGTCCCCGAAGACGGTGAGAACCGAGCTCGCGGCCTTCCGGCGCGACCTCTCGTCGGAGATGGGCGCGCCGGCAATCCTGGCCTCGCACCGCGACCCGCGGAGCCTCGGCTTCATCGCGAGGCCGGATGCCGCGGTCCTCTCGCAGCAGGGACCCGCGACGCCCGACCACGTCATCCGCACCAAGCGGCTGCCCCTCCTCGGGCGCGGCCTGAGGGCCTACGGCGAGGCCTACCGTGCGTATTTCAGCGCGAACGCGAAGGCGCTGTCGCCCCGGCCCACGATGCTCGACCCCGCGCCGCGCATCGTCCTGGACCCCGAGTGGGGCATGCTCGCCGCCGGGCGAACGGCCCGGGACGCCGCGATCGCAGGCGAGCTCTACTCTCACACGATGGACATCATCGCGCGCTCGACCGCGCTCGGCGGGTGGAAGGCGCTTCCGGCGCAGGACATTTTCGAGGTCGAATACTGGGACCTGGAGCAGGCTAAGCTGCGCCGCGGGGGCCCGGCGCCCGTCTTCACGGGCGAGATCGCCCTCGTGACGGGCGCCGCCTCGGGGATAGGCAAGGCCTGCGTCGAGGCGCTCCTCGGGCGCGGCGCCGCCGTGGCCGGCCTCGACGTGAACCCGGACGTCGCGCGGATGCACGACCGCCCGGAGTTCCGGGGGATCGCGTGCGACCTGACGAGCGAGGCCGACGTGGCGAGGGCGCTCGACGAGGCCGTGCGGGCCTTCGGCGGGGTCGACATGCTGGTCCTGAACGCGGGGATTTTCCCGGGCGGAAAGCCGATCGGGGACCTGGGGACGGACGCCTGGCGCAAGGTCATGTCGGTGAACCTAGACGCGACCTTCATGATGATGCGCGAGTGCCACCCGCTCCTGAAACTGGCGCCCAAGGGCGGCCGCGTGGTGGTCATCGGATCCAAGAACGTCCCGGCGCCCGGCCCCGGCGCCGCCGCGTACTCGGCGTCGAAGGCGGCGGTGAACCAGCTCGCGCGGGTCGCGGCCCTGGAATGGGGGCCGGACCGCATCCGCATCAACTCGCTGCACCCCAACATGGTCTTCGACACGGCGCTCTGGACGAGGGATATCCTGGAGTCGCGGGCGCGCAGCTACGGCCTGAGCGTCGAGGCCTACAAGACGAACAACGTGCTGAAGGTCGAGGTCGCGAGCCGCGACGTCGCGGCGCTCGCCGCCGAGCTCTGCGGCCCGCTGTTCGCGAAGACGACAGGCGCGCAGATCCCCGTCGACGGCGGAAACGAAAGGGTCATTTGAAGGTCAAGGACATCCCCCAGCGCACGATCTGGCCGGGCGCCGACGGCGCCTCGGTCGAGATCATCGACCAGACGCGCCTTCCGCATGAGTTTGTCGTCGCGCGCCTGGAGACGCTCGGCAGCGCGGCCCACGCCATCCGCTCGATGCTGGTGCGGGGCGCGCCCCTGATCGGGGCGACCGCCGCCTATGGCCTCTGGCTCGCGCTTCGTGCCGATCCCTCGGACGCGTCGCTCCGGGCCGCCGGGGCGACCCTGCTCGCCACCCGCCCCACGGCGGTGAACCTCAGGTGGGCGATCGACCGGATGACGGCCTGGCTCCTCCCTCTGCCCCCCGCGGAGCGCGCCGAGGCGGCCCTGCAAAGGGCGTCGCAGATCTGCGAGGAGGATGTCGGCATCAACCGGGCGATCGGGGAGGCCGGCCTGCCGCTCATCCGCGCGCTCGCCGCCAAGAAGGAACCCGGGGTCCCCGTGAACATCCTCACCCACTGCAACGCGGGGTGGCTCGCCACGGTCGACATCGGCACGGCCACGGCGCCCATCTACGCGGCGCACGACGCGGGCATCGCCGTGCACGTCTGGGTCGACGAGACGCGCCCGCGCAACCAGGGGGCGAGCCTGACGGCCTGGGAGCTCCTGAACCACGGCGTCCCGCACACGGTGATCTCGGACAACGCGGGCGGCCACCTCATGCAGCACGGGCGGGTGGACATGGTCATCGTCGGCACGGACCGGACGACGGCGACCGGCGACGTGTGCAACAAGATCGGCACCTACCTGAAGGCCCTGGCGGCGGCCGACAACGGCGTGCCCTTCTACGTCGCCGTCCCGTCGCCGTCGATCGACTGGGGCGTGAGGGACGGCGTCCGCGGGATCCCGATCGAGAACCGCTCCGCGCGGGAGGTGACCCACCTCTCGGGGAGGCTTCCCGACGGGACCGTCGCGACGGTCGCGCTCACGCCCGAGGGGAGCGCCGCCGCGAACCCGGCGTTCGACGTGACGCCGGCGCGCCTCGTGACGGGCCTCATCACCGAGCGCGGCGTCGCCGAGGCCTCGGAGGCTGGACTAGGCCGGCTTTTTCCCGGACACTGAGGCCCATCACGACCCCATGAATAACCTGAACCGCCGCGATTTCTTGAAGACCACCCTAGCCGCCACGGCCACCGCCGCCCTCGCCAGCATGCCCTCGACCGCCAGGGCGGCCGGCGCGCCCTCCGCCAGCGGCCAATACCTCGAGCTGCGCGCCTACCGCCTGAGGCCCGGGGCGCCGCACGCCCTCCTCGATTCCTACCTTGAGAAGGCCCTGATACCCGCCCTCAACGCGCGCGGCGTCGAGGCGGTGGGCGTCTTCACCGAGCCCGACTCGAAGGACGGCCCCGCCGTGTGGGTGCTGATCCCCCATCCCTCGCTGGACTCCGTCGGGAGCGTCAACGCGTCGATCAACCTCGATCCCGCAGTCCAGGCGGCGGGGGCGGAGTACCTCACGTCGCTGACCAAGGAGCAGCCCGGCTTCGACCGGCTCGACACCTGGCTCCTCCTGCCGTTCGCCGGGCTCCCGAAGCTGGCCGTCCCCGCGCTCGCGCGCGCCGGCAAGCCCCGGGTCTTCGAGATGCGCACCTACGAGAGCTTCAGCGAGCTGAAGGCGCTCAAGAAGGTGGACATGTTCAACGCCGGGGAGATCGGCGTCATGCAGGAGGTCGACCTCTCGCCGGTGTTCTACGGCGAGGCCCTCATGGGCCGCGACCTGCCACACCTCACCTACATGCTCTGCAGCGCCGACATGGAGACGCACAAGAGGAACTGGGCGCGGTTCCTGGCGCATCCCGTCTGGGTCAAGCTGAAGGCCGACCCCCAGTACGCGGACACGGTCCAGAAGATCACGAGCCGGTTCCTCGTGCCGGCCGCGTTCTCGCAGATCTAGCCCGACCCGCTAGGGGGCGCGGGAGGCCGGCGCCGGCTGCCCGCGGCTCCTCAGGAGGAACCCGTCGGTCATAACGAATATGGTCATGGCCAGGAGTATGAAGAAGGCCGCCACCCAGAAGAACGGGGTGTGGTGCATGCGCTTCCAATAGGGCTTCCGGGGGCTGGCGCCGTCCGTATGGGGGCCGCCCTGATGCTTCCGAATGCGTTCAAGGTCTTCGTTCATGTTTTGGGGGTGCGGCTGTCCGGACACCCACTGACACCAACGGCCTCCCGAGGTCCCGTCCCGGGGGGAGCCCATTCCCTCGGGTTAAACCCCATACCGCGCGGGGGCGATCAAGAGTACTCTCGGGGGCTCACCCTTCCTCCATCGCCAAGAAAGAACGCCCATGCCCCTCACGAACACCGTCCTCACCCTCATTGTCATCGGCGTGGTCCTTTGGCTGATCAACCTGATCCCCATGCAGTCGACGATAAAGGCGATCATAAACTTCGTCGTCGTGGCCGCGGTCATCCTCTGGCTCCTGTACGGCTTCGGCATCATCTCCAACGGCCAGGTCCGCATGCCGGTGGTGAAATAGGCCGGGTCGCCCCGATTTCTTCCGGGGAGTAGCGGCTCTTGGGGGGTCGGTTGTCATGCAGGGCGTGAACCTTGCGATGCACCCAGCCCGCGGCGCCGGCGCCGGCCAAACGTTCGAGCGGGACGGCTATGCCGCCCTGGAGGGGTTCTTCTCGGCCCAGGAGATCGACCGGGCCACGTCCGCGGTCCGCAATCTGCTCGAGGAGAGGTCCAACGAGGTCGTGGTCGACAGCCTCCACACGGGCAGGCGCACCTTCTGGGCCCAGGCCTCCCACCCGCAGACCCGGCATTTCAAGTTCAACGACCTCTACCTCATGAGCGACGAGGTCCGCGCGCTGGCGCTGGACGCCGAGCTGACGGCGATCCTCGGGGACCTGCTCGGCGAGCCCGCCGTGCTGTGCAACAGCATCAACTTCGAGAAGGGCAGCTCCCAGCCGAAGCACATCGACTCGCTGTACATGACGCCCCGCACGCCCCACGCGCTGATCGCCGCATGGGTGGCGCTGGAGGACGTGCACCCGGACGCCGGGCCCCTCGTCTACGTCCCGGGCAGCCACAGGATCCCCCTGTACACGTTCAACGACGGCACCCACCACGCGACCCGCGAGGAGGGGGCGGACTGGTATGACTACATCGACGTCCAGATCCGGCTGCGCGGCCTGAAGGAGAGGACGTTCCTCGCGAGGAAGGGGGACGTCTTCATATGGCACTCCGACCTCGTCCACGGGGGCAGCCCGATCGCGGACCCCCGGCGGACCCGTTCCTCGCTCGTCTGCCATTACTTCACCGAGTCCGACTGCATGGAGCGGGGCGCGGACATCGTCCCCCTGCACCAGGGCTACTGGATGCGGCGCCTGGCCCAGCCGGTGGCCGCGGACCCGTCCGCATTCGGCCCGGGGTGCCCGTTCCCGGAGGAGACCTACCTCGGGCGGTATCCGGACGTGCGCGAGGACGTCGACGCGGGCCTGTTCGCCTCGGGGGAGGCCCACTACCGCGAGTTCGGCTTCGCCGAGGGCAGGGGCGTCTAGGTCGCGGGGAGTCCCGAGTGGAACCCGCGCGCCTTTGACAGGAGCTGGGCCTCGCTCAGGTGGTGCTCATCGATCACCTGCGTGCCTATGATGCGGGCGGCCGTGCCGGCATGGTGCTGTCCCAGCCAGGAGACGAACTGCTCCATCTCGCTGCTCGTGCCCTTGCCCGTGCCGAAGACGAGGATCCTGGCGGTCCCCGCGAGGGCCTCGGCGACCGGCTCGAAGAAGGTGTTGGGGTCCGGCTTCTCCTTGCCCCTCGAGAAGTCCTTCGAGTTGTGGGCGTGCCTGAAGAAATCCGTCGGCTCGTGGGGCATGATCCGCTCGGGAAGGGTGCCGGCCATCTCCGAGCGGTAGATCCGGGCCTCATGGTGGTTGATGACGACGAGCCACTGGGCGGCCCCCGCCTCGGCCGCCGGGGCCGCGGCCTCGGAGCGCTCGATGAAGTGCCGCAGCTCCATCAGCTCCTCGATCTCGGCCACGTCCTTCGTCCTGTGCGTGTGCATGACGAGGACCTGGCCGTTGCGGGTCACCCTCAGGTTGCCATTCGGCTGCTCGACGACGTCGGCGATGTGGTTGAAGAGGCTCCGGACGTCGCGCCACTCGAGGTTGTGCGAGGCGGGGTGCTGGAGGATCGCCGTGTAGGTACGCAGGTGCGAGCCGCTGAGGGTGTGGGTGGGGTTCAAGGTGTGTAAGGGATGTTGGCTCAGCGACTTTGGCCGCCGGGCAGACCACAATAGCAGCGGTGCTGGGGGGTGGGAATGGGGTGTTCACCCGCGTGGTACGGGGGAGGGGTGGGGTTTTACCCCATCGACCTGGTCGGCGCCCCCTGATATTTTCGAGGATTGGGGTTCGGATCGTGTCCCGGCAGCGCGCAAGCCGCCGGGCCCAGGGACGCGTGACGGATAAATCCCCGCGGAACCGACCACATCTTGAAGAAAAAGCTGCTCAGCCTTTCAAGGAGCTACCACAGGCACCTGCGCAGGCACCTGGGCGGAGGCTGGCGGGTCCCCTCGGCAGGGGCGGCGGCGCTGGGACGCAGGGCGGTTTCAGAGGGGCTGGAGACGCTTGACCTCGCCGACATCCACGGCCGTTCGCTCATCACGCTCATGCCCCCCGGGTGCACGGCGGCCATGCGGACGCAGACGGTCAAGCGCGCGGGCGTCTTCTTCCTCGACGTGCTCACCCCCGTCGAGAAGACCCACAGGGCGATGCTCGAGAGCATATCCGAGCTGAGGCTCTCAAACCTGGCGCTCCTGCGGCGGACCAACGAGCTGGCCGCCTCCAACAGGCGGCTGAAGGTCGAGGTGCTCCACAGGAAGTCCGCGGATAGCTCGCTCCGGCTGAGCGAGAAGCACCACAAGGTCCTCCTCAGGGAGGCCCGCCAGATGCAGCTGCGGCTGCGGCACCTCTCCCACCAGGTGCTCTCCGCCCAGGAGGAGGAGCGCAAGGAGATCAGCCGCGAGCTCCATGACGAGATCGTCCAGACGCTCACGGGGATAAACGTCCAGCTCGCGTCGCTCAAGATCGAGTCCGGCGTCAGCAAGGAGAGCTTCTCAAAGCACATCAGCTACACGCAGCGCCTCGTGGAAAAGTCGGTCAACATCGTCCACCAGTTCGCCCGGGACCTGCGCCCGACCCTCCTTGACGACCTGGGGCTCATTCCCGCCCTGCACGCCTACATGAATGCGTTCACCGCGAGGACGGGGCTGCATGTCGGCTTCAAGATCTTCGCCGGCGTCGAGAGGCTGAGCAACGACAAGCGGACGGTGCTCTACCGGGTGGCGCAGGCCGCGCTCGTCAACATCTCGCAGCATGCGAAGGCGAGCAAGGTGAGCGTCGAAATCAAGGAGCTGCCCCAGGCCGTCGTCATGGAGATCAAGGACAACGGCAGGTCCTTCGACGTCGCGAAGGTACTCGACTCCAGGAAGAACAAGCGCCTTGGTCTCATCGGGATGCGCGAGCGCGTCGAGATGGTCGGCGGCACCTTCCAGGTCGATTCCATGCCCGGCCGCGGCACCACGATTTTCGCCACTATACCCTTCAATCGCCAGTAAGCCCCAAATCCATTATGAAAACCATCAAGACCCTTCTCGCAGACGACCACACCATTGTCAGGGAGGGGCTCAGGGCCCTCCTCGCCGCCGACGCCGGCATCGCCGTCGTGGGAGAGGCCCACAACGGGCGCGAGGCCGTGGACATGGCCCTGTCGCTGAGTCCCGACGTCGTCGTCATGGACATCGCGATGCCGCTGCTCAACGGCCTCGAGGCCACGCGCCAGATTCTGGCGAAGAAGCCTGGGACGAAGGTGCTGATCCTATCGGCGCACAGCGACGACGCCTACATCGACAGGGTGATCGCCGTCGGCGCGGTCGGCTTCCTCATAAAGCAGACGTCCGCCCAGATCCTGGCGAAGGCGATCCACGAGATCATGGCGGGCAACGCGTTTTACAGCCCGCAGGTCTCAAAGCGCCTGCGCGACCACTACCAGAAGCCGGACAAGATCGGCGGCCTGATGATCAAGAAGGCCACGGGCCTCACGTCGCGCGAGCTGGAGGTCATCCAGCTTGTCGCCGAGGGCCACGCCAACAAGCAGGTGGCCGACGGGCTGAAGATCAGCATCAAGACGGTCGAGAAGCACAGGCAGCACCTGATGGACAAGCTGAACATCCACGACACGGCGGGCCTCACCCGCTACGCCATCGCGCAGGGGATCATCGAGAGCAGCGTCCAGGTGACGATCGTCTGAGCGGCCGGTCCCGGCGCCTGCCCGGGGAGGGTAGCCGCAGCCCCCGCGGCGGGCTCAGGCGACCTCGATGCGGCCGGCCGAGCGGATCGGCTCAAACCAGTCGAAGGGGGAGGCGTCCGCGGGCAGGTCGGGGTAGGCCTCGGAGAGGAGCTGGCGAAGCTTCTCGCGGGCGCGCCCGATGCGGCTCTTCACGGTGCCGATGCTGATCTTCAGAGAGCGGGCGATCTCACCGTAGGACTTGTTCAGGCCGTTGCGCAGGATGAGGATCTCGCGCTGGCGCGACCCGAGCTTCTCCATGCACCCGGAGACGAGCTCCGAGAACTCGCCGGAGGCCGCCTCGCGGGCCGGGCTGGGGGCGTCGCTCGCGATGAGGTCCGAGAAGGTGGCCTGGTTGTCGTCGCTGAACGCGCAGTCAAGCGACAGCATCGCGTGCCGGCGCCGGCAGTAGTAGTACTTGAAGCGGTTGCGCGAGAGGTTGAAGGCGATGCGGTGCAGCCATGTCGCGAGGGAGGAGTCGCCCCTGAAGCGCGCCAGGCCCCGGTGGGCCCGTATGAACGTGTCCTGGGTGATCTCCTCGGCGTCGGAGTGGTTGCGCAGGTGGCAGAGCGCGATGGAGAACATCTTGCTGCGGTACCTGGAGATGATCTCGACGAAGGCCTCCTCGTCCCCCGCGTTGAAGCGGCGCACGAGCTTGGCGTCGTACTCGGCCTCCTGCCGCGAGATTATGGAGCGATTGGTGGGACCCTTTCCCCCGGGCGCTGTCTTTGTAGGTGAGCCTAGCTGTGAGTTGGAAGCGACCATTGCGAGGTGGAAGGTACACGCGATGGGTGCGGACTGAAATGGGGTGAAGTCCCATGGGGTGAACTACTATCGGTCCTACACCCCATGGCGGCGCGGGCGCGTTCCCTGTAGAGTCCCCCCATGGCAACGCATCAGACACCCGCCCATGCCCCCGCCCCGCAAGGGTGCGAGAAAGCCGCCCGCGGCGCCCGCAGGGCCGGGGGAAGCGCCGCCTGACAGAGACACTTTGGTATTGAAGCTCCCGTACGGCGTTTCCGGCCGGGGTCCCATCTCCCCAAAAACAAAACAAATGAACACACACGTCCGTATTGCATGCCTGCTCGCCGCGACCTTCCCGGTCGCGCTCTTCGCCTCCTCAAACGATCGCAAGATCGAGGACGCGGCCAAATCCTCCTATAACTACAAGACGGTCCTTTCCGACCACGTCACCGTCAAGTCGAACGACGGCGTCGTCACCCTGACGGGCACGGTCGCCGACCGCGACGACAAGGCCCTCGCCGAGGACACCGTGGAGAACCTCCCCGGCGTCGTCAGCGTCGACAATGAGATCGTCGTCAAGTCCGAGTACAAGGAGCACTCGGACGAGTGGATCGCCCTGAAGGTCCGCGGCCAGCTGCTGGTCAAGGCCAACGTCAGCGCGACCTCCACCAAGGTGGACGTAAGGGACGGCATCGTCACCCTAACGGGCACCGTCCAGAACCGCGCCCAGAAGGACCTCACCGAGGTCTACGCGAAGGAAATCGACAACGTCAAGTCGGTCAGGAACGAGCTCGTCATCGTGGCCCCGGAGCCCGGCTCGACCACGATCGGCGACGACATGGACGACGCCTCGATCACCAGCCAGGTCAAGTACGCGCTGCTGAGCCACCGCTCGACGAGCGCCCTCTCGACCAAGGTCGTCACCGAGAACGCGGTCGTCAGCATCACGGGTGTCGCGTCCTCCGACGCCGAGAAGTCGCTTGTCACCAAGCTGGCCCAGGACACGCGCGGCGTGAAGTCGGTCGTCAATGACATGACGGTCAAGAGCTAAGCCATCCGTTATCACTCCAACGGTGCGGCCGGCTCACGCCGGCCGCACTTTTTTTGGATTGCAGGGTCCATTCAACTGACAGGTGGGGCGCATGCTCCGAAAAACCCAAATACACATGAATAAAGCCATCTCAATAGCCCTCGTCGTCGCAGGGATCGTCCTGATCATCTACGGCATCAATGCCTCCAACTCCGTCGCGTCGAGCGTCTCGCGCACGTTCACGGGCAACCCGACCGACAAGACGGCCTGGTTCCTGATCGGCGGCATCGCCGCCGCCCTCGTGGGCCTGGTAGGCGTGACGCGCGGGTCAAAGTCGCTCTAGTCCGTCTCCTAGGGCTGGGCCCGGCGTCACACCTTCCTCAGGAGGGTCAGCCGTCCGATGGGCAGCCATTCCGCGACCAGGATGTCCCCGCTCGCGAGGAAGATGGCCGCGTGCGGCGTGATGAACTTGCCCGGCGTGAACGCCGGGCGGGCCTGGTCGCGCCTCGAGCCGACCTTGCCGTTCAGCGCCTGCCCGTCCCCGAGCTGCGCGACGACGTTGTAGTCCCGGCCGAGGAGGCACACCTGGCTGTCGAGGTCGGGGCAGACCATGAGGTCGCCGCGCACGTGGAAGTAGCAGGGCATCCTCAGGTGCGCCTCGTCCTTGACGGTCCGGATGAACGTGCCGCCGAGCGTGAAGACCTGGATCCGGCGGTTGCCGCGGTCCGCGACCACGAGCACGGGCTCGGGCCCGCGGGCGTCGACCCACAGGCCGTGGGGCGTGTCGAACTCGCCATCGCCGTGCCCGGGGCGCCCGACCTCGCCGAGGAAGGACCCCGTGGCGCCGAAGCGCAGCACGTGGCTCGACCCGTACCCGTCGCCGACGTAGAAGTCCCCGTTCGGCGCGAAGGCGACGTTGGTGGGGACGAAGTTGATCGGCGCGGCCGAGTACGCGGGGTCCTCGCGGGGGTACCCGTGCTGCCAGAGCACCTCGCCCTCCAGCGTCGTCTTCACGACCTTGCAGCGGTTGATGTCGCAGTGCCAGAGGTGCTCGGCGCCCCCCTCGGTGCGCAGGGCGAGGCCGTGGGCGCCCCCCCGGAACTCCTCGCCGAAGGCGCGCACGAACTTGCCCTGGGCGTCGTAGACGACGACGGCCTCGCCGCGCATGCTCGACTTGTTGACGGTGTGCGCGACGTAGATGTTGCCCGCGGCGTCCTGGCAGAGGCCGTGGGTGTCGCCCCAGACGAGGCCGTCGGGGGGCAGGAGCCAGTCGTGGACGCACTCGTACGTGTGCTCGCCCGAGCCGACGACCAGGCTGCCGGTCCCCGACTTGTCGGAGGCGCGGACGAAGAAGGTCGGCACGGTGGCCGCGGCTGTGAGCGCGGCGCAGCGGGTGAGGAAGGATCTGCGGGTAATGGGGTTCATTTAGGGTGCCTTTGTTTTGTCCGGCGTGGCCGGCTTGTTGTCATCGGGAGAGGAGACGGGGAGGGGCTTCATCTCGGCGGGGACCAGCGCCTCGCCCGTGTTGCCGTCAAAGCGGTCGCGGCGGATCCTGCGCTCGAGGTCGTCCTGGCCCTGCCTCCAGCGGGCGACCCTCCTCTTGTCCACGAGGGCGTCGCCCAGCGCCTGAACGGCGGCCGGGGTGACGGCGGTCTGCCAGACGTAGAGCGAGCGCAGGCGGGGCAGGGAGCGCAGCGCCGGCATGCCCTTGTCGGTGACCAGGGTCCCGCGCAGGTTGAGGTACTCGAGCTGCCTGAGCGGGGAGAGCCGGGCGAGCCCGTCGTCCGTGACCTTGAGCCCGTCGAGATGAAGGCGCTCGAGGCGGCGCATGCGCGCGAGCCCGGCGAGCCCCGCGTCGGTGACCGACGTGCCCCCGAGGTCCAGCCACTGCACCGCGGCGGCTATCGGGGCCAGCTGCGCCAGCTCCCCGTCCCCGAATCTCGCGCCGGCCATCCGCGCGGTCACGTCGACCCAGGGGCCGTCCGGTGACAGCGGCCGGATGAGGATGCCGAGCGCCGCCGCGAGGCGCGCCGCGGCCGCGAGGGTGGCGGCGCGCTCCGGCGGGAGGTCCGCCGAGCCATGCGCCAGGCGGGCGTCGAGGATCACCTGCACGGAGGGGGGAAGCTCCAGCTCGGCGACCCGCCTCTCGCGCGGGGCACCGGCGGCCACCCACCACTCCAGGAGTGTCAGGTCGTCGTCCGAGAGCTGCGGCTTGCCGCGGGGGGGCATGTGCTCCTTCTCGTCGGCGGCGAGGTCGATCCTCCTTATGAGCGCGCTCGCGGCCGCGTCGCCGGGCTTCAGGACCGCGCCGTGCTTGCCGCCCTTCTCGATGAGTTCCCAGGCGTCGAGGCGCAGGCCGCCGTTGCTCTTCGAGGGGCCGTGGCAGCTGACGCAGCGCTCCTGGAGCAGGGGCTGCACGAGATCGCCGTAGACGACCGCGTTGTCGAGGGTCACGACCCGCGGCACGGGGACCGGCGCGGGCGTGAGCCCGAGCACCCGGGCGAGGGAGCGGGGCATGTGCGCCGTAAGGTAGTCGCTGCCGTGGGTGATCCCGGCGCCGGCGTGCGCCGCCGCGGCGAGGAGGACGAGCGACGCCGCCAGGAGGGGCCCGTAGAGCCACCACCACCTGTGGACAATGAGGAGGAGCACCGCGGCCCCGGCCGCGCAGATCCCGAGCACTTGGTGCCTCCTCACCAGGGCCAGGTCGTAGTCGCCCCCGTGGGCGAGGAGCCAGCCGAGGCCGGCCGTGAGGACGGCCGCGGCGGCGCCGACGACCAGGATCAGCGTGCGCTGGCGGGGCGTCAGGGCCGGCAGCCACTTGAGCCCGGGGAAGTACGCGGCGAGGCCGGCCGCCTCGAGGAGGCCGAGGACGAGGAGGATCCCGATCGGCAGGTGGACGAGGACCGGGTGGAAGCGGCCGAGGAAGAGGACGAGCTCGTGCACGGGGGTCCCGTCTGTCAGGCGAAGATGCCCCTCGACACCCTGCCGTGCACGTCCGTCAGCCGGAAGTCGCGCCCCTGGAACCGGTAGATCAGCTTCTCGTGGTCGATCCCGAAGGCCGCGAGCATGTTGGCGTGCAGGTCGTGGACGTGCATCGCCTGCTCGTCCTCCACGTAGCGGTAGCCGAGCTCGTCCGTCGATCCCCACGTCAGGCCCCCGCGGATCCCGCCCCCGGCCATCCACACGGAGAAGGCGTTGATGTGGTGGTCCCGGCCGCTTCCCTGGCCCATCGGCGTGCGGCCGAACTCCCCGCCCCAGAGGATGAGGGTGTCGTCGAGCATGCCGCGCTGCTTCAGGTCCTTCACGAGGGCGGCCGTCGGCTGGTCGATGCGCTTGCAGACGTCCTGGATGTCGCGGTCCAGGTAGCCGTGCTGGTCCCAGCCGCGGTGGTAGAGCTGGATGAAGCGCACCCCGCGCTCGGCGAGCCTGCGGGCGACGAGGCAGTTGGAGGCGAAGGACCCGTCCCCGATCTCCTTCACGCCGTACATGTCCCGGATCGACTGGGGCTCGTCGGCCAGGTTCGTCAGGTCGGGGACGCTCGTCTGCATCTTGAACGCCAGCTCGTACTGCGCGATCCGCGTCTGGACCTCGGGGTCCAGGGTCTCCTCCTCGTGGAACCCGTTGAGGCGCGCGATCTCGTCGATCACCTGGCGCTGCGTGCTCTGGCACACGCCGTCCGGGTTCCCGACGTAGTGGACCGGCACGCCCTTGCTCTGGAACTGCACGCCCTGGAAGCGGCTGGGCAGGAACCCCGCCGACCACTGCCGGGCCGAGACGGGCTGCTCGCCGCCCGACGGGCCGTGCGACATGAGGACGACGAAGCCGGGCAGGTTGTCCGCCTCGGCGCCGAGGCCGTAGAGCATCCACGAGCCGAAGCTCGGCCGCCCCTTGACGACCGAGCCCGAGTTCATGAAGGCGTGCGCCGGGTCGTGGTTGATCTGCTCCGTGTGCATGGAGCGGATGATGCAGATGTCGTCGGCGATCTGCTGCGTGTACGGCAGCAGGTCCGAGATCATCTGGCCCGACAGGCCGCACCGGCTGAAGCCGAACGAGGAGCCGCGGGCCAGGAGCTTGGTGTTCTGCAGCTGGGCCAGCTGCTGGCCGCTCGTGAACGAGGCGGGGAAGGGCTGGCCGTGGATCCGGTTGAGCTCGGGCTTGTAGTCCAGGAGGTCCACGTGGGACGGCCCCCCCGCCATGTAGAGGTGGATGATGCGCTTGGCGCGCGGCGCGAACTGGGGTGACCCCAGGGTCCCCATCCAGGGGCCGCCCGGCGCCGGCGCGGCGTCCATTCCCTTCAGCAGGCGCGGGTTCAGGAGCGAGCCGAGCGCCAGCGTCCCGAGCGCCTGGGCCGACTTGCCGAGGAACGTGCGCCGCGACCAGGCCTGCTGCTGGCGCCGGATCAGGTTGGGGTCAAAGGGCAGGTTCATGGGGCCTTCAGTAGCGCACGATCGTCTCGTTCAAGTTCAGCAGGACGCGGGCGACCGACGTCCACGCCGCGAGCGCGGCCGGCTCCACGACGCCCGTCTGCGCGTGGTTGCCGACGGAGATGGCCTTCAGGGCCTCGTCGGGCTTGCCGGCGTAGTAGGCCAGCTGGCCCTTGTAGAACGACTCGAGCGACTCGCTCTCGCGCCCGGTCGGCGGGCGGGCGAGGAGGCGCCTGAAGGCCTCGTCGAGGCCGGCCCTGAAGTCGCCCCCGGCATGGGCCGCGAGGGACTGCTCGGCGAGCGCCCGGGCGGCCTCCACGAACGTGGGGTCGTTCAGGAGCGTGAGCGCCTGTTGGGGGGTGCTCGAGATGTTGCGCGACGCCGTGCATTCCTCGCGGGAGGGGGCGTCGAAGTTGGCGAGCATGGGATGCAGGAAGGTGCGCTGCCAGTGGATGTAGAGGCCGCGCCGGTACTGGCGCTCGTCGGACTCGGCGAGGTAGTCCCGGTCCGGGAACTGCAGGGCGGAGTAGTAGCCCGCGGGCTGGTACGGGTGCACGCTCGGCCCGCCCATGTCCAGGCTGATGAGCCCCGAGGCGAACAGCGCGTTGTCGCGGACGAACTCGGCCTCGAGGCGCCGGGGCGACTGCCGGGCCAGGAGCCGGTTGTTGGGGTCCACCTCCGCCAGGTCCGCCCGGTAGGTCGAGCTCTGCCTGTACGTCGACGAGGTCACGATCGTCCGCACCATCGCCTTCACGTCCCATCCGCGCTCCATGAAGTCGACCGCGAGCCAGTCGAGCAGCTCGGGGTGGCTCGGGTACTCGCCCTGTGTGCCCAGGTCGTCGACGATGGACGAGAGCCCCGTGCCGAAGAACTGCCTCCACAGCCGGTTGACGAAGGCCCGAGCGGTGAGCGGGTTGCCGCGCGACACGATCCAGTTCGCGAGGTCGAGCCGGGTCTGGCGCGGGGCGCCCCGCGCGGGCGACGCGCTCGCCGGGACGAGGAAGCGCGGGGGCGAGGGGTCCACGACCTCCCCGGACTCGTCCTGCCAGTTGCCGCGGGCGAGGACGCGCGTCACGCGCGGGGTCGCGGCGACCGTCACGGTCGTGAACACGCGGCCGTCGCGGCACGCCGCGATCTGCCGCACGTCGTCCAGGATCACCCCGAACTCGTAGGGGTGGCCGATCCCCGTGCCCTTGAAGTATTCCGCAGCGATCCGCTCCATCTGCCCCGGCGTGGGGTCCTTCGCGGCGAGGGCCTCGGCGACCTCGTCGTCCGGGAGGGCGCCGGGGACCCTGAGGCCGATGGTCGACACCGAGAGCCGCACACGGGCGACGTTCTCGCTCGTGATGCGGGCGACCAGCCGGTCCCCCGCGCGGAAGCCGAGCGGAGGCGCGAGGACGTAGTCCATGGTCTGGGCCTTTCGCGCGAAGTCGCGCGTCGAGGTCCAGCTGCCGGGAATGGAGGTCTGGAACTGCCCGTTCACGTAGCTGTTCGCCGGCTGGGAGGGGTAGCCGTCCGAGATGTTGACGGGCTCGGGCTCGTACTGCCCGTCGTGCTGGAGCGTCGCGTCAAAGGTCAGCGTGAACGCCTCGTCGCCGTTGCAGGTGACCCTCCCGCCGTAGGCCTCGTCGGGAAGGACCTCCAGGCGGATCCTCGCCACGGGCCCCGCCGGGACCGCCACGGTCACAATGAGCCCGTCGTCCGAGCTGTTGGGCTTCATGTCCGGGCTCCGCGCGAAGCGGGCGCTCTGGTCCGGAAGGACCGTGACCGTGCCGAATTTCCTCGGCTTGGCCTCGGCGATCGGCAGGACCGACCAGCCGCCGGGCACCGTCGCCGCGCCGACCGCGGCCCTTGCGGCCCATTCGCGGGCGGCGGCCGCCTCGGCGGGGGCGGCGGCGATGGCCTTCGCCGTCCGCTCCACCATGTCCGCGCACTCCCTCTTAAGCCGGGCCCCCCGCTCCCTGAGGTAGGGGCTGTCGACCTCGATCTCCGGCGGGAAGGGGGAGTCGTTCGTGAATCCCTTGAGCTCGGGCTCGGGCGTGTAGTCGTAGTTCTGGTAGACGCCCCACTGCTTGATGTCCGCGAAGAAGGCGCCCATCGCGTAGAAGTCCCGCGACTTGAACGGGTCATACTTGTGGTCGTGGCACTCGCAGCAGCCCATCGTGGAACCGAGCCAGGTCGTGGAGACCGTGCGGACGCGGTCCGCGGCGTACTTTGCGATGTACTCCTTGGGCTGCGCGCCGCCCTCGCGCGTCACCATGTTCAGCCGGTTGAAGCCGCTCGCGGTCCGCTGCGCGTCCGTGGCGTTCGGCAGGAGGTCGCCGGCGATCTGCTCCCGCGTGAACTGGTCGAACGGCTCGTTGCGGTTGAAGCTGTCGATCACGTAGTCGCGGTACGGGAAGTTGTTGTAAAGCTGGTCGCCGTGGAACCCCACGGTGTCCGCGAACCGCGCGAGGTCGAGCCACGCGACCGCCATCCGCTCGCCGTAGTGCGGCGAGGCGAGGAGCCTGTCGACAAGGCGCTCGTAGGCGCCCGGCTGGCTGTCCGCGACATAGGCCTCGGTCTCCGCGACCGTGGGCGGGAGCCCGACCAGGTCCAGGCTGAGCCGCCGGATCAGCGTGCGGCGGTCGGCCTCGGGGGAGGGGGAGATGCCGCGCTCCCGGAGCTCGCGCAGGACGAAGCGGTCCACCGGGTTGGCCGCTGCGATCCCTGCCGGGGGCTCGGCCTTCCTCGGGGCGATGTAGGCCCAGTGCGGCTCGTAGACGGCGCCCTGCTCGATCCAGCGCCGGATGACCTCCTTGTCCCGGGCCGAGAGCAGGTGCAGCGAGTCGGGGGGCGGCATCGCCTGCGTCGCGTCCGCGGAGCTCACGCGCCGCCAGACCTCGGACGCCTCGGGCTTGCCCGGGACGATCGGCGTGCTGACCCGGCCGGTCTTGTCCTTGCGCGCCATGCGGGCGTTCTCGGGCAGGTCGAGGCGAAGGTCCGCCTTGTTTGCCTTCAGGTCGGGCCCGTGGCACTTGAAGCAGGTGTTCGCCATGATCGGCCGCACGTCGCGGTTGAACTGCACGGCGGCCGGAAGGGGCGCCTGCGCCGGGGCCGCGCCGGCCAGTGCGGCGGTGAACAGCCCTAGGACCGGCCAAATGCGCAGCGTCATCAGTGGGGTCGTGATGAAAAAGAGATGAGCGCATCCCGGCGGGAATGCAAGAAACGGGGCATGGCAGAATCTACCCGTTTTCGCGCCCGGGCCGGGCGCGGCCCTAGCCCCTTCCCGCGTCCATGAACGGCTGCCTCATGAGCCATGCGTCCAGCTCGTCGGCCAGCGCCCGGTGGTCCGCGATCCTGGGGTGGTTGTCCGTCCAGTGCGCGAAGGTGTAGTCGCTGATGGCGGGATCCGCGGACTCAAGGCGGGACACCACCTTCGCCCAGGCCGCACCCAGCTCCCTGCTGTTCGTCCCGGCCCACATTCCCCCGTTCAGCAGGACGATGCGGGCCCTGGGATAGGCGGCGCGGATCGCATGGATGAGCGAGGCGTATTTCCCGTCGAAGTCCGCGGGGAAGGGCAGGTGCTTGGAACGGGGATAGGAGTCGTCGTTGTCGCCCAGGAGCACCAGGGCGACGTCGGGGACCCACGCGGCGAGGTCCGCCCTGGGCGACGACGCCTCGGGGTATGTCCTGTCCCACACCTGGCCCATGAGGACGTCGTCATATCCCGCGGCCAGCCCGATCCCGCTGATCGAGGTGTTGCGGTAGTCGGCCGAGAAGGCCGCCGCCGTCAGCGCGGCGTAGCTCTGCGCCGCGTTGTGCGTGCTGCGGTCCTCCCACTGGTCCTTGGGCCCGTCCTCGTCGCACGCCCCGGCCGTGATCGAGTCGCCGAAGAATTCCATCCTCATGCGGTAGGAGGGGAGGGCCGGCGTGGAGACCCGCGCGCCCGCCGCGACCTCGAGCCCCTCGAACACGGCCGTCCCCGCGCTCGCCTCGGTCCGCTTGAAGAGCACGAGGTGGTGGGGGCCGGGGCCGCGGACGGGAAGCGCCGCGGCCTTGGCGGGGGCCCCCTCCGCGAGGGCGACGACCGTGCCCACCCCGTCCACGGCCGCGTTGAAGAACACCTGCCCGGTGACCCTGCCGAACCGCACCGCGGCCCGGTCCCCCTCGAAGTCCACGGCGATCGTGCTCGCCTCCCAGATCGCGACCGGGTGCGCGGGCTGGCTGAAGTCGAACCGGCCGTCGTAGCGAATGTGGGGATCGGAGGCCGGGACGAAGGAGGCGCCGGCGCCGAGCGCGGGAAGGATCACAGCAATCCCGAGGGCGCAGGAGAGGAGGCGAGGGGTGCTCATGGGGCGTCAGCGAGCGGCCCCCGGGCCGGCCAGGGCCTCGCGGAACAGGTCGCAGAAGGGCCCCCGCTCGTTCTCCCGGGCGGCCACCGCGGCCTCGGTCGTGAAGGCGAGGTACCTCCTCCCGGCGGCGTCGTGCTTCTCCCACGCGGGCAGGCCCGCGCCGTTCGGGTTGCCGGTCTTCGCGAAGTTCGTCCAGTAGCCCTGGATCGTCCCCGAGAGCGCGTGGTCCTCGGCCCGGAACTTGCCGCCCTTGCTTCCGCCCTCGAGGAGGTTCCCGAAGACGTAGGGCAGGTCGTCGGAGTGGGCTACACGGGCGTTGGGCGGGATGGCCCGGGCAAACTCGTATTCCCACGAGGCGATCCCCCGCGAGGCGTGCCACTCGCCGAGGAGGATCGGGATGCACCGGAAGAGGTCGCTGCCCCATTGGTCCATGCCGCTGCCGTAGAGGGGGTCGGAAGCCGCCGGCTTCCCGTCCAGGCCGTAGAGCGCCATCGCCCGCGGAGCCAGGCTCCCGAAGATGTCGCGGAAGGATTTGGCGAGGGCCTCGGGGGGGCCGTCGAACGGGAACTCCACGGCGCAGCTTCCGAGGATCAGGGGCACGGCGTGCTCCCGGCCCGACTTCCAGACCTCTAGCGGCGACACGGGGAAGACCCAGCCGTCTACGGTGAAGGCGCTTGTCCCTTGCACGGACTTGAGGAGGTCGCCGGCCGGCACGGAGCGCAGGTACGCGAGGTCCCTGTCAGGGGGCCCCTCCAGCTTCCCGAGCGCGGTGACCCCGGCCTTCTCGGCCTCGGCGAGAGCGGGGCTCGTGGGGGGCAGGGGGCCGCTCTCCGAGATCGCACGGTGGAAGAGTCCCGCGGAGAGGGGCGTGGCCATCAGGGCGAGGATGTCCTCGGCACCCGCCGACTGCCCGAAGACCGTGACGTTCCCGGGATCGCCGCCGAACGCCGCGATGTTGCCGCGGACCCATTGCAGCGCCGCGACCTGGTCCAGGATGCCGTAGTTGCCGGAGGCGTGGTGCGGCGACTCCCGCGTCAGCGCGGGGTGGGAGAGGAACCCAAAGACGCCGAGGCGGTACTCGATCACGACCAGGACGACCCCTCGGGCGATGAGCGCCCTCCCGTCATAGAGGGTGTCGAACCCACCGGCGCCGGCCACGTTGCCTCCCCCGTGGATCCAGACCATGACGGGCAGCGCGCCGGCGGCCTTCGCGGGAGCCCAGACGTCGAGATAGAGGCAGTCCTCGCTGCTGGCCGCGGCGGAGCGGTCGTTCCAGCCGAGCGGGGGCTGCGCGGCCGGGGGACCCGAGCGGTCAGCCTCGCGGGTGCCCGGCCACGGAACGACGGGCATGGGCTCGCGCCAGCGCAGCTCCCCGACCGGGGGCTGGGCGAACGGGATCCCCCTGTAGACTGCCCCGGCGCCTCCAGGCAGGAGCCTTCCCCGGACCAGGCCCCCGGTCACGCCCACGACAGGGTCGGGCTCCGGCGCCGCCCGGAGCGTGCCGACCGCGGCGCACATCAGGAGTCCGATCCAGGGGAGCGAGCCGCGCAGGAACATCCAGGGGAAACTGGGCGCCGGGCCGTGAAAGGGGTTCATGGGGCGCAGGATACTGGAGGGCGCCGCCGGCGGATTCAAACTTTTCAGGGCGGGGGCGCCGGCCGCTCGGGTGTTGTCGCGGACCCCGCGCTGTGAAAGCTGTCCCGGCATGAAACCGAGCGTCGTCGTCGTCGGCAGCTTCGTCCAGGACCTCACGTGGAAGTGCCCCCAATTCCCGCGGGTCGGGGAGACGCTGATCGGCACCTTCGTCACGGGCCCCGGGGGCAAGGGCTCCAACCAGGCCGTGGCCTCGGGCCGCGCGGGCGCTCCCACCGTGTTCATCGGCGCCGTGGGCGACGACGTCTTCGCCGACGGGGCGCGGAGGTTCTACGCGGCCGAGGGCATCGGCGCGCGCTTTGCTGTCAAGCGGGCGCATGCGACCGGCACCGCGGCTATCATCGTGAACGCCGCCGGGGAGAACGAGATCATCGTCGCCCTCGGGGCCAGCGAGCGCCTGCGCCCGGCCGACGTCGATCCCGCCCTGGTGCGCGGCGCGAGGATCGTGGTCTGCCAGCATGAGGCCAACCTCCCGGTCAACGCGCACGTTTTCCGGATGGCGCGCAGGGCGGGCGTGACAACCCTCCTCAACCCCGCGCCGATGCGCGACGACTTTGACCCGGGCATACTGGGCCTCACGGACGTGCTGGTCCCGAACGAGTCCGAGTTCCTCGCCCTCGCGAACAGGCTGCCGGGATGCGCCGCGCTCACCCGCGGCCGGCTGGCCGCCTCCGCGCTCGACGCCATGGGCGGCGCGGACCTCCACCGCCTCTGCCGGGCCCTGGGCGTCCCAACCGTGATCGTCACCCTGGGGCGAAGGGGCTGCCTCGTGTCGCTCGCGGACGGCACGTGGACGGCCGTCGCCGGGCACAGGGGCCTCAGGGTCGTCGACACGACGGGGGCGGGCGACGCGTTTGTGGGCGGCTTCGCGGCCGGGTTCGTCCGGTCCGGGGGCGACATCGTGGCCGCCGCGCGGCACGGCAACGCGGTCGCCGCCCTCTCCGTGACCCGGTTCGGCACGGCGCCGTCCATGCCGACGGCCGCTGAGATCGCGAGTTTCCTGCGCCGGCGCCGCGCCTGAGGGCGGGGCGCCGCTACTTTCCGAGGAGCTTCGCGACGATGAAGATCACGACGGCGCCGCCCAGGCCGCCGCCGGCGAGGAGGTACACGAGCGAGTATCCGGCTGCTGCGAGGGGAAGGATGAGATGCATGGGAATCGGGGTTGCTGTTGAGTTGCCTGCCTGTGCAGGCTCACAGTGTCCCCCCTGAGGAAACGGTTCCATGGCCCGGCGCTTGTCAGGGCCGGACCTGCCTGCGCGCGGCGAGGATCGCCAGGAGCGCCGCCCCCACCATGAGGGCGCCGTACGTGCGGGCCTCGGGGATGGGGCTGATCTCGTTGAGCGAGTCGGGGCCCGACGGCGACGTGTTCCAGTGGGTCTGGCTGCCCGCAAACCCGGTGAAGATGATCTGGTCTATGGGGGCCGTTCCCTGCGTCCCGGGGCTCGTGTTGCTGTAGAAATAGTCGACCGTGTTGGCCCAGTTGGTGACGGAGAGCTGGGACGTCCCCGTGAGGGACACGCCGTTCACGCTGATGATGCTGGTCGAGGGGTTGGCGAAATCGATGATCGAGTTGGCGGTGACGCTCAGGTTCCCGAACGTGTCCTGGGTCCCGTTCAGCTTGAGGGTGCCCCCCGCGAGCACGATGTTCAGGTTAGCGTCGTTGAAGTTGGCCCCGAGCGTGAGCGTGGTGCCGGCCAAGAGGGTGAGCGTGCCGGAGCCCGTGAACGCGCCGCTCAGAAGGTCGGTGCCGGAGGTGAGCGTGAGCGCCCCGCCGCTCCCGAAGGCCACGGTGCCCGCCCCGTTGAGTGTGCCGATCGCCTGGCTCGTGCCGAAGAGGTCGAGGACGCTGCCCGAGGTGAACGTGATTGCGGCCGTGTTCTTGAAGGCGTTGGCGACCGTCAGCTGGAGCGTGCCGCCGTTGATCGCCACGGTGCCCAGGAACGCCGCGCTGGCCGCGCCCAGGGACATGGTCCCCGATCCGTCCTTGGTGATGGAGCTCGCCGCGGTCCCGGTGATGGCGCCGCCGAACGCGGTGTTGCCGCTGCCCCCCACGTTGAGGCTGTTGCCCGCCAGCGCCGTGGTCCCGCCGAACGTCAGCGTCCCCGAGTCCGACTGGATCCGCGAGGCCCCGGAGACGGTCAGAGCGCCGGAGATCGAGTTGCTGCCGGACACGTTCTCGATGGCCCCGTTGTTCGTCGCCCCGCCGAGGTTGGACACGTTGAACTTGCTGGAGAGGGAGACGCCCCCCTCCACCTGGAAGTTCCCGAGGCTGGAAACGGTGACGGTGCCCGTGCCGGTCGCATCCACGGCGGACGCGTTGATGGTCCCGCTGCTGAGGGTGAACTTGCCTGTGTAGCCCGAGTTTGAGGAAACCAGGTCGAGTTCGCCGGTCCCCTGCATGGCCAGCGTGCCCGTCCCCGTGAGGGTGCCGTCGAACGAGGTGACCGAGGACTGCGAGTCCGTGAGCGTGCCGGAGCCGAGCGCCAGGATCCCCGCGCCCGCGGACGACCCGGATAGGCTGCCTATCGACTCCGTCTTGTTGCTCAGGTTGAACTCCCCGCCGTTGATGATGAGGTTGGACGTGCCCGCGAACTGCCCCGAGACCTTGTCGACAACGATGCCGCCGTAGATCGCCATGTCGCCGTTGATGTTGGAGCTCAGGTTGAGCGTCCCGGCGTTGACCGTGGTCAGCCCGGTGTAGGTGTTCGCGCCGGAGAAGGCCGTGGTGCCCAGGGCGTTGATCGTGACGCCGCCGGATCCCGTGGCGATCGCGCTGCTTACCGTGAATCCGCCCCCCCCGTTCAGTATGAGGTTCGTGCCCGAGCCCGAGACCCCGCCCGTCACCTTCAGCGTGCCCTCGGAGTCCAGGGTGGTGCCCCCGCTGAGCGTCAGCGCGCCCGAGAGCGTCGCCGTCCCGGCCCCCGAGCTCTGGACGGCCCCGGCCCCGGCGATGCCGGAGCCCGCGAGGGTCATCGCGTTCCCGAGGTTGCGGCCGTCGGTGATCTGCAGCATGGCGCCGGTGTCCACCGTGGTCGTCCCCGTGCCGAGGACGGTGTTGCTCGTGGAGACCTGAAGCATCCCGGAGGCGACCGTCACGTTCCCGCTGTACGCGGTGCCCGCGCCCGACAGCGACAGGTTGCCTCCCCCCTGGAAGGTGAGGGCGCCCGTCCCGCTCAGCTTCGACGAGATGGCCAGGAGCCCCGCCCCCGTGACGTCGACGACGGTGTCGGAGGCGAACGAGATCGTGCCGGAGCTGATCGCCTCGCCGTTGGCGGACTGCTGGAGAATCGACGGCGTCGCGCCGTCGAACGTGAGCACCTTGGCGCCGAGGCCAATCGCAAACGCCCCGGCGGCCGAGTCGAAGGTCAGCGAGCCCACGGAGTAGCTGTTGTTCATCGTGGACGTGAGGCCGGTAGTCCCGGTGAAGTCCAGGGTCTGGGTGCTCCCCACCGTCAAACTCGGGACGCCCGAGTTCCAGTTTCCTGCCGTGCTCCAGTTGGCGTTGGCCCCCGCACCCGTCCAGACGAGCTGCGCGCGCGCGCTTTGGACCGCAAGGAACATGCAACAAAGCCCCGCGAGGACCAGCGACGAGCGTTGGCGCAATGACCGGGATTCCGCTGGGACGAGATGTTCCACGGGTTCGCGGCATTGTACCGCAAGGGCGACCGGCCGACAAGACGCGCCTTCCGGCCAGGGGCATCGCCTATAGCCTTGCCCACGAACAGGTAGGGTGCCCGCGGGATTCGAAACCCTTGGGGACGCCGGCGCTGTTGCCACCGAGAGACTGGCCAAAGTTTAGTGCGCCCCATGGGGCCCGATGATAGGAAACAAGAGGCACCTAGGTGCATTGCGATGCGATCTGGGCATGGATGGAGGTGCGCATTGGCAGCGTGCTGGTGACAAATCCTGAACATGCATTCATCAAGTCCGCGAAAATCGAAGGCATGAATCAGGTGGGCGGCCCGTTGGTCAGGCATTCGTCCATAGTTGCACGGGCCTCCCGGCGTCACAGCACAATGTCGTGGCAGCTCGCCGCTAGCACGCAATCGCGCCACGCATTTCGGCAGTCGGTATACCTAAAACATATCGCCCGGCATCTCGATTTGTGTGGGGGATTACACCCCATTTCAACCTACCGCTCAGTAGCGTATCGTCTTCGAGTTGACCTGAACTCGCGGCTGGACACCGCAAGAGCAACGAAAATGAAACTCTCCCCAACGTTGATACTGTTGGCCGCAATAACAGCGGCAGGCGCTGTGAAAGCAGCGGACGCGATTAGCAGCCCCACAAATGAAGGACCGCTTCGGGACGAATTGAATATGAAATCAAATAAGGCGACATTGGGCGCGAATTCAAAAATGGTCGTTTTGCCATCGGAGCGGGAAAGAATCCAGAGATTCTACCGAGACGTCTTGGGCTGCAAAATCGACGTTAAACCGCACGCCGATCTCGTCTGGCTGCGCCCTGATTTCTACATTGGAGTAGTCTACGACAATTCGGCATTGAGTGAGCCGGATATGCTCAGATCCATTTGGCTGGAGCTTAGAACAAATGATCCCATCGAGCTGAAGCAGAGTATCCTAAAGTTTGGCCTCAGAGAAGTGGCACACGAGGATAAGGAGCATTTCTATTTTCAGGCTCCAGGGGGCCAAGTCTATCGTTTGGCGGCCAACAGCGAAGACATGAATCTCTACCGCCCTCACAGCCAACCGCCTGAAAATTGAGAGTCGTCGCGGCCGACGTTCAAAACCGCTTGCCTTAAAAGTTTCAAAAGCAAAATCAACGCTGCCAGCAACCCAAACTGTCTTAGCTACGAACCGCAAAGCGGAGGGTATCTCTGAGAATCGCCTCACGCGAACCCCTGGAACGGGTCGAGCGGCGGCTTTGCGAGACGCAGCACATAGCGAGCGGCTGGTTCGTAGTGACGTAGCATCCAACGAAGAAATTAAATGAAACATCACAAAATCGTATCGCATGAGAGGTGGCTAGCTGCCCGCAAGCTTCTCCTCGTGAAGGAGAAAACTTTTACCCGGCTCCGCGACCGCCTGACCAAGGTGCGCAGCGAACTCCCGTGGGAGCCAGTGGGGAAAGAGTATGTCTTTGATGGTCCTGACGGCCGCGAGACGATGGACGAGCTGTTTGACGGACGAAGCCAGCTCATCGTCTACCATGCCATGTTCGACCCGGCGACAGCGTCCAAGTCGACTCCTTGGACGCGTGACGCGGCATGCATGGGTTGTTCGTTCTGGGCCGACAACTTCAACGGCATCATCGTACATCTGAACCACCGCGACGTGACAATGGTTGCAGTCTCACGTGCGCCCTACTCGAAGATCGCGGCCTATTCGAAACGCATGGGTTGGACCTTCCATTGGGTTTCATCGGGCAATACCGATTTCAACCTCGATTACAAAGTCTCGTTCACCGCAAAAGAGGTCGCCGCGAGGAAGGGCGACTACAACTATGAGATTCAGGATCCGCGGCAGACGGAAATGCCCGGACTGAGCGTGTTTGCCAGAGACTCCTCAGGGAAGATTTTTCACACCTATTCAGCATACGCCCGCGGCCTCGACTTGGTAAACACGGCATACAACTATCTCGATCTTGTGCCAAGGGGCCGGGATGAGGGTGATCGCGGCCCCTCATGGGTGCGCCGTCATGACGAATACAAAGGCTGAGCGGGAAGGTGAAGCCGTTCCATTACCCTAAGACGGCATCAGGAGTTTGAGATCTCGCCCGCCGGTTGGCCACAGAAGCCGACCTATGGTCGGTATTCGGGGCGGCTTTCACGGCGCATTGCGCCTCGCCCTCCTGCTTGTTCTAAGACAATAACCATCGACTAAGCCCACGTTGGGCAAGTGACTTAGCTTCAAGCGTCGTCAAGGTTCGCGCCCCCCGGGCGCGGTCGCCCGCGCGCTACGTGCCGCCCGCTGCGGGGAGGCCCTTCGCCGAGAGCTCCGCCACCTTCTTTTCAAGTTCGCGCATCCTCACGATCATGTCGGGAAGCCTCTGGATGGCGACCCACTGCCGCTTCGCCTGCTTGTCGGGCGCGGCGGGGATGCCGAGCACTGTCTCCTTCTCCGGGACGTCCCGCATCACGCCCGACTTGGCCCCGACGACCGACTGCCGGCCGAGCTTCAGGTGGCCGGCGATGCCCGACTGGGAGGCGATGACGACGTAGTCGCCGAGCTCCGTGCTCCCGGCGAAGCCCACCTGGCCCATGACCAGGCAGTGCCGCCCCATGACGACGTTGTGCGCCACGTGCACCAGGTTGTCGATCTTCGTGCCCTGGCCGATCACGGTCGAGCCGAGCGCGGCGCGGTCGATGGCCGCATTGGCGCCTATCTCGACGTCGTCGCCGATGACCACGTTGCCGACCTGCGGGATCTTCAGGTGCCTGCCCTCGTCGAACACATAGCCGTAGCCGTCCGACCCGATGACGGTCCCCGCGTGGATGGTGACGCGGTGGCCCACCTTGGTGCGGGCATAGAGGACGACGTTGGGAAGGAGGCGCGTGTCCTCCCCGATCTCGCAGTCGCGCCCGACGTGGTTTCCGCCGGTGAGGACCGAGCGGGCGCCGATCGCGGCCCCCGCCCCGACGACGCACCCGGGGCCGACGTGCGCGGTGGCGTCCACGCGCGCCGAGGGGGCGACCACGGCGCGGGGATCTATCCCCGGCGTGTCGGCCTCCTGCGGGAAGAAGAGCGGGATCACCTTCGCGGCGGCCACGCGCGGGTTCGCGACGCGGATCAGCACCTTGGCGGTGGGCGCGGATGCAGCTCCCACGAGGATGGCGGAGGCCGCGCTCTTCGCGGCGGCCTCGAAGTAGGACTCCTTCTCGGCGAACGTCAGGTCGCCGGCGCGGGCCCTCTCGGCCGACGCAAATCCGGTCAGGCGCACCTGGGCGTCCCCGACCACGTCGCCCCCGAGGAACTGCGCGAGGTGCCCGGCGGTGAAGGACAGGGGAGGTATCATAGGTTGCCCACGCCGACCATGCTCTGGGCCTGCACGTCCCAGACCTTCAGCCTCAGGCATCGGGCGATGTCGGAGGGCCGCAGCGAGGTGACCTTGGGGTTCTGCAGCTCGGGCACCTCCCGGATCACCTCGGGAAGGCGGTAGAAGGGAATCTTGGCGTTCAGATGGTGGATGTGGTGGTAGCCGATGTTGGCCGTGAAGTAACCCATGACCGCGCTCGTGCGCAGGAAGCTTGAGGATTCCAGCGCCGCCTTCTCGTAGGTCCAGCCGGCGTGGTCGCTGAACGAGACCCCCGGGAAGTTGTGCTGGGCGTAGAAGAGGTAGCTCCCGATCGCGTACATGATGAAATGCGGGACGACCTGCGTGAGAAGGAGTGCGGGCCACCCGCCGTAGACCAGGAGCGCCGCGCTGATCGAGAAGTGCACGATGAGCGCGAGCAGGCAGTCGAAGTGCTTCCTCGGGCTGGTGAAGAACGGGTTCAAACACATGCCGTAGATGAACATGAAGACGTAGCCGAACAGGATCGTCAGGGGATGGCGTATGGAGAGGTAGGAGAGGCGCTCGAGGCGGGAGCTTTTCCTGAACTGGTCCTTGGTCATGATCGGGAACGACCCGATGTGCGACCCGCGCAGCTTGGAGTTGTGGTGGTGATGGTGGTTGTGCGAGCTGCGCCAGATGCTGTTCGGGCTGAGGGCCAGGATCCCGAAGATCCTCATCAGCCAGGAGACGGCCCGCGAGCGGTGCAGGATCGCGTCATGCTGGTGGTCATGGTAGATCACGAAGGAGCGTAGGAAAAGCAGGCCCGCAAGCACGCTGCACGCGGCCTTGGCCGCCCAGCCGACATTCCAGAGGGTGCCCGCAAGCGCCGCGATCAGCAGAAACCAGGTGGAGAGCAGGCTCCACCAGCTTCGCAGGGGGTCCTCTTTCGCGAAGCGCTTTGTGGCCGCGATCAGTTCGGGCCCAGTTTTCATTCCAATCAAGGTCCACGTGTGTCGCTGAAATGCCCGGCTTTGTCGATACCGGCGCAAGCGGCCCCGCGGGCACCGTGGGGCGCTCCGTCGCCGCGATCGGTCCGAACTCAGTGAAGCCCGTAGACTTCCACCAGGGCCGTGCCCCCGCCCCCGTTGAGCGCCGACACCTGCGCGGTGTAGCTCCCGGGCGGAAGCGTGATGAGGAGGGCGGAGTCCGCGCTCGCGGGGTCGCCCCACGGGAACGCGCCGGCGCCCGCGGCCGCCGCGACCACGGAGGCGTTGCCCTGCCATCCCGAATTCGAGGCCACCGGGGCCTGGGTCGAGTCGAAGAGCTGGAGCTTCATGGCGGGGAGGACGCCGCTCAGGCCGAAGGGGACCAAGGCCGGCCCCGAGGCCCGAACGAGGATCGTCTGGGAGGCGGGCCCCGCGATCACGAAGCCGGCGGTGATCGGGATCCCGGCGTCCACGAAGGACCGCGCGGAAAGGTTGGAGAGGTGGGAGCCGGTGTTTGACGTGTCCGCGTCGTAGACCTCGGCCAGGGCCTCGCCCCCGTGGACGCTCGCCGGCACGCTCAGGATCGACGTGTAGCCGCCCGTGGGAAGGGTCACCTTGACCGCCGCGTCGGCGGAACCAAGCGGCAGCGCGAAGGCGCCGACCTGCGCGAAGTCCGTGGACGTCGCGTCCTGCGGCGAGACCAGGCCCGTCCACGGCCCCGTGGGGGCCGTCGGCGGCGTCTGCCACGCCGCGTCCGTGGTGATGAGGTTGGCGGGGGCCGCGGCGTCGTAGAGCGCGAGCGAGAGCGAGGGCACCGCGTCCCCCACGCCGAACGTGGACAGGGTGGGCCCGACGCCGCGCAGGATGACGTCCTTGGTTCCCGATCCCGCCACGACGAAGCCGGCGATGATGTAGGTGGGCGCCGTGTTCCCGACCGTGCCGACGTAGGACCGGCTGGAAAGGTTGACGAGGTGGCCCGGCGCCGCGCCGGCGGAGATTGTGAGCGTGGCGGGGTTGCTCGTGGCGCTGCCGAGGTTCCCGGACACGGTGCAGGTGTAGGTGCCCGCGGAGGCGGCGCCCGCGGCGCTCAGGAAGAGGGTGGGGGAGGCGGAGCCCGTGATCCCGGCGCCGTCCGTCAGCGGCGCCCCGTCAAAGGACCACCGGTAGGTCGGCGACGTCCCGATGGCGGCGCCCGCGACTGCGTTCAGCGCGACGGACGAGCCCGCCGCCGCCGTGACGGAGGCCGGCTGCTCGGCGAAAATCGCCTCCGTCGCCTGGGCCCGGCCGTCCACCACCGTCACGGTCCCCGCGGCGTCCCCGCTCGCGAGGAAGAGGAAGCCCGTCGCCGGGTTCTGCACCATCGCGAAGACCAGGGGCGCCACCGCGATCGAGCTCGTGATGTTGGTCGCGCCGTCGATCGTTACCAGGGTTCCGGGCGTCTCGAAGGTCGACACGAATATCTGGTTCGTCTGCGCGTCGCAGACCTCGACCGCGCCCAGGGTGTCCATGGGAAGGTTGACCGAGGTCCCCGCCGCCTCGTCGAAGACGGTTATCCCGTCCTCGCCCCCGGCCGCATAGGCCCTGTGCGTCACGGGATTGACGGCGACAGTGTAGTAGCGGCCGCCGAAGCCGACCGAGGAATAGAGGCCCGTCGCGCCGTCGATGTAGGTGAGGCCGCCGTCGAGGTCCGCGACGAAGACCTTGTTCGCGGCAGTGTCTATGGCGATCTCGCCTGTGGCGTCGCTCAAGTAGTCATAGGAGTTGTCGGTGCCGTTGAACTCCGTGATGCTGATGACGGTCTGGATCGAGTTGGCGACGTAGATCCTGTCGGTAACCGGGTTGATCGTGACCCCCATGCCGATGATCCCCAGGTCGAGGTCGGTGACGGTGCCCGAGGCCTCGTCGATGAGCTCGACCGCGCCGTAGGAATAGCTGCCCTTGAAGGTGTCCGTGGGCGCATAGACCTTGTGGGTCACCGAGTCCACGGCGATGGAGGTGGGCGTCCCGTTCAGGGTGATCGTCGTCGCGGCGTTCGTCGCGCCGTCGATCACCGTGACGGTGCTGTCCGTGTGGTTCGCGACGAAGACCTTGTTCGTGGAGGTGTCGACGTCGATCGCCACCGCCCCGGCCCCGATGTTCGCGGTGCTCGTCGCATAGGTGGCGCCGTCGATCACCGTGACGACGTTCTTCGTGCCGCTCGCGACGTAGACCTTGTTGTTCGTCGGGTTGACCGCGATGGCCGAGGCTCCGGAGGCCGTCGGGATCGACGTGGTGACCACCTGGGCGCGGGCCCCGGGGCCGGCGGCGAGGAGGCCTGCAGCGAGCAGGAGGGATGCCGCTTTGGCGCGGATGCCTTGGGTGGGGTTCGCGGGCGCGCCGCAGCGTGGGGTCATGCGCCGCCTCCAATCGCACGCGCTGTGCCACGGGGCATCCCATCGGTCCAATATGTTTAGGGTTAACATGTAACAAATATAGCAGATTCGCCCTCGACGGCCCGCGACGCTCCAATTTGGTTGCATGCACCCACTGTGCACAACTCCGCACCCCATGGAATTGACGTGGCCAACCAACGCGGATGGAAGGAATAGCGGACCGTTACCGCCGGATCAGTCCTATCCGAAACGCGGCCCGTCCCACAAAGCGTTCACTGGGCCGCCGGCCCGCGAGAACATGTCCACTGTGAACAAGTGCCGAGGGCGTGCAGGCGGGGTCTGGCTAGACCTCGTAGGCATAGATTGCATTGAGCCGCATCTCCAGGTTCCGCGAAAGGACGAGCCGCGTGACAAAGTCCCGCCACCTCACGACCCAGGGATGCTCCCACTGTCCGATGACGCCAATGCGGCGAGCCTGGCGCGAAATGTACCCTGTCCGGGGCCCCCGCTTTGCCTCGTAGGAGCGAAAGGCCGCCGCGATGTCGGGCGACCCGATCAGGCACTTGGCGAGGCAGGCCCCGTCCTCGATCGCCATGCATGCGCCTTGGCCGACATTGGGGGTGATGGGATGGGCTGCGTCGCCAAGAAGCGTGACAAGTCCCTCGCCCCACCTCGTCAGCGGTTTCCTGTCCTGGGCATCGGTCCTGATGATGTCGGCCGGGTCGGTCGACTCGATCAACGCCCCGATAGGGGCGTGCCAGTCCCCGAACAGGGCCCGCACCTCGGCCTTGCGGCCAAGCGGGGCGTCGGCCTCGGAGGACTTGCCGTTGCGCGTGGCATACCAGCAGACGCGGCCCCGTCCCATGGGCATAATGCCGAACCGGCGCCCGGGCCCCCAGGTTTCGCTGATATGGCCGCGCACGGTCCCGGGCGTTTCCGGCGCGATGCCCCGCCAGATGCGGTAGCCCCGGTAAATCGGCTCACTGGGTCCGTGAATCTGCGCCCTTACGGCCGAATTGATGCCGTCGGCTCCGACCAGACCGTCGGCTGTGGCCTCGAGGCCGCCGGAGAACCGTGCGATGACGCGGTCGTGATGCTGCACAAACCCGGCCAGGCGATGACCCGATACCACGCATTCGCTAGGGAGTTGGGCGCGCACCGCCTGATGCAGGTCCGCCCGGTGGATGCACAGCGCCGGGGTCGGAAACCCCTCCATGGGGATCGAGGAAATCAGCGTCCCGTTGGGACGGTGCAGGTCGAACTGCCGGACGGTTTCACCTCCGGCAAGCACCGGCTCAAGCACCCCCAGTGTCCCCAGTATCCGGGTCGCATTGGGCCAAACGCTCATGCCCGCGCCGATCTCGGTGAACGCGGGAGCCTGCTCGTAGACGGTGACGTCTATGCCGGCGCGATGCAGCGCGAGCGCCGCGGTCATTCCGCCTATACCGCCTCCGGCGATGATCAGCCTTTTGCTCACGATAGATTAGCTGGGGAACACATGCCAGAGCATCGGTGGAATTCCGACACGATGCGATCCCGGATTGTTCCTGCCGACGAGTCCCGACCTCAGGTATTGTCATCTGGAACCCGCACAGGGGGTTAGGCTACACTGAACACCCCATTCAGCGTTGCGGATGACAGGCCTGCCATGCGCAGGTCGTATTCCCGCTCCCTGGGTCGATCAGGGCTCACTCCGAAGGTCGGGCAACTAATGCGCAGCAATTTACAGGATATGCAAAGCGGTGGGGCGCGACAAACGCTATCATCCCTATGTTGGACCCAAAGGCATCACCATGAGAATCAAGGCACTCTATGTCGGCATCGCGTTCTCGATTGTAGGCGCAGCCTCCCTGAGCGCCCAAACGGCCACGACCTCGATTGAAATCTCGGGGAACGACGCCATGAAGTTCGACGTCACGAATTTCACCGTGAAGCCCGGCGAGGTGGTTCACGTCTCGCTGAGCAATGTCGGCACGCTTCCGAAGACGGTCATGGGGCACAACTGGATTCTGCTGAAGGCGGGAAAGGACGGCTCGGCCTACTCGTCGGCCGCCGCAAATGCCAAGGAAGAGGAGTATGAGCCGAAAGCCCTTGCGGGCGACGTGATGGCGAGGATCGGCTTGCTCGGTGCGCGGCAGAACGGAGATGTGACGTTCACGGCACCCATCGTTCCGGGAAACTACGTCTACATCTGCTCATTTCCGGCCCATTTTCAGATGGGAATGCACGGCATCATGACGGTAAAATGAGGAATTGATACAAGGCTGCCGTCGGCACGGTGTCCATGCCCTCCCCAAAAAATTTGCCTCCAAAGGCGATACCCGACGTTTCCAAATTCGACCGCGCCGCGATGGACGAGAAATTCAGCTACGTGATTCTGGGACACGATTCCCGCAACATCATCGAGGTGCGGTACCGGGGACGCGTCACCGCCGAGGAGGTGGGGGAGGTACACGGGAAAGTCCTGGATCTGCTTCCAAAGATGCGCAAGGGCTTCACGTTCTTGGCCGACCTTAGCAGCCTGGAATCGATGGAGCTGGATTGCATGACCAGCATAACGAAGATCATGGACGCGTGCAATGCGGCGGGGATCGGAACGGTGGTGCGGATCGTCCCCGATCCACGGAAGGACATTGGGTTGAACATCCTCTCCATCATTCACTACAGTCGCGGCGTTCGCGTGCTCACCTGTCAGAACCAGGCCGAGGCCGAGAGGGTGCTTTGAGGCGGCGGGCGGGCCCGTCCCGGCCCGCAGTTTCGGATTGGCCGTGCTCCGGGAAGCGCGGGCCAAAATGGATTCCCATTGTCCCAATCTCCGGCATGCTGGCCGGTGAACCCATGTCCAGGCCGATCGTAGAGTCAGCCACTGGCGCGCACGCCATCGAGCTTCGGCTGCGCGAGATTTCACAGCTCTTCAATTCCCTGGATCCCTCCCCGTTCAACGAGCAGGACCTCGACAGGGATGCGGAGGAGTTCATCGTGGGGTGGGCGCGGGAGCTCCCCCGGCGCAGGCCCCTTCGCCTCGTGCTGCACCTTGAGCAGCCCCTTCCCGACGGCCGAGACAGTGCCAGCGTCATCGAGGCGGTCCACCACTACTTCAAGTACCGAGCCGGCATCACCGGGCTCGAGCTTCGGCAGCTCTTCAAGCAGGGGCGCGTGAGCCTTCTCATAGGCACGGTCTTTCTCGCGGGCTGCCTGCTGCTGAGTCGGATGATCGCGCCGAGCGACATGGGTGCCGCCAGCACGATCACCCGCGAGGGCCTCACGATTGGGGGATGGGTCGCGATGTGGAGGCCCATGGAGATCTACCTCTACGACTGGTGGCCACTGTGGCGCCGCGCCGCCCTGCTGCGTCGCCTGGGCGAGATGAGGATAGACCTTAGGCTGCCGAAGGCGCCCCCTGCCTGAGCAAGCCGGCGAGCGCCCAACCTCCCGGCGGACCCTGGGTTTCAGAGCTCGAGTGTCGCCCTGACGGTGTCCTGGCCGGCTCGGTGAACCAGCTGGAAGCCGCTCAGCTGGGAGACGTTCCTCATCGCCAGGTTGTCGGGAAGGATCTCCGCAAAGATGGTGTCGAGGTGCTCATCGCGGCCGAACTGTACAAGCGAACTGAGAAGCCGGCTTCCCAGCCCACGGCGCTGCCATTTGTCGCCGACTATCAGGGCAAACTCCGCGTCGCGTGTTCCCGGCACCTTTATGAGACGGCCGACGCCGATGAGGGTCCGTTCGCCCGAGACAAGGTCGCAGTGCTCCGCGACGAGCGCCATTTCCCTGTCATAGTCGATGAAGCAGAGGCGGGACAGCCGTTCATGGTCTATTCGCTGCTCGAGATTCAGGTATTGGAAGTACCGGTTGTAGACGCTTTCGCTGGACAGGGAGCAGTGGAACTGGGCGAGAAGGGTCTCATCCTCCGCCCGAATGGGCCGAAGCGTGAAATGCGTGCCATCGGCCAGCGTCTGCGCGTTGACATACGCCTGGGGGTAAGGGCGTATGCAGGGCTTGGGGAGCATCGCATCCGGGACGTCCCACCCGTGCAGGATGATCCGGGCGTCCAGCGCCGTCATCTGGCTGTCCGAGACAAGGAGGGGGTTGATCTCTATCTCCTTGATCCTTGGCTGCTCGGCAACGAGGTGGCTGAAGCGCACGAGCAGCCGCTCGAGGGCGGGGAGGTTCACGGGTTTCCGTCCGCGGACACCCCTCAGCGCCGCGTGGATCTTCGTCCGCTCGATGAGAAGGCGAGCGAGGTTTGCCGTGAGGGGCGGCAGGGCTACGGCGCGGTCCATCAGGACCTCGACGAGTTCGCCGCCGGCTCCGAAAAGCAGGATGGGCCCAAACTGGGCGTCGACGCTGCTCCCAAGGATGAGCTCATATCCTTCGCGTGGAACCATCCTCTGAACGGTGACGCCGAGGAAGTGCCGCCGTCCGACCTTGGCCTCGACGGAGGATTCTATGGAGCGCCATGCCTCGCGCACGGCGTCCGAATCGCCGACGCCCAGGCGCACGCCCCCGACGTCCGTCTTGTGGGTGATGCTCTCCGAGTGCAGCTTGACCGCGACGGGAAAGCCGAGGCGTGACGCCGCCGACACCGCGTCGTCCTCGCTGAGGGCGACACGGGTCTCCACGGTCGGGATGCCGTATGCGGAGATCACCTGCTTGGCCTCGAACTCGCTCAGGAGCGTCCGGCCGTCCTTTTGGGCGAGGCCTATGATCTCGGCGGCCCGTTCGCGCGCCCCCGGCCCCTCATCCGAAGCCGAGGACATCGAGGGTAGCTCATAGAGGGCGCGCAGGTTCGAGCTGCGCAGCCACATCGAGCTGAAGGCCCTTGCCGCGATATCGGGATAGTCGAAGACCGGCAGGCCACACTGGGTGAGGATGTCGCGACCGCCGTCCACCTCGGCCCCGCCCATCCAGCTGGCGAGCATGGTCTTGCCGGGAACCTTGGCGTACAGCCGGACGACCTCGGCGGTCGCCAGCGGGTCCGTCATCGCCTGCGGCGTGAGGACGACGAGGACGCCGTCGCTCTCGGGATCGGAGGCGGCCGCCTCGACGGCTGCGAGGTAGCGCAAGGGGTCGGCGTCGCCCAGGATGTCGATGGGGTTCCCCCGGCTCCAGGTCGCCGGCAGGAGCCTGTTCAATCCCGCGATGGTCGAGGGCGAAGGCTGGGCGAGCTCCCCGCCCGAGCCGAGGAGCGCGTCGGCCGCCAGCGCCCCGGGCCCCCCTGCGTTGGTCACGATGCTCAGGCGCGGCCCCCGGGGTGTCGGCTGCTTCGAAAGAATGTCTGCCAGCGCGAAGAGCTCCTCGATCGTGTCGACGCGAAGCACGCCCACCCGCCGGAACGCGGCATCGAGGACGTCGTCGCTACCCGTCAGCGCCCCTGTGTGGGAGGCCACCGCATGCGAGGCGCCCTCGGTGCGGCCGACCTTGATGACGATGATCGGCTTCTTGAGGGCGACCTGGCGGGCCGCCGACAGGAAGGAGCGCGCGTCGCCGATCGACTCCATGTAGATCACGATGCTCTGCGTCGCGGGATCGTCCCCCAGGTGGTCGATCAGGTCGCCCCAGCCGACATCCAGCATGGACCCGACCGAGACGAAGGCGCTGAAGCCGAGGTTCCTCTGGAGGCTCCAGCCCAGGATCGCGGTGCAGAGCGCCCCGCTCTGGCTGATGAAGGCGATGTTGCCCTTGCGCGCCATGGCGCCGGCGAACGTCGCGTTCAGGGCGCGGCCGGGCACCATCAGGCCGAGGCAGTTGGGTCCGACGATCCGCATTCCAGTCTTGGAGGCCTCGCGACGGACATCCGCCTCCAGTTTGGCGCCCAGCGGGCCCGTTTCGCTGAAGCCCGCGGAAAGGATGACGGCTCCCCGCACTCCAGCGGCCGCGCATTCGCGGATGATGCCTTGGACAGAGGCCGCCGGCGTCACTATGACGGCGAGGTCAACCTTTCCCGGGACCGAGGAAATCGCCGGATAAGAGGGCAGCCCGAGCACTGTCGTGTGTTTCGGGTTGACCGGGTGGACCTTGCCGCCAAAGGCCCGCAGGTTCTCCATCACAGCCCGCCCGACGCTACCCTTCCTCTCCGTCGCCCCTATGACGGCAACGGCACTCGGATTGAAAAGGAAATCGAGCATTCGGCGGCGCGGAAAGCCTTGGGACCCGGCGCGGTCAGGCTGCGGCGCCCATAGGACCGACCAAGGGGATCCGGGCGGCTGAGCGCCTCCCCGCACCGCGCCTCGCGGCGTGGCTGTGCAGGCGCACATGGGCCCTGTAGATGGGAATGTTGGCGAGGAGGCACGCCTTGGCCTCCAGCCAGTTTTCGAGGTCGCGGCCCTGGATCCCGCCACTCTGAAGGTAAAGGTGGTAGGCGAAGTCGCGTATCTGCTCGTCGCTGGGATGCGCCGGGGCCGACAAGGGGATGGTTTCTGTTTTCATGGTTTTTGACTCTTGAACGCCAAGGATACCGCGGAAATCCCCTTCGGGCTGCGCAGCCCTTGCGAATGAATGGGCATCTCTTGCGCATGGCGAACATTCCCGGGCTATAAGGCTCAACCGGCCAGCCAAGGGCCGCGCCATGGAAGCCAAGAACTGCGCAGCGCGGCGCGGCCCATTGGGATAGAGTGGGACCTAAAGGATCCCAAGCCACCATGACCACACAAGAGATGCCCGCCCCCGTCCGCTCCGCCGGAAAGCAGCAAACCAGGATGAAGGCGCTCGTCTACCACGGCCCGAATGCCCGGGCCTGGGAGGACAGGCCGATGCCTTCGATCCAGAGGCCCACGGACGCCGTGGTAAGGATCACGAAGACGACGATATGCGGGACCGACCTGCACATCATGAAGGGCGACGTCCCCGAGGTGACCGACGGCCGCATCCTCGGCCACGAGGGGGTGGGGATCGTGAGCGAGACCGGCGCCGCCGTGTCCTCGTTCAAGCCGGGCGACAGGGTCCTCATCTCATGCATCACCTCCTGCGGCAGGTGCGACGCCTGCCGGCGGGGGATGTACTCCCACTGCGGCGACGGCGGCTGGATCCTGGGCCACCTGATCGACGGGACCCAGGCTGAGTTTGTCCGAATACCCCACGCGGACTCGAGCCTCTACCACATCCCTGACAGCGTCCGCGACGAGGAGCCGCTCGTGATGCTGAGCGACATCCTTCCCACGGGATACGAATGCGGCGTGATCAACGGGCAGGTCAAGCCGGGCGACACGGTTGCCATCATCGGGGCGGGGCCCGTGGGGCTGTCGGCGCTTCTCACGGCCAACTTCTACTCGCCCGCGGAGATCATCATGGTCGACCCCGACGAGAACCGGCTTGAGGTCGCGAGGACCTTCGGGGCCACAAGGACCTTCAGCAGCGGCGCGGTCGGGGAGATCATGAGGCTCACGGGCGGAAAGGGTGTCGACGTCGCGATCGAGGCCGTCGGTGTGCCGGAGACCTTCTCCATCTGCCAGTCCATCGTTGCCGCGGGCGGCCGCATCGCGAACGTCGGCGTCCACGGCAAGAGCGTCGAGCTCCGCCTGGACAAGCTTTGGGCGAGCAACATCACGATCACGACCCGACTTGTCGACACGGTCACGACGCCGCTCCTGCTCAAGACCGTCCTCGCAGGGAAGCTGGAGCCCCAGTGCCTCATCACCCACCACTTTGCCCTGAGCGATATCATGAGGGCCTACGACACGTTCGGCGATGCAGCCACGCAGAAGGCCCTGAAGGTGATCCTCACGAGCGGGTAGCGGCGGTGTGCGACCCCCATGGAGCTGATCAAGGCCATTTACCAGCGGCGCTCCTGCCGCGACTTCACGCCAGCCCCTGTTCCGCACCCGCTCCTCATGGATCTGCTTCGGGCGGCCGTCCAGGCGCCCTCGGGCATGGATGCGCAGCCCTGGTCCTTCGCCGTGATCGAGGGGCCGAGCCGCCTGAAGGACTATTCCGACAGGGCCAAGATGCACTTCCTGCGCGTCTTCGACCCTGGTCGGGATCCCCACGCGATGCACCGCGAGCCCCTTGCCGACCCAAAGTACAACCTGTTCTACAACGCCTCCACGCTCGTGGTGGTCTACGCCATGCCGAAGGGCCAGTTCGCATCGGTGGACTGCTGCCTGGCGGCGGAGAACCTTATGCTCGCGGCTGTCGACAAGGGTCTTGCCACCTGCCCCATCGGGTTCGCGCAGGGCTGGTTTGAAACTGCCGAGGTGAAGGCGGAACTTCGCGTTCCGGTCGACTATACGGCCGTGCTCCCGATCATCGTCGGCTATCCGGCGGGAATCACCCACGAGGTGTCCCGGAAGGAGCCGGACATCTCAAGCTGGACCTGAGCGCATCCGGCGACCGGGGACCGCGCGAGGGATCGGGGAGGCGCACCGGCCGCAGCCCCTCGATAGGCGGAGGGCTTCCTTCGGCTAGGGATTTTACCTATTGAGATTCAGCGGCCGCACCAATTCTCGCGCCATCACGTTTCTGGTAGGGTGGGCGCATGCACCCAACGCCCTCACACCCGCCCGAAGCGGACGCGGCCGATCGCAACAACCGGCACACGATCGCGCAGCTTGAGAAGTCGGAGGTCTACCGCGACTACCACGGGGCCTTTGAGGGAACCACCGGCCTCCCGCTGGGGATGAGGGCAACGGGATCCTTCCAGGCCTCCCTTCAGGGGTCGAGGCGCAGGAACGCCTTCTGCGAGCTGATGGCCGGGACGAACAGGACGTGCGCGGCCTGCCTGCAGCTGCAGCAGAGGGTGGAGCAGGAGGCCAACCATGGGACCAAGACGCTGGAGTGCTTCGCCGGGTTGAGCGAGTCCTCCGTGCCGATCCGCGTGGGCGCCACGGTCGTGGGCTACCTCCAGACGGGGCAGGTCATGCTTAGCAAGCCGACCAAGGCCCGTTTCGGGAGGATTCTCGCCCAGCTCGCCGAATGGAAGGTCCAAGTGAACAGGTCCGCGCTTGAGAAGGCGTACTTCGGCACGCGCATCCTTGCCCGGCGCCAGTATGATTCGGCCCTCAGGCTGCTCTCGGTCTTCGGCCAGCATCTCTCGGCGATCAGCAACCAGATCGTGGTCACCCAGAACCTGTCGGAGGCGCCCGTGATCGCCAGGGCCCGCTCCTATATTGCCGAGCACCAGTCGGAGGAGCTGTCGCTGGCCGTGGTCGCCCGCGCGGTGAACCTGAGCGAGTTCTACTTCTGCAAGATGTTCAAGAGGGAGACGGGCCTGACGTTCGTGGACTACCTTGCGAGGATCCGCGTGGAGACGCTCAAGAAACTTTTCCTGGATCCACACAAGCGCGTCAGCGAGGCCGCCTACGAGGCGGGCTTCCAGTCGCTTTCGCAGTTCAACCGGGTCTTCCGGCGCGTGGCCGGCGAGGCTCCGTCGAGTTTCCGCGAAAGGCTGCACCGCGGGATCTCGCCGACCGGCCGCAACGGCGCCCTCACCAGGGCGGCATGATTCGACGACGGCCGCGTCCATCAGGGGCACGTCCCCGTGGGTCAGTCGCGCCGGGACATCGTCAGCGCGCGGCGCATGCCGAGACCCACGATCGCCAGTGTGGCCAGCGAGCTCGCCGGCATGAGGACCGCGGCCACCAGGGGATTCACGCGGCCGGTGACGGCGAGTCCGACGACAACTAGGTTGTAGGCCACTGAAAACGCGAGGATCACGCCCCGGACGCGGCGGCGGGTGGCGTTGACCTCAAACAGGGCCCTTATCCCCGCGATCCCGCGGCCCAGGTAGTAGAAGTCGGCCTTTTGTTCGAGCAGCCCCCGATGGATGACCGGTGTGCCCCTGCAGAGCGCTTGGTTGAAAGCAAGGCTGTCATTGGCACCGTCGCCGATCATAAGTGCGTCGCCCGCGCCGTGTTCGCACAGCCAGTCGGCCTTGCCCTGGGGACTGAGCTCCCCCAGGCATCTCCCAGCGGGCAGGCCGAGCTCGGCGGCCAGTGCGGCCACCTTGGAGCTCCTGTCCCCGCTCAGGATGTAGGTTGCATATCCCTGCGATGAGAGCGCGGCCAACTCCGCCTGTGCATCCGGGCGGGCCCGGTCTGAGAAGCTGAACCGGGCGACGGCTCTTCCATCGCAAGCCAGGATGGCCGAGGTCCCGTCGTCGCCTTGGCCGGTGGACCCGTTCCCATGGCCGGCGCCGGCATGGGTCCATCCCGGCCGGCCAAGCGACCAGGTGCGCCCGTTGGCAGCGGTGATCTCGACGCCCATGCCCACCGTCTCCCGAATGTCGCCGTCGGCTGGCTGGTGCGCCCCGTCGGCCAATAGGTTGCCGCAGAGACTCTGGCTGACGGGGTGGGGATTGTCGCGCACGAGCGCGAGAAGCGCGCACCGCGCCTCGTGGTCAAGGGCCCGCAGCGACTGCGGATTCTCAAGCTCGGGGCATTCCAGCGTGAGCGTGCCCGTCTTGTCGAAGACCAGCTTTCGCACGTGCCCGAGCCTAGCCCAGAGGTCGCCCTCGCGGACAAACACCCCGTGCCGGCGGACGGCGACGGTCGCTATCTCGTCGGCAAGGGGGATGGCCAGCCCTATGGCGCACGGGCACGACACGACGAGCACCGAGATGACGACGGACCATGTGCGCTGCACGTCGCCGCTCGAGAGCCACCAGCCAAGGCCGGCGAGGGCGGCGACGGCGATCGTGGAGACCAGGTAGACCCGGATCACGGACTCGAGGAATCTCTGGTGCCATCCGCCGCGCGACGCGGGCGCCGTCAGCTGCGCCAGAAGCGACTCGCCCCACGGCTGCTGCGCCACGAGGCGGATCCCTCCGAGGCTGAGGCAGACGGAACCCCCGGGGACGCGCTGGCCGTGGCGGAAGGTCCTCGCCTCGGCCTCGCCGTTGATCGAGGCCAGCGAGAAGTCGGCGGTCGCGGCGTCGAGCCGCGAGTCCACGGGAACGACCTGGCCGGGAGCCGCGATGAGGACCTGCCCATTGGATATGCGCTGCGGGGGGACCTCGCTTATAAGGCCGTCCGGCGCGACAACACGCACCCTTTGCGGCACCGGCTGCAGGCTGAGCAGGCGCCGCCGGTTGCGCTCAACCGCCGCCACCTGGGCCCACCGGCCGACAAGCATCAGAAGGATGAACGCCGAGACGAAGTCGAAGTAGACGAACCGGGCGTCGCCCAGCAGCCATCCGGCCAGGGAGCCGACATAGGCACCGATGACCCCGAGCGCGATCGGCAGGTCGATGTGCACCGCCCCCTCGCGAAGGGCCTGCGCCGCGCGCCGCAGGAAATAGGTCCCCCCGACGAGGAAGCTAAGCGTCGCGAAGACCGCCGAGAGAAGGCTGAAGAGCCGCGCATATTCCGACGTGGGCGCCATCCCGAAATACGTCGGAAGGGTGAAGAGCATCACGTTCATTGCGAATGCCGCGCAAAGCCCTATGCGGGTGGCCATTCCGCGGCTCGCGGGCCCATCGGCCCCGCTATCGGAGGGTCCGGTCAGGTATCCGAACGACTGCAGTCTTCGCGCGAAGTCGACCGCCGAGAACTCCCCGCGGACCCAGCGCAGATGCATCGTGCCGAGCTGCGCGTTGACCACCACGTCCCTGGCGCCCCGCTGCTGGCCATAGAGCCGCTCGATCAGCCAGACGCAGCCCGCGCAGGAAATTCCCTGGATCCCGAGGGTGAGGCAGGGGATCCCTGGTGCGGGGATCGCGTCCTCGGCCTGCGCCTGAGCCTCCCCGAGCCACGTGTAGTCCCGAGGCTGGAAAACGGCCGGGTCCGTCGGCGCGGTGACGGGATCCTTTATCCGGTAGAATTTCGACAGCCCGTGCTCCGCCACCAGCCGGTGGACGTAGGCGCAGCCCGTGCAGCAAAATCCCGTCTCCTGCATCCGGGTGTCGATGAGCGGGGCGCCGCAGTGGCGGCACCCAGGGTGTGCTCGCCGGGGGGCCGCGGGGGCGGGCTCTAAGAGGGGCGCGGGCATCTCAGAAGCAGATCAGCGAGGCCGGGTCCGGGCCCGGGAACCCGAGCGTGGCCCGAAGGCGCCATGCGATGACGGCCGCGGCCGTTAGGGAGAGAACTATGCGCCCCCGGGCGGCCCATGCCGGCGACAGCCATGCGTTCACCCGGTAGAACTGCGTCTGCACGAGCCAGAGGAGCGGCACCGTCCCAAGGCCGAACGCCAGCATGAACTCCGCCCCGCGCAGCGCGGAACCTGACAGCAGGGCCAGGGCCACCAGGAAGTAGAGCGGCCCGCAGGGCAGGAGCGGCGTGGCCAGTCCGAGCGCCGCCGCGGCCCGGGTGCGGGGCATGCCGCGCAGGCTCCCCTGAAGGCGGAGCACCCACCTTCCGAGGAAGGACGGCCTGGGGATGTACCGGTCCCATCGCAGCGCGAGGGCGAGGAAGAAGAGCACCATCACCCAGGGGAGCCACCTCAGCGCGGAGTGGGTGAACCAGGACAGGGGGGCGCCTCCCAGCCCGCCCGCCACGGCGCCGAGGACCGTGTAGGCGCCGAGGCGGGTGGAGTGGTAGACCGTGCTCACGACCTGGGCGTCCGAGCGGTCGCCCCGCATCGGCATGAGCGAGCAGGCGAGCGGCCCGCACATGCCGGCGCAGTGCAGGCTGGTGATGAGCCCCGCGACAAAGGCTGTCTCCGGCGAGTTGACGGCGGCGAGGTCCATGCCGGTCAGCGGGACGTGGTGAGCGGCACCTCGGCGACGGGATGGCGCGCGGCGAGCATCATCCATGCCGTCCATGCCGCGATCTGGAGCGCGAACACGGCGAGGACCCAGAACCAGGGCCGCATGCGGCCCCCGCTAGGGGCGGGTTTTGGGTTGCTCATGTCTTTCCTGCTCCTCCTCGCGCAGGAGCCTCGCATCGGGCCCGAGGAATTCAGCCGCGCGCTTCAGCTCGTAGTTCCCGGCGACATCCCTGAGGTGCACCTCGAACACGAAAGGCGCGGCGTAGCTTTCCCGCGGCTGCTGCAGGATGAGAGGGCGGACCTCCTCGCCCATCGGGGGCACGACGACGGCCTGCTCGAAGCCGCTCAGGCGGATGTTCCCGGGCAGTCCGGAGAGGGTGAGGATGAACGAGGACGGCCCCGGCCGCTTGTTCACGAGCCTGATGAGGAACTGGTTGCGGACCGAGGCGGCGTCGACAATGTACGGCGCCCCGGTGATGCGGGTCACGCCGAAGCTGACGGGGTGCACCGTCGAGAGCGCCCAGGTGGACACTCCCGCCCCGGCGAGCAGAAGCGCCGCGTAGAGCACCGTGCGCGGCCGGATCCAGCGGGTGGCGCGCGCCGCGAATGCGTTCTGGGAGTCATAGCGGATGAGGCCCCTCGGGCGGGCGAGCCGGGACATCACCTCGTCGCATGCATCGATGCAGGCGGTGCAGCCGACGCACTCCATCTGGAGGCCCTGGCGTATGTCGATGCCCGTCGGGCAGACATGCACGCAGCGGTTGCAGGCCACGCAGTCGCCCGCGCCGGCCGTGCCCGCCTTTCCGCGGGGTTCCCCGCGGGCCTTGTCGTAGCCGATCACGAGCGAATTGTCGTCGATGAGCGCCGACTGGAGCCTCCCGTAGGGGCAGATGACGATGCAGAGCTGCTCGCGGAACCAGGCGAAGTTGAAATAGAGCGCGCCCGTGAACACGGCCATGAACACGAAGAGGCCCCAGTGCTCGGCGGGCGCCGCGCCCATCATCCCCCAGAGGTCGGGGATCGACACGAAGTACGCCAGGAAGAGGTGGGCGATCGCCGCCGAGACCAGGAGGAACAGGGCGCCCTTGGCGGCGCGCCGGGCCAGCTTCCCGGGGGACCAGGGGGCCGCGTCGAGCGCGCGCCGGCGCACCGCGTCCCCGTCGATCCAGCGCTCGATGCGGCGGTAGACGTGGTCCAGGAACACGGTGTGCGGGCAGGCCCAGCCGCACCAGACGCGCCCGAGGAGGGCCGTGACGAGGAAAAGCGAGAAGCCGAGGCCCGTGATGGCGAAGAAGAGCAGCCACATGTCCTGGGCGGCGAGGGTGGCGCCGAACAGGTGGAAGCGCCGGTTGGCGACGTCGAAGAACACGGCGGGGTATCCCCGCACCCTGACCCAGGGCAGAGCCAGGTAGGTCACAATCAGGAGGTACGCGGACATCCGCCTGGCCCGGGCGAACCGGCCGTGAACGTCAGCCGGATGGACGAAGGGCCGCGAGCCGTCGCTGCGGATCGTCGTGACGGCGTCCAGGTTTGGAAGGTTTGAGGCCATGCTTCATCGGGGCGCCGGGTCCGCGGGCGCCGCCACGATGGGCTCACCCTCCGTGTGGTGGCTCATCACGTAGGCGACCACCTCGGAGATCCTCCTCTGGCCGAGGACCGGCCCCCACGCCGGCATTCCCTTGGCAAGGACACCCTTTGTGACCGTGTCGTAGACCTCGGTCGGCCGGCCGCCATGGATCCACGTCGTGTCGGTCAGGTTGGGCCCGATCGCGGCCGGGTTCTCGTCCTTGCCCCGGAGGCTCGCAAGGTGGCAGGCCGCGCAGGTGGAGTTGAAGGTCGCCCGGCCCGCGTCCACCATGACGGCATTGCGGCTCGATTTCCAGAGACCGGCGTCGTCCAGGGCGGGGGACGAGGCGAGCCTGTCGGCCTCGATGCGGGCCATCTCGGCGTCGACGCGGTGGGGGCCGTCCGGGCCGGCATGGATCCACTCATAATAGGACCAGAAGCCCAGCCAGTAGACTATGCTCGCATAGAGGGTGAGGAGCCACCAGTTGGGCAGTCGCCGGTCGAATTCCCGGATCCCGTCGTACGCATGCTCGCGCAGGGGGTCCTCAGGCGTCGGATTTGGCGGTATCGGCATGGCGGGCGGGGGGCGTCTCTGTGGCGAACGGCAGGTTCTCGAAGTGCTCGAGCTGGGGTCGCTTCATTTGTAGCGCGCGCCAGCTGATGGCGCAGTATATCGAGGCCGCTGTGATGAACGCCGCGAGCGTGAAGAGCGCGGCGGAATCCTCGTAGATGAGTCGTTGGAACATGGGGGCGGGCTTGTGTGATCCGTCAGGGGGGGTCCACATCGGAGGGCGCCTTCGCGGGGATCTTCTCATACTTCCCGAGGCCCTGGAGGTAGGCGATGAGGGCGATGACTTCGCGGTCGGGGGCGACGTAGGCGCCGGCGCCGCGCAGGTCGAGGGCGATGGCCTTGGCCTGCTCGTTTACCCGCGCGTCCACCTGCTCCGGCGTCCAGTTCGGATAGGGCACGCCCAGCGTGCGCATGACGGCCAGCTTCCTCATGAGGGTGGAGGTATCCAGGGGATTGGCGAGGAGCCAGGGGTAGGTCGGCATGTTTGAGCCCACGGAGACCGACCGGGGATCCTCCAGGTGCCGCAGGTGCCAGACGTTCGGGTACTTTGCGCCGACGCGCGCGAGGTCGGGGCCGTTGCGCTTCGAGCCCCACTGGAAGGGGTGGTCGTAGATCGACTCCCCAAGGCGCGAGTAGTCCCCGTACCGCAGGACGTCGGGCACCAGCGTGCGTATCATTTGGGAATGGCACAGGTAGCACCCCTCGCGCACGTACAGGTCCCGGCCCTCGAGTTCGAGGGGCGTGTAGGGGATCTGCCGGCGGTCCTCGACGTTTGCCGCCTGGTGGGCGACCACCGTCGGGATGATCTGTATCATGCCTCCCGCGAAGACCGCGAGAATCACAAGAATCGTGAAGGGGACGGGGTTGGCGAGAAGGCGGTCGTACCATGCGGACCACTTGTAGCCCCGGATCTCGAAGTGGACGTAGGCCAGGCAGACAACGACGCCCATGGCCATGAGCCCCGCGATGCTCAGCAGGTTGCCCCCGAACATCCAGACGCTGGCGAAGCAGACCCCGAGGAGCGAGAACACGACCGGGGGGTTCAGGAATGTCCCCACGAGGGTGACCGTCTCCTCCTTTGCGGCGGGCTCGTCCGCAAAGACCTCTATGGTCCCGTTGACCGCCTTGGCCCCGCGCACCGTCCGCCAGAAGTTGTAGGCCATGAGCAGCCACCCCGTGAGGTAGAGCGCGCCTCCGATCATGCGCATGAGCATCATCGGCCGGATGGTGTTCAGCGTGTCGAGGAAGTTGGGGTAGGCCAGGACCGTGCCGTGCTCGGTCGTCGCGCTCAGCATGACGCCCTGGGTGATGCCGCTCGTCCACATCGCCGCGACGTAGAGAAGGATGCCGACGGTCCCCACCCAGAAATGGAGGTTGGCGAGCTGTGTCGAATAAAGCGGTTTGTTCCAGAGGCGGGGCAGGAGCCAGTAGATCATCCCCGCCGCCATGAACCCGTTCCAGCCGAGGGTGCCGATGTGCACGTGCCCGATGATCCAGTCGGTGTAGTGCGCCAGCGCGTTGACGCTCCGGATCGAGAGGAGGGGCCCCTCGAGCGTCGCCATGCCGTAGAAGGTCACGGCCGCCGCGAAGAACTTGAGCACGGGGTCCGTCCTCACGCGGTCCCATGCGCCCCGAAGGGTGAGGAGGCCGTTCAGCATGCCGCCCCAGGACGGGGCCCAGAGCATGAGCGAGAACGTTGTGCCGAGGGACTGCAGCCAGCCGGGGATGGCGGTGTTCAGAAGGTGGTGGGGACCGGCCCAGATGTAGACGAAGACCAGGGACCAGAAATGGATCACCGAGAGCCTGTAGGAGTACACGGGCCGCTCCGCCGCCTTCGGCAGGAAGTAGTACATGATGCCGAGGATCGGCGTGGTGAGGAAGAACGCCACGGCGTTGTGCCCGTACCACCATTGGACCAGCGCATCCTGGACGCCGCCGAAGACCGGGTAGCTGTGGGTGAAGCTCGTCGGGATCGAGAGGTGGTTGACGATGTAGAGCATCGCCACCGTCACGATGGTCGCGATGTAGAACCAGATGGCGACGTAGAGGCTGCGCTCCCGGCGCCTCGCGAGCGTCCAGAAGAAGTTCACGCCGAAGACGACCCAGATGAGGGTCACGGCGATGTTGATCGGCCAAATAAGCTCCGCGTATTCCTTCCCCCGGGAGAAACCGAGGGGGAGCGTGATGGCGGCGGCGACGATGATCATCTGCCAGCCCCAGAAGTGCACCGCCGAAAGGAAGTCGCTCGCCAGACGGGCCCTTACCAGGCGCTGCGTCGAATAGTAGATGCCCGCGAACATCATGTTCCCGACGAGGGCGAAGATGCCCGCGTTTGTGTGAAGGGGGCGCAGGCGCCCCCACGTCAGCCAGGGCGTGGCGAAGTTGAGCTGCCAGTAGTTGAGCTGCGCGGCGATCAGGACGCCGACCGTCATGGCCACGGCGCCCCAGACAAGGGAGGCGACGAGGAACTGCCTGACAACCCTGTCGTTAAACTCGACCGTGACGGTCCTGGAGGGCATTTCGGGCATAGCCGTGGTCACGGCCGGCAGGCGCGGTTCGGGCAATCGTCGCAACGGCATCCGGACGTGCAGCCCTCATCCGCTTCGCTCCTGGCCCGCGCCAGGCGGGGGGACTCGTCGGCCAGCGGGAGGAGCGAGTCGTGCTCCGCGCTTCCCCTGCGGCCGTTCAGGCGCTCGCAGAGGAAGAAGAGGACAAAAGTGAACGCGAGGCAGAGGCTGATGGTGAGCGTGATGGGGAAGGCGGACATGGGGGACGGGGTCAGGCGAGCCCCGGTGAGGAGCCCGCTAAGGGATATTCGGGAGACATGGGCTCAGCTTACAGGATCATGGTGCGGATGGCTCCGCAGTCCTTGGCCCCCAATGCGCGTTAATTGGCCTGCGGGACGGGTCGCATCGCAAGAGATGCGGATGCTTGGCCAAGCACCGCGCAGCAAGAGCACTGACCAGGTGGCATAGTTGGCACCGTGGAACCCGCACCCCTTCAGTACCTCCAGCGCTCCAAGGCCCAAATCTCGGCGCGCTGGGCCGCTCTCCTTCGTTCAAGGCTGGTGAACTCCCCGCTTGCCGATCCCGAGATACTCGAGCGTCTCTTTGGGTCCACCCTCGATGAGGTCTTCAGGAGGGTGCGCGCTCTGCCCGGCACGCATCCGTTTGCGCCGGTCCCGACCCAGGAGGCGATCTGGGGGACATGCGCGTGCGGGCGCAATCCTCTCCTGGCCTATTTCCCCTCCTGCGAGGAGGCGGTGCTTTGCTTGCTCGGGGAGGCCGTGGGACTCACGGACGAGGCGAGCCAGACCGCGGTCGCCGAGGTCCAGGCCATCATCCGCTCCATCGCCAGCCGGGAAGTGGCGACCTTCTGCTCCCTCTGTCGGTACGGGACCTCGGCGGCGGCATCGGCCAACGGGGAGGGGGGCACACTGGAGTTCTTCCCGATGACGCGCGAGATGGCGGATTCCTGGCTGGACCGCGTCGACGTGAACCCGCAGCTCCCCTTTCGCGCAGAACGCCCAAAAATCGGTCGCTGCGGACCCGAGGAATAACAAGAATTAACAGGAGGCACTTATGGAACTCATGGATGCAATACTCACCAGGAGATCGGTGCGCAGCTTCACCCGCCGCCCAGTTGCCAAGGAGTCCATCGCGGAGCTGGTCCGGGCCGCCACCTGGGCTCCGAGCGCCGTGAACCAGCAGCCTTGGGCCTTTGTGGTCATCCGCAACGCGCGGCGCCTGGATGAATACTCAGATCGGGCCAAGCAGTACATGTTCGCGGCCCTTCCCGGGGCGCTCTCGATGCACAGGAGGGCAGAGGCGCTCGCGGATCCGGGCTACCACGCCTTCCACCATGCCCCGGTACTGGTCGTCATCTATGCCAAGCCGGCCCAATACGACCCCGCCAGAGACTGCTGCATGGCCGCCCAGAACCTGCTGCTTGCCGCCCATGGGCTGGGCCTGGGAGCCTGCCCCGTGGGCTTCGTGCGGGCATGGCTCGATCTTCCCGAAATGAAGCGCGAGCTGGACGTCCCGGAGTCATGTGTCGCTGTCATGCCCATAGCGATCGGCTGGCCACATGGGCAGCCGGAGGCGCCCCCAAGGCAGGAGCCGGATGTCATGACCTGGGACGAGGGCGCCGCTGACCAGACCGGATCGCCCCAATCCTAGGATTTGCCCGGCCCGCCCTCGGCCTCGACCCAGCGCACCGCGTGCCGCACCAGCGCGGTCGTGTCCTTGAGCCCGAGCTTCTCCCTTATGTGGCCCCTGTGGACGTCGACGGTCTTGCTGCTCAGGCCCAGGAGGACGCCGATTTCCTTTGTGCTCCTGCCGGCGCCGATCAGCTGGAAGACCTCGAACTCGCGGTCCGTGAGCTTGCCGATCGGGGAGCTCGAGCCCCTCGGGAGCCGCCCCGAGAATGTCTCCAGGATCCGCAGTGACATCCGCTCGCTCACGTAGACCTCCCCGCGCAGCACCTGGCGGATGGCAGCGAGGAGGTTCTCGCCGCCCGACTCCTTCATGATGTAGCCGCGACCCCCCGCGCGCAGGACGCGCTCGGCGTAGATCGCCTCGTCATGCATCGAGAACACGAGCACGGCCATGCCGGGATACACGGCGAGGATGTCCCTGATGAACTCGAGGCCGCTTCTTCCCGGCATGGTCATGTCGGCGAGCACGAGGTCAGGCGCCCATCTTGCGAAGGCCTTGATGGCCTCCGCGGGGTCACCGGCCTCCCCGGCCACCTCCATGTCGGGCTGGCGGCCTATGAGCTGTGCGAGCCCCGCCCTCATGAAGGGATGGTCGTCCACGATCGCTATGCGCCGGCGGACCGGGGCGGGCCGGGAAGGCGCGGAGGGCACCTTTGCCTTCTTCTTCATCATCGGATCGGCACCGTGCATGTCACCGTGACGCCCTGGCCAGGAACCGAGACTATGGAGAGTTCGCCCCCGATCACGTTGGCACGGTGGCGCATAAGGCCGAGGCCAAGGCCCCGTCGTTCGAGGTTCTGCTTGCCCATTCCGGTGCCGTTGTCCGCGACCTCCAGCATCAGGCTGCCGTCCCTCTTTTCCAGGCGAACGGCGACCCTCCCGGCGCGGGCGTGCTTCACCGCGTTGTTCGTCGCCTCCTGCGCGATCCTGTAGACATGGCCCGCGGTCGAGGGGTCGAGCGCCGGCAGCGGACCGCGGCACTCGAATCGGCAGAGGACGCCGCCAATCTCGCTTGTGCGCTCGGCAAGGTCCGCGAGCCCGTTCTGGAGGGCGTCCGGGCCGGTGCCAACGGGCACCAGCCCTCGCGAGAGGTTTCGCGTCAACGCGACGGCTTCCCTGAGCCTGGCGCCGACCTGCCCGACGCGCCTGGCAAGCTCGGGATGCCTCTGCGCGATGTCCTCCCTAAGCGCGGCGCACATGAACTCGACGGCCGTCAGCTGCTGTCCGAGGCCGTCATGGAGGTCCGAGCCTATGCTGAGCCTTTCCCTTTCGCTGGACGCGAGAAGCTCGGCCTCGAGCCTCAGGTGCTCCTCGTCGTCCGCCTTCCGCTTCGTTATGTCGGTCCGGATGGCCACGTACTTGACGGGCTTGCCCGACTCGTTGACGAAGGGAAATATGGTCGTGTCCACCCAGTAGATCGAGCCGTCCTTTGCCCGGTTCCTGAGCTCCCCGCACCAGACCTCGCCTCGGCCGATGGTGGACCAAAGGTTCCGGAAGAACTCCTTCGGATGGTGGTGGGAGTTGATGATGCGGTGGTCCTTCCCGAGAAGCTCGTCCCTCGAATACTTCGAGATCGCGCAGAACTTGTCGTTGACGTGGGTTATCTTCCCCGACGCATCGGTTATGGCCACGATTGAGTGCTGGTCGAGCGCCGCCTTTACGTCGCGTAGCTCCTTGTTCGTCACCAGCCGTTCCCGCTTCAGGTCCCGGAGCCGGGCGATGAGCGCGTTCTTGGTCAGGGACGTGAAATCCTCGTTGGGCAACAGGGCCTGACAATGAACGTTAAGGCGCCCCGCTGCAAGGCCCCTCGGCCCCACGGGAGAGAGGCGGGGGAGGCGATCCGTCATGTCGCGCGCCCTCGGGGCAGGCCGAAACCAATTGGCAAGATCCGGGAGGGAAACGCCAAGAAGTGCCCAGCGAGCAGGAGCCGGTTGCGCTAGATTGTGCCCGACGGGAGAGGACATTCCAAAGGGGGCGCCCTCCCCGGTCTAACAACCAGAGGACACCACCATGCTCAAGAAATACTCCATCGAATACAGCCTGCAGCTCCGGAAGCATTCGCAGCCCGAGAAGCACCAGTACGTGACGGATGACCCCGTTGCCTGCGAGGAGTTCCTCCAGCTCCTCCTGGAGCGCGGATTCGGTCTCCACGCGATCCGACGCGAGGGGGCGGATCTCCCGAAGGCGGACTTTGACCGGATGGTGAAGGTGGCGGCCTCCGGAGCCGCTTCCCGGATGATCTGCGTCACACTCAACATCAGGCCGGAGGAGGAGCGGTTCCGGTTCGGGTTCGCAGCCTAGACTGCATCTCCAACCCCTGAGCCTCCCAAATATGTCACCCATGGAAACAGAACTGAGCGGCGCACATCTGCGCAGCTATCGAAAGATTTTTTGCCACCCCATCTCGCACAACCTGGGCTGGCGGGAGACCCGAGCACTTCTCAAGCGGCTTGGAACGGTCGTGGAGGAGCCGAACGGATGCCTGAGATTTGGCCGCAATGGCAACGTCCTTGTCATCCGGGGCCACCAGCCGGGCGAGACCGTGGATGTGGAGCGCCTGATGGAGCTCAGGCATTTCCTCGAGGGTTCCGAGGCGCCCTTGGCCGATGCCGCAGAGAAGGAGGCCCACTGGCTGGTGGTTATCAACCACCACGAGGCCCGGGTATTCCGTTCCGTGATGCACGGGTCCGTTCCCTCGCGGATAATGCCGCACAAGCCAGAGGACCACTTCCGTCACGCGCACAACTCGAAGGACTTCGCCCGGGGTCGCGAGAGACCCGACCCGAACAGTTTCTTCGGGCCGGTCGCCGAAGTGCTGGGAAGGAATGGGGCTATCCTCGTTGTGGGCAGCGGAAAGGGAACCGGTAGCGAGATGGGCGAATTCACCAAATGGCTCGACTCCAAGCATCCGGAGATATCCCGGAGGGTGATCGGATCCATAGTCGTGGACCAGCACCACCTCACCGAGGCGCAACTGCTGCGGACTGCGCAGGAATTCTACGCGGGCGAGCTGGCCCAAGGTAAGGGATAGCCTCCTGGTCCATGACCCTATGGATGCTGCAGTCCCGCCACCGCATGGGTGGCGGCCAAGCAATGCATCTCTTTTGGCAACAAGTGGTCTAACGGGGCGAGTGAAACATGCTATCCTTCCCCAGACTTCAATGACGCCTGCAGCTTCAGCCGAACCTCGCAAGACCCCGCCAAGCGATCCGAGCCAAGGGAACCTGACAGGCACCTCCTGGGCTTGGATGGGCGCCCTCTGGCAGCGCCGAACGACGGTCATTGCGGCTATCTCCGCCGGCGGGATCCTCGCCTATTTGATGCTCCGCTTCGGGTTCCAGGCGCCACCGCGCCTGTGCCGATTGCCTCTGCTCGCCACTCTCGTCATCGGGGGGATCCCCCTTATCTATGACCTGTCGAAAAGGGTCCTGAGGCGGGAGTTCGGCTCCGACCTTCTCGGCGGCATCTCGATCGTCACCTCGCTCGTGCTGGGCGAGTATCTCGCGGGCTCGATCATCGTCCTGATGCTCTCCGGAGGGGAGGCTCTCGAGAGCTTTGCGTTGCGCAGGGCCTCGTCGGCCTTGGCGGCCCTGGCCAAGAGGATGCCTTCGGTAGCCCACCGAAAACAGGGACCTGCAATCGCAGACATCGCGTTGCAGGAGATCGCCCTGGACGACATGATCGCGGTATACCCGCATGAGATATGCCCGGTCGATGGCGTGGTCATCGAGGGCCATGGAACGATGGATGAATCCTATCTGACGGGCGAGCCGTTCCAGATAACGAAGACAAGCGGATCGGCCGTGATCTCGGGTGCCATCAACGGAGAGTCGGCCCTTACGATACGCGCGACGCATCTCGCGGCCGACTCGCGCTACGCAAGGATCATGGAGGTGATGCGCGAGTCGCAGAGCAAGCGGCCCAGGCTGAGGAGGCTCGGTGACCAGCTTGGCGCGATCTACACGCCGGTGGCCCTTGTGGGCGCCTCGCTTGCCTGGGCGTTCAGCGGCGACTCAACCCGATTCCTCGCCGTGCTCGTGATCGCCACGCCGTGCCCGCTGCTGCTCGCTATCCCCATAGCCATTATTGGATCCATCTCCCTCTGCGCGCGCCGAGCGATCATTGTCAAAAGCTCGGCGGTGATCGAGCAGATCGCCGGATGCCGCACCGCCATCTTCGACAAGACCGGGACGCTGACCTACGGGGAACCGAGGCTGACCGACCAGATCCTCGCCCCAGGCATCGGGCAGCGAGAGATGCTGACCCTCGTTGCGGGACTGGAGCGCTACTCCAGGCACCCGCTGGCCAGGGCGGTCCTGGCCGCGGCGAGCGAGGCTGGCATCGAGATTCCTGAGGCCGCCGAGGTGAGCGAGGCCCCGGGTCAAGGCCTGCGCGGGACAGTTGCCGGCCGATCCGTGCAGGTGACGAGTCGGGGCAAACTGGCGGCACAAGCTGTTCCGGGTAGCGAGAAGATCCCGCCGGTTGCCGGTGGACTCGAATGCGTCGTGGCGATCGACGGCAGGTACGCCGCGTTGCTGCGATTCCGGGACGCCCCACGCGGCGACAGCCGCGCATTCGTGGGCCATTTGGGCCCGAAGCACCACTTTGCGCGCGTCATGCTGGTCTCGGGCGACCGTGAGTCGGAGGTGCGGTATCTTGCCGAGCAGGTGGGCATCACCGAGATATATGCGGAGAGGAGCCCGGAGCAGAAGCTTGCCATTGTTCGCGAGGAGACCGCCAAGGCGAAGACCCTTTACGTTGGCGACGGGATAAACGACGCACCCGCGATGATGGCCGCCACGGTCGGGGTGGCCATCGGCCAGAACAGCGACGTGACGTCCGAGGCGGCGGGCATCGTCATCATGGACAACTCACTCACCAAGGTGGATGAGGTCATGCACATCAGCCGGCGCATGCGCGTTATCGCGCTGCAGAGCGCGGTGGGCGGCATGGCCCTGAGTATCTTCGGCATGGGCTTCGCGGCGACGGGGCACCTGAATCCCGTAAGCGGCGCCATCGCGCAGGAGATCATCGACGTGCTGGCAATTCTGAATGCATTGCGAGCCGCGCTTCCTCCGAAGGTGATTCACGATTTCTGACTGCCGGCCCGGGAGGACCGCAACCCCAGCCGGGCGACAAATTCATGTGACAACCCCCAATCCACGGGCAAGGTTTATCCGCACCGTTCCGGTTCAACCCCGAATCTCCCCATGAACCGACTCAAATCGACAGGAGCTGTCATCCTTGGGTTTGCCGTGGCCGTCCTTGCGGCCCGCGCCGACCCCGCCTGGCCGCTGCCGACGGCCACCCCCGCGGCCGAGGGAATCTCGTCCGCGCGCCTCGATGTCATGCACCGCAACCTGGAGCAGGTCGTCGACCAGGGGAAGTTTTCCGGATACATCTTCCTGCTCGCCCGCGACGGCAAGATCGCCGACTGGCGCGCCTACGGGTGGCAGGACATCGCAGCCAAGAAACCGATGCAGAAGGATTCCATTGTCCGGATCTACTCGATGTCGAAGCTGATCACCACGACAGCGGTGCTGAAGCTCCTGGAGGACGGCCGGCTGAAGCTGACCGACCCCGTTGAGCAGTACCTGCCCGCCCTGAGGGACCGAAAGGTGTTCATGGGCGGGACAGCCGACGCGCCCGTTCTGGTGGCTGCGTCCCGGCCCATCACCCTCAACGATCTCCTCACGCATACGTCGGGCTACTACTACGAATGGAATACCGACTCCGCTGTCGTAGCCGAGTTGCTCACCCGGTCAAAGACACGGAAATCGACAAGCATGGACGATTTCATCGCCCATGCCGCGCTGCTGCCCCTGCGCCAGCAGCCGGGGACCGCGTTTCGGTACAGCATCAGCACGGACATTCTCGGCGCGGTCGTCGAGAAGGTCTCCGGCGAGAGGCTCGATCTGTTCTTTCAGGAGAAGATCCTCGGGCCGCTGGGAATGAAGGACACCGGCTTCTGGGTTCCCCCGGAAAAGCGCAGCCGGCTCGCCCTGGTCTACAGGCGGGGTGCCGACGGCACCCTTGGCCCCGTTGATGAGGCGAACAACAACGACGTGGGCCCAGGCCACGGGTTCGAGAGCGGCGGGGGAGGGCTGTACTCCACTGCCGCGGACTACGCGCGCTTCTCCCAGATGCTCCTCAATGGGGGAAAGCTGGGGGACGTGCGCATCCTCAGCCGCAAGACAGTCGAGCTGATGACGCAGAACCACATCGCCCACCTGGCCGATCCCCACCCGAATGGAAAGAGCGAGCAGGGGTTCGGGCTGGGCGTGCGCGTCATCACCGACCTCGGCGAAAGCCCGACACCCGGGAGTGTCGGGACCTTTGGATGGGACGGAGCCGCCACCACCAACGTCCAGATCGACCCGAAGGAGCGCACGGTGGCCCTCCTGCTCTGCCAGCATTTCACCTTCAACGAGGATGACATCATAGCCACCTTCACGTCGGGCTATTATTCCTCGCTGGAAGACTGAACCTGGGTCAGCCCGTGAGGACTGCTCCAGGGAGCGGGTAAGCCTTCCCGCTGGGCCCCGTTCAGGAACCTCGCTCGGCAACCCAGAACCGGCACTCGTCTGAGAAATCGGACACCGCCCGGTTCTCGACCGCGATTTCGCTTCTCATTGCGTCGTACCTGTGGGTCCAGCCGGAGCCTGCAAGGTCGGCGAGAATCTCGCCGCGATCTGGAATATGGATGAATACCTCGCCGCTCTCGTTCTCAAAAATTCGGTCCCCAAAATCCGCCAGGCGCGGATCTCGTTCCCCACGCTCCCATTTAAGGGCCTCTGCCTCCCACCAGGCCTTGTCCGCCGCGGGTTCATCCCGGTCGTGTGTGGTAAAGATTAGGGGAGCCCCGGGCTTGCAAAGGCTATGGAGCCGTCGAAGCGCCTCGGCCCGATTCCGGCGCCCGGGAATCTGCATGAGCCCGTTGAACATCATCAGCGCACCTCCGAACCCTTCGCCGTCCGCCAGCGCGAAGTCGGACCGATCGATCCGGGTGGCATCGGCGCACCTGAAAACTATGGAGTGGGCCTCCTCCTTGCCTGCGAGGCTCTGGGCCTGGTCCAGCAACTCATCGGCAAAGTCGAATGCCGAGATGTCGGGGTAGCCCATTTTCCACAGGGCAAGCGTCACGCGGCCGGAACCGCATCCGGCCTCGATCAGCCGCGTGTCGCGCCTCGGGAGATACCGCTCGATCAGGATGCGCTCTGAATCCCAGAGGCCGAGCGAGTGGGCAGCACGGGTGTAGTACAGGATCGAGGCAATCGCGTTGAATCGTTCCCTGACATGGGCGCCCGTCCATGTGGGTGGGGCGGCTTCGCTCATACCGCGAGAGGCTGTCGACACCTGCTCGGCCGTCGAGACAGGACTGCCACTGAGTCTTACCGGCTTCGCCGGCAAGAGTCCCATAATGATTCCATGGCGCCTGGACCGCGAGACCCAAGAAGCTCGCCGAGTATCAAGTCGGCTGGCCGATCGGCTCGAGGGTCAATGCGCCGGCCGACGCCGATATATCCCGTCGAAGTCATCCTTCCACGTCTTTCCGCCGTCAACCGAGGACTGCCAGCGCTGGCGCACCGATCCGTCGGCGTTCGGTGTCCACGCAATTCGGTCCGTGACCTTGATGTCCCCCTTTCCCTGCCGAGTGCCGGTCAGCACCATGTTGCCGTCGACGATGCCCCCGGACAACTCCAGGACGGGAGTCCCGTCGCCGACCCAGAACTGCTGCCAGCATCTTTTTTCAGGGTTATAGGTGTTCAGGCTCTTTCCAGTCGTCCCATTGGAATCCGTCCAGTTCTCAAGGATGCCGTGTCCATCGGCGATGCTCTCAATGCGGCTTTTCCCACCCGGGTTACCCTGCGCGTCAAAGACGTCCCAGTCGCCGAGCCAGAAGTCGAACTGGCGAAACTCCGAAGACTGGGGACTCGAAGTCTGTGCCGCGACGGCTGATCCGCCCAACATCAGGATTCCGACGACCAGCGTCTTGAGGGGCATGGAAGGCATAAATTCTCGTTGGTGGCGGGATTATGGCTAATCTGAGGGTGGATACCTCGGGCATTCGAAAGAGGAGTCCGGAGTCCAGCCAACCTCGCCACGCTGGCGCCAGACCGGACTATTCGCGATCCAGCTCCGCCTATCCGCGGGAATTGAGCGACGAGCCGCCAAGAACCAGCGCCCAATCGCCGGCTGATTGCACGATTTCTCAATGGCAAAACGGCCTTGGGTTAAAACGATTCGTGGTCAGTCCAGATCGCAAAACCCGCCGGAAGAGCCAATCGCGATGGCGGATGCTTGCGGACTCAAACCGGTGGCCGTGATTTTGGAAATGTTTCTTCGGCGTTCGGCTGGAAAGAATGCAACTCAAGAAGGCACACCGATCGTCCCGCAAGATATTCAGCCGATCGTCGAAAGTACTTTAGGCGTCGATCGGTATGCCTGGACCCTGCAGTGGAATGGCTGGGAGCATCTACGTGGCGGATGGGTAACACCCCATTGCTAGCAAACCCGGCGGCGGTGTACCCTCCGCATGCATTCTAGAAGCGCGACTCACGTGAATCGGGCGAAGGAATGACCGAATGACGAATCTCCGACTATTGAGGCGTTCAACGTCCATGCGGGCCCGCCCGGCCATGGGCAAAGTCACGGTGACCGCTCTGGGCTGCATCTTCAGCCTCGCCACGGTCCTTGTCCCGGCATCGAGGGCAGGCGCCATTGGGGTCGAGCTAAGGCGCATGGATGCCAGCCTTCCCGCCCTTCCATTGTCCGGAACTTTCGAAAAGGAAGACGGCGACAACGGACCTTTTGGACTCACCCTCAAGAACACTTCCGGCAATTCGGTCAAGGCCGGCGGAATCGTGCTCCTGAACATGGGGTCCGACGCCCACGGCAAGACAAAGGAGATTCCCGAGCACATTGTCGCCCGGGCTGAGTCCTGGACTATCTACGGGCTCTCGACAGGCGACACGGTGACGATCGAAGCTGATGGCTTCGCAGCACTCGTGCTGAAGGTTCCCTAGGCACGCCTGGTCAAGAATATTGGCCTCGTCCGGCCGCTGTTACCCTGTTGACTCCGTTGGCCGGTTCCAGGCCCAGATGAAGAGCTGGTGCCGGCGCTTGCTCGGCCCGCATCACTTGACCGTCAGGACGCCCTTCATTCCGCTCTGGTAGTGCGCGGGAAATGTGCAGAGAAACGGGTAGTCGCCCGGGGTCGTGGGCGCCTTGAAGTCGGCTTCCCCCGACTTCCGGGGCCCGAGGATGTCGATGTGTGCGACCACCTCGTCGGCAAGCGCCGCGGGAAGGTAGCCCGAGTCCTTCGCTGATATAGCGGCCGCGACGTACGCATCCACATCGGTGCCCGCCTTCAAGAGAACCCAATTGTGGCCCATGACCTGGACCGGCTGCGTGCCGTTGTTTGTCAGGACGACCTTCAGGTCCTCGCCTGGCTTGGCGGCGATCTGCGTGACGTCGAATTTCATCGTGTCGCCGGCCGTGATGTCGATCTCTCTGGGGCCGGCGGGGGCGGCCGCGGCTGTCGTGGAGGTGTCCTTCTGGCCGCAGCCGGCGGCGAATAGGGAGGCAAGGGCGATGGCAAAGCGGAGGCGCGTCTTCATGTGTGGATTCAAGTTACTTTACGATCAGGTAGCCCTTCATCCCCGCCATCGAGTGGCCGGAGCACGAGCAGATATAGGGGTACTTGCCGGGCTTCATGGGCGCGCAAAATGTGACTTCACCCGTTTCCTTGGGCCCCAGCAGCGGGATGGAAGCCAGCACGTGCGATGCCAAAGCCTTGGGCTCATACTCGGTAGACCGGGCCGAGAGTGCCGTCGTCGCATAGGGGCCGGCCTCGGACTCGCTGTCCAGGAGGATCCAGTTGTGTCCCATCCCATCCTTGGGCAGGGTACCCTTGTTCGTGAGTTGAACGCGGATCTTCTGTCCGGGGGTTGCATCGATCTCCTTGACGTCGAACTTGAGGGAGTCGTTGGCCACAATGGTGACCAGCTTTTCATCATCGGCCGCGCGGGCGGAAGGCTGGAAGGCGATAGTCGCGACAGCGAGGAGCATGCCTGCGGGTAATAGGGCGAACTTGAGGTCTGTGATTTTCATGGAGGATTATTTTCGGAGGCCAGAAAGACGCGGGTCAAAATGCGATCCACGTCTCGAGATAAAGTGTATTGTTGGCGGATGCGTTGCGCCCGGCTCCGTCGATGTTCGTCGCAGATCCGTCGAAGCGGTTATAGACGACGTACTGGAGCGAGATCTTGACGTTGGTTCTCGGCCAGAAGGCCGGCCCGGTTCCCTTGTTCATGGGAAGGTAGTTGAGCGAGAAGATGAACCCGTTGCTGTTTGGTGCACCCGTCTGGCTCGTTGAGTATGCCAGCGCGTCGCTCGATCCGTTCGTGACGAAGTACTGTGCCGCGCAGCCGTAGGTCTTGTCCCGCAGGTAGTCGACCGTTCCCTTGAATTCGGTGAGCGAGTCGGAGCCGTTGGATGTGTTGCCCAGGGCCTGGCTCGCCGCCCATTTGTCATGCTCTCGTATCACGGTGGCCATAACAGTGATATCATTGGTGTCGATGGACTTCTGAATTTGGGAGTCTATGCCGACATCGACGATCCGATCCTTGCCGGCGCTCGAGTCCCGCCCGGGATATGTATCGGCCGCCAGACCGTACAGGCCGACCTCAAAGGTCGTGTCATTCACAGGCTTTGTGTAGGCAACCCTCCAGTAGGGAGCCGTTCCGGTGACCTGTGTCTGGCCCGTCGGATCCACCCCCAAGGCCCTCTGGTACTTGGAGCCAATCATCCGGTAGGCGCCGATGTCCAGGTAGTAGCTGCTGTCGATCATGGCATAGGTCCCGAGGCCCGCAACCTGCTGTGCCAGGCCGCCGTCGATCAGCGTGCCCGCGGCAGGCGTCGGGGCCAACCCGGAGCCGGAGAACGGAAAGCCAAAGGCGGGAGTGCTGTTCCAGGGGTCCTGGAGGGTGGGGTTGTTGTTCATGTACGCCCCGTACTGAAGCGAATGACTGCCGATCGAGCCCACATCGGCGTAGCGGATCTCGGTGTTGTCCCAACTCCATGCCTTTCCCACGCCGTCGTAGGTGGTCTGCGAGAAAACCCCGAACTTGTTGAGGAACGTGGAAACGTCGGGGCCGAACAGCTTTGATGGATAGGGGCCGAACAGCCTGCCCGCATAGAACACGCTGAATTGGGTCACGGCAAAATTGTTGTTGTTTGAGAACCCAGGAGCCGCTCCTCCGGCCTGACCTGACTGCGTGTTTGTGAACGACGGCTGCAGCATGAAAGCAATCGGGGGGAGATTCGTGCTGTCAGCGCTCATCGTGTATCCGCTCAGCTTGAACTGCCGACCCATGTCGTTCAGGATGGGGAATTCGGTGTGGCAGGAGATGCACTGCATGTTGAGCTGGCGCGCGAAGCTGGGAAGCGCTTGGCAGGGCGCGGCCCAGACGAGCAACGCGATCGCCCCGAGCAACGGGACCTGGGGGATTCGTGTGTTGGCTGTTTTCACGTGCATCATGGTATCTCGTTCCTGATTTGGGTGCTTCGCATTATCTCGCTATCATTGCGCATTTCTTGCGATGCCAATCAACGGACCCGCAGTGGGCACGGACATTCGCATCATATTGATTGATAATGATGTTACGCATTCACATCGGGCGAATGGGGTGAACACCCGAGGGCCAGATCCGGGTGTTTTTTGGGATGGCGGGCGGGCAAGATCGGCGCGGCCTCTCTGCGGAACCAGTCCGGGTCGCAGGTTGCCTGGTGCCTTACTGAAGCTGTCGACGATTCACGCCTGGGCGGCAGCCGGAACTCGCGAATTCACGCTTCGCCAAGGGCCGGGCGTCCTTCAGGCTCCTCGAAAAGGGTTTTGTGGTCTCGCTCAGCCTCTTATCAATGCACCCCTGTCACTCGAGGGCTAAGTCTCCGCTTTTGTCACCTGCTGTCGGTTCGGCAAGGTTGCCTCCTAGAACAAAAAGACGACAAGATTCATTGTTAACCTTAGGCGGCCCGCCTTGTCGCAGTCGGCAGGGCGTCTCCGTCACCATATAACCCCAAGGATTTATGCGTTTTGACACCCGGGCGGCTTTCCTTTCGATCCTCCTAACATCGGTCGCAGCACGGGCCGGCCATCCCTTCCTGTGCACGGACTCATATGGCAATCAGGTGTGCGCGGTGTCGGCCACCGGCGCGATTGTCTGGCGGCACGCGTGCAACCATCCCCAGGATTGCTGGGCCCTCCCAAATGGGAACTATCTGTTCTGCCATACGGGGGGCGCCCTCGAGATGACGCCGGCTGGCATCGTTGCATGGGAGTACAGGGCCGGCACCAATACCGAGGTCCATGCCTGCCAGCCGCTCGACAACGGACGCGTGCTGCTTGTCGAAAACGGCCCCTGCCGGATCGTCGAGGTGGATCGCGAGGGCAGGATCGCAAAGGAGATAAGGCTCGTCCCGCCGCCCGCCAGCGTGAGCCTTCACGACCAGTTCCGGGGCGTTCGCAAGACGAAGGCAGGGCACTATCTCGTGTGCCGCAAGGGCGAGCACGAGGTCGAGGAACTCGACGCCAACGGCGTCGTCATCCGGGAGATTCCCGTTCCCGGGGACGTGCATGAGTGCGTGCTCCTGCCCGATGGCCACCTCCTGATCGCCTGCGGCGACGGGCACAAGGTGGAGGAGCTGGACGAGCGGCTAAGGGTCGTCTGGAAGCTCGATGAGAATGAACTTCCCGGGAATCCCCTCCGGCTGATGAGCGGGTTCCAGCGCCTCCCGAACGGGAACACCGTCTTCTGCAACTATATCGGGCACGGCCACCTCGGAGAACAGCCCCACTTGTTCGAAATCACACGCGAGAAGAAGATCGTCTGGGAGTTCGCCGACCATCTGCACTTCAAGGTGATCAACCAGGTGCAGTTGCTCGATGTACCGGGTGATGCGACCAAGGGCGAAATATTGCGCTAGCCCTGATATAGGGCACGCCGGCCCGGGTCCCACCGCGAAAATCAGTGCCGGGATGGCGAGCGTTGTCGTCCGCTCAGTACTTGTAGGCGGCGTCCACGAAGAACAAGCGCCCTATCGGTCCCCCGTAGTCTCCCACGTCGGCGTTCGTCGACGGGAAGGCCGAGGAAGCGATGGGGGGCTTTTCGTCGAAGACGTTGTTCACGCCCGCCCGGACCTTGAGATTGCGGAGCCAATGGCAGGATCCCTTGGAGAAATCGTACCCCAAGATGGCGTCAAACTGCTGGTAGGAGGAGACGCTCGCGCCAGGCGTGGCAAAGGCCCCGCCTGGCCCGATGTCCTCGACGGTCGGGATATAGGTGTGCCCGATCGTCGCCTCGATAGCCCGGTAGGACCAGTCGAGGACCGTGTAGGTCTTCCAGCGCGGGATCGTGCCCTGGCTCGAGCTGCCTCCGCCCGAGGCCGTGCCGACGTAGTCATAGTAGGGCTGGAGCGGCGTCTCCTGGACGAGATCGCTGCTCCAGATGGTCGCGGTCGAGCTCAGCGAGAAGCGCCCGGCCTGCTCGGTCGTCCACGCGTAGTGCAGGCCGACGTCGAAGCCGCGGCTGATCACGGATGCTAGGTTGAGCAGCGGGACGAACACGTAGATCGACGTGGGATTTGACGAGCTCAGCTGGCCGGGCATGGTCACGCCCGGGCCGGCCTGGCTGCCGATATGGACATACTGTGCGTAGGGGGACGCGGGGCCGAGCGACTCGACGCTCTGCACGATCTCGACCTGGTTCAAGTATCCGATGGAGCCGGTCTGCGAGGCCCCGAAGAAATCGACCGTGACATCCAGACCGGGCAGCGCCCGGGGGGTGTAGGAGAGGCCCCCGGACCAGGTCTTGGCCCTGAAGGGCTGGAGGTTCGGGTTGGAGTCGTTGAACCCGTTGAATCCCGCCCCGGAGGCCGTGAATCCGTAGTAGCTTTGGTAGGTGAAGGGGGGGATGGGCCCCGACACGGCGGGCCCGAATTCCTGGTAGAGCTGCGGCGCTCCGAACGAGCGGCCGACCGACGCGTGGAACGAGAGCTGGTCGTCGAACGGCTCATAGTTGACGCCGAGGTCGGGCACCGCCGAATGGCCGACGACCGTGTAGTCGTCATACCTTCCCGACACGTCCAGCGTCAGCCTGTGCAGGCCCGTGATATTCCAGCTGGGGCTGGCGAGAGGGACCTTCACCTCGGCGTAGACCGACGTGAAGTCCCTGTGCGCGTCGAATGGGGAGAGCGACTGCGAGTCCAGCCAGCCGGCGATGGAAAGCCCCGGCGCTATGGACTGGCTCGTCGCGTCCGGGGAGGCGCTCAGATGCTCGTACGTGTGGCTGGCCCCGACCGCGAGGCTCACCGGCCCGGCCGGCAGCTCGAAGGGCGTCCCGCGCAGGAGCACATCCTCGGAGACCAGCGTGCTTATCATGCTGTTGCTCTTGGTCCCGATGATGTTCCCGGGCAGCGATCCCGGGGCCTGGGTCAGGGCAAAGGGGTTGATCGTCCCGTCCGCCAGGGCGGTGTTGAGGTTCTGGGTGTCGATCTGGCCCGTGCCGCTGTAGCCCAGGTGATAGCGGTTCATGTCGACGGCGGCCTCCCACGAGAAATTCGGGCTGACCTGTCCCCGCAGGCCGCCCGCAAACCGGAAGAAGTCCGACGTGTCGAGGCTCTGGCTGGGATACGACGAGAACTGGTTGCCGACGTTCACGAGGTTGACGACCCCGTTCTGGTAGAGGTAAGCGGGCGAGAAGGGGCTGTTCAGGTTCGTGAAGGGCTCGTAGGGGATGAAGGCATAGGCGCCAGGCGGGGGCGGCGAGGTCCCGTAGACGACAGGGTCGGTGAACGGGGCCGACAGGTAGGGCGAGATGGACTCGCCGGCGACGGACGAGACCGTGTGGTCCCAGCTGTAGATCGCATCGCCGAACGCGACCAGGTGGTCGCCGAAGAACTTGTGCTCAAAGTCGAGGACCGCGCTCCTTCTCCTCATGCTCGCGAGGAGGGTCTGGGAATTCGCCAGGTTGTCGCCCGCCACGACCTGCTGCTGCGTCTCGGGGGTGTAGACGCCCATCGCGACCAGCTGGTCGATCGAGTACTGGAGGTAGCCCGGGGGCGCGTTGAGCCCGGGGCTGAGGGCGTAGTACGAGACGGGCCCCGACTGCCCCGTCCCCAGGTTGATGGGGTTGATGGTGATGATGCCCGGATAGCTCGTGGCGCCGTAGATGGGGTTGGAGTAGGGGCGCTGGCTCATGTAGATCGGGCTCGTCTCAGCGGCCTCGACCGAGAGCATGACCGAGGTCGTGCCGTTGCTGGCCCCCCCGGAGAGGTAGGCCGAGCGCTCGGTGTAGCTTCCCTTGTCGGTGCTCTCCCCCCAGTGGACCCCGGCCTCCCAGCCGTTGAACCTCGATTTCAGGATGACGTTGATGACTCCTCCCACCGCATCGGACCCGTAGATCGCGGAGGCGCCGTCGGAAACCACCTCGACCCGGTCGATGGCCGCCGGGGGAATCATGTTAAGGTCGACGAATTCGGCGCCCAGCCCTGCCTCGGCGGGGTCGAAGGCAACCCGGCGCCCGTTGATCAGCACCAGCGTGGCGAGGTTGTGTATCTGGAGGTAGGAGCCGCCCTGCGTCACGAACGCCTCCGAGTTTGCGTTCTCGAGGCCCAGGCTGCCGTTCCCGGAAAACTCCGTGGACGTCTTTCGGAGGATCTCGGCGAGGTTGGTCGCCTCTCCGCTTTCGGCCATCTCAACCGAGCCGATGATGTCGACGGGCTTTGTGGCCTCGTTCGCCGGCGACGGTATGTAGGAGCCGGTCACGACGACCGGGGCCAGGGTCTGCGGTTGCGCAGGCGGCGTGGGATCGGTGGCCTGGGCAAAGGCCCCGGACGCGAGTCCCAACGCGAGCGCGGCGAGCTTGGTCTTTTGGATCATGGGCAAATTGGGGTTTCCGCAACCATACGCTATTGCGTGTCTTGCAGATGCACGGGTAATTCTTCCATAGGATCGGGGGGATAATGCAAGAAATCATAAGCCGTATTGTCGACTTTAGCCGCCGAAATGCCCCTGCGGTAGCCGGGCTGGCGGCACTGCTCGCACTGGGCGGCGGGGCATTCGTGGCCCGCCGGATGAGCATCGACAGCGACACCGGCAAGCTGGTCGACCCCAGCCTCCCCTGGCAGAGGGCCTCGGCCGACATTGCCCGGCAGTTTCCCCAGGACGACCACCTGCTGCTGGCGGTGGTCGACGGCGACACCCCCGAGGAGGCCTCCGACGTCGCCGCCTCCCTGGCGCAGCGCATGGCGGGGCGTCCCGATCTCTTCAGGTACGTGAGGCAGCCCGACGCCAACCCCTATTTCAGGCGGTATGGCATGCTTTTTCTCCCTGAAAACGAGGTCCAGGACCTGACGGACCACCTGGTCGCCGCCCAGCCGTTCCTGGGAACCCTGGCCTCGGACCCTAGCGTGAGGGGCGTCCTGGATGCCGTCGACCTGCTGGCCCAGGGAGGCCTCCACGCCGCGGTGGACCCCGGGAAGATCGACCCCGCGTTTGCGACGGTCGGCAAGGCCGCCCGCGACGCGCTTGAGGGGCGCCGTGCCCCCCTATCCTGGGAATCGATGCTCAGCGGCAGGAAGGCGTCGCCGGGAAGCCGGCGCCACTTCGTCCTGGCCTCCGCGACCCTGAATTTCGGGCAGGTGGAGGCCGCGTCCCAGGCGCTGGCCGGGATTAGGGAGGCCGCGGCAGCCGCGGGCGCCGGCCCGGGAACGGGCGCAACGGTCCGCGTCACCGGGCCCGTGGCGCTCGACAACGACCAACTGGCGGTCCTGTCGGAGGGCGTCGCCTTCACGACGGCGCTCGCCCTGGGGCTCTTTCTCTTCTGGCTCGCGCTTGGTCTGCGTTCGCTGCGCACGATCCTTGCGGTCCTTGCGACCCTCGCGGTCGGGCTGGTGGGGTGCCTGGCCTTCGCCGTCGGCGTCGTAGGTCCCTTCAACCCCGTCTCGATCGCCTTCGTGCCGCTCTTCGTGGGAATCGCGATCGACTTCGGGATCCAGTTCAGCGTCCGCTTCGCCGCCGAGCGCACCGCCGCGGCTGCAGGCGAGGCCTTGGGTCGTACCGCGTTGGGCGTGGGTCCGCCCCTGGCCGTCGCGGCGGCCGCGACCGCCGTCGGGTTCCTCGCCTTCGCCCCGACGGCCTATCTCGGGGTGAGGGACCTCGGGATCATCGCCGGGGTGGGGATGATCCTCGCGCTGGCGCTCAACCTGACCCTGCTGCCGGCGCTCCTCACGCTCCTGGCACCCGGCGCCCGGGCGGAGGACCCGGGGACCCAGCTGGGCCGTCGCCTGGACGCATACCTCGGGAAGCGCCCGCGCGCCGTCCTCGCGGCCGCCCTTGTTCTTTTCGGCCTCGCGGCGGCCGCGATTCCCCGGCTTCGGTTGGACTTCAACCCGGTGGACCTGCAGAACCCGCGCGCCGAATCCGTGAGGACGCTCTTCGACCTCATGGCGGACCCCGATACGTCACCCTACACGATAGAGCTCCTCGCGCCCCGCGACGAGGCCCTGGCCGCCGGCAAGAGGCTCGAGGCGCTTCCCGGCGTCGCCCGGGTCCTGAGCGTCGCGAGCTTCGTTCCCGCCGACCAGCAGCCGAAGCTCGACCTGCTTTCCGACGCCGCCTCCCTCCTGGGGCCCACGCTCTCCCCGGCGGCGGCCAAGCCGGCGCCCGAGCCGCCGCAGGTCCTTGCGGCACTGGGCAGGTGCGCCGGGGACCTGGCGGAGCTGGGTGCGCGGGGCGACGAGACGGCCGCCTCCCTGGCGGCGACCTTCCGCGCCCTGGTCTCGCGGGGCCCGTCCGCGGTGCCGCTCCTCGCGGACAACCTCGCCGGCGGGATAGGGCGTCGCCTGGACGACCTGCGCGAGATACTCCGCGCGGGGCCGGTGACCCTGGACACGCTGCCGGCCGACTTCCGGCGGGACTGGGTGGCGCCCGACGGCCGATGGCGGCTCCAGGTGTTCCCGCGGGGGGACATGCGAAGCAACGAGGCCCTCCGGGGATTCGCGCGGACGGTCAGGGCCGTGTTTCCGCAGGCCGTGGGCTCGGCCGTCGAGGTCGACGAGTGGACGCGCCTGGCACCCCGCGCCTTCGCCGAGGCCGGGATCCTGGCCGTCGTCGCGATCTCGGTCCTGCTTTTCTCCGTCCTTCGCAGCCTGCTGGACGTCGTGCTCGTCCTCGCGCCCCTCCTCATGGCCGGCGCCCTGACCCTCGGCGCGGCCTCGCTCCTGGGTTTCTCGATCAACTTCGCCAATATCATAACGCTGCCGATGATGCTCGGGATCGGGGTCGCCTTCGCGATCTACTTCGTGATGCGGCGCAGGTCGGGCGAGCCCGGAATGCTCGGCTCGCCCACGGCGCGAGGGATCGTGTTCAGCGCGCTCACCACGGGGACGGCGTTTGGCAGCCTCGTGTTCTCGAGGTCGCCGGGCATGTCCGAGATGGGAAAATTCCTGAGCCTGGCCCTCTTCTTCACGCTGTTCTGCACCCTGTTTGTGCTGCCCGCGCTCCTCGGGCTGCGTCCCCCGCCCAGGAAGGGCCCGTTCCCGTGAGGCTGCGTCTCCGGCTCGCCGGTGCGGCCTTCGCCGTGCTCTGCCTTTGCGGCTGCGCCACCGAGCCCGTGGATCCGGAGGCCCGCGCGCAGTTCAGGGCGAACCACGATCCCCTGGAGCCTCTCAACAGAAAGACCTTCGCCTTCAACCAGGCGTTCGACCGCGACCTGATCAAGCCGGTCGCCAAGGGGTACCGCGCGGCGCTCCCGGGCACCGTCCGGGACGGCCTGCGCCACTTTCTGGACAACCTGAACGAGCCGATCGTCTTCGCGAACACGCTGCTGCAGGGACGGGTCCGGGACGCGGGCGCCACGGCCGTGCGTTTCCTGATCAACAGCACCGCGGGGATAGCGGGATTCAGGGACGTGGCGGGCCGCAACCACCTCCCGAAGAAGATGGGGGACTTTGGCCAGACATTCTGGGCCTGGGGTTTTCCCGAGGGGCCCTACATCATCCTGCCCGTCCTCGGGCCCACGAATCCGCGCGACGGCGTCGGGTCCGGAGTCGACGCCTACATCGACCCGTTTCGATACCTGACGAACACCGACCACTTCAGCACCTATGTGACCGGCGGGCGCGCGGTGCTGGACGGGGTCGACAAGCGCTCGCGCAGCATCGAGGCGCTGGACGAGATGGAGAAGGAGGCGATCGACTACTATGCCTCTTTCCGAAGCCTCTTCCGCCAGCACCGCGCCGCCGAGCTCACGGGCTCGAACCGTCCCTCGCAGCTGCCCTCGCCCGACTTCTACGAGGATCCGGGGCGCTGACTACCGGCTGAGCTCGGCGGTCTTCCTTTTCAGCAGGTCGACCAGCGCCTGCGCTCCTCCGGTGCGAAGGACCAGCGAATACTCGGACCGCCTTGCGGCCAGCTCGCTTATCGTGCCGCTCAGGAAGACGTCGATGATCCGCCAGCGCCCGTCCCGGAGGCGCATCATGTAGTCGAGCTGCACGGGCTCGGGGTCGCCCGTGTGCAGCTTGGTGTGCACGACGCAGTCGCCGCTTGGCAGGGTGGCCGGCACCGGGTCCACCTCGAAGCGCTCGCCGGAGTAGCTCTTGAACCGCTGCGCGTAGTTGGCGACGCTGTAGTCGCTGAAGGCGTCGGTCACGTCCTTCCTGTCGGCGGGGGAGAGGCCCTTCCAGGGCGGGCCCACGATGATGCGGGTCATCGCCGCCAGGTCGAAATCCTGGCGCACCTCGGGCGAAAGGGCGGCCTCCCGTCCCTCGAAGGTCGTCGCACCGCCCTGCTTCATGACGGTAATCAGGGCGTCGCAGAGGCCCTGCGCCGTGGCCGCGGGAGGCGGAGGCTCACCCGCGCGACCGCTCGCGGACACCACGCAAGCGACGAGGAGATAGGATGCAAGGCGACGCAGCAGGCGCCGGCACGAACCCTGCGGCATCCGTGCGAGACGCGAGGGCGAGAGCCCGTGTCCCTTCGCAGCTGGAGAATCCACCGGAGGGCCCACGGCGTCAGTGCGCGCTCCTTGCCGCGCGCTGGGGAAAAAACAAGATGCATCCCACCATGATCGCAAGGAGGGCGGCCGAGGCGGAAAAACGGCTCAGGTCCAGCCCGCCGGCGCCGGTGGGCTTGTCCAGGAAGTCGCCGAGCACCGCCCCGAGGGGCCGCGTGAGGACGAAGGCCGTCCAGAAGAGCGCCGTCCGCGAGATCCGGGTCCAGAGGAAAGCCGCCGTGACCAGAGCCAGGAGCGATCCGAAAATGGCGGCGCCCGAGGTA
>Ga0265318_10000089_pt1 | contig 82410 bp, 61 predicted proteins | sample 4821metaG_FD_192431 | JGI IMG/M metagenome (GOLD analysis project Ga0265318, IMG submission 192431) | Rhizosphere microbial communities from Carex aquatilis grown in University of Washington, Seatle, WA, United States - 4-8-21 metaG | ecosystem: Host-associated > Plants > Roots > Rhizosphere >...
CGAAAAATGCGAAGCATTTTTCGGGTGGGGGGAACGGTGCGGGGCGGTGACCCCCACCCGAAAAACCGTCTCGCTTCGCTCGACGCTTTTTCGACCTCCCCACAAGGGGAGTTATGCACTTGACATACCCGAATGGTGACGAGCATACAAGCTCCGACAGGCCGTTACCGCAGAGCGATCTCACCCCCGAGATGATCGAGGCTGGGGCCGAAATCTTGTTCGCGGAGGATGCCTTAAACGGCATTATGGATATGGGGTATGGCCGCGAACTCACCCGGAAAATTCTGACCGCTGCATTAGATATTTTTTCAAGGCCGGTTTGAACTCCCAAAGGCGCTTTAGCATGTCTTCCACCGCCTGATAGTGGGCCGGAAGTTCGGTATCGCGAACCGATTTGATTTTTACATTGCGGCCCCTGAGTTCTTCGCTACGGGATAGCCTAACTTCCATCCATTGGCGGTTGTTGGGACTAGGTATGCTTAAGTCGATTATTGGCTGAGCGCCTGCCGGTTTTCCATCTGGCCCAGTGTTCAAGACCATCTTCACCTCTCCGGCCGAAGTTGGATTCTGATGCGCCAAGGCGTTCCGTATCGGCGTAAGCTCCTTGAGACTTTCGCGTATGTCCTCCCATTCCTTCAGCGTGTCATGCTTATGTTGCCCGGATTTGAGTGGCGGGAAGCATGCTTCCACTAGTTCACTAGTGAGCGATAAGCGGCTTTCAAAGTTCGGAGTGCGATAGAACAAGATCGAGGCATTCCGCGCGGTGGTGCCTAGCGCAACAAAGCAAAGCTCATAGAGAGCTTCGTGGACAAAGCCCCACCTCGTAAGGCACAATCCAATCCACATGAAAAACCAATCGTGCTTGGCGTTTGGATTCGGGTCGTCGTCACGCGGAGGCTGGATGGAAGCCATGTCAAAGCCCTCAAATGAAGATCAATACTCCGAAGCTGAAGCAGCGCGCCGCCGTGACGCAATCGTGCGAAACTTGATCGCTACGCCGCCGAAGCCGCACGTACCGCTTAAAGCGCAGAAGAAACCTAGGCGCGGCAAACGGACCGGCGGAAAAGTTTCAAAATAGTACCGAATTCACAGGATTCGAGAAATGCCCTGGACGCTTGAAAAAGCCTTAGATGATGATTTAATCACAGTAGTCGAACGTGACGATGATTTTGGTCACTATGCGCTGCGGATAGGGATTCTGACACCCATCGTCACAATTGATTTGGGACGAACTCTCACAAGCCAGACAACAAAATTCCGGGTTAGTCACGCCATACACACACCTACTCAAGCGGCGCCTTATCGAGCAAGCCGCCAGTTCGCTGAATATCCGGCTTATGCGCTGCATCGTGCCGTTGACGGGCTGACAAGCTACTACCGTGAAGCCATAAAAGCCGGTCATACGCCTATGGATAGTTGGCTGGTGGAAAATTAGATTTAGAGTGCAGGTTCGCTATAGACCGATTAGCGCTTTCCACGCCAATGCAAGAAGTGCCGCGCTTTTTGTTTAGGCGTTCGCGGTTTGGTTAGGTTTCTGTCGATAGGTGAGACGCTTGCCTTCGACGCCTTTGACCGCTTTGTCAGCGCGCGCTGCATCGGTCACGCCCAGCGCCATGCGCTCGTTGTAGCGGAAATCGAACTCGGCGAGGTAGCGCTTGAGGTGCGCTTCGCTGACGTGGTGATAGGTGCCGATGATCCCGCGCTTGAGCGTCGCGAAATATCCCTCGACCGTGTTGCTGTGGGCGTCGCCGCGAACGTATTCGCCCGCGCCATGGTCAACCATTTCGTGACGGGCAAATTCCTTGCCCATTTCCATGTAACCGCCAGCGGTGTCCGTCATGAACGAGGACTTGCGGCTGACCTGCTTCATCACGATGGGGCGAAGCGTCTTGCCTGCAACGTTCGCGATATGATCGGAGCGAGCACGACCGCCACGCTCGACCAGTGTGTGAGCGATCATTTTGCCCTTGCCGCCGATGTTGCCCTTCGTGCGCTTGTTGCGATGTTTGTTCTTTTCTTTCCCGCCGATATAGGTCGTGTCGGCCTCGACGATCTTCCCCTCGCCGCCCAGCGGATCGGCCTTACCCTTCAACGGGGCCATACCTTCCCGGATGCGATGCGCCATGAACCAAGCCGTGCGGTAGGAGCCGAAGCCGAGCATCCGCCAAAGCTGGTGAGCGGACATGCCCTTCTTGCTCGCGGCCATCAGGTGAGTCGCTAGAAGCCATTTGTGCAGGGGGATATGCGACCGCTCGTACAGCGTGCCCATCGTGGCCGTAAACGGCTTCTGGCAGGCGCGGCACTTGTACAGGCCGGGGCGCGTGCTCTTGCCCTGAAGCTCGGTAGCCTCGCCCACAACGCCACAATGGGGGCACGTCACGCCATCCGGCCAGCGGATCGCCTCGAAGTGCTTGCGGGCGGCTTCTTCATTAGTGAAAATCGGGTTTGTGAGATCGGCAGTCATCGGAAAGTCCCTTTCGCCCAACAAATATGGGCTTTCCCTTCCGGTATGTCAAGTGCATAATTCCCCCCCACAAGGGGGAGGTTGATTGAAATCGAGATGGTATCGAACTATCTTCTCTACTGACAATTTGTCACCCAGGTGCCCGCCATGACCGATGCCCCGCTTCCCGGCGTGTTCCAGCTCACACCGCTCAATCCCGAGTTCAACGACAACCCGCACGCGCTGCTCGACCGGTTGCGCGGCGAATGTCCGGTGCATCGCGACACCGAGGCGGGGACGTTCATCCTCACGCGTCACGAGGACGTGCGCGGCGTGCTCTCCGACACCTCGATGTGGCGCGGGCCCGATCGCGCGGAGCCCGAGGCGATGATCCAGCGCGCCATCCTCGAACAGCGCGTCGAAGGCATCCGCGTGTCGGACGAGGAGGCACGCTCCGGCATCCTGCTGATGGACGAGCCGGACCATATGCGCATCCGCGGCCCCTTCGCGAAGGCGCTCTACAAGCGCGTCGCCAAATGCAAGCCGCTGGTGCAGCGCGTCGTCGACCAATGGCTCGACCGCGTCGCGGGCCGGCCAAGCTTCGACGCGATGGACGATTTCGCGCTGCGCGTGCCCATCGACGTGATCGCGCGCATCCTGGGTGTGGACGAGAGCCGACTGGACGAGTTCCGTGAATGGAGCGAGGGCGCGATCCTGGGCCTCAATCCGTTCCGCAGCGAGGACGACACCAGGCGCCTCGTCGTCGCGAGCAACGGGCTGTCGGCCTATATGAACGACCTGATGCAGCGCCGTGCCGCCGAGCCCAGGGACGATCTCGTCAGCGACATGATGCGGCTCAAGGCCGAAGGGGCGGAGCTCGGCGACGGCGAGATCTCGAACAATCTGCAGGGCCTGCTCATCGGCGGCAATCTCACCACGACCGATCTGATCGGCAACGCGATCTGGCTTCTGCTCAAGCATCCGCAGGAGCTCGCCAAGCTGAAAGCCGATCCCGCGCTGATCAACAATGCGGTGGAGGAGGTGCTGCGCTACGAATCCCCGGTCGACATCACCGGCCGCATCGCGCCGCGCGACATGGAGGTCGGCGGCTGCCCGGTGAAGCGGAGCCAGTCGCTCTTTATGTCGCTGCGTGGCGCCAACCGCGATCCGGCCGCGTTCCCCGATCCGCACCGCTTCGACGTCGCGCGCAAGGACGCGCCGCACGTTGCCTTTGGCGGAGGCCTGCATCTGTGCATCGGCGCGCCGCTGGCCCGGCTGGAGGCACAGGTCGCGCTTGCGAGCCTGTTCCAGCGCTTCCCCAACCTGCGCCTGGCCGACGCGAACGCCAAGCCCGAGTGGCGCACGATGCCGTTCTTCCGCGGGCTGAAGACGGTGATGGTGGAGGTGTGAGTTTCCTCTCCCCTCGTGGGGTCGCTACGCTGGCGCTAGCGACGACGCAAAATCTTACGCTTAGCGTAACGCAGTGAAGCTAAGTGTTAGATTTTGCTGGTGGGGGGGAACCAGTCTTGGCACCGGCGACTCACCCCTCACCTGAAAAATAAAGGGCTTGGTCTTCGGCTCACGCTCAGCCCAAACCCATGATTTTTCTTCGTCGCTACGCTGCCGCTCGCGACCCCACAAGGGGAGAGGAAGATCAGCCTTCTATCTCCGCCCTCAGCATCTCCAGCGTCAGCCAGCGCTCCTCATGTTCGGCGAGTTCGGCCTGGGTGCGCGAGAGTTTCTCGCTCAATGCGGTGAAACGTTTGGGGTCTCGTGCATACAGATCCGCGTCCGACAGGGACCTCTGCAGCGACGCGATCTCCACCTCGGCAGCTGCGATCTTCTTGGGCAGCTCCTCGAGCGCGTGCTTGTCCTTGAAGGTCATGCGGCGCTTGGCGTCGGCGGGCTTTTCGCGCGGCGCGGCAGCCTTGGAAGACGATTTCGGCGCGGCCTTCGCGGCGATCCCCCGACCGCGCTGCGCGAGCATGTCGCTGTAGCCGCCGGCATATTCGACGAATTTGCCGCCGCCTTCCGCCGTCAGCACGGACGTCACGGTGCGGTCGAGGAAGTCGCGGTCGTGGCTGACGAGCAGCACGGTGCCTTCGTAGTCCGCGATCATCTCCTGCAGCAGGTCGAGCGTCTCCAGGTCGAGATCGTTCGTCGGCTCGTCGAGCACGAGCAGGTTCGACGGCGAGGCGAGCGCCTTGGCGAGCAGCAGCCGCGCGCGCTCGCCGCCGGACAGCACGCTGACCGGCTGGCGCGCCTGCTCGGCTGCGAAGAGGAAGTCTTTCATATAGCTGATGACATGGCGCGGCTTGCCGTCGACGATCACGGTGTCGCCATGGCCGTCGGTCAGCACCTCGGCGAGCGTCGTGTCGGCGAGGAGCTTGCCGCGGTCCTGGTCCAGCCGCGCGATCTGCACATTGGTGCCGAGCCTGACCGATCCCGCATCGGGCTCGATCGTGCCGGTCAGAAGGCCGACCAGCGTCGTCTTGCCCGAGCCGTTGGCGCCGATGACGCCAACACGGTTGCCCTTGAGCAGCCTGTAAGAGAAGTCCTTCACGATCGGCCTGTCGCCATAGGACTTCCCGGCGCGGAACGCCTTGACGACGAGGGTGCCGGAGTTCTCGGCGTCCGCCGCTTCGAGCCTGGCGTCGCCCGCGACGCGGCGCTGTTCGCTGCGCTCGCGGCGCAGCGCCATCAAACCCGCCAGGCGCCCCTGGTTGCGCTTGCGCCGCGCGCTCACGCCGTAGCGCACCCAGTCGAGCTCGGCGGCGATGCGGCGGTCGAGCTTGTGGCGGTCGATCTCTTCCTGCTCGATCGTCGCGTCGCGCCATTCCTCGAAGCGCGCGAAGCCCTGGTCGAGCGCGCGCGTGCGCCCGCGGTCGAGCCACAGCGTCGCGCGCGTCAGCCGCGAGAGGAACCGCCTGTCGTGGCTGATGAGCACCAGCGCCGAGCGCATCGAGGCCAGCTCGCCCTCCAGCCATTCGATGCCGGGAAGGTCGAGATGGTTCGTCGGCTCGTCGAGCAGCAGCACGTCGGGTACGGGCGCCAGAACGCGCACCAGCGCCGCGCGCCGCGCCTCGCCGCCGGACACTTGGGCAGGCTTCTCCTCGCCGGTGAGCCCGGCCTCGCGCAGCAGATTCTCCGCGCGCTGTGCATCGTCGCCGGGCGCGAGACCCGCGCGCACGAAATCGCCCAGCGTCGCGAAGCCGGAGAAATCCGGCTCCTGCGGGAGGTAGCGGATCGTGGCGCCCGGCTGGAAGAAGCGCTCGCCGGAATCCGGCTCGACCAGGCCGGCCGCGATCTTGAGCAGGGTCGACTTGCCCGAGCCGTTGCGGCCGACGAGACAAAGCCGCTCGCCCGCCTCGATCGACATCTGCGCGCCGTCGAGCAGCGCGGTGGTGCCGTAAGTCAGGTGAACGTCGCGTAAGGTCAGGAGCGGGGCCATGGGGCGTGCCCAATAGCATTGCCGCGCTCCGGCTCCTATATAAGAAGCATGCCTTTCTCGAATTCCTATGCGCGCCTGCCGGAGCGGTTTTACGCCAAGCTGAGCCCCACGCCGGTTGCGGCGCCCCGCCTGATCAAATGGAACGAGGGGCTGGCGCGCGAGCTCGGCCTCTCGATGCTCGACGTCGAGGTGCTGGCGGGGAACCGGCTCGCCGAGGGCAGCGAGCCGTTGGCGATGGCCTATGCCGGACACCAGTTCGGCGGCTTCGTGCCGCAGCTCGGCGACGGCCGCGCGATCCTGCTGGGCGAGGTCGTCGATGCCAAAGGCGTGCTGCGCGACATCCAGCTCAAAGGTTCCGGCCCGACGCCGTTCTCGCGGCGCGGCGACGGGCGCGCGGCGCTGGGGCCTGTGCTGCGCGAATACATCGTGGCCGAGTCGATGGCGGCGCTGGGCATCCCAACGACGCGCGCGCTCGCGGCGGTCACGACCGGCGAGACGGTATGGCGCGAGGAACCGCTTCCCGGCGCGGTGCTGACGCGCGTCGCGTCGAGCCATATCCGCGTCGGCACGTTCCAATACTTCGCCGCGCGCGGCGACGAGGAGGGATTGCGGCTTCTTTCGGATTATGTGATCGCGCGGCACTATCCGGATGCGAAGAACCCGCGCGAGATGCTCGACCGCGTGATCGCGGCGCAGGCACGGCTGATCGCCGGATGGATGTGCGTCGGCTTCATCCACGGCGTGATGAACACCGACAACATGTCGGTCCCGGGCGAGACCATCGACTACGGTCCCTGCGCGTTCATGGACACCTATGATCCGCAGAAGAAGTTCAGCTCCATCGACGAGATGGGCCGCTATGCCTATGCCAACCAGCCGCGTATCGCGCATTGGAACCTGGTGCGGCTGGCCGAGACGCTGCTGCCGCTGATCGGCGAGGCGGAGGCGCAAGCCGCCATCGACGTGTTCCCCACGCTGTTCCAGGAAGCGTTGAGCGCGGGCTTCCGCGCCAAGCTGGGCCTCCGCGACGCCGAGCCTGACGACATGACGATGGTGCAGGAGCTGCTCGACACGATGGCGGCGAACGAGGCGGATTTCACGCTGACCTTCCGCCGTCTCTACGATGGCGCGTTGCCGGATGCGTTCGGCGCCTGGCGCACGCGCTGGCAGGCGCGGCTGAAAGACGCCGACCGCGAGACGATGCGGCTGGCCAATCCCGCCTTCATCCCGCGCAACCACCGCGTCGAGTTCGCGCTCGCCGCCGCGCAGGCGGGCGACTTCTCGCTGTTCGAGGAGCTGGTGCGGGTTTTGTCGAGGCCGTTCGACGACCAGCCGGAATTCGCAAAGTATGCACAGCCGCCGGAGCCGGGCGAAATCGTGCAACGCACGTTCTGCGGAACGTAAAACTCCAATTGTCATCCCCGGCGAGCATCGCGCGCACCGCGCGCGATGTGAGGGAAGGGGATCCAGGTGACTGGGCTGAGCTATAGCCCAGTCACCTGGGTCCCCTTCCCCTCGCGTTGCTGTCGCAACGCTCGGCCGGGGATGACAATGGGGCAGTGGTCAGATCGACCCCAGCACCACCGACAGCTGGTGCATCTTCCCGTCGTCCACCAGGGGAATGAACGAGCGCTGGTCGGCGGCGAGCATCTTGCCGTCGAGCTTGGCGGCGAGGATGCCGCGGCTCACGCCGAGCGGATTGTCGACCGAGATCTGATAGGTCGACGAGCGATACCGGAACGTGATCTCGAAGCCCGGCCAGGAATGCGGGATGCAGGGCGAGATGACCAGGTTGCTTCCCTGCACGCGCAAGCCCAGCAGCCATTCGACGCAGGCGCGGTACATCCACCCGGCCGAGCCCGTGTACCAGGTCCAGCCGCCGCGCCCGACATGCGGCGGCATGGAATAGACGTCGGCGCAGATCACATAGGGCTCGACGCGGTAGCGGTGCATGCCGGTCTGGTCGGAGGCGTGATGGATGGGGTTGAGCATCGACAGCAGCTCGCCCGCCTTGTCGCCGTCGCCCAGCATCGCAAAAGCGATGGCCGTCCACACCGCGGCATGGGTGTACTGCCCGCCGTTCTCGCGGATGCCCTGCGGATAGCCTTTGATGTAGCCGGGATCGTGGCTCGGCTTCTCGAATGGCGGGGTGAACAGCGTCACCAGCTTCTCGTCGCGGCGCACGAGATATTTGTCGACCGCCTCCATCGCGCGCGCGGCCCGCGCGGGCTCGGCGCCGCGGCTGATCACCGCCCAGGACTGCGCGATGGAATCGATACGGCATTCGCTGTTGGTGACGGAGCCGAGCGGATGGCCGTCGTCGAAATAGGCCCTGCGGTACCAGTCGCCGTCCCACGCCTGGGCTTCGAGCGAAGCCTTGAGCTTCGCGGCCGTCTCGCGCCATTCGGCGGCGTGCTCGCTCGCGCCGCGCTTCTCGGCGATAGGCGCGAAGCACATCAGCCCGTGATAGAGAAACCAGCCGAGCCACACGCTCTCGCCCTTGCCGCCCTCGCCGACGCGGTCCATGCCGTCGTTCCAGTCTCCGGTGCCCATCAGCGGCAGGCCGTGACTGCCCAGCGCGAGCGACTTGTCGAGCGCCAGCGCGCAATGGTCGAACAGGCTGGCATGGATTTGCGAGGTCGCCGGCTCGAAGAACGCGTCGTGCTCGCCGTCGTGCAGGATCGGACCTTCGATGTAAGGCACCATCTCGTCCAGCACGGCGGCGTCGCCGGTGACGCCGACATAGTGCGCCGTCGCATAGGCGAGCCACACGCGGTCGTCGGAGATGCGCGTGCGGATGCCGCGTCCGGATTCCGGCAGCCACCAATGCTGCACGTCGCCCTCGGGGAACTGGCGTCCCGCCGCGCGCAGAAGATGCGCGCGCAGCAGATCGGGGCGCAGCACGCACATCGCCATCGTGTCCTGGATCTGGTCGCGGAAGCCGTAGGCGCCGCTCGCCTGATAGAAGCCGGTGCGCCCCCAGATGCGGCAGGCGAGCGTCTGGTAGGGCAGCCAGCGGTTCACCAGGATGTCGAGCGCGCGGTCGGGCGTCTTCACCTGGACGGTGGAGAGCGTGTCTTCCCATTGCTGCGTCACGTCCGTGAAGACCTGTTCGAGATCGGCCTTGCGGTATTTGAGGACCAGCGCCTCGGCCTCGCTCTTGCCCGCGGCGTTGCCGAGGAGGAAGACGAATTCCTCGCTGCCCGCGGCGCCCAATCTCACCGGCGCCTGCAGCGCGCCGCAGGGATCGTAGCCGGCGCCGACGCGGTTGGAGAGCGGCTGGCCGAGCGCGAGCGCCAGGGGGTGCTCCAGCGTGCCGTCGCGGCCGATGAACTCGCCGCGGTCGCCGGTCCAGGCGAGCTGCTTGCCGCGGAGATCGGCGAAGGCGACGCGCGACCCGAACTGATCGTTCCACGGGTTCATCGCGAAGATCGCCCCTGTCGCCGGATTGATCTCCGTCGAGATGAACGGCGCCGTCGCGCTGCGGTTCGCGCCGAGCACCCATTCGGCGTAGGTCGTCACCGACAGCCGCCGCGCGCGTCCGGAACGGTTGACGATCTTGAGGCGCGCGATCTTGACCGGATCGTCCTTCGGCACGAACAGCGTCAGCTCGAGCGCGATGCCGTGGGCGGCGTATTCGAAGCGGCTGTAGCCCTGACCGTGGCGCGCGACATAGCTGCCGGTCTTCTCGCGGATGGGAAGCGGCGTCGGCGTCCACACCTCGCCCGTGTCCTCGTCGCGGATATAGATCGCCTCGCCCGGCGGGTCGGAGGTCGCATCGTTCGACCACGGCGTGAGCTGGTATTGCTGTGCGTTCTTCGCCCAGGTGAAGCCGCTGCCGTCGGCCGACACGATGAACCCGAAATCCGCATTGGCGACGACGTTGACCCATGGCGCCGGCGTGCGCTGGCCGCCTTCGAGGATGGTGACGTATTCGCGCCCCTGAAGCGCGAAGCCGCCTAGCCCGTTGAAGAACTCCATCTGCGGCCGGGGCGGCGGCACGTCGGGGATCGCGGGCGCGAACGCGCGGCGCGGCGGCGCGCTGCCGGGCTTCTTGTCGCGCGCACGGTTGACCTGCTCGGCGAGCGTTCCGGCGCCGCCCGTAAGCACGGCGCGCGCCGCCGAGAGCAGCAGCGCGCGCGTCTCCGCCGGGATGGTGTCGGCGCGCAGCAGGAAGACCTGGCCGTTCACCTCGTCGCCCGCGAGCCGGGGCATCGCCTGGTTGGCGCGCACCATGGCGTCGAGGGATTGCTGCAGATCCTGCGCATAGGAGGTCGCGCGTTCGTTCAGGATCACCAGATCGGCCGCGAGCTGCTTCATCTTCCAATAGTCGTGCGCGCGAAGGCACTGGCGCACGAGCGTCAGGTCGTTCTCGTCCTCGATGCGCACCAGCACGATGGGCCGGTCGCCCGAGATGCCGTTCGCCCACAAGGTCGAAACCTTGCGGCTGCCGCGGCGCAGCACGTCCGGCGGCGGGCGCAGGACGGGATCGGTATAGAGCACATGATTGGCGAGGCGCTGATAGAGATGCGCGTCGTCGGCGCCGATGCCCAGATGGCGCAGCTGGATCTGCGCCTGCGTCCAGGCGAGCGTCGCCGCGCGCTCGAAGGCCTGCGCGTCGCGATGCTTGTCTGCGAGGTCGAGCACCGCTTCGCGCGTCTCCGCCGCCATCGTCCAGAACGAGATGCGCACCGTGGCGCCGCGCGGAATGCGCACGCGCCGGCGCAGGCTGAAGATCGGATCGAGCACCGGGCCGGATGTGTTCGAGAGCGGCCAGCCGTCGACGATCGCCGATGGCGCGCGGATCGTCTGGCCGCGGCCGAGGAAGCGGGCGCGGTCGGTCTCGAACTGCACGTCGCCGACGCCTTCGCCCTCGACGACGGAAAGATGCGCCGCCCAGACCTGCGGATCGGACGCCGAACGGCGCCGCCGCGTGGCGAGGATCGCGCCGAGGCCGGGATCGAACTGCGTCTCCACGAACAGCTTCGCGAAGGCGGGATGCGCCAGATCGTCGGCCTGCCGCGCCAGCGCGATCTCCGCATAGGAGGTGATCTGTATCTCGCGTTCGCGCAGGCCCCGATTGGTGAGTGAGACGCGGCGCACCTCCGCATCGTCTTCCGGGGAGACGATCATCTCCAGCGTCGTCGTCATCGTGCCGTCGCGGCGCACGATCTCGCTGCGGTCCTCGCTGAAGGTGACCTCGTAGGAATCCGGCTCCGTGCCCGCGGGCTGATAGCCGGTCGACCATGTCTCGCCGCTGCGGGCATCGCGCAGGAAGATGTAGGTCCCCCAATCGTCGCGCGTCACGTCCTCGCGCCAGCGCGTGATCGCTATGTCGCGCCAGCGGCTGTAGCTCGATCCCGCCGCGGTCAGCATCGCGCTGTAGCGGCCGTTGGACATGAGCTGGGTGCGCGGCACGCGCGAATGCGCGCTGGTGTAGCGGCGCTGCGCCTCGGGGATGAGCGCGCCCTCGGGCGTCGTCGCCAGCTGCTCGGGCGGCGGATGAGCCAGCGCCACGTCGCGCGGCATGCGCTCCTGCAGCAGCAGCTCGGCCGCCTGCACGATGGGCTCGGCGTGGAAGCGCGCGCGCATCGCGCCGTCGTTGAGCGCATTGGCGATGGAGAGCACCGTCATCGCCTGGTGATGCGCCATGTAGCAGCGCACGATCTCGTAGCGCGCGCCTTCGGGCACGCGCGAACGCGTGAAATCCAGCGCCTCGTACCAGCCGTAGAACCCGCGCGCGCCCATCCGCGCCATGCGCTCGAAATTGCGCGCCGCGCTCATCGGATCGACCATCGCGGCCAGGCCCGTCGCGTAGGGCGCGATGACGACGTTCTCCGACAGCCCGCGCTTGTATCCGAGATCGGGCACGCCGAAGCTCGAATATTGATAGGTCTGCTCGATATTGCGCGCGTTGAAGGCGGATTCCGACACGCCCCAGGGCACGTTCAGCTCGCGGCCGTATTCCTCCTGGCGGCGGACGACGAGCCGGTTGGTCTGCGCGAGCAGGCTGCCCGCCGGCGCGCGCATGACGAGCGACGGCATCAGGTACTCGAACATCGATCCCGACCACGAGATCAGTCCCGCGCTGCCGTCGATGGGGGTGAGCGCGCGGCCGAGACGGAACCAGTGCTTGGCGGGCAGATCGCCCTTGGCGATGGCGACGAAGCTGGCGAGCCGGGCCTCGGAGGCGAGCAGGTCGTAGAAGCTCGCATCCAGCGTGCCGTCACTGCCGCGATAGCCGATGGAGAGCATCTGCTTGTCCTCGTCGAAGAGGAAGCCGAACTCCATCGCGATCGCCATGCTCCTGGCTTCGTCTTCGAGCGTCTTGAGGCGGTGGCAGAGAAGCTGTGCCGCGGGCACCGTCCCGGCGAGTGCCACTATGGTGCCGGTCTCGCGCAGGTATTCCGCGTCGCGCTGGTGCGAGGCGATGTCGTCCCTGAGTGCCTCGGCGCGGAAGAGAAGCTCGCCGTTGATCGCCTGCGCCTGGTTCACCAGCGTCTCCGCCGCCTGCGCGAGGTCGGGAAGCGGTGCCGACGGAAGCAGCGCGGCAAGGGCCTCGATGGCAGGCGCAAGCTCGCTCGCCTGCGCCGCCTCGCGCACCAGCCCGAGATCGTCGGCGATGCCCTCGCGCCAGTTCGAACACTGGATGGGCGCCGCCATCATCTCGGCACAGGCATTGGCGAGCGCGATCAGATGGCCCGCGAGATTGCCGCTGTCGACCGAAGAGATGTATTTCGGCTCCAGCGCGCGAAGATCCTCGGTGCCGTACCAGTTGAAGAAATGGCCGCGGAAGCGCTCGAGCTTGTCCAGCGTCGCGAAGGTCGCCTCCAGCCGCTCGACGGTCTTGAGCGTGCCGCTCCAGCCGAAATCGCGCGCCGCGACGCAGGACAGGAGATAGAGCCCGATATTGGTGGGCGAGGTGCGCCGGGCCACGATGTCCGCCGGGCTCTCCTGGAAATTGTCGGGCGGAAGGAAATTGTCCTCCGTCCCGACGAAGCGCTCGAAGAACCTCCAGGTGCGGCGCGCGATCAGGCGCAGGCTGCGCGCATCGGCGGCGCCGACCGCGAGCAGGCGGTCCTTGCCCGGCGGCAGGCTCGCCAGCCGCGCGACGAAGGGCGAGATCGTCCACAGCGCCAGGAGCGGCGTCGACACCGGCCAGATGTGCGGGCGCACGAAAGCGAGCAGAACGCCCACCGCGATGGTGAAGACGGCGCTCGCCACGATCTGCACGACCAGCGAGCGGCTGTCGAAAGTCGAGGCGTTGCGTGCCTGCGCTGCCGTCGTCCATTCGAGCATGCGCCTGCCTGTGACCAGGCGGAACAGCGTGCGGAACACCGCGTCGACCATCAGCCAGGCCTGATGCGCGAGGAAGGTGAAGAAGAACGCGCTCTGCAGCGCGGCCAGCTCGAAGTCGTGCGCCAGCACGCGGAAATGATTGCGCAGCGAGATGTCGGGCTTTGACGGCAGCAACCCCGCGAAGGCCGGAAGCAGCGTCGGCAGCGCGATGGTGAGAAGGATCGACAGCGTCCAGATCTCTGCGGCGCGGCGCGGCATGAACCAGCCGATGAGGAGCGCGAGCAGCGCCGACGGCGCCGAGAGCGAGCGGCGCAGATTGTCGAGCAGCTTCCAGCGCCCCATCAGCGGCAGCTTGGTGCGGTTCACGCCTTCATGCGCGGTCTTGCCGAGCCCCAGGATCCACGGCAGCAGCTGCCAGTCGCCGCGCGTCCAGCGGTGCTGGCGCGCCGCCGACACGTCGTAGCGCGACGGGAATTCCTCGACGACCTCGATGTCGGTGGCCAGCCCGGCGCGCCCCAGGATGCCCTCGAGCAGGTCATGGCTCAGCACCGTGTTATCGGCGATCTGTCCATGCAGCGCGGCTTCGAACGCGTCGACGTCATAGATGCCCTTGCCGACGAAGGAGCCTTGCTCGAACAGGTCCTGATAGACGTCGCTCACCGCGAAGACATAGGGGTCGAGGCCGTTGGGGCCGGAGAACACGCGCTGATAGAGCGAGCCTTCGGTCCCCAAGGGAAGCGACGGCGTCACGCGCGGCTGCAGGATCGCGTGGCCGTGGGTGACGAGGCCGCTTGCGGGATCGAAGACCGGACGGTTGAGCGGATGCGCCATCTTGCCGACGAGGCGCCGCCCCGTGCCGATCGGCATGCGCGTGTCGGCGTCGAGCGTGACGACGTAGCGGATGCCCTCGGGCAGCGGCGGCTGGCCGTCGATGGCGACGAAGCTCGTGTCGGCCGCGCCGCGCAGGAGGCGGTTCAGCTCGTGCAGCTTGCCGCGCTTGCGCTCCCAGCCGATCCAATTGCGCTCGCCCGCGTTCCACATGCGCTTGCGATGCAGGAGATAGAAGCGCGGGGTGTTGCCGGCGCCGGGATATCGCTCGTTGAGCCGCGCGATCCCGTGCACGGCTTCCTCGAGCAGTTCGGCGTCGTCTTCAGCGTGCTCCGTCGCGTTGTCGCGCCAGTCGGAGAGCAGGGCGAAGGTGAAATTCGCCTCCGGATTGGAGAGGTGATGCACCTCCAGCCGCTCGATCTGCTCGCGGATGCCGGCGATGTCGATGAGCAGCGTGGGGACGACGATGATCGCGCTGAGCTCCCTCGGCACGCCGTCGCGCAGGTCCATCGCCGGCAGGCGCATGGCGCTCACCTGCTCGGTGATGATGCGGTTGACGATCGCGACGCCGACGTCGCTCGCCGGCACGAGGCCCACGAAAGCGAGCGCGAAGAGTATCTTCGCGCCCGCGCCCACGCCCGAGACCGCGAGCAGCGACACGCCGAGCACGACGATGGTGGCGATGGCGATCATGCCGATATAGCCCATGACGCCCATGCGGTACTGCAGGCGGAAGATGCGCGCGCTGAGCCGCGGACGGCTGCCGAGCGCGTTCTCGAGCGTCTCGCGCCCGTGGCCGATCAGATAGTAGCCGGGCTCGCTCTCGCGCGCGCAGAGGGGGCTCTTCGGCATACGTTGCGCGGCGCGCTTGGCCTCGGCGAGCGCGCGGGCGGCGACCTCGCTCTCGTCGCGGCCGCTTCCGCGCGCGACCTCCTCGATGGCGCGGCGGTAGAGGTCGCGCGTGGCGAAATCCATCTGCGCGAAGTCGCTGTCCTTGCGCAGCACCGCGTCGACCGGGCTCACCGTTTCGAAGAACTCGGCCCAGTTGACCGAGGAGATGAGCCGCATGGACGTGATGACGTTGCGCACGGTCACGTTGGTGGCGCTCTGGCGCTGGACCTCGTCGCGCAGGATCTGGTCGATGCCGGTGCCGGACGCGGCGAGCTTGTCGTTCAGCCAGTGCAGCGCGGGCGTCGTGCCGGGATCGCGGTCGCGCAGGCGCTGGGAGAGCTGGACCGCGAACGAGGTCGACCACGGCGCCGCGTCCAGGTCGCGCAGGATCGCACCCGTCGCGGCGCGGTCCGCGCTCAGGATGCGCTCCGCAAGCCCGTCCGCGAGCTGGCCTGCGTCCAGCCGCGCCACGATGCTCTCGGCGAGACGCCGCAGGTTCTCGACCAGGGTGATGCGCAAGGTGATGGCGATCGCCCACAGCTCGCCGATGGTGAGCTTCTGGACGCGCTGATACGCCTCGACGAAGCGGGTGAGCTTGTCCACGTCGATGGCGCTGTCGGAATGGGCGACCACCGCCCAGGCGATGCCGTAGACGCGCGGATAGCCCTTCAGCGGCCCTTCGGCGAGCTTGGGCAGCAGGCGGTAGAAGCCGGGCGGCAGGTCGTCCTTGATCTCGCGGATCTGCTCGTCGACGACGTGGAAATTGTCGAGCAGCCATTCGGCCGCGGGCGAAATCGGTTGGGACGCCTTCGTCGCGCGCACGATGTTGCGATAGGCGGCGCGCAGCACGCGCGCATTCTCGATGAGGCGCGGCGCGATGGGCCGGCCGCGCCCTTGCCCTTCCACCACATGTTGCGCGGCGGCAAGGCTGGCCGCATGCTGCTCGAGCCGCTCGATGCTGAACAGCTCGGCGCGGATCGGCGGCGTGGGCGCGACCGTCTTTCGGCTCAATGCAAAGATGCGCGGAATATCCAAAGTGACGCCCCGCGGCAATGCACGGCCTTCAACGGAACCCGCGGGAACAACGCGCTATTCGCGGAAAAGTTCCCGAAGTTCCCGTCGGCCGGGAGCGGTTTACGACGCCAATTTGAGCAGCTCGTGCTTGAGGATCTTACCCGCCGGGCTCATGGGCATCTCGGCCAGGAGGCGGATGCGGGTCGGGCGCTTGTAGGGCGCAAGCCGGGCTGCGGCGAAGTCGGCGAGCTCGGCTTCCGTCGGCGACGCGCCGGGCGCGGCATGGACGAAGGCGAGGATGTCTTCGGTCCCGTCCCTGGCGAGGCCGATCACCGCCGAGCGCGCCACCGCGGGATGGGCGTTGAGCACGCCCTCGATCTCGGCCGGATAGACGTTGAAGCCGAAGCGGATGATCATCTCCTTGGCGCGGCCGGTGATGAACCAGCTTTCGTCCTCACGGCGCGCAAGGTCGCCGGTCCTGAACCAGCCCTCGTCGTCGACCGCGGCGGCGGTTTCCTGCGGCGCGCGGTAGTAGCCCTTCATCACGCCGGGGCTGCGCACGTAAAGCTCGTCGTTGACCAGCTTCGCCTCGACACCGGGAAGAAGCCTGCCGATGCTGCAATCGCCGCGCGGCGCGTCCAGCGGCGTCAGCGTGATCGTCGGCGCGCATTCGGTGATGCCGTAACCGTTATGAAGGGGCAGGCCGAACGCGGCCTGGGCGACCTGTTTCGTCGCCATGTCGAGCGGCGCCCCGGCGCAGGAGATGAGGCGCAGACGCGGCGCCGCGATCCTGCCTGCGCCCTTGCGGCCGGCATATTCGGCGAGCATCGCGTACATCGACGGCGTGCCGATCATGACGCTCAAACCGTCGTTTTCGAGCGCACGCATGGCAGCGGCGGGATCGAAACGGGCGACAAGGTGTACCGACGCGCCCGCGAGCAGCGAGCCGAGAAGCACGCCCGTCAGCCCCAGGATATGCGACACCGGCAGCACGGCGAAGACGCGGTCTTCGGGCGTCAGCGCGCGCGCCTCACCCGACGCCCGCGCCACGAACATCAGGTTCGCGTGGCTGAGCATCACGCCTTTGGGCTTTCCCGTCGTCCCGGTCGTGTAGATGAGCGCTGCGACGTCGCGGTCGGTCTCCGGCGCGCAGTCTTCATTGATCTGCGAGAACGCCATGTTGCGCGTGTGGATGACGAGCCGCGCGGCGCTATGGCTGCGGATGTCCTCGATCTCGCGCGGCGTGAGACGTGCGTTCACGACGATCGGCCACGCGCCGATCACGGTGCAGGCGAAATAGAGCGCCACCGCGGCCGTACCGTTCTCGCAGACGAGCATCACGCGGTCGCCCGGCCGCACGCGATGTTCCTTGAGCTTCGCCGCGGCATCGCCGATGGCCGCGTTCAATTCGCGATAGCTCCAGCTGCGCGTCGCCTCGTGCAATGCAACGCGCTCGGGCGCGCGCGCCGCCCAAAAGGGAACGATCTCGGAGACGAGGGCGGGGACGGTCATCGTCCAGCTCCATTGTCATCCCCGGCGAGCCTCGGCGAAGGCGCTGAGGCGAGGGAAGGTGATCCAGGTGCGTGAGCAAGGACGGTTCTGAGGAATCGAGCGCCAAAGGCAAGCGGCGTGACAGACGGGCCGCCTGGGTCCCCTTCCCTCACGCCACGCGCGTTGCGCGCGACGTTCGCCGGGGATGACAATGGGGGTACGGCAAGGCGGGCAGAAATGCGCGCCGCCAGCTCCCCCACATGCTCTTTCAGGATCGAGCCGTGGTCGCCCTTGGTCGTCTGGATGTCGAGATCCGCGATCAGCCGGCGCCAGACGTCGCGTGCGCTCGGCGGGAAGACGGCGCCGGTTTTGCCCGCGCGGATGAATGTCGCGCGACCGGTATAGGGGAGCGGCGTATAGGCGATGAGCGCCGCATCGCCGGCAATGCGCGTCCGCTTGAGCGGCAGAGGCAGGTTGGGATTCACCTCGCCCAGCCAGTTGTTCACCTGCGTCGCGCGGTCGGTCTTGGGTCCGAAGAATTTCCCGATCAGTGCCGATGCGAACGTGCGCGGCGTCATGTGCCGCGCGCGCCGCGCCAGCTTGCGCGCGCGCACGATGAGGCGCGTTTTGCGCGGCCAGGTATGGGGATGGGCGAAAGCATCGATCATCACAAGCTCGGCGACGTTCTCCGGCCCGAGCAAGCGCGCCGTCTCCAGCGCGACCAATCCGCCGAAGGAGTAGCCGGCGATGAGATAGGGACCCTGCGGCTGCTTTCCGCGGATCACGTCGACATAGAGCGCGGCCATGCCGGGAATGGATTCGAGCGGCGGCTCGGCGCCGTCGAGACCGCGCGCCTGGATCGCGTAGACGGCGCGGCTGGTTTCGAGCGCGCGGCCGAGCCCTGCAAGCTCCATCACCGTTCCGCCGACGCCGTGGACGATGAAGAGCGGCTGGGTCTCGTCGCCCTCCTTGAGAAGCACCAGATGCTGATAGCCGGGCACGGCTTCGCCGGCGATGAGCTCGACCTGCGCCGCGATGGTCGGCGCGTCGTAGATCGCGGTGATGGGGAGCTTCACGCCAAGCGCGCTCTCGATCTCCAGGAACAGGCCGACGGCCATCAGCGAGTCGCCGCCGAGATCGAAGAAATCGGCATCGTGCGCGACCGACGCAAGCCGCAGCGTGCGGCACCAGATCGCTTCAAGGGCCGCTTCATGCGCCATAACCGACTCCTGCGAGCACGGGCGTGGCGTCGTGCTTGGCGGCGGCGATCTCGCGCAGCCACGCGCCGAACACGGTGCCCGCGACCGTGCGGCCGGGCGCGATGCGGTTGGCGAGCACCGGGAACTGGTCCATCAGCGCCGCACTGCGCTCGCCCGTCGCGCGGGCGCGGAAGCGGTCGAGCAGCTCCTTCTCCGTCGCGTTGAAATAGAGGCGCGGGGTGTTCGGATAGATGTCACGCTCGCCGGCGAGATAGCGGCGCACGTCGCGGACATATTCGCGGCCGAGCGTCTGGGCGTCGTATTCGGGATGGCCCTGGAAGAAGAGCATGCGGTTGCGGCGCTCTTTGACGAACATCTCCACCCCCGCGTCGTGGGATTCGGTGAGGATGCGATAGCCGCATTCGCCGAGCGCCTCCGCCGGCACCTCGTTCCAGCGCGAATGCGCGACGCGGAAGCTGGCGGGCAGGGCCATGGTCAGATCGTCATGGCCGCAGGTCGAATGCTCGAACAGGCCGAAGCATTTCTCCTCGAGCGGGCGGCGCTCGATGCCGTCATAGTGCAGCACCGCGGCATGGCTCGCCAGGCACGAGAACGCGGCGGGCGGCCCTTCGCGGTCGAGCCAATCGAGCAGGTTCGCGAGCGAGTTCCAGAACGGCTCGTCCTTCAGATGCGCGTGTTTCGGCTCGGTGCCGGTGACGATCACCGCATCGAGGCCCGCGGCCATGAGCTGCGTAAAATCCTGGTACGAATTCTCCGCCAGATGACGCTGCCCCGTATCGCTGCGCTGCACGCCGCCCAGCGAATAAAGCGAGACGAAGACGCGCAGCTTCGGCGCCGCCGTGTCGATCACGTTCAGGAACTGGCGCGCGGTCGAAAGCAGGGCCGCGTCCGGCATGTTGTTGACGATGCCGAGCTTGATGCCTTCGAGACGCCGTCCGGGGCGCGCGCGTTCCAGGACCGCGGGCATCAGGACCAGCCGACGGCGCGCCTGGGCGCCATCTCGATGACCTCGCCGGCCGATGCCTCCAGCGCCTGCGACAGGTCGGCGATGATGTCGTCGACATGCTCGATGCCGATGCACAGCCGGATCATCTCCGGCTTCACGCCGGCCTGTTCGAGCTGCGCGTCGGTCAGTTGGCGGTGCGTGGTGGACGCGGGATGGCAGGCGAGCGATTTGCAGTCGCCGATATTGACCAGGCGCTTGAAGAGCTTGAGCGCGTCGTGGAAGCGCTTGCCCGCCTCGAAGCCTCCCTTGACGCCGAAGGTAAGGAACGCGGGACCGCGGCCTCCCAGATATTTCTTCGACAGCGCATGGTTCGGGTCGTTCACGTGGCCGGTATAGCTGCACCATTCGACGCGCGGGTGCGACCATAGATAGGCCGCGACCCGCGTGGTGTTCTTGATGTGACGCTCCATGCGCAGCGGCAGCGTTTCGATGCCCTGAAGCAGCAGGAACGAGCTCATCGGCGCAAGCACCGAGCCGGTGTTGCGCTGGCACACGGTGCGGCAGCGCGCGATATAAGCACTCTTGCCGAAGTGCTCGGTGTAGACGACGCCGTGATAGGCGTCCTCCGGCTCGGTCAGCATCGGGAAGCGCTCGCGATTGGCATTCCAATCGAAACGTCCGCTGTCGACGATCGCGCCGCCCATCGTCGTGCCGTGGCCGCCGAAGAACTTGGTCAGCGAATGCACGATGATGTCGGCGCCGTAGGTGATCGGCTTGAGCAGCATGGGCGTGGCGATGGTGTTGTCGACGATCAGCGGCACGCCGTGCCGGTGCGCGACCTGGGCCAGCGCCTCGATGTCGGCGACGTTGCCCGCCGGGTTGCCGATGCTCTCGCAATAGACGGCGCGGGTGTTGGCGTCGATCAGCTTCTCGACGTCGCACGGCGCATCGCTGGCGGCGAAGCGCGTGTCGATGCCCTGCTTGCGCAGGAAGGAGTTGAACAGGGTGTAGGTCGCGCCATAGAGCGTCGGCAGGGTGACGATGTTCGATCCGGCCTCGGCGATGTTGACGATGGCGTAGTGGACCGCGGCCATGCCCGAGCCGACGCACAGGGCATCGACGCCACCCTCCAGCGCCGCGACCCGGCGTTCCAGCACCTGGGTCGTGGGGTTGCTCAAGCGCGAATAGATGTTGCCGGGGACCTCCAGGTTGAACAGGCCCGCCGCATGGTCGGCGCTGTCGAACTCGTATGCGACAGTCTGGTAAATGGGCACCGCCACGGAATGCGTCGTGGGATCGGTGTCGTATCCGGCATGGATCGAGAGGGTTTCGTCGCGCATGATGGGGTCACCCGATTCGCGATGGTTCAAAAAGGGACGTGTCGAAATGAACGGAGCGGAGAGCCTGGTGCGCACGCTGGTCGGCGCGGGCGTCGAGGCGTGCTTCATGAACCCCGGGACGTCCGAGATTCATTTCGTCCAGACGCTGGATCGCGTGCGCGAGATGCGCGGCGTGCCGGTTCTGTTCGAAGGAGTCGCTTCCGGCGCAGCCGACGGCTATGCGCGGATGACGGGGAAACCTGCTTGTGCGCTGTTTCATCTGGGGCCAGGATTAGCGAACGCACTGGCCAACCTGCACAATGCATGCCGCGCCCGGGTGCCCTTGGTTAACATCGTCGGCGACCACGCGACCTATCACCGCCGCCATGACGCGCCGCTGACCGCAGACATCGAGATGCTGGCGCGGCAATACTCGAAATGGCTGCGCACCTCGCCTTCCTCGGCCGAGGTCGGCAAGGATTGTGCCGAAGCCGTCACTGCTGCGACCGCGGCACCTGCGGGCATCGCGACGCTGATCCTTCCCTCCGACACCGCCTGGGGCGACGACGGCAAGGTTGTCGCGGTCGAGAAGCCTGCCGCGCCGCCGCCTCCCGGCGCCGCGGCGGTCGAGCAGGCGCACGCCATGCTCAAGAACGGCGCGCGCACCGCGATCATCCTCGGACCGCCGCTGACGCAGGACGAGGATACGCTGCTCTGCGCCGGACGCATCGCGGCGGCGACGGGGGCCAGGCTGTTCGCGCCGTTCAATGTGACGCGCGTGCTGCGCGGCGCGGGTCTGCCGCCGGTGGAGCGTGTCGCCTATGTCGTCGATCAGGCGCTGGCGCAGCTGCGCGAGTTCTCGCAGTTCATCCTGGTCGGCGCCGCCGTGCCCGTCGCGTTCTTCGCCTGGCAGGGCAAACCCAGTGTGCTGATCCCGGAAGGGTCGCAGGTCCACACGCTCGCGACATCGAGCGAAGATTGCGCCGGTGCGCTCGCCGATCTGCAAGAGGCGCTCGGCGCGAAAACAGCCAAGCCGTATCTCCAGGAAGCCGCGCGGCCGGCGCTGCCCACAGGTCCGATCACCATCGAAGGCCTCGCGTCCGCTGTCGGCGCGCTGCTGCCGGAAGGCGCGATCGTCGTCGACGAGTCCATCACCTCCGGTCGCGGCATGATGGCCGCGACCAAAGGCGTGCCCCGGCACGACTGGCTGGTGAACACGGGCGGCTCCATCGGCATCGGCATGCCGCTCGCGGTCGGTGCCGCAGTGGCGTGTCCGAACCGGCCGGTGCTCTGCCTCCAAGCCGACGGCAGCGGGATGTACACGCTCCAGGCGCTGTGGACCGCCGCGCGCGAGAATCTCGCGATCACGGTGGTGGTGTTCGCCAACCGCGCCTATCAGATCCTCAAAGGCGAGATCGCCGCGCTCGGCGGCAATCCAGGCCCACGCGCGCTCGACATGCTGGAGATCGGCCGCCCCGATCTCGACTGGCTCGCGCTCGCCAAGGGCATGGGCGTGCCCGCGCGGCGCGTCGAAACCCTGGACGAGTTTGCGCAGGCATTGCGTGATGGGGTTGCGAGCCGCGCACCCAACCTGATCGAGGTGCCGCTGTGATGATTTCCTCTCCCCTCGTGGGAGAGGATGCAAAATCTTACGTTTAGCGGAGCAACGCGGAGCTAAGCGTTAGATTTTGCTGGTGAGGGGGAACCAGTCTTGGCACCGGTAACTCGCCCCTCACCTGAAAAATCAAGGGCTTGGTCCTCGCTACGCTCGGCCCAAACCCATGATTTTTCTTCCTCTCCCACAAGGGGAGAGGAGGTGAAGGAGCATGTTATGAAACCCTGGTCGAAGACCTGGACGTTCTATGACGGCGATTGGCTGGAGGGCAATCCGCCGCTTGCCGGTCCGCGAAGTGCTGCGATGTGGCTGGCCACCACCGTGTTCGACGGCGCGCGTGCGTTCGAGGGCACGACACCCGATATCGACCGCCACGTCGCGCGTGTGAACCGCTCCGCTTCGGCGATGGGATTGAAGCCCATGGTGGGCGAGGATACGTGGCTCGGCCTGGTGAAGGACGGCCTCAAGCGTTTCGACGCGGACAAGGCGCTCTATATAAAGCCGATGTACTGGGCCGAGCAGAGCGGCGTCGTCCCCGTCGCGGCCGATCCGGAATCGACGCGCTGGTGCCTGTGCCTCTATGAGCTGCCGATGCCGCCGGAGGAGGGTCTGGCGATCACGCTCTCGCCGTTCCGCAAGCCGACGGCGCAGACCGCGCCGGTCGAGGCGAAGGCGGGCTGCCTCTATCCCAACAACGCGCGCGCGGGCGTCGAGGCCAGAGCGCGCGGCTTCGACAACGCGATCATGCTCGACGTGCTGGGCAACGTCGCGGAGCTGGCGACCTCGAACGTATTCATGGCGAAGGACGGTGTCGTCTTCACGCCCGCGCCGAACGGCATGTTCCTGGACGGCATCACGCGCCAGCGCGTCGTGCGGCTGCTCCGCGAGGACGGCGTGGAGGTGGTGGAGAAAGCCTTGTCGTATCGCGATTTCCTCGAAGCCGACGAGATCTTCTCGAGCGGCAATGCCGCCAAGGTGCATCCCGTCAAGCGCATCGACGAGCGCGCGCTGCAGCCAGGGCCGCTCTATCGCCGCGCGCGGAAGCTCTACTGGGACTTCGCGCACGGATGAATATTTTCGTCGACACCGTGCTGCTCACCTATGCGGCGCTGTTCCCGATCGTCAATCCGGTCGGCAGCGCGCCGTTGTTTCTGGGCCTGACGCAATTCTGCACCGACAAGGAGCGCCATTCGCTCGCCGCGCGAGTCGCGGCCGGTAGTTTCTTCCTTCTGCTCGGTTCGCTCTTGATCGGCTCCTACGTGCTCGAATTCTTCGGCATCTCGCTCGGCGTGGTGCGCATCGGCGGCGGGCTGGTGGTGGCGACGTTCGGCTGGAAGCTGCTCAATTCCGATGAGCGGCCCGACGGCGACGGCGGCGAGACCAAAAGCGCTTCGCCCGTGCCCGACGCGTTCTATCCGCTCACCATGCCGCTCACGGTCGGGCCCGGCTCGATCTCGGTCGCGATCACGCTGGGCAGCCAGCGGCCGCGCGGCGCGAGCCTCATGCACTGGCTGCAGGCGGGCAGCGCCTCGGTCGTCGGCATCGTCGGCATCGTGCTGACGGTCTATCTCTGCTACCGCTTCGCCGAGCGCACCGTCGCGCGGCTGGGCAAGACCGCGACGAACGTGGTCGTGCGGCTCTCCGCCTTCATCATGCTCTGCATCGGCATCGAGATCCTGTGGAGCGGCTGGAACGATCTGAACGCTCTGGCGAAGTGACGCGGCGCGCGGCATAGTGCGGCCATGTCCACGCCTATCATCGCGCGCCCCAAAGGCTACTACTTCGAAGTGAAAGCAGGCAGGCGCTATATGTGGTGCGCCTGCGGGCGCTCGGCGAACCAGCCTTTCTGCGACGGCAGCCATGCGGGCACCGAGTTCAAGCCGGTGCTGTTCGAGGCGAAGCAGGACGAGGACGTGCTCTTCTGCGGCTGCAAGCATACCGGCACCGCGCCGTTCTGCGACGGCGCGCACAACAATCTTCCCGGTGCCTACGGCTATGACGATCCGGACAGCGACGCCAACCGCGCCGTGCGCACGGTGCCGCATGGCGAGGATGCGCATGTGGCGCTCGACGGCACCTGCTACGTCTTCGCGACCGCGCGCGCCAGGCTCACGCGGCAGGGCGAATTCGGCTGGTGCCGCATCGTCGGCCCCGACAAGGGCGCGGTCTATCAGTCGCAATTCTATGCCGAGCTGGCGTCCGGAGCGTCGCCGGTGATCGGCGCGGACGGGCGGCATACGATCCTGTTCGTCACCGAAGGCGAGGGCGAGGCCGAGATCTCGGGCCGCCGTTTCGCGTTCGGGCCGCGCACCGGCGCCTATGTGAAGCCCGGCGAGGCGTTCCGTGTCCACGCAGTGCGGCCGGTGAAGTTCTTCGTCTCCACGGGCCCCGCGCTCGATGCGCTGGAGTTCCTCGACGCGATGCCGGACAATTTCGACGCAGCCCATCCGAACCGTCTCGCCGAGATCGATCCGTCGCAGCGTCATGCCATGGCCGAGCGCTACTTCCAGATGCTCGTCACCAAGGAGCACGGCTCGACGCTCATCACCCAGTTCATCGGCAACATCCCGCTCTCCAAGGCCGAGCCGCACAAGCACCTCTATGAGGAAGCGCTGATCTTCCTGGGCGGCGCGGGCGTGGTGTGGACGGAAGAGACCAAGACGACGGTCGGCCCCGGCGATGTGCTGTTCCTGCCGCGCAAGCAGACGCATTCGGTGCAATGCACGGTCGAAGGCGGCTTCGATGTCGTCGGCGTCATCTGCCCCGGCGACAATCCGTCGATCAATTACTGATATATTGACGTTTATTCATCGGCGCCACGCGCCTGAGCGCTGCCGTGCCGCGCGTTGAACCCCGCGAGCTTCGAAAAGGCAGCGGATTTGTACGACCTGATCGTCATCGCCACATGGTGGAGGGTCGTCGTGAGTTACCTGCGCGACTTCCACACGAAATAAGCCAGCGACAGCAGCACCAGCCACGGCACGCCCACGATCCAGGAGATGTTCCAGTTGGAATCGAGGCCCATGGTCACGAGCACGGCGGCGAGCAGGACGAGCCCCAGGATCTGCATCACCGGGAAGAACGGCATGCGCACGGCGAGCTTGCGCGCGTCGTGCACGCGGCGGAAGCGCAGATGGCTGACCAGGATCATCATCCACACCACGATCGCGCCGAACAGCGCCACGCCTTGCAGGTAGTTGTAGGCGAAAGGCGTGAACTTCGAGACGAGGGCGGAGGCGAGGATGAACGCGGCCGAGAGCAGCACCGCCGCCATCGGCATCCCGCTCGCGTTCAAGCGTCCAAGGGCTGCCGGCGCATATCGCCCGCGCGCGAGCGAGAACAGCATGCGGGCGCAGAGATAGATGTTCGTGTTCATGCTCGACAGTGCGGCGCTGATCACCACGAAGTTCATGATCCCCGCCGCATAGGCAATGCCGGAATGGGCGAAGACGCGCACGAAGGGGCTCTCGGCCACCACTTTCGCGCCGGTCGCGGTCCAGGGCATCACGCTGACGACGATGCCGAGCGCCAGGATGTAGAAGAGGAACAGCCGCAGCGCCATGGTGCGCAGCGCGCGCGGGATCGCCACCTGCGGCTCGGGCACCTCGGCCGAGGTCACGGCGATGACCTCGATGCCGTAGAACGACAGCACGCCCATGATCACGCCCATCCACATGCCCTTCAGCCCGTTGGGCAGGAACCCGCCGGGCAGGCCGGTGAGATTGTGCAACCCAACGGCCGGCGCGCCGATGCCGAAGACCTGCGCAAGCCCGAGCACGATGAACAGGACGATGGCGGTGACCTTGATGAACGCGAACCAGTATTCGATCGTGCCGAAATTCTTCACCGCGCGCGTGTTCACGAAGATGAGGATGGTGGAGAAGCTGAGCGACCAAAGCCACACCGGCACGGCGGGAAACCAGAAGGTCATGTAGATGCCGGCGGCGATCGCCTCGCCGCCGATGGCGATCACTTGCGCGAACCAGTATGTGTAGCGCACGACGAACCCGGCCCACGGCCCGATATAGGTCTCCGCATAGGTGCCGAAGGAACCGGCCGTGGGATGCACCACCGCCATCTCGGAGAGCGAGAACACCATCACCACCGCGATGAAGCCCGCGATGGCGTAGCTGAGCAGCACCGCCGGCCCGGCATAGCCGATGGCGATGGAGCTGCCCATGAACAGCCCGGTGCCGATCGCGCCGCCGAGCCCGATCATCACCACCTGACGTTGCGTGAGCCCCTTGTGCAGCCCGCTCTCGCGCTCGAGGATCGCGTTGTCGGTCATCTGCCCCCCTAAATCGCGGACAGCTTGTCATGCTCCGCGTGCTGGAGCTACCCAACTTAACACCGTCATGGCCCGGCCTGTCCGGGCCACCCACGGAAGTCTTCTCGATCTCGCAGGGTTGCCGTGGGTCGCCCGCATAAAGCGGGCGATGACGAAGGTTGGTTTGGAAAAGGTTGGCTCCAACGACCTTTTGCGCTAACTCATAACGGCGCGGCGGCAGGAGTTTCGAGCGTGACCAAAGACTTCCCCATCGGCGATCTCCGCGCGAAATTCCCGGCGCTCGGGCGCGCCGCGCCGTTCGTCTATTTCGACAATGCCGCGGGCGCGCAGGCGCCGCAGAGCGTGCTCGACACGGTGGCGATGCATCTTCTCGACTTCAACGTGCAGCGCGGCGGGCGCTATCCCAAGAGCGTCGAGGTCGACCGCGTGATCGCGGCTTCGCGCGCCAAGGTCGCGACCTGGATCAACGCGCGCGAGCCGAACGAGATCTGCTTCGGCATGAACGCGACCTCGTTCATCCGCCTCGTCAGCCTCGCCATCGGGCAGACGCTTCAAGCGCCGCGCAACCGCATCGTAATCACCGACCTGGACCACGACGCCAACGTCGCGACGTGGCTGGCGCTCAAGCGCATGGGCGCGGAGTTCGATTGGTGGAAGATGCGCGACGACGGCAAGCTCCATGTCGATGACCTCGTGCCGCTGCTCGACGAGCGCACGCGCATCGTCGCCTGCAATTCGGTCAGCCATGCGTTGGGCTCGCTCGTCGATATTCCCGCGGTGGCGCGCGCGGCGCATGCGGTGGGAGCGGAACTCTTCGTCGACAGCGTGCATTACGGTCCGCACGCGCTGGTGGACGTGCAGGCGTGGGATTGCGACTATCTCGTCTGCTCCGGCTACAAGGCGTTCGCGCCGCATATGGGGTTCCTGTGGGGCCGACGCGAGAAGCTCACGGCGCTTCCCACCTTCCGCGAGGAGTTCATCCCCGACGAGCCGCCCTACAAGATCGAGGCCGGCACCTTCATCTACGAGAACGTCGCGGGCATGGGTGCGGCGGTGGATTATTTCGAGGCGCTGGGACGCGAGCTGAGCACGACCTCGAACACGCCGCGCGGCGCCATCGAGACCGCGATGCACGCGATCCGCGCCTATGAGCAGGACCTGTCGCGCGCGATGCTCGAGGCGCTCCTGGAGGTCGACGCGACGGTCTACGGCATCGCAAGTCCTGCGCGCACCGCGGAGCGCGTGCCGACGATCTCGTTCAATCTCGGCGGCTACCATCCCGCGAATGTCGTCGAGCGCATGTCGGACATGGGAATCGGCATCCGCGACGGCCACATGTACGCCCCGCGTCTGATGGCGCGGCTGGGGCTTGCGATGGACCGCGGCTGCATCCGCGCCTCGCTGGTGCATTACAACAGCCTGGAAGAAGTCGCGCGTTTCGGGGAAGCGCTGAAGAAGATCGCTGCGTAGAGCCCCACTTGTCATCCCCGGCGAACATCGCTCGCATCGCGAGCGATGTGAGGGAAGGGGACCCAGGTATTTCAACCGCTGCACCTTTAGATCGCCTTTGCTCGAATCGCGGGGTTCGTGCGAGCCTCTCCGCCTGGGTCCCCTTCCCCTCGCGCCGCGTCGCGGCGCTCGGCCGGGGATGACAGTCTTGGAGCAGGGGAGAGAGCAGCGTGCGTATCTCGAAAAGCGTATTCATCTTCGCGGCATTGATCGCGTCGGCCGCGTCCGCCGAGCCCACCATCATCGACCACGTCACGCTGATCGACGGCACCGGGCGCGCGCCCAAGCCGGACATGGCGGTGGTGATCGACGGCGGCAAGTTCACGCTGGTGGGGCCCAGCGTGCAGGCGAAAGGCCTCGCGGGCAAACGCATCGACGCGACGGGCAAATATCTGATCCCCGGCCTGTTCGACGTGCACATCCATCTCGCGGGTTTCTCACGCGGCAAGGGCAAGGAGTGGACGCCGGGCGGCAAGCCGACGGACAAGTGGGTCGTCGACCGCAAGGCGGGCGAGCAGGCATTGGCGAGCTATCTCTACGCCGGTGTGACGACGGTGCTCGACGTCGGCAACATCCCGGAGAACATCCTGCCGCTGCGCGCGGACGAACGCGCGGGGAAAATCCTCTCGCCGCACATCTTCGCGACCGGAAACCTCGTCACCTATCCCGGCAGCCACGGCACCGACATCGCGGTGAACGTCTCGTCCTGGCCGGAAGCCGAGGCGCAGCTCCAGGCGCAGTTCGACAGTCAGCATCCCGACGTACTCAAGATCACCTATGACGACGAGGGGTGGGGCTCGCGGCCGCTGATCCCGATCCTGCCGCGTGACCTGCTCGAGCACATCATCCGCTTCTACAATCTGCACGGCGTGCGCACGACGGTGCACGTCTCCAACGAGAGCCGCGCGCTGGAGGCGATCTATTCCGGCGTCGACACGCTGGCGCACACGCCGATCCAGGGGCCGGTGACCGACGCTTTCGTGAAGATGGCCGCGGCCAAGCAGATCCCGATGGCGACGACGATGATGATCGGCGACAACTACACGCGCCTGCACGAGCATCCGGAATATCTCGACCAGCCGCTCTACGCCGCGACCGTGGACCCGGCAGAGCGCGCGCGGCTCAAGAAGCTCGTTGCCGACGGCAAGGAGACGGCGCTTTCAAGCTCCAAGCCGCTCTATCAGCGCAGCTGGCGCATGTGGATGAAGACGCAGACGCCGATCCTTCAGGACAATCTGCGCCGCATCGACGAGGCCGGCGGCGTCATCGCCACCGGCACCGACGGCTCCAACGGCGCGGGCGAGCAGCGCGAGCTCGAGCTGCTCGCGGAGGCCGGCGTGCCGCCGCTGCACATCATCCGTGCCGCGACCTATAACGGCGCGCGCTTCATCGGCAGGCAGGAGACGATGGGCTCGATCGAGGAGGGCAAGAACGCCGACGCGGTGCTTCTCGCCGCCGACCCGCTCGCCGACATCAACAATGCCAAATCCATCCTGATGGTGATGAAGGACGGCCAGATCATCGACGAAAGCAAGCTGGACCTGGCGGGCGGCCCGCAGAAGAGAAGGATGGAATAGAGTCTTCTCTGCTGCGGATTAGTATTCACCCAAACTGTCATCCCCGGCCGAGCGATGCCTTCGGCATCGCGAGGGGAAGGGGACCCAGGTGGAAAGAGCCAGACCGGTCCATCCACCTGGGTCCCCTTGACCTCGCAGCGCATGCTTCGCATGCACTGCTCGCCGGGGATGACAGGTGGGCAGTATGAGAAGCAATGGCTACCCCGCCAGCGCCTGCACCAGATCCGCTATCAGGTCGTCCGCGTGCTCGATACCGACGGAGAGGCGGATGGTCGTGTCGAGGATGCCGATCTTCGCGCGGATGTTCGGAAGGATCCCCGAATGCGTCATCGCGGCGGGGTGGCTGGCAAGCGATTCCGTGCCGCCCAGGCTGACCGCGAGCTTGAAGATCTGAAGCGCGTTGAGGAACGCGAACGCCTCCTTCTGTCCGCCTTTGATGTCGAAGGAGAAGGTCGAGCCGGCGCCCGTCGATTGGCGCTCGAACACCTCGCGCGCGGGCGAGCCCACGTCGAGGAACGGCAGATAGTGCACTTTGGTGACCTTGGGGTGATCGCGCAGGAATTCGGCGACGTGCCGCGCATTGTCGTTGGCGCGCTCCATGCGCAGGCCCAGCGTCTCGAGACTGCGGCCCAGCATCCAGCACGTATGCGGATCGAGCTGCGTGCCGATGCCGCCGCGCAACGCCTTGATCGGCTCGACCACTTTCCTGCTGCCCAGCGCCGCGCCCGCGATCAGGTCGGAATGGCCGCCGACATATTTGGTCAGCGAATAGACCGACACGTCGGCGCCGTGCTGCAGCGGGCGCTGGAACACGGGGCCGAGCAGCGTGTTGTCGCAGACGATGATCGGTCGGTGCGCCTGCACCATGTCGATCTCGCCCGCGACGCGTTGCATCAACGCGATGTCGACGAGCGAGTTCGTCGGGTTCGACGGCGTCTCGATCAACAGGATCGAGATGCGGCCCTTCGTATGCGCCTCGCGCACCGCCGCGCGCACCGCGTCCTCGGCAATGCCGTCGACGAAGCCTATCGAGTCGATGCCGAATCCCGACAGCGTCTTGGTCATGAGCGTCTCGGTGCCGCCATAGAGCGGCTGGGAATGCACGATCACGTCGCCGGGCCGCGCATAGGCGAGGATGGTCGTCGCGATCGCCGACATGCCGGAGGAGAACAGGATGCAGGCCTCCGCGCCCTCATAGATCGCGAGGCGGTCTTCCACGATCTCGCTGTTGGGATGGTTGAAGCGCGAATAGACGAGACCCGCGCCTTCACCCGCGGGCGGACGCTTGCGCCCCGACACATAGTCGAAGAAGTCCCGGCCCTCCTCGGCCGAGCGGAACACGAAGGTCGAGGTGAGGAAGACGGGCGGCTTCACCGCACCTTCCGACAGCGACGGGTCGTAGCCGTAGGAAAGCATCAAAGTCTCGGGCTTGAGCGCGTGATTGCCGATATGCGTCTTGGAAGGCCGCGGCGCGGTCATGAGGGAATCCGGCTGTGATTGCGCCGGCAGTATGGGCACCGCGCATGGTGCGATGCAATGAACGCGCGGCGCCCGAAAATAACGCCAAATGCAAAGCCGGGTCCGCGGCACGCTGCACCGCATCGATCGACATGGGCGAAGAAATCCGGCGCGTCGCTGAAATGTCGAGATTTCTTCGCATCAAATTGATTTTAAATTGTTCTAGAACCTCTTCCATTCCTAGTTGACTCTTCCGAAAATGCGGTTTCATATTTCTCCAAGAACTGTCGTGGGGTTAGCGTTCCACAATCGCTTGATTGAAAAAATTGATCTTGGCTCCGGAGCATCAACGCTCCGGCCGAGCAAGGAGGTCGCATGCCTGTCACGCCGACTTATCCTGGAGTCTACATCGAAGAGCTTCCCAGCCCCGTCCACTCAATCGCGGGCGTGGCCACGTCCATCGCCGCTTTCGTGGGCTACACGGCGAGCGGGATCGACAATCGCGCCCAGCAGGTCCTGAGCTTCGCCGACTACGAGCGGCTCTACGGCCCGCTCGCATCCGACAGCGAGCTGAGCTACGCGGTGCAGCAGTTCTTCAGCAACGGTGGGGCGCAGGCCTATGTCGTGCGCACGCCACGCCCAGGCGCCACGGGCGCGAAGTGCGTCTTCGCTGCAATGACCTTCACCGCGCTGAGCAGCGGCTCATGGGCGAACAACAATATTATCCTCGACACCGACACCAACGGCGTCGATCCCACCGATTCCAAGGCGTTCAACCTCACCGTCACCAACCTCGTCGACGGCACCATCGAGAAATTTTCGAATGTGACGTTGGACTCGACGAAGAAAAACTATGTCGTGGCGGTCGTGAACGACCCCGACACGGGTTCGGAGCTCGTGAACGTGGCAGTGGGGTCGTCGGTCGGCGGAGCTCCGGTGACGACAGGCATCCTGGGCGGCGGCGTGCTCGCCAGCATGGCAGCGGCAATGGGTCAGGTCACGGCGATCACCGGCACCGTGACGACGAGCGGGACGACCGCCGTGACGGGCTCGGGCACGACATTCACCACCCAGCTCAAGACGGGCCAGTACGTGACCATCGCAGGCGGCACGACCGCCTTTCAGATCGCGTCCATCACGAGCGACACAGTGCTCACTCTCACGAACGCTCCTCCTACCGTGAATGCCAAGGCCATGGCCCTCGTCGGCACGGTGGCGAACGCCGACAAGGACTATTCGCTGATACTGACGACGGCGAGTCCGTCCAGCGCGCCTGCGCCGCTGCCGCTCACGATCAAGATATTCGCCAGCGGCGCGCCCGTGCCCCAATCGGCCACCGGCGTCGCCGCGCAGGTGCAGCAGGTCGTCAACACCGCGCTCGGTGTCGCCTGGCCCGGGGCTTATGTCTCGTGCACCGCTTTGGGCGGCTCACTGAGGCTCAGCGCCTATCTGCCGGGCAACAACATCGACGCGGTGATCTCGTTCGGCACGGTCACGACCAGCGCCACGCTCGGCGATGCCGCGCCGGCGCTCGGCTTGAAGGGGGCGGGGACAAGTTCCAACGTCGCCCACTACGCGCTAGGCACCAACCATAGCCCGGCATGGGGCAGCGAAACGAGCTCCGCCCTCGGCAGCGACGGGCCTGCGACGCCGCCGGCGCTACCCGGCACCGCGGAGCTGGTCGGCGATCAGGCGTCGTTCACCGGCATCTACGCGCTCGACAAGGTCGATCTTTTCAACATCCTGTGCATCCCGGATGCGACGCGAGCGATGGCGAGCGATCAGTACACGCTGGACAATGGCCTCGATCCGGTCTCCATCTACAGCACGGCCATCAGCTATTGCGACCAGCGGCGCGCGATGCTGCTGCTCGATCCGCCGCCTTCGGTGAAGAACCCGTCCTCGGCGCTCGACTGGAAATCGTCCACGATCGGCGTGCACGACAAGAACGGCGCCTGCTACTTCCCGCGGCTCAGGCTCGCGGACGCGAACAACAACTATCAGCTTCGCACCTTCGCGCCGTGCGGCGTCGTGGCGGGGCTGTGGTCGCGCATCGACGCGTCGCGCGGCGTGTGGAAGGCGCCGGCCGGCACCGAGGCGATCCTCACCGGCGTGCAGAGCCTGGTCTACAAGATGAGCGACGCCGAGAACGGCATGCTCAATCCGCTGGCGGTCAACTGCTTCCGCTCGTTCCCGATCTACGGCAACATCGCCTGGGGCGCGCGCACCCTGGTCGGCACCGATGCCGAGGGCGACCAGTGGAAATACATCCCCGTGCGCCGGCTCGCGCTCTACATCGAGGAGAGCCTCTATCGCGGCACGAAATGGGCGGTGTTCGAGCCCAACGACGAGCCGCTATGGGCGCAGCTTCGCCTCAACGTCGGCAGCTTCATGCACGACCTGTTCCGCAACGGCGCGTTCCAGGGCCAGACGCCGAGCGACGCCTATCTCGTCAAATGCGACAGCACCACGACCACGCAGAGCGATATCGACCTGGGCCGCGTCAACATCCTCGTCGCCTTCGCGCCTTTGAAGCCGGCGGAGTTCGTCGTGATCCAGATCCAGCAGCTCGCGGGACAGCTGCAGACCTGAGCGCGCGCCGGCGCAAACTCAATTTCGAGAGGGCAAAATGGCCGAATTCGTGAAGAACAAGCGCTTCGATCCCTACAAGAACTTCAAGTTCCGCGTGAAATTCGCGCAAGGCAGCGGCTATGTCGCGGGCGTCAGCAAGGTGAGCATGCTCAAGCGCACGACCGAGGTCGTGAAGCACCGCGAGGGCGGCGATCCAAGCACCAGCCGCAAATCTCCGGGGCGCACCGAATACGATGCCATCACGCTCGAGCGCGGCGTCACGCACGACACCGATTTCGAGATCTGGGCGGCCAAGGTCTGGAACATCAAGACGGGTCTGGGGTCGGAGGTTTCGCTCGCGGATTTCCGTCGCGACCTCATCATCGACTTCTACAACGAAGCGGGCCAGCTCGCGATCTCCTACCACGTGTTCCGCTGCTGGGTTTCGGAGTACCAGGCGCTGCCCGATCTGGACGCCAACGCCAACGCCGTCGCGCTCCAGCACATCAAGCTCGAGAACGAGGGCTGGGAGCGCGACTTCTCGGTCGTCGAGCCGACGGAGCCCACGCTGACGGTGCAATAGGCGCACGCCGCACGACGTACGAGCGCTGGGAGGACGGCAAGGTGAGCGCGGTACGTCCTTTATCGGGTTCGGGGCTGCTGGATCTGTGGGAGCGTTGCGGCGCGAAGCCGCCGTTCGAGCGCTCGCTGTCGCTGCTCGAGCACGGCTTCCCGGACCTGGCGCGCGCCGAGATCGAGACCCTCGACATCCGCATGCGCGACCGGCTGCTGATCGAGCTTCGCACCGCGAGCATCGGTGCGGAACTTGAAGGCCGCCTGCAGTGCCCGCATTGCGCGGAGTGGCTCGAATTCGCGCTCGAGACCGAAGCCCTGCGGGACACGCTCGCGCAGGAACCGCCGCCGCGCGTGCATGCTTCGGCCTGCGGCGGCTACGAGATCCATCTGCGGCCGGCGAGCTCGCGCGATCTCGCGCTCGCCGCGCGCGCACGCGATCTTGCGGCGGGCCGGCGCCTGCTGCTCGAACGTCTCGTCGAGATCCGCGACAGCGAAGGCCGGCGCGTGCCGTCCGAGGAACTCGGCGCAGAACTGCTGGCGGAGGCGGCGGAACGGCTCGAGACGCTGCAGTCGCAATGCGAGATACGCCTGGATTTCGTCTGCGCGGCCTGCGGCGCGAAGCATTCGCATTTCTTCGACGCGGGCGCGTTCTTCTGGCTCGAGATTTCGCAAGCCGCGCGGCGTCTGATCGATGAAGTGCATGAACTCGCCTGGGCCTATGGCTGGCCGCAGAGCGAGATCCTGGCGATGAGCGCGGGGCGGCGTCAGGCCTATCTCGATCGGATCTGGCAATGAGCGGCGCGCTCGACCGCCTTCTCCTGGGCGCGCGGGACGGGCCGTCGAGCCTGTTCCCCATGCCGCTCGCGCCGCAATTCCACGGCGCGAGCGACGCGGCGGCGCCCGTGGAGGATATCCGGGAGAGCGCGGGGTCCGCCCGGTCGCGAGCGGCGGCGCCCGCTTCGCGTTCCTCGCCGGCTCGGGTTCGCGAGCCGGGCATCGAACGGCCTCTCGCGCAACCCGCGCGGCCGGCGCAGGTGTCGCCGGGTTTTCCTTCGACGGCCGCATCGCCGGTGGCTTCGCGCCGCGCGCCGCCGTCCGGCGATCTCCTCGCGCAACCCGCGCCGTTGCCCGTTCCGGACCGCGCTTCGCCGTCCGGCGATCCCGTCGCTCCGTCCGTACCGTTCCCGGCTTTGGATCGCGCTTCATCTGCCGGCGAGTCCTTGGCGCTATCTGCTGCGTTCCCTGTCCCGGATCGTGCTTCGCCCGCAGGCGAGCGTTTCGCGAACACCGCGGAGCCGGACGGCGTCGCGCACACCGACGTGCCGGCTTTCGTCCGAAGCGCCGGCATCGGGGCGGACACGGCGTCGCATGTGGAAGCGCAAGCTCCGCCGTTGGCGCCCGGGGAGGGCGGCGATGCTTCCGTGACGCGCCCGGCTTCCTCCATGCATTCGACTTCGCGCGCGCGCGGCGTCCCGGCGCGGGAGCCCATGCGGCCTGCTTCCGATGGGCTGCCGCCAGCGACCGCGGCTCAGGCATACAAGCCGGACGGCCGCGACGTCTTCGACGACCGCGACGATCGGGAAACGCCGGCCGGCTATGCCACCCGGGCACCGGCGGACGGCGTGCAGATGCCCAGTTCCGCCGAGCCGGATCCGGCGCATGCGCAAGAGCGCACGATCGCGCGCGAACGGTCGCTGGAGCTGGCGCACGAGCGGCAGCAGGAGCGGGTGACCGCGCGCGAAAGGAATTCCACCACCGCCACCGCGCTGCGCGGCGGCGATATCGACCGGCGCGGCATGGCCCAATCTCCGCCGGCGCCCTTGGCGCCTGCGATCCACGTCACCATCGGCCGCGTCGACGTCCAGGCGGCGCAGGCCCCCCAACCTCCGCGGCCGCGCGCGCCGGCACCGCAGCAGCCGAAGCTATCGCTTGATGACTATCTCAAGCGTCGCGGGCGGCGCGCGCCGTGAGCGATTTTCTTGCCGTCGCCGGCGTCAGCGCCGTGCTCAAATCGATCCTCGACGACGCGCTTTCGGGGACCGATCTGTCGACGGCGCTCGGCGTCGCGCCGATCGTCACCGCGCTTCCGCCCGACCGCATCCTGTCCGCCAGCGGCACCGAAGTGCCGCAGATCAATCTCTTCCTCTATCACGTCAACACCAATCCGGCCTGGCGCAACAACGAGCTGCCCTGGCACGACAGCAGCGGCCAGCGCGTGCGCAACGCGCCGCTGCCGCTCAACCTGCACTACTTCCTCACCACTTACGGCCAGGGCGAGTTCGATTGCGAGATCCTGCTCGGCTGGGCGATGCAGGTCCTGCACGAGACGCCGATCCTCACCCGCACCCTGATGCAGGCCAAGCTCAACGATCTCGCCAATCCCGGCGGCGGCCATCCCGTGTCGAGCGAGATCAAGGCTGTCGCGAAGACGACGCTGCCGGAGCAGATCGAGCTGGTGCGCATCACGCCCGAAGTGCTCACGATGGACGATCTGTCGAAGCTGTGGACGGCGTTCCAGGCGCGCTACCGCACCACGGCGGCGTATCAGGCCTCCGTCGTGCTGATCCAGAGCAAGCAGCCGACGCGCTCCGTGCTGCCCGTGCAGACGCGCAACATCCAGGTCGAGACGTTCGCGGCCCCGGTTATCGACGGCATCCCGACGCCGGCGCTTGCGGTCGGCGAGACGCTCGTCGTGCTGGGGCGCAATTTCCTCGGCGACGATCCCAGCGCGACGAAGCTCGTGTTCGACGGCGGCGCGGGCGTGGTGCCGGACATCGTGCAGGGTGCCGCCGTCAAGCTGGCGCTGCCGGCGACGCTGCTCGCAGGCAAGCGCCTTGTGCAGGTCTCTCGCGATGTCGAGTTCGGCAGCCCGGCGGTTTCGCGCCCGGGATTCCAATCCAACGCCGCGACCGTCATGCTGCAGCCGACGATCCTCGTGCAACCCCTGGGCCCGGTCGCGGGGGGCGATGTGCTGTCGCTGCAACTGTCGCCGCCCGTCGGGCGCGATCAGTCGGTGACGGTGTTCTTCGGCGACCAGGGCATCGACGCCGATCCGCGCGCGCCGGATGCGCCGATTTCGTCCGATACGGTCGCGGTCACGATCCCGAGCGGGCTCACCGCCGGCACCTGGACCCTGCGCGTGCGCGTCGACGGGGTTCAGACGCGCATGGCGCCGGATACGAATGGCCAATTGCGCACGGTGAACACCGACACCACCAAGCCGGCGACCTATGGCCAGCTCCTGCCGCAGATCACGGTGAGCTGACCATGCGCGCGCCCGGGACATGGCAGGAAGAAAATCAGGCAGGGCTCGTCGCCGCGCTCAGGCCGGTGCATGCGGCGCTGCTCAGATACACAGGCCGCGAGGAAGACGCGGCCGCTTTGCCGGAGGAGCGCGCGGAATGCGCCACGCTCGGCGCGCTGTGCGAGCGTTTCGATCTCTCGGGCTTCGAATGCGCCACGCTTCTGCTTTGCGCGGGCGTGGAGCTGGACGGCCGCTTCGCGCAGCTCTGCGCTGCGGCGCAGGGCGACGCGAAGCGCGGCCAAGCCACTTTCGCGCTGGCGCTCGCGACTTTGCCCGACGCGCATTGGAGCGCGCTCGGCCGGCAGCAGCCGCTGCGCTACTGGCGGCTTCTCGATGTGGGGCCCGGCGACACGCTGGCCACGAGCCCCCTTCGCATAGACGAACGCATCCTGCATTTCCTCACCGGCGTCGAATGCACGGACGAGCGCCTGGACGGTATCGTGCACTGGCTGCAGGCGTCCGACACGCCAGCCTATCTCGCGCAGACCGCGTCCAGGATCGCGCGCGTGATCGCGAGGCCGCATCGCGTGCGGCTCGCAGGGCGCAGCGCCGCCGATCGAAGGATCGCGGCCGTGGCGGGGCTTGCCGAAGCCGGCGTTCCGGCCTGCGTGCTTTCGGCCGGCGCCGTTCCCGCGAACGCGGCGGACCGGGAGATCATGCTGCGCCTGTGGAACCGCGAGACGCGGCTTTCGGGCGCGGGACTCTACGTCGAGCTCGGCGATCTGCCCGCGGAACAACTCAGGCAGATCGGATCGCTGCTCGAGCGGGTCGAAGGTCCGCTCATCGTCGACGTTGCCGACACCGTGCCGCTGTCCGAGCTCGGCGGCGTGCGGATCGACGTGCCGCGGCCGTCGGGCGACGACAGGCGCGCGATGTGGCAGGCGCAGCTGGGTCCGCTGGCCGCCGAACTCGGCGGCGAGATCGACGCGGCCGCCGAGCAGTTCGAGATCGATGCCGGCGGCATCGAGGCGGCGAGCGCGGTGCTGCGCAGCGAGGACGGTGGCGGACCGGGCGGATTGTGGCGGGCCTGCCGGGACCAGGCGCGCGTCTCGATGACCGAGCTCGCGCAGCGCGTCGAGCCCAAGGCGGATTGGGACGGTCTGATCCTGCCCGAGGCGGAGCTCGAGGTCCTGCGCCAGATCGCGGCGCATCTGCGCGGCCGGGCGATCGTGCGCGGGCGCTGGGGCTTCGAAAAGAAGTATTCGCGCGGGCTCGGCATCACCGCGCTGTTCGCGGGCGCCAGCGGCACCGGCAAGACGATGTCGGCGGAAGTGCTGGCCAGGAGCCTCGATCTCGATCTCTACCAGATCGATCTCGCAAGCACCGTGAGCAAGTTCATCGGCGAGACGGAAAAGAACCTGAAGCGCATCTTCGACGCGGCCGAGGACAGCGGCGCGATCCTGCTCTTCGACGAGGCCGACGCGCTGTTCGGCAAGCGCACCGACGTCAAGGACAGCCATGACCGCTACGCCAATCTCGAGGTGAGCTACCTGCTGCAGCGCATGGAGGCCTATCGCGGGCTTGCGATCCTCACCACCAACATGAAGCAGGCGATCGACCAGGCGTTCATGCGCCGCATCCGCTTCATCGTCACCTTTCCGTTTCCGGACGCGGCCCAGCGCACGCGCATATGGCGCAGCGTCTTTCCGGCCGCGGCGCCGCTCGAAGGCCTCGATTTCGACAGGCTCGGCCGCCTCAACATCCCGGGCGGGATCATCCGCAACATCGCCACCCACGCGGCCTTCCTCGCCGCCGGCACGGATGAGCCGATCCGCATGGTGCATCTGCTGCGCGCGACGCGCGCCGAATATTCGAAGCTCGAGAAGCCGCTGACCGCGGCCGAGCTGGGAGGCTGGACATGAGCTGGGGAAAGCCTTCGCATTGGAGGGAGCGCCGCGCCGCCCGCTTCGCAGCCGTCGAGCCCGCGCCGGCGCAGCAAGCCTCGCTCCATCTCGATATCGAGCGCCTGACGCTTTCGGGCGTGCAGCACCGCGACGCGCCCGCGGTCGCGCGCGCCGTGCAGGCGGAGATCATGCGGCTCGCGGCACAGACCGCATCCGCGCCGCCGGACGCGAGCAGGGTCAAGGCCGGAAAGATCGCGCTCGGTCCGACGCCCGCCAGGACCGGACGCGCGATCGGGGCCGCGGTGCACAAGGCGCTTTGGCGATGAGCGGAGGAACCTAGATGTCGCAGATCTCGCCGCGCCTGTTCAAAGGGGCCCTGCTCATGCTCGACCCCGACACCGCGATTCCGCGCGGCGTCATCATCATGCAATACAATCCGGAGACGCTCACGCGCAGCCTCACGCCGCAGAGCATCGAGGATCCTCCCGACCGCTCCGAGATCCTGCGTCTCAAGGGCCCGCCGATCGAGACCATTTCGCTGACCGCGGAGATCGACGCCACCGACCAGCTCGAGACGCAGAACCCGATCGCGCTTGCCGTCGGCATCGCGCCGATCCTGTCGGCGCTGGAGACGCTGATCTATCCGTCGAGCATCGATCTGATCGTCAACGAGGCCCTGACCCTGCTCGGCACGGTCGAGATCCTGCCGATGGAGTCGGTATTGACAGTGTTCGTCTGGAACATGACGCGCATCACGCCGGTGCGCATCACCAAGCTCGACATCACCGAGGAGGCGTTCGACCCGATGCTCAATCCCATCCGCGCCAAGGTCGAGCTCGGCATGCGCGTGCTCAACGTCAACGACACCGGATTCCTCAACCCCGCCGGCGCTCTCTACATGATCTATCAGATCGAGAAGGAGGCGCTGGCGCTCATCAACACGGTCCAGTCGGTCGTGGGACTGGCGACGGGAGGCATGCCATGAGCTCGCCGCTCGACGGGTTCATCAATGCGGGCGGCGCCAGCGGTGCGCCGACGGCGCCGAACGGCCGCTACTACGGGCTGCCGACGCTCACCTGGACGCGGCCGGACGGTACGCCGGTGCGCTACATCGCCCGCCGGCTGGTGCCGCAGCCGGGGCAGTTCACGGTTCTGCGCCAGTATTTCGTCGCCGACGGCGACCGCATCGACAACATCGCGGCGAGCCAGCTCGGCGATCCGCTGCTCTATTGGCTGATCTGCGACGCCAACGGCGCGATGGATCCGCAGGATCTCACCTCCCAGGCCGGGCACGCGATCGAGATCACGCTGCCGTCGGGGATCGGGGGCAACAGTGGCTAGCGGTATCTACTTCACGCTCCTCGTCGGTCCGGTGGTGCCGCTGCCGGCGCCCAAGCCCATCGTCGACGCGATGACGTCGGTGACGGTGACCACGAGCGCCACGGGATCGAGCGGCTTCCAGATCTCGTTCAAGCTCGCCGACCAATCGGTCCTGCAGACGCTGTTCCTGCTCGCGCCGGTGTCGCCGGTGATGCAGATCCGCGTGATCCTGGTCGTGACGATGAACTTCATCCCGACCGTCCTGATCGACGGCATCATGACCCATCATCAGGTCACGCCGTCCTCGGGCAGCGGCTGGGGGACGCTCACGGTCAGCGGCGAAGACCTGACGGCCGTGATGAAGCTGATCAACATCCCCGGTGTCCCGATGCCGATGCCGCCGGAGGCGCGCGTGGCGCTGATCCTCGCCAAATACGCGGTGTACGGGATCGTGCCGATGATCGTGCCGAGCGTCGTGCCCGACGTACCGATCCCGGTCGACAAGATCCCCGCGCAGCAGGGCAACGATCTGGACTACGTCAAGAAGCTCGCGGACGACGCGGGCTACGTCTTCTATATCGACCCGGGTCCGCTGCCGGGGATGAACGTCGGCTATTGGGGACCGCAGATCAAATTCGGCATCCCGCAGCCCGCGCTCAGCACGAACATGGATACCTGGACGAACGTCGAGTCGCTCCAGTTCAGCTACGAGCCGGACAATTCGGTGATGCCGATAGTCACCATCCAGCAGGAACAGTCGGGCGTTCCGATCCCGATCCCGATCCCGCCGGTGACGCCGCTCGATCCGCCGCTCGGCATCTTCGTGCCGATCCCGGTGAAGACGGAGGCATCGACGGATGCGGCCAACCTCGATCCGGGCCAGGCGCTGATGCGGGGCATGGCGCGCGCGGCGGCCGCCGCGGACGTGGTCAGCGGCAGCGGGACGCTGGACGTGCTGCGCTACGGAAGCATCCTGAAGGCGCGCCAGCTCGTCGGCGTGCGCGGCGCGGGCCCGGCCTTCGACGGCCTGCACTACGTCGACAGCGTCACGCACACCATCGGGCTCGGCTCGTACAAGCAGAACTTCACGCTCAAGCGCAACGCGCTGATCACCAACACGCCCATCGTTCCCACCATGAGCATCTGAAGGAGAAGCGGCAACCGTGGGACAATTCGTCGGAAAATATCGGGGCACCGTCCTCAACAACATCGATCCCATGCAGATGGGACGCCTGCAGGCGAGCGTGCCCGACGTCGCCAACGTGCTGCCGACGTCCTGGGCGCTGCCGTGCCTGCCGCTCGGCGGCATCCAGGCCGGCGTGTTCGCCGTGCCGGCGATCGGGGCGTCGGTGTGGATCGAGTTCGAGCACGGCGATCCGGACTATCCGATCTGGACCGGCTGCTTCTGGGGAACGGCGGCGGAGATTCCGGCGCTGGCGCTGCAGGTGCCGCCGGTGATGCAGCAGATCGTGCTGCAGACCACGATGCAGAACACGCTGCTGATCAGCGACATGCCGGGGCCGACGGGCGGCATCCTGCTCAAGACGATGACCGGCGCGATGATCTCGATCAACGATGTCGGCATCACCATCAGCAACGGGCAGGGCGCCACCATCATGCTCGCCGGGCCGAGCGTGACGGTGAACGCCGGCGCGCTCGTCGTGACATAGAGGAGGAGGAGGAGATGCCGGGCTTCCTGCTTCACGTCGGTGCCACCGTGTTGTGCGCCCATGGCGGCCAGGCGACGCCGACCGTGCCCAATCCGCGGCTGACGCTGATGGGCCAGCCCTCGGTGACGGTCTCGGGGCCTTATGTGATCGCGGGCTGCCCCTTCGTGCCGCCGGCCGCAGGGCCCTGCGTCACGGGGCAATGGATGGTGGGCACGGTGCGCGTCACCTCGAACGGCCAGCCGCTGGTCGTGCAAAGCGGCACCGCGGTGTGCACGCCGACGGGCACGCCGCTGATGCCCGTCGTGCAGCAAACCCGTGTCATGGCGACGTGAGGTCAAGATGAACGTCGCATTCCCCTTTGCCTTCGACAGCTCCGGCCGCACCGCGAGCGACGATCTGGCCGCGCATATCGGCGACATGATCGAGCAGATCCTGCTCACCTCGCCGAGCGAGCGCGTCAACCGCCCGACCTTCGGCAGCGGCACCGCGCAGCTCGTCTTCGCGCCCAACAGCAGCACCATTGCCTCCGCCCAGCAGCGGCTCGTCCAGGCCGGGCTGCAGCAATGGCTGTCGGGCGTGATCCAGGTGCAGTCGGTGAAGGTGGTGAACCAGGATTCGACGCTCCAGATCACGGTCCAGTACACGATCGTCCAGACGCAGCAGAAGCAGACCGCGCAGTTCTCCTATGGAGGGCCCGCGCCGTGATCTATGTCTGCGACCAGGAACGCCGCCGCGCCCAGGTGCTCGCGCACTCGACGCTGAACGGCATCGACTATCTCGAGATCCTCGACGGCACGACCGAGCAGCGCACGCTGGCGCTCACCTTCCTGAAGGACGTGACGGGCCTCACGCTTTTGCCCGCGCATATCCTCATCACCGGCGGCGAGACGGTCACGGGCATCAACGTGGTCTCGATCACGCAAGCGACGCCATCGCGGCCGCTGACGGCGATCATCGAGGTCGACAAGGGCGGCGATTTCTCGGGCTATACGCTCTCGCTGATCGGGGATTCGCCGCTTCTGCCGCTCGACGGCTTCGATCCTGCGCTGTCGAGCGTGGACTTCTCCTTCAAGGCGGGATGCCCGGCGACGGGCGATTGCGCGAGCGAAGCCTGCTGTCCGCCGGAATTCGCGGCCGAGCCGGACATCAACTACCTGGTCAAGGACTATCCCGGCTTCCTCCAGGTGATGTACGACCGCCTCGCCGTCCTCATGCCCGACTGGACGGAGCGCAACCCGGCCGATGTCGGCGTCGTGCTCGTCGAGATCCTGGCCTATATCGCCGACCAGCTCAGCTACCGCCAGGACGCGGTCGCGACCGAGGCCTATCTCGGCACCGCGCGCAGCCGCATCTCGCTGACCCGACATGCGCGGCTCGTCGACTATCGCGTCGACAACGGCGCCAACGCACGCGCCTGGGTGCATTTCGACGTACAGGCGGACATCGTCCTGCCCAAGGCCTCGCGGGTCATCCCGCGCGTAGCTGGGCTGCCGACGGTGATCGCGCGCAGCGACGGCCTCTATCCCAAAGCCTTTCCCGCGAGCCCGCTCGTCTTCGAGACGATGGCGGACGGCCCTCTCTACGCGCTGCACAACAGGATAAGCTTCTACACCTGGAGCGACGCCGATTGCTGCCTTCCGGCGGGTGCCGTGCGCGCGACGCTGGTGGGGACGTTGAGCAATCTTACGGTCGGCGACGTGCTGATCTTCCAGGAGGTGCTGGCCCCCGAGACGGGCGATCCCAGTGACGCCGATCCGTCGCATCGCTGGGCGGTGCGGCTCACCTCCGTCTTGTCGCTGGGCAGCGGCGGCGCAGCACTCACCGATCCGGTCACCGGCGCCTTCATCACCGAGATCGCCTGGGACGATGCCGACGCGCTGCCGTTCGCGCTCTGCGTCTCGTCGACCTCAGACAGCGAGCACGACTCCACGCCGCTCTCCGACGTGAGCGTCGCGCTCGGCAACAACCTGCCGGCCGATCATGGCTTCACGCGCGGTTGGGAAGAGCTGGGCGTCGTCCCGCCCGCGCGTCCGGCACCGGTGACCCCGGGCGGAAGCGGCTGTTCCGATGCGCCCGCGCCGGTCGCACCTCCGCCGTTCTTCTTCCCCGCGCTCGCAAGCGCGCCGCTGACCTTCGCGCGCGCCTACGACGCTTCGGGACCGGCGTCGGGCTTTGCCGCGCAGGCCGAGGATGCGCCCGTGGCCTCCATCGCCGTCAAGGACGACGGCGGCGCCGATCCGGCTTGGACGATCGCGGGCGACCTTCTCGGCGCCGGCGAGCTCGAGCAGCGCTTCGTCGTCGAGATCGACACCGACGGCACCGCGCATCTGCGCTTCGGCGACGGCCAGTTCGGCATGGCGCCAGTGAGCGGCCACGACTTCCAGGCAGCCTATCGCACCGGCAACGGCACGCTCGGCAATGTCGGCGCCGGGACGTTCGGCCACGTCTCGCCGCCCCCGCCTTCCACGCCGATCGACTATTCCGTGATCACGGGCGTGAGCAACCCCATTGGCGGCGCGGGCGGGCGCGATGCCGAGGCGCCGGAAAGCATCCGCCAGAACGCGCCGTTCCAATTCCGTACGCAACTGCGCGCCGTCACCGAGGACGATTACGGCGTCGCTGCGATGCGCGATGCGCGCATCCGCGAGGCGCGCGCGAGCCTGCGCTGGACCGGAAGCTGGCGCACCGCCTTCGTCACCGCCGATCCGGTGAACGAGCTGCCATGGGCCGCGACGTTCGCGGACTCGCTGAAGAGCGAGCTCGACGGCGTGCGCATGATGGGCGTCGACGTCGAGGTCGAGCAGGCGCTCATCGTCGGCCTGCGCATCGAGATGCATATCTGCCTGAAGCCCGGCTATTTCCGCTCCCAGGTGCGCCAGGCGCTGATGGGTATCTTCACCTCCGCGAACAAGCCGGACGGATCGCCGGGATTGCTCAATCCGTCCAACTTCACCTTCGGTCAGACGATCTATGTGAGCCCGCTGATCGCCGCGGCGCAGCAAGTAGACGGCGTCGCGGCCGTGGAAGTGACCAAGTTCCAGCGCGTCGACGATCCGGCCGTCGACGGCGCGCTCGCGGGCTATCTCTGCATGAACAGGCTCGAGATCGCCCATGTCGACAACGATCCGAGCCGGCCCGATCGCGGCATCTTCGTGCTTTCCCTGGACGGTGGGCTATGAGCGACAACGCCGATTGCGGCTGCTGCGAGGGCGTGGGACGCGCGACGCCGGTCGAGATCTTCAATCGCCCGGGCCTCGCCCAGATCACGTATCGCGTCGGCACGCATTCGGCGTTCAAGTCGAGCATGATCGCGGCGCTCTCCGACCCGGCCTTCCCGGGCGCGGGCCCGCTCACCACGCGCGACGACGGCGACTTCTCCATCGCGCTTCTCGATGCATGGTCGGTGTCGGCCGACATCCTGACCTTCTACCAGGAGCGACTGGCCAACGAATCCTATCTGCGCACCGCGGGCCAGCAGCGTTCGGTGTTCGAGCTGGCGCGGCTCGTGGGCTATCAGCCTTCGCCGGGGGTCTCCGCCTCGACCGCGCTCGCCTACACGCTCAACGACGCGCCGGGCGCACCCGATCCGGTGACGGTGCCCGCGGGCAGCCGCGCGCAGAGCATCCCGCCGCCGGGCCAGACCGCGGCGACGTTCGAGACCTCCGCCGATCTCGTCGCGCGCATCGAGCACAATGCGCTCGCGCCCCAAAGCGCGTTGCCGGTCGATTTCTCGCAGGTGACGACGTCTCTGTGGTTCTCCGGCACCGCGACGAATTTGAAGCCCGGCGACGCGATCCTCTTCGTCGCCGAGGACCGCTTCAACGACGCGACGAGTTCGTCCTTCGCGCTGCGCATCGTGACGAAGGTCACCGTCGACGCCGTCGACAAGCGCACGCTCGTCGCCTGGGACCGCACGCTCCAGCGGGGCAATGTCCACAGGAAGCCGTTCCTGATCGATGCGGGCGTTTCGCCGCCGCCGCTGCATCTCTTCGAGTCGGATTTCAAACCGCAGATCGCGGATTTCGCGGTGAGCCAGCCTGCGCTGAGCATGGAGAAGCTCGCGACCGTTCAGTCCACCCAGTCGTCGATCGCGCGGAATTTCAGCACGCTCAACCAATCGGCGATCTCGACGGGCACGTTCACCGTCCCGAACCAGTTCATCGCTCTTCCGTCCGCCCAGCTGGGGCCGGGCACGGCGACCGACCCGCTGCCGTTCACATCCGCGAGCAAGGTGCACGCCTATGCGCTGCGCCGCAAAGCATCTCTGTTCGGCGCCAACGCCGTCGATCCGGCCCTGGCGCCGTCGACCTACAAAAAGGACGTGGGCGGGACGGGCGCCGACTGGAGCTGGGAGGACGACACCAAGGCCTTCTATCTCGACGCCGCCTATCAGGGCATCGTGGCGACGACCGATGCCGCGAAAGCCGGCAGCAGCGACGCGGCGCAATACAGCTGGACGGCGCTCACCGTCGACGGTTTCGATCAGGTCTACCGCATCGACGCGGCGAGCGAGGAATCGCCCGCGCGCTACATGCTTTCCAACAAGGCAACCAAGCTCTCGCTCGATACCGACCAGTGGCTCAGCATCACTTATGTGCAGGCGACGCGCCGGACGGTGGCGTTCGCGCAGAGCGAGCTGCTCGACATCCCCGATCAGCCGATCCTCGCGGTCGCGGATGCCGTCGCCTACGAGGAGGGCATGATCGAGCCCGTGGGCGGCTCGAACCTGACGCTGATCGGCGGCGCGCGCCTGGTGTCCAAGCAGAGCGTCGCGATCTCGGGCAAGCGGCTCAGGCTGCAGCTCGTCTCCGGCACGGCGACATTCGCGCCCGCGTCCGGCAATGCCGCGATCACGCCTGCGATCGGCGACTGTTTCCTCCTCGACGCGTGGCCGCCTGCGACGGGCTTCGCGGTGCTGACGCTGAAGGGCGTCGCCGGAACGCTGAACGCCGATGCTTCGCAGCTTCTGCTTGTGCCTTCCGACGCCGCCGATCCGGATACGAGCGAGCTTGCGGCGATCGATCAGGTTTCGCCGGGTGGAACGGTCACCGCGCTGACGTTCAATGCGCCGCTCATGCGTCTCTACGACCGCGCGACGGCCGCGGTGAACGCCAACGTCGTGGCGGCGACGCATGGCGAGACAGTGAACGAGCTGCTCGGCGGCGGAAACGCGGCGGTGGCGAACCAGCGCTTCACGCTGAAGCAGTCGCCGCTCACCTATGTCAGCACCGCGCAGGGGCAGGGCGCTCTGTCGACGCTGCAGGTCTGGGTCAACGACCTTCTGTGGCATGAGCAGCCGTCGTTCCTCGCCTCCGGCCCGTCCGACCGCGACTTCATCACCCGGCAAGGCGACGGCGGCGTGATCACGGTGCAGTTCGGCGACGGCACCGGCGGCGAGCGTCCGCCGACGGGCCAGATCAACATCCGCGCGAAATACCGCAAGGGCATCGGCCTGTCCGGCATGGCGGCCGCCGGCCAGATCAGCATGGCGATCGACCGGCCGGGCGGGCTCAGAGGCGTCGTCAATCCTCAACCCGCGACCGGAGGCGCCGATCCGGACGGGCCGGACGACGCGCGCAACAGCGTGCCGGTGCATGTGCAGACGCTCGACCGCGTCGTGTCGCTGGCGGACTACGAGAACTATGCGCGCGCCTTCGCGGGCGTCGCAAAAGCTTCCGCGTCGTGGGCGTGGTTCGGACTGACGCGCGGCGTCGCGGTGACGGTGTGCGGCGCGGGCGGTTCGGTGCTCGATCCGAACGGCGAGACGATCGCCAATCTTGCCGCGGCGCTGGGATCCTGCGGCAATCCGCACGTGCCGCTCAAGGTGATGCCGTACCAGCGGTCGCTGTTCTCCGTCGGCGGACAGGTGCGGATCGACGCCGATCACGATCCCGGCCTGGTGATGGACAATGTGTGCGCCGCGCTGGGCTCCGCGTTCGGCTTTTCGGCGCGCAGCCTCGGCCAGCCCGTGGCGCAAAGCGAAGTCATAGCCGCGATCCAGGGCGTCGACGGCGTGGTTGCGGTCGAGCTCACGCGCTTTGCGCTCAACCAGGCCACCTGGATGAACTTCGCCCTGCGGTTCGCCCCGCCGCCCGAGTTCCTGAACGCCGGCGCTGCGCCGTCCGGCCGCGCCGCCGCGGGCCCCGCGACCTTGCTGCTCATCGATCCCGCGTCGCTCGACGGACTTGGAGTCTGGCTATGAGCCTGAACGCCGACGACATCTACAGGCTTCTGCCGGCGATCTACCGCACGCGCGACGCGGCCAACGGCGAGCCGCTCAAAGCCATCCTCGGCATCGTGGCCCAACAGGCGCAGATCCTCGCCGACAACATGCAGGATCTCTACGCCGATCAGTTCATCGAGACCTGCGCGCCGTGGGCGGTGCCCTATATCGGCGATCTCGTCGGCTGGCAGGGCCTGTTCGAGAACGTGCCGGGCACGGGAGGCGGCCGCGCCGAGGTCGCCAACACCATCGGCTATCGCCGGCGCAAGGGTACGCTGATCGGGCTCGAGCAGATCGCGCAGGACGTGACCGGCAGGCCCGCCTCGGTGGTCGAGTTCTTCAAGCGGCTGGCCACGACGCAATACATGAATCACCTGAGGCTCGATCACGAGGGCTTCGCCGATCTGCGCGCGGGCGCCCGTCTGGAACGCATCGGCGGTCCGTTCGACGATTTCAACCGCACCGCCGATCTGCGCCGGATCGCGCCGCGCGCGCGCAGCGCGGACACGCCCGATCTGGCGCCGTTGGACGTCCTGCTGCACGGCGCGGGCCGCTTCAACATCCCCGATATCGGCGCCTATGTGTGGCGCTGGAAGAGCTATCCGGTGACGCTGCAGCCCGCGTACCGCGTCGACGGCAGGCGTTATCTGTTCAGTCCGCTCGGCGCCGACATCGCGCTGTTCAACATCGTCAAGACGCGCGCCTCGTTCTCGTCGCTGACGACACGCATGGATGTGCCGCAGCCGATCGCGCGGCGCGAGTTCCACGACAACCTGGCCCAGGTGTCGGGCGGCGCCGCGGTCGAGAGCTTCTACGGCGACGGCGAGAGCGTCTCGATCACGGCGGACGGCGTGGCGCTCACCGTCGAGGACATCTGCGTCTGCAACCTCGAGAACGCGACGCCCACGGACTGGGCGCCCGGCGAGAGCGGCAAAGTCGCGATCGATCCCGTGCTCGGGCGCATCCTGTTCCCGTCCGGCCGCGCGGCGCCGTCCGAGGTCCTGGTCAGCTATTGCTACGGTTTCGGCGCCGATATCGGCGGCGGAAGCTACAGCCGCATCGACGACGTCGAGGTCGATACCGAGACGCATCTCCTCGCCGTCGTCGGCGCGGGCAGGACCGACATGTTCAACCGGCCCTATACGCTTGCCGACGCGATCGCCGACTACAACGCCTTGCCTCCCGGTTCCAATGCGCTCGTCGTGCTCGCGGACTTCAATACCTACGCGACCGATGTCCCCCAGGCGAACACGATCAAGCTGGCGCCGGGCAGCAAGCTATGGATCGTTTCGGCGCATGTCAGTCCCGACGGAAGCTGGTCGCCGGAAAGCGCACGCGCGACGCTGACCGGCGATCTCGAGATCTTGGGCCTGAGTGCGCCGCCGACGAGCGGCAATCCGCCGCCGGCGGGCGAACTGATCCTGAGCGGCGTCCTCATGGCTGGCGCGATCCGCGCCTCCGGCGAGCCGGTCGACATCACGCTCCGCGACACGACGCTGGTGCCGGGTCTCGGGCTCACGCGCGACGGAATGCCGAGATCGCCGGGCAGTCCTTCCGTGGTGCTCGACTCCGCGGGCAGCTCTCTCTCTCTCTCTCGCTGCATCACCGGACCGCTCTTCGTCCATGGAGCGGCGAGCGCGAGCATCGAGTCCAGCATCGTCGACGCGACGAACCGCTTCGCCGTCTGCTTTGCGGGACCGGACGGCGCGGGCGAGGGCGCCGCCCTGACCGTCCAGAACAGCACGCTGATCGGAAAGGCGCGCACGCACCTGCTCGAGCTCGGCTCGAACACGATCTTCCTGGGCGCGCGCGGGGTGCGCGATCCGTGGGACGCGGCGCTGTGGTGCACGCGTCTGCAGAAAGGATGCCTGCGCTACTCCTTCGTGCCTGCCGACGCCATCGTTCCCGCCCGCTACCAGTGCCTGCCGAGTGGGGGCGCGAGCGAGCAGGAAGCGCTGCCGAGACTGGTCTCGCTCGAATACGGCCGGCCGTCCTACGGCATGCTCGCGGGCGATTGCCCGGTCGCGGTATGGCAGGGCGCCGACGACGAGTCGGAGATCGGCGCATTCCACGATCTGCACTTGCCGCAGGCGGTGAACAATCTGGCCACGCGTTTCGGCGAATACCTGCCGTTCGCACTCGAAGCCGGCATTTTCCTCATTCCCTCCCACCACGCGCCGCTGGTCGTGCCCAGGCACGCCTATGGCTACGGCATGGTGCTCGAGGGCGGGGATCTGGACGAACGCGACCTGCTCTCGCTCGCCGTGGGCGCGTCGCTGATTTGACTTGGGTTTGGATGGACAACTTGAGAACGATGCTTGCGAGGTTACCATGAAGGCCGATTTAAGCCGTCTCCGCTTCGAACGGAGCAAGCACTATACCTCCGTGGTGATGCAGCAGGGGCGCGTGCAGCTCGATTCCGATGCCAACGAGCAGCGCCTCATCGACGAGCACCTGCGCATCAGCGAGACCCTCGACGTCGTGGGCCCTGACGGCGCGCCGATCCATGCGCCGGGCTTCGCGATCGGGCTCGCGTCCGGCGGCGGCTCGCTGACGATCGGGCAGGGGCGGTTCTATATCGACGGCCTGCTCTGCGAGAACGAGGCGCCGCTCGATTTCACGGCCCAGGACTATCTCATCGATCCCAACACGCAGATCGGCGCGATGCTCGACAATCTGCGCCGCGGCGGTCTTCAGTCGATGCAGGTGTGGCTCGAGGCCTGGCAGCGCTTCGTCATTCCGCTCGACGATCCCGCCATCAAGGAAGTGGCGCTCGGCGAGGCGGACACCACGGCGCGCATCCAGACGGTGTGGCGCGTGGTCGTGCAGGGGATTCCCGCGTTCTTCAACATCGGCGTGCTCACGCAGAACGTCGACACGCTCAACCAGGCGCTCGGCAATCTGCGCTTGACTGCGACGGCGAGCCAGGCCGCGACGGTCGTGCCCGTCCAGATCAATCTCGCTGCAACCTTGAGCGCGCTGCAGGCGCAACCCGCGACGGTGGCCACGGCCATCTCTCCCGCGCTCGCCGACAATCTGCGCCTCGTTCATTCCGACGTCGCCAGCCGGCTCTCGACAGTCGATCTGCAGAGCGCCCAAGGCGTGCAGGTGGTCCAGGCGACGACGGCGCTCGGCAATCTCATCCGCGCGCTGCCGTCGGTGGATTGCTGCGAGGCCATGCGATCGCGCCAGCCCGTCTTGTCGCTGCCCGGAAAGCTCACCGCGCAGGTCAAGAGCACGTCGGATCAGGGTCCGTGCCTGCCGGCGCCCAACGCGGCCTATCGCGGGCTGGAGAACCAGCTCTACCGCATCGAGATCCATCAGGGCGGCGACGCCTCCACCGCGACCTTCAAATGGTCGCGCGACAATGGCTTCGTGGTGACCGGCGTGCGCGGCGAGTCCGGCGGCACGCTGACCGTCGACAGCCTCGGCCTCGACGCCAATTTCGGCTTCGCGCCGGGGCAATGGGTCGAGATCTCCGACGACAGCGACGAGTTCGCGTCACCGCCGAACCAGCCCGGCACGCTGGTGCAGATCCAGGCGACCGATCCGACCCGCATGCAGGTGACGTTGCCCGGCACCGCGCCAAGCGTCGATACGATCGGCGGCCACGCCAAGATGCGGCGCTGGGACCAGACGACGGGCTCGGGCACGGGCATCGCGCTGTCGCCGGGGAACTGGATCGAGCTGGAGAACGGCATCCAGGTGATGTTCTCGGCCGACGGCATCTATCAGAGCGGCGACTACTGGCTCATCCCCGCGCGCACCGCCACGGGCGACATCGAATGGCCGCCGGCCGGCAGCGACGGCCAGCCCGCGCAACCCGCCGCCAGGATCGTCGTCCATCGCGCGCCGCTTGCCTGTCTGCATCTCGACAAGGGCCAGCTCGTCGTCGAGGATTGCCGGCGGATCTTCCGTCCGCTGGTGGAGATCGTGCCGCCGGTCGTGCCCAGCGCGATGCACGTGCAGACGATCAGCTGGACCAACGACGATTTCATCAGCTGGAACCAGCTCGTCTCGTCCGGCCTGACCATCGGCTTCGACAAGGCGCCGAGCCTGCCGATCAACGACGCGAACTTCATCGTCACGCTCGAGCTGCCGGTGTGGAACACGTTCGGCTTCATCTTCCGGCCGCTTCCGATCTCCAATGCGACGTCGACGGTGACAGCCACCACGGCACCCACCAATGCCGCCATCGATACGGCGCACATCATCGCGACCCAGGTGGTGCAGCCGCAGCCGTCCGTGACCGCAGCCGCGGCTTCGGCCCAGGTGATGCAGTCGCCACCATCGGTGACCGCGGCCTCGACCGCGACGCTGGAGAAGGCCGCGACCGTTTCGCCCACCCTGATGCGCGCGGCGACCGTCCTCCAACCCGGCGCGGCGACGATCTCGACAGCCGCACCGATCGCTACAGCCGCACCGATCGGGGCGGCAGCCGCGATCGCGAAGACGGGCGCGCTGAATACCGGTGCCGCGTCGACCGTCGCCGCGACAGCCGGCGCACAGCTTTCGACGCCGGTGCCACCGGCAGCGGCGGGCGCAGCCGCGGCGGCCGCGTCGCAGACTGTCAGCCCTGCGGTGGCGGCAGGCATTTCGGAAACAACGGTCGCGTCGCAAACGCTCAATCCCGCCGTGGCCGCGGGTGCCCAGGTCGCAGCCGCAGCGCAGCCTGCGGCGCCCGTCTCCCCCGCCACGACGATCGCGTCCACCGTGAACCTGAGCGCCATCAACATCGCGGCGACGCAGGCGACCGAGCCGGATCTCAGCGGGAGATTCACCGTCATCGATCCGCAATTCCAGCTGCCGCAGCGCATAGGCTATGCACGCCAGCCCTACATCATAGACGGCAGCTTCAGCGGCGACAGCACGGGCAGCGGCGTCCACTGGACCGTAAGGCCGGAGGTAAACCTCTATGTCGCGCCGCTTCTCGTCACCGCGCAGCGCATGCTGGACCTCGGCGTCTATCCGCGCCTGCGCATCGCGCTGAAGGGGCGCATGATCGCGGCGACGGGCACGGCCGGCGAGATGCTCTATCTCGACGGCCAATGCTTCGGCAAAGCTGCGGCGCGCGCCGACGGCTCGCAGCGGCTCGATCTCGCCCTGCCTTCGGGCAACGGCGAGAAGGCGAGCGACTTCGAGAGCTGGATCTATGTCGTGCCGCAGCCGACGATCTCGCTCGCGCTCGACCCCACCTCCATCAACGTCATCCTGGGCAATTCGGGGACCGTGACCGGTACGGTCACGCTCAGCTACCCCGCGCTCAGCGACATGCAGGTCACCTTCTCCGTCTCCGACAACGTCGCGCCGATCGTCCGGTTCAATCCGGCTTCCGTCACCATCGCCAAGGGCACGACTTCGCAGACCACGCAGATCGTGATCATCGGCGAGGCCGGCGTCGCCTTTCCGTCGCAGATCCCGATCACGGCGACCCTGGCAGGCGGCAACACGGCTTCGGCGGTCCTCAACTGGACCGTCAGCGTGCCGTGACGGCGATGCGCGCGGTCTGGTCGTTCTGGAGCGAGCCGTTCGAGCGCTTCTATTGGCGCCAATGGGGGAGCGCGGAGAACCATCTGCTCGCCTGGGTGATCTCGGTCAACGCGGCGAGTCGGCACTATGCCGACACGATGCTCGTCACCGACGCGCGCGGCAAGGCGCTTCTGGTCGACGAGCTCGGGCTTCGCTTCGCGCAGGTGTCGACCGCGCTCGACCGGCTCGACGGCTACGATCCGGGCCTTTGGATGACGGGCAAGCTCGTCGCCTACAGCCTGCAAACCAAGCCTTTCGTGCACCTCGATTCCGACGTGTTCCTGTGGCGCCGGCTTCCGCCGTCGCTCGAGCGCGCGCCGGTGCTCGCCCAGCATCCCGAGCGCTACGCCGACGGCAAGGCGGTCTATTCGCCGGAAGCGCTCGATGCATCGTTCACCGCAGCCGGAGGCGTCCTACCCGAAGAATGGATGTGGGCGCGCAGCCAGGGACCCGTCGTCCGCGCGGAGAATTGCGGCATCCTGGGCGGCCAGCGCGCCGATTTCCTGCGGCACTACGCGCAGAGCGCGCTCGACTTGATCGAGGCCCCGGGCAATGCCGCCGCCTGGGCGAAGGTCGTGGACAAGTGGCACCACAACTATCTCATCGAGCAGTTCCTGCTGTCGGCGATGCTGGATTTCCATCGTCACCATCCGGTGTCGCCGTTCCGCGGCGTGCACGCGCGCTATCTTTTCGAGTCCTGGGGCGATGCGCTCGATCCGCAAAGCGCGCAGTCGCGGGGCTTCACCCATCTCATGGCCGGTGCCAAGCGCGCGCCGTCCGTGATGCAGCGCATCGTGCGGCGCGTCGAGCGCGATTGGCCCGACTACCGGCCGCGCTGCAAGGCGCTGGCCGACGCGGCGTGAGGAGGCGACGATGCGCACCGCCAAGGCTTTGACGAGGCCTGCGGCGCCGGTGGCGGCGGCTCGCCCTTCGTTGGCGCGCTCCGGCGCCGGACGCGATACCGGCGGCGCGGCGAGCGCGGCTTTCGATTTCGCCTCGCTCTCGGTGAACGGCGTGCCGCTGCGGCGCAAGCTCGCGGTGGGATCGGCAAGCGACGCTGCGGAGGGCGAGGCCGACCGCGCCGCCGAGCGGGTGATGCGCATGCCGGCAGCGGGGCCGGTGCTGCAGCGCGCCTGTGCGGCTTGCGAGAAGGAAGACGAGAAGGTTCACCGCAAGGAGACCGGCGCCGGGCCGTCGGAGGCGCCGGACATCGTCCACGACGTCGTGTCGTCGGGCGGCAGTCCGCTGGACGCGGCGACGCGCGCCTTCATGGAGCCGCGCTTCGGCCACGACTTCTCGCGCGTTCGTGTCCATACGGACGCCCGCGCGGCGCAGTCGGCGAGCGCCGTCAACGCGCGCGCCTACACCGTCGGCAACGACATTGTGTTCGGCGGCGGCGCCTTCGCGCCGCATTCGCAGTCCGGGCGCTCGCTGCTCGCCCATGAGCTCGCCCATACGCTCCAGCAGGGCGGCGGTGCGCCGCTCCGGCGGAAGTCGCAATGGGACGCCGCGACCGAGCAATGCGCCGCCGAGCCCAAGGACAAATGGATCAAAACCGTCGTCGTCGACCAGAACAAGAGCCAAACCGCGACGGTGACCTGGAGCAACGGCGATACGAACTCCTATCCCTGCTCGACCGGAAAGGGCCATTGCTGCAACGACGAGGGTAAGTCCGTGCCGGCTTGCGAGGGCGTGGGTTCGCGCATCACGGGCACGAACTGCACACCGATCACCTCCGGCCCGGGCGTGACGGTCAAGAACCGCGTCTACGATCACGGCGGCGTCTACTATTGGACGGAGTTCGAGCCGGATCGATTCATCGCATTGCACAAATACGCGCCGGTCGACGGCACGCCGCTCTCGCACGGTTGCGTGCGGCTGAACCAGGATGCGGCGGTGACGATCTTCTGCGGCTCGCGGCAGAACGCGACCGTGGTCAAGGTCGTCAACCCCGCGCGGCCGGATTGCTCCAACAAGAACCTGCAACAGGCGTGGCTCGGCGATTTCACGACCGCATCCAGTCCGGACGACGGCCCGGACCGCAACGACGTGCTGCAGGAGCGCAAGGATCTCGAATCCGCCTTCGGCAAGAAGCGCAAGCCGGACGAATACAAGACGCTCACCGAGAAGGACATCCCGCGCTGCGTGCAGCGCACGGTCGAGGAAGACCGCCTCAAGACGCCGAACGCGCCCGGCGGCAAGACCGGCACGGATATGATGACCGGTACGCCGGAAGAGAAGATCGCCAACGATTTCGCGACCGCCTACGGCGCGACGGCGACGGCGGCCGACGCGCTGACGCTGGTGAAGCAGAAGGGGCACGATCTGTGGCAGACGGCCAAAGCGGACGTGCAGGGCAACAAGGACGTGAAGAACGACCGGCCGCTGTACTGGGCGCGGCTCAAGATGAGCCAGACGATCCGCACTGCCAAGCCGAAATGGGCGACGAGCGCTGCCATCGTGCAAGCCCATATCGACGCGCTCGAGCAGGCCTCGCGCGGCATCGACAGCGTCTCCTTCGCTGGCGTCGCGGACGGGGTGAAGAAAATCCTCATCACCGGCTTCGATCCGTTCTCGCTCGGCGGCGAGATGCGGCGCTCCAACCCTTCGGGCGCTGCCGTGCTCGATCTCGACGGCCAGACGATCTCATCGGGCTCGGGGGCCGCGGCGCGCAGCGGCTTCGTCAAAGGCGCCATCCTTCCCGTGCGCTTCGAGGATTTCGACCGCGGCATGGTCGAAAATCTCGTAGGACCCCAGGTGAGCGGCGCCAATCACGTCGACATGGTCATGACGATCAGCCAAGGCAGCTCGAGCTTCGAGCTCGAGCGCTATGCCGGACGGGCGCGCTCGGAAGGCACCGACAATCTCGACAAGACCTTCGGCAGCCACAAGAAGCCGGATGCCGGCCAGGGTTTAAAATCCAATGACGAGTTCATCGAAACCACCACGACCAAGGCGCAGCGCGACGCCATGGAAGGCCCCAAGGGCCAGGTCGTCAGCGCGAACGGACACACCTTCAGCGTCTATACCGACGATATGGTGAAGGCGGAGAAGAACGGCTCCGAGACCCCCATGACGGGGGCGCAGGCGATCAAGGAAAAAGACCCCGCTATCACGGGTTCGGGCGGTGGATTCCTCTCGAACGAGGTGTTCTATCGCGCCGTCTCGACGGTGAAGGCGAGCCCGAACAAGAACATCCCGATGATCCATCTGCACGTCCCGGCGCTCGACAACGACGTGTCGGACAAAGATTTCGAAAGCTGGCGCACCGGTATCGTCCAGGCCGTGCGGCAGATCCTTTCGCGCGTCCTGTCGCAATTGCCTTGAGCGCGCCGCGCCGCCGCCGGTACCATCGCGCGGCCCATGGGCGAGGAAGACGGCGTGAAAGACTTTCTTGAGCGGATCGGCGTGGCGCTGCCGGTCGTCCAGGCTCCGATGGCGGGCGTCTCCACGCCCGGGCTCGCGGCGGCGGTGAGCGAGGCGGGAGGCCTCGGCTCCATCGCGGTCGGCGCCGTCGATGCCCTGGGCGCGCGCGCGATGATCGAGGCCATGCGGGCCAGGACGCGCGGCCCCTTCAACGTCAACGTCTTCTGCCACAAGCCGGCGACGGCGGACCGGGCGCGCGAAAGCGCGTGGCTCGACGCCTTGCGGCCCGCCTTCGAGCGTTTCGGCAAGGCGCCGCCCGCGGCGATCGGCGAGATCTATACGAGCTTCGTCGCCGATCCGGCGATGCAGGACCTGCTCGTCGAGACGAGGCCGTCCGTCGTCAGCTTCCATTTCGGCCTGCCCGCGGCGCAGACGATCGCGCGGCTGAAGGCGGCCGGCATCGTCCTCTTCTCGACCGCGACCAATATCGGCGAGGCCCAGGCGGCGGCGGAAGCGGGCGTGGATGCGATCGTGGCGCAGGGCTTTGAGGCCGGCGGACATCGCGGCGTGTTCGATCCGTCCATGCCGGATCCGCAACTGGGCGTTCTCGCGCTGACGCGGCTGCTGGTGCGCGGGACCCGGCTTCCCGTCATCGCCGCCGGCGGGATCATGGACGGCGCGGGCATCGCGGCGGTGCTGAAGCTCGGCGCGGTGGCAGCCCAGCTCGGGACGGCCTTCGTCGCCTGCCCGGAATCGAGCGCGGACGCGGCGCATCGCAAGGGTCTCGTGGGTCCCGGTGCCGCGCATACCACGATGACTGCGGTGTTTTCGGGACGCCCGGCGCGCGGCCTTCCCAACGCGATGACGGAGCTGGAGCATGGCGTGCTCCGGGGTCTCGCGGCGCCCGACTATCCCATAGCTTACGACGCCAACAAGGCGCTCGCTGCCGCGGCGAAAGCGAAGCAGGACTTCAGCTTCGCCGCGCAATGGGCAGGGCAGGGCGCGCCTCTTGCGCGCGCGATGGCGGCCCGCGATCTGGTCGCGACGCTCGCCCGGGAGCTCGCGGCCGCGCGCGGCTAGTGCGTCCTCAATTCACCCTTTGCGGCGAGCCGAAATCCCAGGGCGGGTCGAGCTCGGGGAAATCGTCGGCGGTGACGCGGATCTCGCCGTTGGTTTCGAGGAGCTTCAGCCGGTACTTCACGGCCGCGATGAGATGAAACGCATGGCGGAACCTGCGGTAGGTCTCGACGAGATAACTGCCGGGGCCGTCGCCGGTCCACAAGGCTTTGCGGATCGCGGCGTGCTCGATCGCGCAGACGACGAGGCGGCTTCCGTCCACGGCCGGAATCCTGACCGTATCGGTCGTGTCGTCGAAGATGGCGTGGTTTGAATGAAATTTTATCGACATCGGCTCCCAGGCTCTCTCTGCCCACCGACCCCGCTGGGCGGCAGGATAGGCATCATGCGCTCCGGATCAAATCAAATTTTGGAAACGTGCCGATCGAATCTTGCTGGGCTCGCGGATATCCTGGCGGCCCGGGGCGTTTCCTAGGGTCGATCTGAGGGATGCACGCATGGCCGCCAGGAAGAAAACGAAGAAGCGCAAGGCTCCCGCCAAGGCGCGCCATGCCGCCCGCGACGAAGGCGAGGCCAAGCTGAGCGCGCGGCCGATCTGGCAGGGGCATCTCAGGTTGTCGCTGGTGTCGTGCCCGGTGGCGCTTTACGGCGCGGCGTCGCGGGCCAACGACGTCTCGTTCCACCTGCTGAATCCCAAGACCAACAACCGCATCCGCATGATCCCGACCGATCCGGACACGGGCCCCATCGAGCGCGCCGATCTGGTGAAGGGCTACGAGATCTCCAAGAACAGCTACGTCGTCGTCACGCCCAAGGAGCTCGATGCCGTCAAGCTCGAGACGACGCATACCATCGACATCGAGCGCTTCGTGGACGCGAACGACATCGACCGCCTGTTCTGGAACAATCCCTACTATCTGGTGCCGAACGAGAAGACCGGGCTCGACGCCTACACCGTCATCCGCGACGCGCTGGAACAGACGGGACGCATCGCGCTCGGCCGCGTGGTGATGCACACGCGCGAGCGCCTCGTGGCGCTGGAGCCGCGCGGCAAGGGCATCGTCGCGACCACCTTGCGCATGCGCAACGAAGTCGCCGATCCCGCCCACGCCTTCGCCGACATCCCGGCGGCCAAGCCCGACAAGCGCATGATCGAGATCGCGACCAAGATCATCGAGCAGCAGGAAGGCCCTTTCGATCCCGACGAATTCCAGGATCGCTACGAGGGCGCCCTGCGCGACCTCATCCGCCGCAAGGAGAAGGGCGAGAAGATCGTCACCGCCGAGCCCGTCGAGGACACCAACGTCATCGACCTGATGGCGGCGCTCAAGAAGAGCCTGAAGCACAAGGGCCGCGCCGAGGAGACCGAACGCCGCGTGAAGAAGCGGGTGCATAGGTAGGGCTTAAATTGGATGGGTCATGCTTCGAGGCACCGCTACGCGGTGCACCTCAGCATGACGCGCTTGTTTCTATGAGTAGGCACGTCACCCTGAGGTGCGAGCCGAAGGCGAGCCTCGAAGGGCGACGTGCCGTTTCAACGCCCGCAAACATTGCTACGCAATCTTCGCCGCCTTCTCCTTCTTGATCTCCCGCGCCGGCTTGTCTTCGCGCAGGCCCTTGAAGGACGCCTGGCGGACGTTGCCGTCGCCGGTCCAGCCGGCGAACTCGATCTCGGCGACGAGCACCGGCTTGACCCAATGGACCTCGCGGCCGCGCCTTGGCGCACCCGCGCCGCCGAACGGACTCTTCGCCGCCTCCTGCTTCTTCAGGCGCGGCAGGAGCAGGGCCACCTTGTCGCGTCCGTAGCCGGTGCCGACCTTGCCGACATAGACGAGAAGCGGCCCGCGATGCACGCCCACGAGCAGCGAGCGGAAGCGGCCCTCGGTCTCGTCCCAGCCGCCGATCACGACCTCCTGCCCGGCGCGGCATTTGGATTTCGTCCAGTCGTCGGTGCGGCCGGAGCGATAGGGCGCGTCGAGCCGCTTGGAGACGATGCCTTCGAGCGACATGCGGCACGCCGAGCTCAGCATCGCCTCGCCGCCGGTCGAGAAATGCTCGACATAGCGGATGTGTGCCCGATTGCGGCGCGAGAGCAGGCGCTCCAGCCGTGCCTTGCGTTCGGACAGCGCGAGCTTGCGCAGGTCTTCGCCGTTCGCGAACAGAAGGTCGAAGACGAAGAATACGAGCGCGTCGCTCCTGCCGTCCGAAAGTGCTGTCTGCAGCGCCGCGAAGTCCGGCGCGCCGTCGCGGCCGAGCGCCACGATCTCGCCGTCGATCAGGCAATCGGGCAAGGTCTGCGCCTCGCGCATGATCGCGTCGAATTTCTCCGTCCAGTCGAGACCCTTGCGCGTGCGCAGCACGGCGCGGCCATCCGCGACGCGCAGCTGCATGCGGTAGCCGTCGAACTTGACCTCGTGGCCCCATCCCTTGCCGTCGGGCGGCCGGGCGACGAGCTTGGTGAGCTCGGGCTCCACGAAGCGGGGCGGCTTGGCGGTTTTTGCCATCTCTAGCCGCCACGCTTGAAATATTGCACGGCGCGCTCGTGCTTTTCGGCCGCCGCGCGCGAGCGGAACGTCCCCAGGTTCCGGCGCTTGCCGGTCTTGGGGTCCTTCTTGCGCGAATAGAGGCGGTATTGGCCCGATTTCAGCTTGCGGATCATGGACAGCGGCTCCGGATTTCGATCTTGAAAGAACGAATCCGTCCGTCAAGCGTTGCACCGCGCCCTGGGCTGTCTACAAAGTGGACGACGTCTGGAAATCTGAAGCCGAGGCGGACGATGAAGTTCCTGATCTTTGCGCTTTTTGCGGTGCTCGCGCTTGGCGGGCACGCACGGGCGGACCTTTGGCAGCCGTCTGCAGGTCATGCGCAAATGCCGATATGGCCGGGGACGCCGCCCGACGCCAAGCCGATGCGGGAGCCGGAATCCGTCGTGCCCGTCAGCCATCCCGTCGCCGGGCGCCCCTGGATGGCGGCCCTGCACGTCTCACAGCCGACGATGACGGTCTATTCCCCCAAGGGGAAGAATACCGGCGCTGCGGTCGTGGTGCTTCCCGGCGGCGGCTTCGAGGTGCTGGCGATCGACCTTGAGGGCACCGAGGTCTGCGACTGGCTGACATCCAGGGGCATCACCTGCGTTCTCTTGAAATATCGCGTCCCGAGCGAGCCTTACGATTCGAAATGCGATTGCCGTCCCGACGATCTCGCGACATCGACGCGGTCGTTGGAGGACGTGCAGAGAACGATCGGGCTGGTGCGCCTTCACGCCAGGGAATGGCATGTGGATCCGCACAGGATCGGTGTGCTCGGGTTCTCGGCGGGCGGATATCTCGCGGCGGAAATCAGCACGAAATATCACAAGCGGCTGTACGCGCCGATCGATGATGCCGACAAAGAGAGCGCCCGTCCGGATTTTGCCGTGCTGGCCTATCCGGGACATCTCGCGCCGGGCATAACGGACGGCAACACGCTGAATCCGCATGTTCCCGTAACGTCTGAAACACCGCCCACATTCCTGGTGCAGGCAGAGGACGACAAAGTGGACGGTGTGAACCAATCGCTGGTCTACTACGCCGCACTGAAGAAAGCCGGCGTGCCGGTGGAGATGCATTTGTACGCACGAGGCGGGCATGCGTTCGGCCTGCGGCACACGTCGTTTCCGATTACCGACTGGCCGCGATTGGTCGAGACGTGGCTGCGCGCGATCGGCATGACGCCGCAGTAGCGGTGTGCGCAAATGTCCCTCAAGGCGTCGGCTCAAACAGGGCCTGGTCCAGGAACTCGCGCGCTTTCTTCAGATCGGCGACGAAGCGCGCCTGTTCCTGCCGCTTGCCGTCCGCGTCGCGGATACGCAGCAGGAAGGACGGATGGATCGTGGCGATGAGCTTCGCGCCGCCGTCGAGATCCGCCGTCCTGCCGCGCATCGAAACGATCGACAGCGGCTTGCCGGTCAGGCTTCGCAGCGCCGTCGCTCCCAGCGCGACGATCAGCGCGGGCTTCACCAAAGCCCGCTCGGCCCGGTTCCATACGCGGCAGGCGTCGATCTCGCCGGCATTGGGGCGCTGGTGCAGGCGGCGCTTGCCGCGCGGGACGAACTTGAAATGCTTGACGGCATTGGTGACGAAAATCGTCGCGCGATCCAGGCCCGCGGCCTCGAGCGCCGCGTCGAGCACGCGTCCGGCGGGACCGATGAACGGCGCGCCCGCGAGGTCCTCGTCGTTTCCCGGCTGCTCGCCCACCAGCATCAGCCGCGCGCGCCGCGGCCCCGCGCCAGGCACGGCTTGCGTCGCATGCGTGTAGAGCGGGCAGCGCCGGCACGTCTTCTCGGCCTCACGCAAAGCGCTCAACGAGCGGGGCGGCTGGTCCATCCGTGCTAGCTCTGTGCAGCGCTATTCTTGTCCATGAGAGCTTCCGTCAGCCGCCGGAATAGCCGCCGATGATCGGCAGGATCTCGCCGGTGATGTAGCTCGAGCATTGCGGGGAGGCGAGGAAGACATAGGCGGGCGCGATCTCTTCCGGCTGCGCCGGGCGCTTCATCGCCGTGTCCTTGCCGAACTCGCTGACGTCCTGCGCTTCCTTGTCCGCCGGATTGAGCGGCGTCCACACCGGACCCGGCGCGACCGCGTTGACGCGGATGCCGCGCGGGATCAGATGCGTGGCCAGCGAGCGCGTGAAGGCGTGGATGCCGCCCTTGGTCGCCGAATAGTCGAGCAGGTCCTTGTTGCCCACGATGCCGGTGATCGAGCCGGTGTTGATGATCGCAGATCCGTTGCGCATATGCGGCACCGCGAGCTGCGCCATATGGAAATAGCCGTAGAGGTTGGTGCGCATCGTCTCGTCGAAATGCTCCTCCGTCAGGTCCTCGAAGCGCGAGACATGGAGCTGGAAGGCGGCGTTGTTGACGAGTACGTCGATGCGGCCGAACGCCTTGACGATCTTGCCGACGGCCCGTTCGCAGAAGCCGCGCTTCTTCACGTCGCCCGCGATGAGCAGGCATTTGCGGCCCTCCGCCTCGACCAGCGCCTTCGTCTTTTCGGCATCGGCCTTTTCGCAGAGATAGACGATGGCGACGTCGGCGCCTTCGCGCGCGAAGAGGATCGCGACGGCCCGCCCGATGCCGGAATCGCCGCCCGTGATCACCGCGACGCTGCCCTCGAGCTTGGCCGAGCCTTTGTAGAAGGGCGCGTCGTAGCAAGGCTCGGGATCGAGCTTGTATTCCGCGCCGGGCTTGGGCTGGTGCTGCTTGGGAAAGGGAAGCTCGGGATAGTCCCGCGCGCCCGCCTGCATTGCGCCCTTCACCTTGCGCTTCGGATGGTGCTCGTCGCTTTCTTCTATGTCCTGCTGGATGGCGCGGTGGCGTGAAACCGTTTTTTCCGTCATGCGGGTCTTTCCTGGCATGCGACAACAGGACAAGCCTCGGGGGCGCGGTAGGTTCCGCCGCCCGAGCGTCGTCTATCGAACGAAGGCGAGCTTTTGGCGCAGATATTCGGGTGCATAGGAGCCGTCCTCGAACATGGCCCGGATGATCCTGCGCCGTCCGGCGTCGTCGAGCGCGCACAGGATGTATTCCAGGCCCTCGCGGCCCATGGCGAGCAGGCGCGCGACGAGCTTGCCGGTGTGGCGCAACTCGGCGTCGCGCAGGAACGACGCCAGCTCGTCCTGCCGGCTCAGGCGCGAACCGTTGATCTCGCTCTCGAGATGCGGGAAGCGCCGCCCGACACGGCCGGTCGTGTTGACGATGAGCAGGGCATGGACCGCGGCCGGCGCGCTCTCGCGCAGGACCTTTCGAAGCCAACGCAACTGCGAGCCGGTGACGTTGATGTCGTTGACGAAGATCACCTGCCGGCCGCGCAAGGCCTGCCGGTCGTATCGGATCTCGTCTTCGCCGTGCTGCATCTTCCGGCGCGCTTCGTAGTCGAGCCGGGCATAGTCGCCATAGATGTCGAGCTCGCGGTCACTGCGGAACGGCTGCGAGTCGTCTGTCAACCGCAAGGGTTCCAGGGCGATGGCCTGCCGCGGGACGCTCCGGCGCAGGATCGCGTGGACCCTTTCGCACAGCAGATTGGCGCCGCTCGGCAGGTTTCGAACCGGCGGCGAAACAAGGACCCATTCGTAGCCGGGCGCTTGCGCCATCATCGATCGGGCAAGGGGCGCAAGAAGCGCGGCATAGTGGTCGAGAGCATGCCGCTCTCCGTATTTCATCGCCGGATAGCGGGCGAAGACGGGGTCTTTCAGGTCGGGCGGGTAGCTCCTGATCGTATGCAAAGCGCGCAGCAAGCGGTGTTTCCAAGTCGAGACGAACGGCTCCGACACAACGCCCGGAACGCTCGACGGTTCACGGTGTGCCGGCGGTCTTACTCGGCCGCCTGTCTGCGTTGATGGCGGCCTTCGCGGACTTCCTCGATGATCTTTTTGGTGAAAGCCTTGAGGTCGTCCGGCTTGCGGCTGGTGATGATGCCGTCGTCGACCACGACCTCGCGGTCGACCCATTTTGCGCCGGCGTTCTCGAGGTCCTTGCGGATCGATTTGTAGGACGTCGCCTCGCGGCCCCTGAGCGCGTCGGCCTGCACCAGGAGCCAGGGGCCGTGACAGACGGCGGCGACGATCTTGCCCGAAGAGAGGAACTCGCGGACCACGCGCATGGCGTCCTCGTCGACGCGCAGCTTGTCGGGGTTCATCACCCCGCCGGGGATGACGAGCGCGTCATAGTCCGCGCATTTCGCGTCCGCGATCTTCCTGTCGGCCTTGGCCATGCGGCCCCAGTCGGTATGCTCCCAGCCGCGGATGTCCTTGCCGTCGGGAGTGGCGACGTCCACCCTCGCGCCGGCCTCGCGCAACGTGTCGCGCGGAACCTCCAGCTCGGACTGTTCGAAGCCGTTGGTGGCGATGATGAGGATCCCGGCGTTCGCGATGTCTGGCATGGGACGTCTTCCTTGATGTGACGGGAGGAAACGTCAGCGCTCCGGCCCGGTTCCAAATTCCGCCGGCCCGCACCAATATCGAGCAGGTCCCGGCAGGCAAGCTCGACACCGACAAACCCTGGCAGTTCACCGAGCCGATGCCGCCCGAGGGTGAGAAATCGGGAAAATGACGGCCCCAGGCGCGGGTGTCGGAGTGAGGGGTTCGACCGGAAAGCCAAAGCATGATTTGAAGAACCGGCGGGCCGTGCTGGTTCGGCTCGCCTCCTCATGAGGTCGCGAGATGGAGCGATGGCCGGAACTGCCCTATGCGGCGTGGAAGGATACATGCGCGACGCTGCAGCTCTGGACGCAGATCGTCGGCAAGACGCGGCTGATGCTCACGCCGTGGCTCAACCACTCGTGGCACGTGACGTTGCGCGTCACGGCGCGGGGTCTGGCCACGCCGCTCATCAGTGCCGGGGAGCAGGACTTTCAGGCCGAATTCGATTTCGTCGACCATGTCCTGTGGCTGCGCACGGCGGCCGGCCATTCCCGCCAGGTGATGCTGCGGCCGGTTGCGGTGGCGCAGTTCCACGGCGAATACCTTCAGGCGCTGTCCGAGCTCGGCATCGAGGTCCGCATCAACGAAACACCGAACGAATTGATCGACGTCGTTCCGTTCGATCGCGATACCGTGCATACGTCGTACGACCGGGAATATGCCAACCGTTTCTGGCGGGTGCTTCTGCGTTCGAACGAAGTGCTCTCGCACTTCCGCACGGCTTTTCTGGGAAAGGCGAGCCCCGTGCATTTCTTCTGGGGGAGCTTCGATCTCGCGGTGACCCGGTTCTCGGGCCGGCGGGCTCCGCTGCATCCCGGTGGTGTTCCGCATCTTTCGGACGCGGTGGTGCGCGAGGCCTATTCCCATGAGGTTTCGAGCGCCGGCTTCTGGCCCGGCGGCGGAGCGATCGACTATCCGGCGTTTTATTCCTACGCCTATCCCGCGCCGGAGGGCTTCGCTTCCGCGTCCGTGCGTCCGGCACAGGCATTCTTCAGCAATGAGCTCGGCGAGTTCATCCTGCCTTACGACGCGGTTCGGACGGCGGATGATCCGAAGCTGGTGCTGCTGGAATTTCTTCAAAGCACCTATGAAGCAGCGGCGCAGATGGGAAAGTGGGACCGTGCGAAGTTGGAATGCGCGCCGGGCGAGCTTGGAATACCGCGGCCGGTATGAACGGCGACGGCTCCTATCGGCGGGTGGCATGGCTGTCAGTGGTCGTCCGTTCGTTCATAATTCCAATTGCCGTTGATTCGCGAGAGCCGCAGCCGGCTCTCGCGCAGCAAACAAGGGTGTCGCCATAAGTTCCCAGAGTTTGCCCTCAGCAGAGCCGGCCTTCATCGACGCGCCGCGCCACCCGAACCTTCGATTGCTTTTCGCGTATTGGAACGCGAAGCGAGGCTCTCGCGCGGCACCATCGCGCGCCGATATCCGTCCGGCGGAGATCAAGCCCTTGTTGGCCGACGTCATGATCTGGAATGTGGGGGAGGGCGCCGGCTCATACACGATCCGCCTGGTTGGGGAAAACATCGTGCGCTTCGTGGGACGCAACAACACCGGAGAGTCCGCAACCAGAGGAATGCCGGATGAAGCCGCGGCGATGATGAACAACGTGCTGAGCCTCGTCGTCGAAACGCGATCGCCGCGCTTTCGGGCGGGAAAGGCGTACTGGCTTCAGGAGAAGTCTTATCGCGATTTTGAGGTCTGCTATCTTCCCTTGTCCACCGACGGCGAAGCGGTGGACATGATTCTGGGCGGCGTCAAATTCGATTTGAGAGCGTCGACTTAGATTGGACACGGCCCCTTGCGTCGAAGCGCATGCTGCCCGCACTCACACGCGCGCGAAGAGGATCAAGCCGCAACGCGGGATTTTTTCCTGGGCTTCGGTTCGGCCCGCACCGGCCAGGATGCGAGCGCCATGCGTGCGATATCCTGAAGTTCCGCCGCCGTCGCGCCGGCGCTTGCGTGCATGCAGATGCCGTTGGCCATGGCGGAGAGATAACGCGCCAGCGTGGCGGGATCGGCGTTCTTGGGCAGGTCGCCGTCCTTGCGCGCGCGTTCGAAGCGCTCGCAGAGCTTGGCTTCCTTTTCCGCGCGATGGCGCGCGACCTCTTCGGGAATCGAGGCGTCCCCGCAGGAGCCGCTCTGCACCAGAAGGCAGCCCGGCGGGTTCATGCCGCCATTGGTATCGGATGCGAACTCCGCGATGCCTTCCAGATAGTTCTTCGCCACGCCGAACGCGTCGGGCGCGGAGAGCACCTTGTCCATGAATTCCTTGCGCCGCGCGTCGTAGCGTTCCAGAACGGCACGGAACAGGCCCTCCTTGCTGCCGAACGCCGCATATAGAGAAGGCGCGTTGATCCCCATCGCGGCGGTCAGGTCGGAAAGCGACGCGCCTTCGTAGCCTTTGCGCCAAAACACGTTCATCGCGCGATCAGCGGCCTGATCGACGCAGAAACCTCTCGGACGGCCCGCCCGCATGGAGCGTTTTCCCTTTTATTATTGTATCGAGTGATACATAATGTGCTTGACGCGGTTCGTCCAGCTCCTATATCTGTATCGTTCAATACAGAATAGGAGGCCGCAATGGCCCATATCGCCGAACTGCTTCAGGTGGCCAAGCTTGCTCACGGCGAGCTTCAGCCCCGTAACCCTTTGAAAAAGCGCGTGATTCTCGGCGGTCTTGCGCTCGCCGGGATGGCGGTTGTGGGGCTGTCCCTGCATCACGCCGGCGCGGCTCCGGATCCCGCCACCACGGCCGGCGCCGCGGTTCCAGTGACGGTCGCGGCGGTCGATGCGAAGCCCGTCCGTCTCTGGTCCGAATTTTCCGGCCGTCTGACGGCGGTCGATTCCGCCGATTTGCGCCCGGAAGTGAGCGGACGCATCACCGAGATCCGCTTCAAGGACGGCGAGAGCGTTCACGCGGGCGACGTCCTTCTCGTCATCGATCCGCGCCCCTATCAGGCCGCGGTCGCGAAGGCCGAGGCCGATCTCGCGACGGCCAGGACCAATGCGCGCCTCGCCGGCACCGAGCTCGATCGCGCCAAGCGCCTGATGGAGGCGCAGGCCGTCGCGCGCGACACCTATGACCAGCGCGCCAACGCGGTCGGCGTGGCTCAGGCCTCGATCCAGTCGGCCGAAGCGGTGCTCGCGCGGGCCAAGCTCGATCTCGACCATGCCTATGTGAAGGCGCCGATCGACGGCCGTGTGGGCCGCGCCGAGATCACTGTCGGCAATCTGGTGCAGACCGCACCCGCGCCGCTGCTCACCACCATCGTCTCCAATGACGGCATTTATGCCGATTTCGACGTCGACGAGCAGACCTATCTGCGCAGCGTGCGCGCCCATGCCGCGACGCTCGAGCAGGAGAAGAGGCTGCCGGTCCAGCTCACCTTGCCGGGCGACGCCGCGCACACTTATGACGGCGCGATCGAGAGCTTCGACAACAGGATCGAAACCGGCACCGGCACGATCCGCGCCCGCGCCCGTTTCGCCAACACCGACGGCGCTCTGATGCCTGGCATGTTCGTATCGGTGCGCCTGTGGGCGGCGACGCCCAGCAACGCGATCCTGGTGCCGGAGGACGCGGTCGGCAGCGATCAGTCCAAGCGCTTCGTCTTCGTCGTCACGCCGGGCCGCAAGGCGGACTATCGCGAGGTTACGCTCGGCCAGGAGATGGACGGCAAGCGCGTCGTGCTCTCGGGCCTGCACTCCGGCGAGAGGATCATCGTCGACGGCGTGCAGCGCGTGCAGCCGGGTGCCGCCGTCGAGCCGCATCTCGCAGCCAAGCTCGCGTCGAACTAGGCTGGTGCTGCCCTTCATCCTTCGACAAGCTCAGGATGAAGGAATGCGGCAGTTTGCATAGACCCTCACCCTCACCCTGAGCTTGTCGAAGGGTGAGAGCCGCGAGTCCGGCTCTCACCAAATTCATACCCAGAGGACGCCATGAATCTGTCCAAATTCTTCGTCGATCGCCCGATCTTCGCGGGCGTCATCTCGGTCGCGATCTTGCTTAGCGGTCTGATCGCGATGACGCAGCTGCCGATCTCGGAATATCCCGAGGTCGTTCCGCCCTCGATCGTCGTGAAGGCGCAGTTCCCCGGCGCCAACCCGAACGTGATCGCGCAGACGGTGGCCACGCCGCTCGAGGAGCAGATCAACGGCACGGAGAACATGCTCTACATGTTCTCCCAGGCCGCGTCCGACGGCACGCTGACGCTCACCGTCACCTTCAAGATCGGCACCGATCCCGACCTGGCGCAGCAGCTGGTGCAGAACCGCGTCAATCAGGCGCTGCCGCGCCTGCCGCAGGTGACCCAGGCGCTCGGCGTCACCACGACCAAGAGCTCGCCCGACCTCACCATGGTCGTGCATCTGAACTCGCCGGATGGGCGCTACGACATGCTCTATCTGCGCAACTACGCGCTGCTGAACGTCAAGGACCGGCTCGCCAAGATCGAGGGCGTGGGCAGCGTGCAGCTTTTCGGCTCGGGCGACTATGCCATGCGCATCTGGCTCAATCCCGACAAGATCGCGGAGCGCGGTCTGACGGCGGACGACGTGATCGGCGCGATCCGCAAGCAGAACGTCCAGGTCGCCGCAGGCGTGATCAACGGCCCGCCCTACAGCCAGGCCGGGCGCCAGCAATTGCCGATCAACGTGCAGGGGCGCCTGAGCGAGCCCGAACAGTTCGCAAACATCGTCGTCAAGCGCGACAACGGCGTCGTCACACGGCTGGGCGACGTCGCGCGCGTCGAGATCGACGCCTCGCAATACGGCCTGCGCTCGCTGCTCGACAACAAGCAGGCCGTCGCCATCCCGATCTTCCAGGCGCCGGGCTCCAACGCGATCTCGATCTCCGACCGGGTGCGCGCCACGATGGAGGAGCTCAAGCAGAATTTCCCGAAGGGCCTGGACTATCGCATCGTCTACGATCCCACGGTGTTCGTGCGCGACTCGATCCGCGCCGTGGTCCACACCCTGCTCGAGGCCGTGGCGCTGGTCGTGCTGGTGGTGATCCTGTTCCTGCAGACCTGGCGCGCCTCGATCATCCCGCTGCTCGCCGTGCCGGTCTCGATCGTCGGCACCTTCGCCTTCATGTACGCGTTCGGGTTCTCCATCAACGCGCTGTCGCTGTTCGGGCTGGTGCTCGCCATCGGCATCGTGGTGGACGACGCCATCGTCGTGGTCGAGAACGTCGAACGCAACATCGAGGCGGGGCTCAGTCCCCGCGACGCCACGTTGAAGGCCATGTCGGAAGTGACCAGCCCGATCATCGCCATCGCGCTGGTGCTCTGCGCCGTGTTCGTGCCGATCGCCTTCATCAGCGGGCTGACCGGCGAGTTCTACCGTCAATTCGCGCTCACCATCGCCTTCTCGACGGTGATCTCCGCGTTCAACTCGCTCACGCTTTCGCCTGCATTGGCCGCGACCCTGCTCAAGGCGCATGGCGCGCCGAAGGACGCGTTGGCGCGCGGCATGAGCGGGGTGTTCGGCCCGTTCTTCCGCGTCTTCAACCGCGCGTTCCACCGCGGCTCGGAGAGCTACGGACGGGGCGTTAGGGGCATTCTCAAACGCCGTTCGCGCGCTTTCGCCGTCTACGGGCTGCTGCTGGGTCTCACCTGGCTCGGCTTCCAGGCGGTGCCGCCGGGCTTCGTGCCCACCCAGGACAAGGCCTATCTGGTCGGTTTCGCGCAGCTTCCCGAAGGCGCGACGCTCGACCGCACCGAAGCCGTCATCCGCAAGATGTCCGACATCGCGCTCAAGGAGCCGGGCGTCGAAAGCGCCGTCGCGTTCCCGGGCCTGTCGATCAACGGCTTCATCAACAGCGCCTCGTCCGGCATCGTCTTCGTGACCTTGAAGCCGTTCGACCAAAGGAGCGAGTCCGGCCTCGCCATCGCGCAGAGCCTGCAGAAGAAGTTCGGTGGGATCGGCGGCAACGCGATGACCGCGATCTTCCCGCCGCCGCCCGTGATGGGGCTCGGCACCATCGGCGGCTTCAAGCTGCAGGTCGAGGACCGCACCGACCAGGGCGACGCGGCGCTCAACCGCGCGATGCAGGACGTCCAGGCCAAAGCGCGCGGCGTGCCGGAGCTTGCGGGCGTGTTCTCAGGCTTCAATATCGGCGTGCCGCAGCTCTATGCCGATCTCGACCGCACGAAAGCGATGCAGCTCGGCGTCGACGTGCAGGACGTGTTCGACACGATGCAGACCTATCTGGGCTCGGTCTATGTCGACGACTTCAACCGCTTCGGCCGCACCTATGAGGTGATCGCCCAGGCCGACGCGCCGTTCCGCTCGCGGCCGGAGGACATCCTGCGCCTCAAGACGCGCAACGCCGCTGGCGAGATGGTGCCGTTCGGCTCGATCATGCGCGTGACCGAAACGACGGGCCCCGACAGCGCCATGCGCTACAACGGCTTCCGCGCCGCCGATCTGAACGGCGCACCGGCGCCGGGCACTTCGACCGGCCAGGCGCAGGCCGCGATCACGAAGCTGCTGAACGAGAACCTGCCGAAGGGCATGACGTTCGAATGGACGGATCTGACCTATCAGCAGATCCTGGCAGGCGACACGGCGCTGCTCGTCTTTCCGCTCTGTGTGCTGCTGGTCTTCCTGGTGCTGGCGGCGCAGTACGAAAGCCTGTTCCTGCCGCTCGCCATCATCCTGATCGTGCCGATGTGCCTGTTCAGCGCCATCGGCGGGGTGTGGCTGACGGGCGGCGACAACAACATCTTCACCCAGATCGGCCTGTTCGTTCTCATCGGGCTCGCCTGCAAGAACGCGATCCTGATCGTCGAGTTCGCGCGCGACCTGGAAATTCAGGGCAGGACGACGCTCGATGCGGCCATCGAGGCGGCACGTTTGCGGCTGCGCCCGATTCTTATGACGTCCTTCGCCTTCATCATGGGCGTCGTGCCGCTGGTGTTCACGTCGGGTGCCGGCGCGGAGATGCGCCACGCGATGGGTATCGCCGTGTTCTTCGGCATGCTGGGCGTGACGTTCTTCGGCCTGCTCCTGACGCCGGCTTTCTACGTCGCATTGCGCCAGATCGAGAAGCGCGTCACGCGCCAGGAGGCGGTGCACCATCACGTATGACCGATGCCATCGATCGTATTGGCGGTATCGGGACCGGATGGCTGGACAGTCACATGTAGAGCGTCTTGGCTTGCTCCAACACGCTCTGCCGGGGAAAGAGGATTGTCGCGGTGGTCCCGGCGCCCGGCACGCTCTCGATCGACAGGCCGGCGCCGTGCAGTTCTGCGAATTGCTTGGTGAGGGGAAGGCCGAGACCGACGCCTTCGTATTTGCGCGCGAGCGACGAGTCGATCTGACCGAAGCGCTCCAGCGCTTTGGGAATGCGGTCCGGCTCCATTCCGATTCCGGTGTCGCTGAAGGCGATGGCAAGGCCGGCCTGGACGCGTGCGGCGATGATCCGCACCCGGCCGCCATGCGGCGTGAACTTCACCGCGTTCGATAGCAGATTGAACAGCATCTGACGCAACCGGCGACGGTCTGCCATGAGGAATACCGGCTCGACATCGCGTTGGATGTGGACGGATTCCCTTTGTGCCATCGGCTCGATGGCCTCGACGCATTCCTCGATCATCGGGCCGAGTTCGATGGGCTCCAGATCGAGTTCGAGCTCGCCGGCATCCATGCGCGAAATGTCGAGAATATCGTTGATGACGCCGAGCAGATGCGAACCGCTGCCGTGGATGCTCTGAGCATATTCCCTGCAGCGCGCGCTTCCCATCGGGCCGAACATCTCGCCTTTGAGGATGTCGGAAAACCCGATGATCGCGTTCAGCGGCGTGCGCAGTTCGTGGCTCATGGTTGCCAGGAATTCGTTCTTCGCGCGGCTGGCCGCTTCCGCGCGGGTCAATGCCTTGGTCAGCTCATCGGCGTTGCGGCGCAATTCATGCTCGGCCAGCACACGGTCCGTGACGTCCACGATGGCGCCGACGAAGCTGACTCTTCCGTCTTGCGGCAGGATGTGAATATAGGGAATGGCGAAGCGCAGCTCGCCGTCCTTGCGGCGCGGGCGCCAGATGCGCTTTCCGTCATAGGGCCGCACGATGCCGGACGAAATCATGGCATTGAGCGCCGGCCGCTCCTCGTCGCTCAACAGGTCGAAGACGGTGAGGCGGGGGATGTCTTCCCGCGCATATCCCAAATGCTCGAGCGCTGCCTTGTTGAGGTCGAGCACGCGCAACGAAGCGCTGCCTTCCCACAACCACATGGGCACGGGATTGTTGTCGAACATCAGTTTGAAGGCGTCTTCGCTGCGCCTGACATCCGTGATGTCGACGCAAATCGAAACCGTACCGCCGTCGGGGGTGCGCCGGTCCTGTACCTGCAGCCAATGACCGTTGTTCAGGTCCTGGATGCGCGAACCCTCGCCCTTGTCGCGCATGGCCATGCGTTCGTCGAGCCACGCCTCTTCGCGCCCGTTTGCTTCGGCGTAGTGACCGCCGCGCAGGTCCTCTTTCAGCATTTCGCGGAACTGGACGCCACGGCGCAGGATCTTCAGGCAGGTGCCCGAAATATCTTCATAGGGCTTGTTCCAGAGATAGAGCCGGTCGGATTTGTCGTAGAACGCGATGCCGGCGGGAAGCGCGGCGATAGCGTTGCGAAGCCTTTGATCCGCGCGAATTTTTTCGCGCAACAGGAGGCCTGCGGCGATGATCGCGCAGATCAGCAATCCGATGAAGAACTCGAGTTCGAGCACGGGCCGGGTAAAGCCTGGGTGTTCCGATGCGACACAGTAAGCAGTCGGAGTAAACGCAACCCTTATTTGCGGTATTATGGCGCAAACGCCCCGGCTTCGGGGGCGCCATAATGCCCGGACTGGCTGGCTGGAGACGTCGTCCGGCTGTACCAAGCTCCGCGGCATTCCCAGTTTTGACGGGCAAATGTCAGGCGATTTCCCGAATTTGTCCAGATTTTGGTGGTCCCAGGGAGCGCCCAGCGAGCGATGAGTCCCAAGGGCCAAGCTTACTGCGCGGTCTGGAACGTCACGTCGAATTCGGAATCGATCTCGGCACCGCCTTGCGCATAGCAATCCACCACGATGGGATACCATTGGTCGATGTTGCAGTAGGCGTTGCTGTTTTCCTCGTCGAAAGCGGTCGCGAAGGCGACCGAGCTCGAATAGCTGAGGTTTCCGGGGAGGCCGGCCTCGTAGAAGCCGGTGCTCAATTTTTGCGACGTCATCCGGCCGGTGCCGAAGCTGCTGAAGTTCCAGGTCTTGGAGGGCGTATAGATTTTCTCGTCCCCGGGCTTGTTGGCCCAGGCATAGGCGCCCAGCGAGTGTCCGGCGGAAACGTATCCGAACGGTTCGTTGAGCGCGAAGGCGAAGCTGTAGAGGGCATCGGCGGGCGCGCCCGTGCCGTCGAAACACACGACGTTCGCGAGGGTGCCACTGCCGAAGCTGCCCCACCCGGCCGACTTGCAGCGAACGGGCGTGGCGGTGGTCGAGTAGCCCGTGACCTGGACGTCGCCGCCCTGCTTGCTCAGTCCCGGGATGACCACCGTATAGTTTCCGACGCCGTTGCGCGTGACGGTGTTCAGGGTTGCGGTGGAGTTGTAGTTGTAGTTCGCATTGGGCGTGTAGTTCGAAGCCGTCGGCTGGTCGGCCCAGAGGAAGGCGAAGCCCTTGGCGGATCCGCCGAACGAGCCGTGCCGATCCTGATAGAGCAGGGTGAAGTAGCTGTTCGCGGGCAAGCCGGCGGCGTTGAAGCAGCGCACGCCCATCAGCGCGCTCTTGCCGGAGTCTTCGCCGCCCCAACCGGCCGAGACGCAATAGCCGTTGGTGCCGAACGCGCTCACTTGAACGTTGCTGGGCGAGCTGCTGTAGAGTTTTCCGAGGATGACCTCATAAAAGCCGGTCGAGATCGGCTTGACCGTGATCGCGCCGCCGGCCGAGTTGAAGCTGTACACCGAATTGGGCGTGTACTGATTGGATGCGTTGGGCTGGTCGGCCCAGAGCCAGCCCACCTTGCTCGCCGCCTGCCCCGTAGCGGAGCCGGCCAGTGCGAAGACCAGCACGGCGCAGGCCGTCCGAACGGCGCGCGGAATTGCGAGATTGCATGACGACATGTTGATCTCCCTGTAGGGCCATGGTGGTGGATCGTCTCCGTGACGGGAACGTGCGGCGCGAAATCTCAGGTGATGAAGTCGCCCGTCGTGAGGCTGTCCAGATGGGTCGCGGATTCGAGTTGGATCACGAGATCCGCTCCCGCCTGATAGCCTGCCGTGCCGTTGACATCGACGATGAGGAACGTGTCTCCCGCCAGGTTGCCGGAGTCGGGCGTGAAGAGCACCGCGTGCCCCGCCGCCAGATGGGCGGTGTCGGCTGCGGCCGCAAGATCGACGTCGAAGTGCGCCTGCCTCAGCAGGCCGGTCGCGATCGTCGCATCGATTCCGCCGACAGAAGTGGGAACCTGGAACCTGTCCTGCAGGGCGTCGAAGCCGGTGACGATATCGCGCGTTATGCCCGTCGACTCGGCCGCGGACGCATACAGGAATGTGTCCGCGCCGGTGCCTGCGGCGATCTTGTCCTGGCCAAGACCGCCCGCGATCGTGTTGCCGGCGCTGCCGCCGACGATGATGTCGGCGCCGGCACCGCCGTCGATGACGTAGCTGCCATCGGTTTCGTGGCGGCCGTTGAAATTGAGCGTGTCGCCCGCGCCCAGATCGGCGCCGTCTATGGCAAGGCTTTGGCCGGCCGCGACATTGGCGTCGCTCAGGGTGAGCTTGTAGCTGTCGCCGTCGGCGAGATGGACGAACTGGAAGTTCTTCATCATGGTGGCGGTGATCGTGAGACCGGAGGAATAATCGCCGGCCAGATACAGGTTGTTGTTCGTGCCGCTGCCGGCATCGAGCCGGTCGGATGAATCGAACGTGCGGCCGGCGAAGAAATAGACGAAATCGTTGCCGATGCCGCCGTGAAGAATATTGGTTCCCGGCCCTGCATCGAAATAGGTCAGACTGCTTGCGCTGTCGACGATCAGCGTCGTGCCGGCACTGGCATTCGTCATGAACGTGCCGTTGACGTAGACGATGTCATCGACGCCAAGTTGCGTCGCGTTGACGGTCAGGGACGTGCCGTCGGCGATGACGCCGTCGCTGATCCCCAGATCGTAGATGTTCCCGGCGGCGAGCGAGATCTGCTCCACGTTTTTCAGCATCGCCGAGGAGACGATCAGTTGCGTGGAATAATCCCCATCCAGCTGCAGCGTATCCCTGCCGCTGCCGCCGTCGACCGAATCGCCCGCGCCGAAGGTCGCACCGAACTTGAAGACGTCGTTGCCGCCGCCGCCGCCGACCGCGTCGTCGCCGCCCTGCGCCATGAAAAAGACGTCGTTGCCGGAGGTGCCGGTGAAGTTGTCGTCGCCTGATGTTCCGTGAAAATGCATTGCGCGTTACCTCGGTTGCGGTTCATGCCGAAGGCGCGAAGCCCGCAGCGGAATTCCGCGCGAAGAACTAACCCATTCGCCGTTCGGGTTCTTGGACCGGATTGCCGGCCGAATTGGATGAACGCGACAGACTTGTCCTGGAACGACGACGCGATTGCCTCTGGCGGGATGGAGGCCATTTGCAGACACTGCGCCGACAGCTAGAATCCCTTCCGGACACAAGCCGGACCGCTCGCGCAATGGACGTTCTGCCATCCGATTTTCGGCTTCTGCGATTCAGATCGGACGATTTTCCGATGAATCAGCGTCTCGCCGCATGGCGGGAGGTTCTCTCGCGCATGCTGCTGAAGGTCGACGTCGAGGCGTTGTCGGCCGAGCCATTCTATGCCGATACAAGTCTTCGGGTGTTGCAGGGTGTGCGCCTCGGCGTGGGAATGTTCGGCCCGTCGATCAGCCGGCGCACGCGAGCGATCGTCTGCGCGGACAACGACGATTTCTACCTGATCGTCAACTCCGAAGGGCCGCTCACCATCACGCGCGGAGAGACGACCGTCGCGCTCGAGGAAGGCGATGGCTGCCTGCTTTCCTGTTCCGAAGAGGTGAGCTTCGCGCGCCGCTCCCTCGGACGGCTGCTTTGCGCGCGCTTCGGGCGCGCGCCGCTGGAGGCGCTGGTACCCGATATCGGCGACTGCAGCGGCCATGTCATTCGCAGAAGCAACGACGCCCTGCGGCTTTTCATGGCTTACGTGAAGGACCTCGACGACAGCCAGGACCTCGGCAGCGCGGAATTGCGCAAGCTCGTGGTTGCCCACATCTTCGATCTGCTCGCCGTGGCCCTGAGGTTGTCGCGCGAGGGCACGCACGCAAAAAGCCGCGCCGGTTTGAGCGGCGTGCGGATGCGTGCCGTCAAGAAATTCATCGTCGGCAATCTCGACAGCCAGAACCTGACGGTCGCCGGCGTCGCCGCCGCGAACGGCTTGTCGTCGCGCCAGGTTCAGCGGCTGTTCGAGGCGGAGCGAACGACTTTCTCGGAATTCATCGTCCTGACGCGGCTGCAAAGCGCCCACGCGGCATTGACGGATCCCGGCCAGCTTCAGCGAAGCGTGAGCGACATCGCCCTTGCCAGCGGGTTCAACGACGTGTCCTACTTCAATCGAGCGTTCCGCCGCCACTATGGCGCCTCGCCGTCGCTCGTGCGCCAATCTGCGTCGACGCCACCGCAACGCTAGGCATTCGCCGGTCGAGCGCTGCCACGATGGCGCCGGAACCGTTGCAAATGATCTGGCCACTGACCCGAACGTTCAGCGGCCTGCCGTTTTTCTCGAACTCCCAGGCGTAGAGCCCCCCGGACGTCTGAAAACGAATGTTCAAGCAGCTATGGTGCGTCAGATCCTGCGGTGTTTTCGGTTTTGAATGCGCCCGGAAATACGAAGGCGTGGCGACGGCGGCCATTCGTACTTCAGGGCCGATGGGCACGGCGATCATGTCCTTTTCAACCTGTTCGCCGAGGCGGATGCCGGCGTCGAAGCGCTCGGCGCCGATATCTCTCAGCCCCGGGTCGATGACGGTTTCGACCAGGATGTCGGGATAGTCGAGCAGGAATTTCGCAAGCGCGGGCATGAGGATGGCCTCCGCGGCGTGGGCGGAGGTCGTGATGCGGATGGGGCACGCGCGCATCGAGACGACAGCGGTTTACGCAAGCGCAATTGGAAACGAAGAGCGAAATCCTGCTCGTCGCGCTTGGAGTTCCATAGAACTCGCCATGCCCGAGCGACAATGCGCCCGCGTCGTAGTCTCTGACGATAGCCTTGGACCCACATCCCGGGGGCGGTTGTCACTGTGGCCTCGGAGACACAACTTCGGAGCATCATCAATCGCCGAAGGTTATTGCGGAACCGATACTCAAATTACTAATTATCAGCCGTAGGCTTTTGTCTGAAAGCGAACCATGTCCGATGCCGTCGAAGGCTCCGCTCCGGGGACGCAGGAGCATCCGCCCGCAATATTGGTTGTGGAGGACGACGCGCTCATCCGCTTGACCTTGTCCGATTACCTGCAGGACAACGGTTTCAAGGTGCTGGAAGCCAGTACGGGCGACGAGGCTCTCGCCATTATAGCCGCACCCGCGTTCACCGTGGACTTGATCTTCACGGACGTGATGATGCCGGGGCTCACCGACGGTTTTGCGCTGGCGAGATGGGTCAGCGAGAATCAGCCAGATATTCCCGTTATTGTCACGTCCGGCGACGCTGAAAAGATCGCAATAACGCGCGAGCTCAAAGATTTTCAATTCGTGCCGAAGCCATACGAGTTGGATGCAATCGCCGCGCAGTTTCGCAGAACACTCGATCAGCATGGGCGCGCGCCATGATACCGTATCCGTGACCTCCCCCCCCCGACAATGAGAATTGCCGTCGTTATTCAATCCGGGGCCGAGGGAATGCAGCAACTGTGTACGACCGGATAAGCTCTAGGCTCGTGGAGAGGTTCCGGTCCCAGCCCCACGCCGTGAAGCTTGCGCGAGCGTGAGGCTCAGGAATACCAGCTCAGCCTCTGACTCGGGCTGGAGCCCGCCGCGCCTTGGGTAGCAGTCATCCGCGCTGGATTTTGCAGCCGCTATTGCCCCGACCTGGGATAGCCCGTTCCCAATCAAGCGCACGCAAAGCGTCACCGCAAAACGCCGCTTCCAGTCCGCTTGGGATATCTCGCGCATGTGCCCAGACTTGGCTCAAGTCTGCCGACACCGTATCGGACAAGGTCAGGGGGAAATGTGCAAAACAGAACAGACGGCCCCTCAATCTCCGCGCGACTATCGCCCGTCGTCGGCGCTCGCCCGCATTCTGGTTCGGAGATCGAGCTAAAGCCAACCCAACGGCAGAAAAGCCTCGACCCGCTGCCCCTGGGTCGGGGCTTTTCACCTTCAAATCACCCCCAGTGGCGTTTGCGCCATAATACCGAGGCCCGTTGGCTGTGTGCGTAGTCTGGACCGAACCTAGCTCCGTCGTTATTCCCTGTTCTCAGGGAATTTACAGGGAAATTTGGCCATTTTCGGCCTCTTGGCCGATCGCACACTCCCAATTGGCGCGGACCTTCAGGCGGTTACGCGAGAAATCCCTGCGAAAGCGAACACGGAATTATTTTTTGAGAACAGGGAATTTGTTTCGCCTAACAGGGAAAGTCATCAGTTGAATAGCGATAGCTAAACTTACGCTCTGAACAATCTAGGCATGTCGCAAAATTGCGTTCGCGGGAGATATTACTTGAAAAGTCGCGAGGAATACCGTTACAATTTTCGTGCTCCAAGAGACGAGACCTGCGGTGGTGATCGAGGCCACGATTGGAGACGACCTGTTTATCGAATGATCTTCAGCTACGTGATCGGGTAAGTCCAAGGGCTCCGACGGTACTGAAGTGAGCATGGCAGAGGGTCGGCGGAATTTGCGCAACATCGCGCTGACCGTCGGCTTTTTTGTTTCGCCCGGTCAGCGCCAACAGGAGTTGGCGCCTTGACGAGGCCGAAACCCAGCGAAGCTTTGCCCCGAAGACAGTTGATCTACCTTCCACTGGCGGAGATCAAAGCCGATCCTCGCAATCCGCGCGCTCATACGCACGAACAGGTCAAAGCGATTGCGCGCAGCATCAGAGCGTTTGGCTTCAATGCGCCGATACTGATCGATAAATTCCAGCAGGTTCGCGCCGGGCATGGGCGGCTCAAGGCGGCCGCGCTGCTCGGTTTGTCGGAGGTGCCTGTAATTTGTCTCGAGAACCTCTCCGAGGCCCAAGCCAGGGCCTACATGCTCGCGGACAATCAGCTGACCGACCGGTCGTCCTGGAACGACGAGCTTTTGGCGGTCCACCTCCGGGAGCTTTCGGAACTCGCAATCGAGTTCGAAATCGAAGACACCGGATTTGAGGCGCCGGAGATCGATATCCGTATCCAGTCGCTCGATCCAGGCGAGGGAGCAAAGGACGACGCCGACGTTTTCGATATGGAAATTGGACCGGCCGTATCTCGGGCAGGCGATCTATGGCACTTGAATGGCCACAGATTGTTCTGCGGTAACGCGCTCGACCGGGATTGCTACGCCGCCATTCTGGGCGGCGACAAAGCGGCAGTCGTCTTTACGGATCCGCCTTACAACGTAAAAATAAACGGTCATGCGGGTGGCAAGGGCAGCGTTCAGCACCGCGAATTCGCCATGGCGTCGGGCGAGATGTCGGAGGCCGAGTTCACGGCCTTTCTCTCAAAGACCCTGGAAAATTTGGCAACTTGGACGGCGAAAGGCGCTTTGATTTATGTCTGCATGGACTGGCGCCACATGGACGAATTGCGGGCAGCAGGCCGTGCAAACGGACTGGATTTGATCAATCTCTGTGTCTGGGCGAAGACCAACGGCGGCATGGGTTCGCTGTATCGCTCGCGTCACGAACTGGTTTTCGTATTTCGGAGCGGGGCAGAGCGCCATCTCAACAATGTCCAGCTTGGTCGATTTGGGCGCAATCGCACGAACGTCTGGAACTATCCAGGTGCCAACAGCTTCACCAAAGCCGGCGGAAAGCGAGCTAGCGGCCTTCATCCCACCGTCAAGCCGATCGCGCTTGTCGCGGACGCACTCCTGGATTCAACAAAGCGCGACGACGTCGTCCTAGATCCCTATTTGGGGAGCGGCACGACGGTGCTGGCCGCAGAGCGCACGGGCAGGCGTGCTAGCGCGATCGAAATTGACCCGCTTTATGTCGACACTGCAATTCGCCGCTGGGAACGAATGACCGGTGAACGTGCTCGGCTCAGCGACGGTAGAGCCTTCTCTGAGATCGTTGCCGAACGCGGAGGTCTCTAATGACGCAAGACCAGACTATAGAAAAGATCGGCTACAAGAACCCGCCACGCGCGACCCGATGGAAACCAGGCCAGTCGGGAAATCCCAGCCGCAAATACAAGAAACGTTCCGAAAGCATCGCTGGACTAATCGACAAGTATTTTTCGACAGAAATTGACATCACCATCAACGGTGCCGCATCCCGCGCGTCAATTTTCGAAGTCATCGTCATGCAGCTATGGGCCAAGACTGCTGCAGGAGATAATAGAGCCATGAACGTCCTGCTAAGTTATCTCGAATTCTTCACAGCTGATCGCGAAAGGAAGCTCATTGTCGTTCATCGCTATAGCGAGGCTATGAAGCAAATGATGGCGGAACATTCTACCA